>Ga0209702_10001824_pt1 | contig 39034 bp, 42 predicted proteins | sample FRY01_FD_187210 | JGI IMG/M metagenome (GOLD analysis project Ga0209702, IMG submission 187210) | Freshwater microbial communities from Lake Fryxell liftoff mats and glacier meltwater in Antarctica - FRY-01 (SPAdes) (version 2) | ecosystem: Environmental > Aquatic > Freshwater > Ice > Glacier...
GCTGGAACCAAAGCGGTGGATGCAGGCGACCGCACCCAGGTGCAGACTGGCCGGGTCAGCCCTTGCCACACCGGGGCAATGGGCCAGCAGACTCTGCTGCACCACCCTCAGATAAATACGCAGCGCCCCATTAGGTGCGCCCTCGTCACGCTGCAGGTAGTAGCGCAGGCGTTTGGGCACTTGAGCAGCACCCACTGGCGCACTGGCAGACGGGGAAATACATGGTCGCGCAGGTGCGCTGCGGCCTCGGCCATGCGCCGCGTGTTGCACGAGGGGCAGACTCCACGACCCTTGCAGGAGAAGGCGACCAAGAAGTCGTCACCACAGTTGTCACAGCGGACGCGGGCAAAGCCGTGGACAAGGGTGCCGCATTCCAGATATTTGCGAAAACGAAGTTTCGGCGAAGCCAAAAGCCTTCTCTTCATAAGCGGGCGGGGTGTGGTGGTCGCCTTGGCCGTCGAACTGGCCGGCACTGGCCGGCGCTTGCCAGCTCAAGCCAGGTCTCGAAGTGCTCGGCCACCGTGCGGTACAGCAGGGTGCGCTCGGGGTGGCGGGGGTTGTAGGCTTTGGTGGGTTTCGTGGCTGCAGCAGGCTGAGGGCGTAGCGGTACATGGTTGTTCCCACGCGGGTGCTGGCGTAAATGCTTCGGTGATCGGTGGGGCGGGCTTTGCATTGGGCGGTGCCAGTTCGGCTAGAGACTGGCACAGCCACCATATTTGTGTATCCGTACAGCTATGCGCCGCAAGCGCCTGTCTGTGCGGCTTGCTTGGCGTTGCGCGCCCTTTTGATAGCTCGACGGCAGTAAGACCAGCAGCACGATTTGTGCGCCGATCAGCAGCACCCGCCAAGCCGCGAACCATGGCGCGCGCACCCGTGTGCCCCACCGGCTGAGGGTGTCCTGCGCGCTCAATACCAGATCCATGAACCCATGATGGCCCGCGTGATGGGCACGACATCTGACCCACGGGCCGGGCGTCTGCGGGGGTGAAAACGCCCATGGCAAGCGAGCGCAGATCGCATCCAATCAAAGCTTTGATCTGCCCACATGAACACAGCCAACACAACCGCCAACATCGCCCCGGTGGTGCGCCGCCAAACCATCGCCGACGCGCTGCACCGCACAGCGCAGCGCTTGCCCACCAAGACCGCCATCGTCTGCGGCAGCACGCGCTGGACCTACGCCGAGTTCAATGCGCTGGTGAGCCGGCTGGCTGCGGGTCTGCAGCGCATGGGCGTGACCGAGGGCGACAAGGTGGCGGTGCTGGCGCGCAACTCGCACGGCTTTGCAGCGCTGCGCTTTGCGCTGGCGCGCTGCGGCGCGGTGCTGGTGCCGATCAACTTCATGCTGAAGGCCGACGAGGTCGCCTACATCCTGCGCCACGCCGGTGCCCGCACCCTGGCCACCGACAGTGGCCTGGCCGAGCTGGCCCGCGCCGCCTCCGCGCTGGACACGCAAGTAAACCAGTTTGTCTGGCTGCCCAGCGAAGACACGAGCGAGCCGGTAGCGGGCATGCACCGTTTCGACGAACTCGCCGCCTGTACCGACCCACTCCTTTCGCTGGCGCTGCAAAACCACGACCTGGCGCAGATCGTCTACACCAGCGGCACCGAGTCAACCCCGAAGGGCGCGATGCTCACGCACGACGCGGTGCTGTGGCAGTACGTGAGCTGCATCGTCAACGCCGAAATCGCCGAGGCCGACGTGGCGCTGCACGCCCTGCCGCTCTACCACTGCGCGCAGCTCGATGTGTTCTTCGGGCCGGCGATCTACATCGGCAGCAGCAACGTGATCACCGCCAAGCCCACGCCCGAGAACCTGCTGCCGTTGCTGGAGCAGCACCAGATCACCAGCTTCTTTGCGCCGCCCACGGTGTGGATCGCGCTGCTTCGTTCGCCGCTGTTTGATGCGGTGAAGCTCAGCCACCTGACCAAGGGCTACTACGGCGCGTCCATCATGCCGGTGGAAGTGTTGAAAGAACTGGCCTCGCGCCTGCCGGCGGTGCGCCTGTGGAATCTCTACGGCCAGACCGAAATCGCACCGCTGGCCACCATGCTCGCGCCGCAGGACCAGCTGCGCAAACCCGGCTCCTGCGGCAAGGCGGTGCTCAACGTCGAGACCCGGGTGGTGAACGACGCGATGCAAGACGTGGCGGTGGGTGAGGTGGGCGAAATCGTGCACCGCTCACCGCACCTGATGCTGGGCTACTTCAACGATCCCGAGCGCACCGCCGCTGCCTTCGACGGCGACTGGTTCCACAGTGGCGACCTGGCGGTGATTGACGACGAGGGCTACATCAGCGTGGTCGATCGCAAGAAGGACATGATCAAGACCGGCGGCGAAAACGTAGCCAGCCGTGAGGTGGAAGAGATGATTTACCGCCTGCCTGCGGTGAGCGAGGTGGCGGTGGTGGGGCTGCCCGATGCGAAATGGATCGAGGCGGTCACCGCCATCGTGGTGCTCAAAGTCGGCCAGACGCTGACCGAGTTTGAGGTGATGGCGCACTGCAGCGAGCACATGGCGCATTTCAAGGCACCCAAGCGCGTGGTGTTCATCGACACACTGCCCAAGAACCCAAGCGGCAAGCTGCTGAAACGCGAGTTACGCCAGCGCTACGCCTGACCGGCCTGAGCCAGCGCCCAAGCAACGTGCTCGCGCACCAGCGCGCTCGGGTGCTCAGCCTGCTGCGCCAACGCCGAACGCAACGGTGCCGCCTTGTTGGCCGGCAAAGCCCGCAAAGCGTTGCCCAGTGCGACAGCGATGTTGCGCAACCAACGCTCGTGCCCAATGCGCCGGATCGGGCTGCCTTCGGTGCGGCGCAAAAAATCGTCTTCGGTCCAGGCAAACAGATCAACCAGCGTGGCGCCGCTCAGGCCTGCCCGTTCGTCGAAGTCGGGCAAGGCGCTGCGCTGGGCGTATTTGTTCCAGGGGCAAACCAGCTGGCAGTCGTCGCAGCCGTAAATGCGGTTGCCGATCAGCGGGCGCAGATCGGTTGGAATCGGGCCGGCGTGTTCGATGGTGAGGTAGGAGATGCAGCGCCGCGCATCAAGTCGCCCCGGCGCCACGATGGCCTGGGTTGGGCAGATGGCGATACAGGCGGTGCAGGCGCCGCAGTGGCTGGACACCGGCGCGCTGGGCGGTAGCGCGAGGTCCAGATAAATCTCGCCCAGGAAAAACATCGAACCGCCCTCGCGGTTCAGCACCAGCGTGTGTTTGCCGCGCCAGCCTTGACCGCTGCGGCTCGCCAGCTCGGCCTCCAGTACCGGGGCCGAGTCGGCGAATACGCGGTGGCCCAGCGGCCCCACCGCTTCGGCGATGCGATCCGCCAGTTTCTGCAAGCGGCTGCGCAACACCTTGTGGTAATCCCGACCCCGCGCATAAACCGACACCACCGCCTCCTGAGGGTGTTCCAGGCGCGTCAGCTCAAGCGCCTGCCAATCGGGTGCTGTGTCGCGCGGCAAATAGTCCATGCGCGCGGTGATCACGCTCAAAGTGCCCGGCACCAGCTCGGCCGGGCGCGCGCGCGCCATGCCGTGGCGTGCCATGTAGCCCATCTCACCGTGCCATCCCTGCGCCAACCAGGCTTGCAGACCTGGCTCCGCTGTCGAGAGATCGACCCCGGCCACCCCGATTTGCGAGAATGCAAGCTCCCGCCCCCAGGTCTGTATCTGAGAAACAAGTTGAGCCGCATCGAATCTGGAAGCCATACACCGCCGATTGTAGAAACCGCCCCGGCGCTGACCTGGGCTGGCCGGTGGGCGAGCGAAGACGACACCCTGGCGTTCGCGCAGCGGCTGGCCGGCCGCCCAGCGATCGCCAACGCCAGCCTCAGCCTGCAAGGCGATCTGGGCGCGGGCAAAACCACGCTGGTGCGCCACCTGCTGCGCACACTCGGGGTGCAGGGCCGCATCAAAAGCCCGACCTACGCGGTGGTGGAGCCGCACACAGCCGAGGCCTGCGACCACCTTCCAGCGGGTGTGCCGCTGAACATCTGGCACTTCGATTTCTACCGCTTCAGCGATCCGCGCGAATGGGAAGACGCCGGCTTTCGCGAACTTTTTGCCAGTCCCGGCCTTAAGCTGGTCGAATGGCCCGATAAGGCCGCTGGTTTCCTGCCGACCATGGACGCCCAGATCCTGATTCAGACCGACGACACCGCCATGATCCACGCCTGCTCCGACACCGAAACCGCGCGCCGGGTGCGGTTTCTTGCCCTCACCCCCATCGGCCAGCAGCTGCTGGCCGCCTTGCCCACATGACCCCACCACCTTCGAATCACCTGAGCCGACGCGGCTTGTTGGGCGTGGGCTCGCTGGTGCTGCTGCTGGGCACGCAGCAGATCGCGCACGGCGCCAGCGTGGTGGCGGTGCGGCTATGGCCTGCGCCCGACTACACGCGGGTGACGATCGAGTCTGACGGCGAGCTCAAGGTGCGCGGCATCGAGACCCAGAGCCCCATGCAGATGCAGGTGGAAATTGAGGGTATCGACCTGGTGACCGGCCTGCGCGATCTGGTCGGCCAGCTGCGCAGCAGCGACCCCAACATTGCCAGCATTGGCGTGCAGTCGGCTGGCGCCAACCGGGTCCGCTTGCAGATCGGGCTCAAGCAGGCCATCAAGCCGCAGGTGTTCCACCTGACCCCGGTGGCGGCGTATCAGCACCGGCTGGTGCTCGATCTCTACCCGCTGAATCCGCCCGATCCGCTGGAGCAGCTGATCGCCCGGCGCGAGAAAGAGCTCGACGCCGCCAGTCAGCGCGCAGCGCGCCTGCTCGGGCTGGAAACCGAAGTACTGGAACACAAGCCGCTCGGCGCCCCCGTGACGGACCCCCTGGGCGAGCTGATTGCCGAGCGGGCAACACCCAGGGGCAGCACGCCACCACCGTTGGTCGCCAGCGCAGCGAGCGCAGCCACCGAGCCAGGCCCGCCCGCCAGTCCTGGCGCGCCAGCCGCCAAACGAAAGCCACGCGCGGCAGACACGCCAGGTACCACCGACCGCCTCATCATCGTGGCGCTGGACCCCGGCCACGGCGGCGAAGACCCTGGCGCCATCGGCCCAGCCGGCACACGCGAGAAAGACGTTGTGCTGCAGGTGGCTCAAAAGCTGCGCGACCGGATCGACGCCACCCGGGTCAATGGCAACCCGATGCGCGCCTTCCTCACCCGAGATGCCGACTTCTTCGTGCCGCTCAACGTGCGGGTGCAAAAAGCCCAGCGCGTGCGCGCCGATTTGTTCATCAGCATTCACGCTGACGCCTTCTACACGCCCAAGCCAGCGGGCGCCAGTGTTTTTGCGCTCAGTACCCGGGGCGCATCCAGCGCGGCAGCGCGCTGGATGGCCAACAAAGAGAACGCGGCCGATCTGGTGGGTGGTGTCAACGTCCAGACCCAAGATGCAACCTTGCAGCGCGCCATGCTCGACATGAGCACCACCGCACAAATCAAGGACAGCCTCAAACTTGGCGGCGCCATGCTGGGCGAGGTCGGGCGCGTGGCCCGGCTGCACAAACCGCGGGTGGAACAAGCGGGTTTTGCGGTGCTCAAGGCGCCCGACATCCCCAGCGTGCTGGTAGAAACCGCCTTCATCAGCAACCCCGACGAAGAGCAGCGCCTGCGCAGCCCAGCCCATCAAAACGCGCTGGCCGATGCGCTGCTCAAAGGCATCGTCAAATACTTCTCGCAGAACCCGCCGCTGGCCCGAAACCGGTCGATTTGACCCGCCGCCCAGCGTGCAGCGCAAACTGCGCAGCGCAGCATCAAGGTCGGCGAAAGCGGCACTGCACTGCCGCGATGGCGTTGGCTGGCGATTGCCCTGATCAGTCGCGGCGCTGCCGCTGGCGCTACTCCACCCGCGTGATGCGGTTCGGCTTGAAACCCAGATCGGCTACCTTGCCCTTGCGGGCGCGCACCGATCGGGCGTTGTTCAGGCTGCGAATTTCCAACGTCTCCGCGCGCTCTTTGCCGCCGCGCCCGATGCCTTCGATCTTCACGCTGCGGGTGTAGGCCACCGCGCCGGCCAGCGTGTCTTTGGGCTCCAGCTCAAGCAGCATCAGGCCGCGTCCGCCCTTCTCCATTGTCTTCAGCTCGGCTATTTCAAAGGTGAGGATGCGGCCCCCGGTGGAGGCGCAGGCCACATGGGTGGCGGCGGGCAGCGGCTGCGAGCCCGAGCTGTTGGCCGCGTGCGACGGCGCACAGATGGTTTCACCCTCGCCCACCGTCATGAAGGTTTTGCCAGCTTTTTGGCGCGACACCAGGTTCTCCACCGAGGCCAGGAAACCGCAGCCACCGGTGCTGCTGAGCAGCAGCATGGCGCTGGCCGGGCCAGCAAAATAGTGCAGCGGTTGCGTGCCACTCTCCAACTCGATCAGCGTGGTGATGGGCTGGCCGTCGCCACGCGCGCCGGGCAGGCTGGCCACCGGCACCGAATAGACCCGGCCGTTGCTGCCAAAGACGATCAGCGTGTCCACCGTGCGGCATTCGAAGGTGCCGTACAGGTCGTCGCCGGCCTTGAAGGCGAAGCTGCCGGCCTCGTGCCCGTGGTTGTTACGCGAGCGCACCCAGCCTTTGCTGGAGACCACCACTGTCACCGGCTCGTCCACCACTTTGATCTCGGCCACGGCCTTTTTCTCGGCCTGGATCAGTGTGCGGCGGGCATCGGCGAAGGTCTTGGCGTCGGCCTCGATCTCTTTCACCATCAGGCGCTTCAAGCTGCCAGGGTTGCCCAGAATGTCTTCCAGCCGGCCCTGGTCTTCGCGCAGCGTTTTTAACTCCTGCTCGATTTTGATGGCTTCCAGCCGCGCGAGTTGGCGCAGCCGAATATCCAAAATGTCCTCGGCCTGCCGGTTTGAGAAAAGGAAGCGCGCCATCAGCGCGGCCTTGGGCTCGTCGCTACCCCGAATGATGGCAATCACCTCGTCGATGTTGAGCAAGACGAGTTGCCGGCCCTCCAGGATGTGGATGCGCTCCAGCACCTTGTTCAACCGGTGCCGGCTGCGCCGGGTGATGGTGGTCTGGCGAAATTCGATCCACTCGGTGAGCATCAGCCGCAGCGATTTTTGCGTCGGCCGGCCGTCGATACCGATCATGGTCAGGTTGATCGGGCTGGAGCTCTCCAAGCTGGTGTGGGCCAGCAGCGCGGTGATGAGTTCGCGCTGTTCGATGCGGCTGCTCTTGGGCTCGAACACGAGACGCACTGGCGCGTCTCTGCTCGACTCATCGCGCACGCCGTCGAGCACCATCAGGATGCTGGCTTTGAGCTGCGTCTGATCCTGGCTCAGCGCCTTCTTGCCTGTTTTCACCTTGGGGTTGGTGATTTCTTCGATCTCTTCCAGCACGCGCTGCGTGCTCACGCCGGGCGGCAACTCGGTGACCACCAGGTTCCACTGGCCGCGCGCCAGGTCTTCGATCTTCCAGCGAGCGCGCACCTTGAGGCTACCGCGACCGGTGCGGTAGGCGTCGGCAATGTCTTGGCTGCTGCTGATGATCTGGCCACCGCCGGGGTAGTCGGGGCCGGGCACGATAGCCAGCAGCTCTTCAGCACCGAGCTGTGGATTTCTGATCAGCGCCACGCAGGCGTCGGCCACCTCGCGCAGGTTGTGGCTGGGGATTTCGGTCGCCAGACCGACCGCAATGCCTGAGGCGCCGTTGAGCAGGCTGAACGGCAGGCGCGCTGGCAGCTGCTTGGGCTCCTCGAACGAGCCGTCGTAATTCGGCACAAAGTCCACCGTGCCCTCGTCGATCTCATCGAGCAACAGGCCAGTGATACGCGCCAGCCGCGCTTCGGTGTAGCGCATGGCGGCAGCGCCGTCGCCATCGCGCGAGCCGAAGTTGCCCTGGCCGTCAATCAGCGGGTAGCGCTGCGAAAAGTCCTGCGCCATGCGCACCAGCGCGTCGTAGGCCGCGCTGTCGCCGTGCGGGTGGTACTTGCCCAGCACATCACCGACCACGCGCGCACTTTTCACTGGCTTGGCCGCTGTGTTGCGATTCGGTCCGCTAAAGCCCAGCCCCATCCGCTCCATCGAAAACAGAATGCGCCGCTGCACCGGCTTTTGGCCGTCGCACACATCGGGCAGCGCCCTGCCCTTCACCACGGAAAGCGCGTACTCCAGGTAGGCGCGCTGGGCGTAGTTGGCCAGGTTGTCTTCTGCGGGTGCTTCAGGCACCGGCTCCAAATTCAGCAGATCGTCCATCGAAAAAACTCAGCAATTAGGTTGTCGCGTCGCGCGGTTGCGCAGGATAGAAAGGGCTCAAGCCAAGGGCACCGCGGAACTGGCTTTGCCAGGCCGCCAGTGCCGCCCCCTGGGGGGTGATGCTGCAGGCGGTGCGGGGGGGTCTATATGTCGATTTCGACGGAGTCGCCATGCAGCTCCATCAGCTCGCGCCTCGACGCCGCCTCACCCTTGCCCATGAGCTTGGTGATCAGCGCCTCGGTGGCGGCAAAGTCGATGGCGCCGAGCCTGACCGGCATCAGGCGCCGCGTGTCGGGGTTGAGGGTGGTGTCCCACAGCTGCTCAGCATTCATCTCGCCCAGGCCTTTGAAGCGGCTGATCTGGCATTTTTCGCGCGCCACGCCGTCTTTTTCGGCTTTGTCGAGAATCGCATGCAGCTCGCCGTCGTCCAGGGCGTACTGCTTGCTCGCCGGCTTTTTGCCGCGCGCAGGCACATCCACCCGGAACAGCGGCGGGCGCGCCACGTACACATGGCCTGCCTCAATCAGCTTGGGGAAATGGCGGAAGAACAGCGTCAGCAGCAGCACCTGTATGTGCGAGCCATCCACATCGGCATCGCTCAAGATGCAAACCTTGCCGTAACGCAAACCAGCGAGCACATCCCCCCCACGCGCTGCCGCTGCGCGAGGATCATCGCCCCCCGGGAGGGCGCTCGCGGCTTGGGATGGCCCAGCGCCGCTCAGTCCGGGCGCATCCTCTGGCCCGTGCGGATCGACACCAATCGCCACCGAAATGTCGTGTATCTCGTTGTTGGCGAACAAGCGGTCGCGCTCGACTTCCCAGGTATTGAGCACCTTGCCGCGCAGCGGCAGAATGGCCTGGCAACCCTTGTCGCGGCCCATCTTGGCGCTGCCACCGGCCGAGTCGCCCTCGACCAGAAACACCTCGTTCTGCGCCAGATCGCGGCTTTCGCAGTCGGTCAGCTTGCCGGGCAACACAGCCACGCCAGAGCCCTTGCGCTTCTCGACTTTCTGGCCCGCCTTCTGACGACTTTGCGCGGCCTTGATCGCCAGCTCGGCGAGTTTCTTGCCGTAATCCACATGCTGGTTCAGCCACAGCTCCAAGGCTGGGCGCACGAAGCTGCCCACCAGCCGCACCGCGTCGCGCGAGTTCAGCCGCTCCTTGATCTGACCTTGAAACTGCGGGTCCAGCACCTTGGCAGAAAGCACATACGAGGCGCGGGCGAAGACATCTTCCGGCAGCAACTTGACGCCCTTGGGTAAAAGCGCATGCAGCTCGATGAAGCCCTTGACCGCCTGAAACAGGCCGTCGCGCAGGCCGCTTTCGTGGGTGCCCCCGGCGCGGGTGGGAATCAGGTTGACATAGCTCTCGCGCACCGGCGCGCCGTCTTCGGTGAAGGCCACACACCAGGACGCGCCCTCGCCTTCGGCAAAGCTGTCGCTGTTTTTGTCGGCAAACCCTTCGCCTTCAAACAGCGGGATCACCGGCTCACCATGCAGCGTCTGCTGCAAGTAGTCGCGCAAACCGCCTTTGTAGAGCCAGACCTGCGCGTCCTTGGTCTTCTCGTTCACCAGCGTCACGCTCACGCCCGGCATCAGCACAGCTTTGCTGCGCAGCAGGTGGGTGAGCTCGGCCATGGGCAGTGCGGCCGATTCGAAATACTTCGCGTCGGGCCAGGCGCGCACCGAAGTGCCCTGGCGGCGATCGCCCTCGCCTTTGGGCTGGATCACCAGCGGTTCGGTCACATCGCCCGCCGAAAACGCAAGCCGGGCCACCTTGCCTTCGCGGTAACTGGTGACTTCCAGCCGGGTGGAGAGCGCATTGGTCACGCTCACGCCCACACCGTGCAGGCCGCCTGAGAAGCTGTAGGCGCCACCGGTGCCTTTGTCGAATTTGCCGCCGGCGTGCAGCCGGGTGAACACCAGTTCAACCACCGACGTTTTTTCTTCCGGGTGCAGGCCAAACGGGATGCCGCGACCGTCGTCGTCCACCGCCACCGAGCCGTCGGTGTGCAACGTGACCTTGATTTTTTTTCCATGACCGGCGAGCGCCTCGTCAGCTGCGTTGTCCAGCACCTCCTGAATGATGTGCAGCGGGTTGTCGGTGCGGGTGTACATGCCCGGTCGCTGTTTCACGGGCTCCAGCCCTTTGAGAACGCGGATCGAGCCTTCTGAATAGTCGGAGGGGGTTTGGCTTGCCATGGCTGCGGATTGTACGGGCCGGCCCGCAAAGCACTGTATGAAGATACAGACAAAGTGAAGTGCGACCTGTCCAAGCCCACGCCAATAGCGGCACCCGCTGCGAATGTGCGACTGCATGGCGCCTGCGTGCCCAAGGCACGGCCGCCGATTCGCTACATTTACCAGATGTCTTCTGTTACAACCGGCGCGCCGCGCTTGTCTGCCGCCCAGGTCCTGATCTGCGGTGCCGCCATCGTCACCCTTTCCATGGGCGTGCGCCACGGCTTTGGCCTGTGGCTGCTACCCATTACCCAGGCGCAGGGCTGGACACGCGAGAGCTTCTCGCTGGCACTCGCGATCCAGAACCTCTCCTGGGGCGTGTTCGGCATCTTTGCCGGCATGGCGGCCGACCGTTTCGGTGCCCTGCGGGTGCTGATCGGTGGCGCGGTGCTCTACGCGCTGGGGCTGGTGGGCATGGCGCTGACCAGCACCACGGTGGGCTTCGCACTCACCACTGGCGTGCTGATTGGTGCGGCGCAAGCCGGCACCACATACGCGGTGATTTACGGCGTGATCGGGCGCCAGATTCCAGCCGAGAAGCGCTCCTGGGCCATGGGCGTGGCGGCAGCAGCGGGTTCGTTCGGCCAGTTTTTGATGGTGCCGGTGGAGGGCTGGCTGATCAGCTCCCTGGGCTGGCAGCAGGCGCTGCTGGTGCTGGGCGGGGCGGTGCTGCTGATCGCGCCATTGGCCTTTGGTCTGCGCGAGCCAGGTTTTGCAGGCGGTGTGGCGCCACCGCGCGAGCAGACCATCGTCCAGGCGCTAAGGGAAGCCATGCGCTATCGCAGTTTTCAGCTCCTGATGGCGGGCTACTTCGTTTGCGGTTTCCAGGTTGTATTTATCGGCGTGCACATGCCCAGCTACCTGAAAGACAACGGCCTGTCGCCGCAGGTGGCGAGCTACTCGCTGGCGCTGATTGGCCTGTTCAACGTGATCGGCACCTACGCCGCTGGCTCACTCGGTCAGCGCCTGCCCAAGCGATACATCTTGGCCTTCATTTATTTCGCGCGGGCGATCGCGATCAGCATCTTTTTGATCGTGCCGCTGACGCCGACGAGCGTGTACGTGTTCTCAGCCGTCATGGGCGTGCTGTGGCTGTCCACCGTGCCACCGACCAATGCCGCCGTGGCGCAGATTTTTGGCGTCGCGCATTTGTCGATGCTGGGTGGCTTCGTGTTTTTCAGCCACCAGATCGGCAGCTTCATGGGCGTGTGGCTGGGCGGCTATTTGTACGAGCGCACCGGCAACTACGACACCGTCTGGATCATCACGATCGTGCTTGGTGTGGTGGCGGCCCTGATCAACCTGCCGGTACGCGAAACCCCGATTTTGCGTGGGTTGGCGCGCGTGGGCGTATCGGCATGAAGCCGCTGGCAATCAAGGCGCTGGTCTGGTCTGTTGTGGCGCTGGCCTTGCTCGGCACGCTGGAGCTGTACCAGCGACCTGACTTTTTGGTCAACCTGGCCGACCAACTCTGGAGTTGCTTTTGATGACACACGGAACCGAAGCACCATCGGCCTGGGTACAACGCTGGAGCCACCTGGTGCCGGCTGGCGGCTCGGTGCTGGATGTCGCCTGCGGCCACGGCCGGCACATGCGGTGGCTGGCGCAGCGTGGCCATGCTGTGACTGGCATTGACCGCTCGGCCGAGGCTATTGGCGCCGTGGCCGGCCTGGGCCGCGCCATCGAGGCCGACATTGAAAATGGCCCCTGGCCGTTGGAGGGCGAGACCTTCGACGCGGTGGTGGTCACCAACTACCTGTGGCGCCCGCTGCTGGCGCGCACCGTGGCCAGCGTGGCGCCGGGCGGTGTGTTGATTTATGAAACTTTCGCGGTGGGCAACGAAACGGTGGGCAAGCCGTCCCGGCCCGACTTTCTGCTGCGCCAGGGTGAGCTGCTGCAGGTGGTGACCGGGCTGCAAGTGGTGGCATTCGAGGACGGCTTCAGCGCCAACCCCGATCGCTTTGTGCAACGCGTGGCTGCGGTGCGAAAGCACACCAAGCCAGTCGACCCGCCAAAGCGCTTTTTGCTGTCTGGCGCTGAGTAGAATGCAGGGTTGCGCGCCCGAACCCAGGTGCCAGGCCCGGCAGCTGGCTGGCGTTTATCCCCCGAGACACCCGTCATGAAACCCATCACCGGCAGCATCGTCGCCCTGATCACCCCGTTCCAGGCCGACGGCCGCGTGGACTACGCGGCACTGCGCCGAATCATCGACTGGCACATCGCCGAGGGCACCGACTGCCTGGGCGTGGTGGGCACCACCGGCGAATCGCCCACGGTGACCACCGAAGAGCACTGCGAAATCATCCGCGTCTCGGTTGAGCAGGCGGCAGGGCGTGTGCCCGTCATGGCCGGCTGCGGCTCCAACTCCACGGCAGAAGCGGTGAATCTGGCGCGCTTCGCACAGCGGGTCGGCGCCGGCTACCAGCTGCAGGTGGTGCCGTACTACAACAAGCCGACGCAAGAGGGCCAGTACCAGCACTTCAAAACCATCGCCGAGGCCACCGGGGACCTGCCAATGGTGCTGTACAACGTGCCTGGACGTACCGTGGCCGACCTGCAGCTGGAGACTGTGTTGCGCGTGGCCAAGCTGCCTGGCGTGATCGGCATCAAAGACGCCACCGGCAACATCGAACGCGCACAGTGGCTGATCCGCGAAGTGCCTGCGGGCTTCGCGGTGTATTCCGGCGACGACCCGACCGCCGTGGCGCTGATGCTGTGCGGCGGCCAGGGCAACATCAGCGTGACCGCCAACATCGCGCCACGCCTGATGCACGAGCTGTGTGTGGCGGCAATCGCGGGCGATACCAGGCGCGCCATGGACATTCAGCTGCGGTTAATGCCGGTGCACAAAAATCTGTTTCTTGAAGGCAATCCGATCCCGTTGAAATGGGCGATGGCCCGCATGGGTTTGTGCAGCGGAACCCTGCGCCTGCCACTGACGCCCATGTCCGCTCACCTGGAACCCGTGCTGGAGGCGGCACTCAGAGACAGTGGCCTGATCGACTGACCCCCAAACGCAACCCCAGCCCGCATCCCATCACGCATCTGAATTCCGAACCGCTCCATGCCAAAAACCATCCTGCGCCTTCCGTTCTCCCTGACCCGCTGGACCACGATCGTGCTGGCCGCTTCGCTGGCTGCTGGTTGCAGCGTGCTGCAGGAAGACAAGATCGACTACCAGAGCGCAAAGAAAGGCAGCACGCTCGACGTGCCACCCGACCTCACCCAGCTCAACCGCGACGTGCGCTACCAGGTGCCCGGCTCGGTGGTCACAGCCAGCGGCTACCAGACCACCCAGCCCATCGCAGCGGCGGGTGCATCGACAGCGGTCAACGCGGTTGCCGATGTGCGCATCGAACGCTCGGGCAGCCAGCGCTGGCTGGTGGTGGACCGCTCAGCCGACAAACTTTGGAGCCCGATCCGCGACTTCTGGCAAGAGAGCGGCTTTGTGCTGGCACTCGATCAGGAGAAGCTGGGCATCATGGAGACCGACTGGGCCGAAAACCGCGCCAAGCTGCCGCAAGATCTCTTTCGCCGCACCATCGGCCGGGTGTTAGAGAGTCTGTATTCCACCGGCGAGCGCGACAAATTCCGCACCCGGCTGGAGCGCAGCGGTGAGGGAAAAACAGAAATTTTCATCAGCCACCGCGGCATGGTTGAGGTCTATTCCAGCGCGCAGAAAGACCAGACGGTCTGGCAGCCGCGCGATGCCGACCCCGAGCTTGAGGTCGAGTTCCTCACCCGGTTGATGGTCAAGCTGGGGGTCAGTGAGACGCAGGCACAAGCTGCTGTGGCCAGCGCACCGGCGCAAAGCACCGCCCGCCTCGCCACGGTCAACGGCCAGCCTGTCATCGAGCTTGGGGACGGCTTTGACCGCGCCTGGCGCCGGGTGGGCTTGTCGCTTGACCGCAGTGGTTTCACAGTTGAAGACCGCGACCGCAGCCAGGGCGTCTACTTTGTTCGCTATGTAGCGCCAAGCATTACAGGCGACAAGGAGGCTGGATTTTTCAGCCGCCTGTTCAGCAACGCCGAGCCCGCTGCCACGCCGACCCGCTACCGGGTTCTGGTTAGCAGCCAAGACAACCGCAGCACTGTGTCGGTACTTGATGCGCAAGGGAAAACCGATGCATCGGGCAACGCAGCACGCATCGCACAACTGCTGGTGGACGATCTGAAGTGATGTTTCGCTGCGGGATGCAGCATCCCGCGCGCTTCCCGCTGGCACCAGAGAAAAAGCCGCCCTCAGGCGGCTTTTTTTGTGCCAGAGGCACCTTGCATCAGGTGCCTACCCACTCCCGATTATTGCTTGGCGGTGCCGGCAGCAGCTTTGTCTGCTTCTGCTTTTGCAGCATCAGCGGCGGCTGTGGCAGCGTCGGCAGCAGCGCCGGCTTCCACAACAGCTGGGGCAGCAGCGGCTGCATCGGCAGGAGCAGCCGCATCGGCGGGAGCAGCAGCTGGCTCAGCAGGAGCGACAACAGCAGCAGCTGGCTCAACGGGCGCCACGGGCATTTCTTCTTTCTTGCCGCAAGCGGTCAAGGCGAAAGCGGCAAGCAGGGAGGCAAGCAAAAGGGTTTTTTTCATGGCGAATTTTCCGAAGAATGAGTGAGAACAGATAAGGCTTTTCGAGGGCACCAACACAACCGATCCGGATGCAATCTCCGCGCTGAATTGGCCCAGTCGGGTAACCGCAAAAACTGCAGCGTCAGACTGAGAGTTGATCATATCCAGAAAAGCGCATCCGTATTTCCCCTCATGTATATTTTATTTTTTTCGAACGTTTTTTCAAGGATGTAAGTCACCACTGCAAATGATCACAGTCCGAGGGTGCTTGCCGCGAAAGACGGCGATCCCTTTTGCCAGCAGGCATCGAGCCGCTCGCGCAACCCGGTGCGCTGGCGCGCATCGCTGCTGGCGATCAGGTTGCAGCGCACGGGATCCAGCCGCTCAAGCGCCCAGCCTGGCGACCAGATCGCGCTCGGGAGCTCGCTGCCTGAAGCGCTTGGCACGGCATGGGCCTGCACGCGGTGTGACCAAGTGGTGCGCCAGGCAACCAAGCGTGGGTGGGCCAAGCGCAACGGCCCAAAATTGCGCGCCAGAAAACGAATCTCCCAGCCCTGTCTGGCCCGCGCCTGCAATGACCCGATCACCGCACGTTCGCCCAGCGGCCAATCGCTGAAATCGGTATCGCTGAGCACCAGTTGCGGCCAACCTTCCTGCGCCGCCACCGCGAGCGCTTGGCGCACCAGACCGACAAACACTTCACGCCCTTCCGAGCGACCGGTGGGCAAAGGCTGCCATCGCGTGAGCTCAGGCTTGGGCTCAGACCTGCTACCGGTCACGGGCTTCTCCTTCTGTGCATTCAGGCCTCGACTGGCAGCAGATGCAGCCAACCGGCTTCAAACCAGTCGCACAGCAGCGCCTGCGCATCGTCACTGGCTCGGCGGACTTGGTTGGCAGACAACGCACGCAGGTCGGCGAGCCGACGCATCAGCCGGGCATCGGTACCACCAGCGCGAAAGCTCTCGCCATTGATAAACACATGGCGCTTGTCGTACATCATGCAGGTGCGCCGGTCCAGCCGAATGGCACCTGCCTGCCAGTTGTCGGTGGATTCTTCGAACCAGACCCTGGGTTTGGGCTCGGTCATCACCTCGCCCAAGGCGCACTCCATTGAACCTCTTTCCGACAGCAAACGCGCCAAAGCATGGCGCGCAAATTCGCGCATGCCCTCGGGTATGGCTCCTGGGTTGGCGGTGGCGCTTTGACCAGGGTCTCGGTAGAGCGTGTCGTCCTCGCTGTCGTCTGCCATGCGCTGCAGAAGCTCGGCTGCCAAGCCACCGCTTTGCGGCGAACGAAAGCCAATCGAAACCGTCATGCAGTCACCGCCTTCGGCCACACCGTCATGCGCCCAGCGTGGCGGCAGGTAGAGCATGTCGCCCGGGCCGAGCAGAAACTCTTCTTCGGGCTCAAAGTGACTGAGGACTTTAAGTGGCACATCGGGCTGCAGCGACAGGTCTTTTTGTCGCCCAATGCGCCAGCGCCTATGGCCGGTGGCCTGCAGCAAAAACACGTCGTAGCTGTCGAAATGCGGACCCACACCACCGCCGTCGCTGGCCCAGGAAACCATCACATCGTCCAGCCGTGCATCGGGTACAAACCGGAAACGCTCAAGCAAATCGTGGGCAGCCTCCAGATGCAGGTCCAGCCCTTGCACCAGCAAAGTCCAGCCCGGCTGCTTGATCGGCGGCAGGGCGTGGCGCGTGAAGGGGCCATGCTTGAGCGCCCAGCCCGAATCTTTTTGAACGATCAAACGCGACTCGACTGCTTCGTCTGCGGCCAGGGCGAACAGCGCCTGGCGGCTCAATAAGGGCAACAAAGGCGCCTGGCTCGGGAAAGCGTTTCGAATCAACAGCGGTTTTTTCTGCCAGTGGCGCTGCATGAACCGCGAGGGTGACAGGCCACCGAGCATCTCGGTCGGGGTTTCAATGGCCCGGGCTGACGCGACGAGACGGGTGGCTGAACGGGGTGCGCGCGAGGGCGCTGTGCGAGGGGAGCGTGCGGATGTCATGGGACAATTGTCGGATGAAAATCACCGAGCAATGCGTGGTCTCTTTGACCTGGACGCTGAAAGACACCCTGGGCGAAGGCCTGGACACCCTGGAAGAACCCGTCGAATTCCTGCTGGGCGGCTCCGACTTGCTGGCCAAGATCGAGGAAGCCTTGCAGGGTTACGAGCCTGGCGACGAGGTGGATCTGCACCTGGAACCGCAAGACGCGTTTGGCGACTACGACGATGGTCTGCTCTTCCTGGAGCCGCGCCACCTGTTCCCCGAGCAGCTTGAAGAAGGCATGGGCTTTGAAGGTCTGCCAGCGGGCTGCAATCCAGCCGCGCCGAAAGACCGCCTTTTCTTTGTAAGCGACATCTACCCAGATCACGTGGTCATGGACGCCAACCATCCGCTGGCGGGCATCGCGCTGCGCATTCTTTTGAAGGTACACGCGGTACGCGAGGCCGAAGAAGACGAAATCGGCTTGGGCAGCCTGGGCACAGGATTCTTCAGCATGCAGGTCGGCGAAATCGGCAGCGAGCCAAACGATTCGGGCGATTCAGGCGATTCAGGCGATCCACCCATCCTGCACTGACCCTAAATCCCGCAGTTACGAACCCAGAGGGAACCGATTTTGGGTCTGCCAAGGAGGCAGCGTGCGGGTGATTTTGGCGACCACGTAGTCCACAACAGGCTTCCATCTGTCGCAGCCAGGCAATTGCTGCGCAACAGCTTTGACATGACTCAGTGCGACATGCATATCGGCGATGAGGGCCAGCACCTTGTCCTTTGCCGCGTGCATGGGCGTGAGATGCAAAGTCGTCTGGCCCCCACGCTTGACCGCCCGCCCCACGCCCGCGAGCAGCAGCGCGCGGCTTGTGATGGTCTCCATGCGCGAGCCGGGTTTGGCCGCCCAGCAATACAGCGCCACCAGCTGTAGACCAGCGCCACGGCCCGCGCTGCTTTGGTATCGCTCAATGGCCTGGGTCGTAAAGCCACCCCAGCCTCACTGGTTGTTCAACTCATCAAAGCCGTTCCCGCAAAACCCCAAGTCCTCGCAATCTGCGCGGTCGCGGGACAGCTGCCCGAAGGCCGCCTGCGGGTGGGCGCTGTTGGTCACCAGCACCGCATATGCCCAGACCTGCAGGTCTTTGTCCGGCATCAGCAGCTCAATCTGTTCGCCCAGTTGCGGGAGTGACCCTTGCACACGCTTGACTTTGCGGCTGAGCGCCAGATCGGTCTTTGCTGCCCAGCGCAAAACGGTGACCCGCCTGGCCTTGTCCCAGCCTGAGAGCTTCAGGGTGTCCTCTACCGCGCTCCAGCCTTGATCGGCTGGCCCCGGTGTGCTCCAGTCTTTGCGTTCAAATTGGCATGCGAGCAGCTTTTTGACCCCCAGGGTCTGTTTGAACTTGAACAGGTAGGGCTGTCTGCGGCTTTCCAGCTCGATGATGAGGAGGTCGTTGCCAAAGCCACAGTCGCCCTTCACCAGCGCGGGGCGCTGCAGCTCTGGCAGCTTGTCCAGGATTTTCCTGAAGCCCGGGCGCGCCTTGCCCGCGCTATGCAATTTGCCGGGAGAGACGACAACATCGAGCACCAGGCGCAAATTGGCCACCCAGTAGCTATGCAGGGCGTGACTGGGACGACTGGGCTTGTGGGGGTTGGAGCTGACCTGCGCGCCGGCTTGTTTGCCGTGCAGGGGCTTGGATGGTGGTGTCGATGTCCCGTATCCAGGGCGTGTTCAGCGCGGCTCGCACGCTGCCCATGGGCTGGGGGCATCAGCCAGCAACCAAGTGCCAAGCACATTTTGTTTGGTGGGCGCGTTGGAGCTGGTGTACGTCAGCGGGCAAATCTTGACCCACGACTCGTAGACGCCCGTGGCGCGCAAAACGCGGCAAAAAAAGCCAGCTGCGCGTTGGGAGTGGCACGGGCCTGGTGGTCCCCCTGCACATGGATGCGGCCCCCGGGCGTGTCCACTGCCATGGCCTGAGCGGCCTGCGTCAGCAGAGCCGATTGCCGTCTTTTTGCTTCACCCATTTGGTGACTTCTGCATATCCATTGAAAGTGGCGCTCAGTCTGGCTTTGCGCTCGATTCACTGGCTTCAACAGCCGGAAAGAGGTTGACTCGGGTTGCATGACCATCGCTGGCAGAAGCGATTGGCTGGCAAGCGTTTGCCAACTTCAGATCAGCTGCGCCCGGTTGAGCCGTAGCCGCCCGCCCCGCGCTCGCTGGCATGACCGAACTCGGTTACCAGGTTGAATTGCGCCTGCACCACTGGCACGATCACCAGCTGCGCAATGCGCTCCAGCGGTTCGATGGTGAAAGAAGTCGTGCTGCGGTTCCAGGCGCTGACCATGAGCTGGCCCTGGTAATCGCTGTCGATCAGACCCACCAAGTTGCCCAGCACGATGCCATGCTTGTGCCCCAGGCCAGAGCGCGGGAGGATCAGCGCGGCAAAGCCGGGGTCGGCCAGGTGGATGGCCAACCCGGTGGGCACGAGCTGCCAAGCGTTGGGCTCCAAAGTGAGCGGTGCGTCCAGACAGGCACGCAAGTCCAGACCGGCGCTGCCGGTCGTGGCGTAAGCAGGAAACCGATCGGCCAAACGCGAGTCCAGCACCTTGACATCAATGCGCATCGACTGTGTCCCGTTTCATTTTGCGGCAGCGCCCACGGCTTATTTGAGCGCCTTGGTGGTATTCGCAGTGTCTTTTTTGTCCTGCGGTTCCAAGCGTGCGTACTTGGTGCACCGCCCAAAGACCACCGAAAGCACCGAGCTTTGACTCAACCGACCACCTTCAATCCGGCTGTGAGATTGACGAGCGAAGCAAACCGCACGCGCACCGAGCGCTCGATGCCCGCCGCATCCAGCCCCAGCATGGCCAGCAGCTTGGCCGGGTCGCCATGCTCAATGAACTGGTCGGGTAGACCCAGCTGCAGCACCGGCAGCTGCAAACCCTCGGCTTGCAGCGCTTCCAGCACAGCGGAGCCGGCGCCGCCCATCACGCAGCCCTCTTCCAGCGTCACCAATGCGTCGTGTGTGTCGGCAAGCTCGCGCAGCAAGTCCAGATCGAGCGGTTTGGCCCAGCGCATGTTCGCCACGCTCGCACCCAGGCGCTCGGCGGCGGCCAGGGCCGGGTACAGCAAGGTGCCAAAGGCCAGGATGGCCACGCCCTTGCCCTTGCGCGTCCACTCGCCACGGCCAAACGGCAAGGGCTCCAGTCCGACCGGCTGCGTGGTCCCCACTCCGGCACCACGCGGATAGCGCACAGCGACCGGGTGGTCTTGTGCGAAAGCACTGCTGAGCAATTGCCGGCACTCGGCCTCGTCGGCCGGGCAAGCCACCGCCATGTTCGGGATACAGCGCAGGTAGGCGATGTCGTATGCGCCGGCGTGGGTGGCGCCATCGGCACCGACGATGCCGGCGCGATCCAGCGCAAACACCACCGGCAGGTTTTGCAGCGCCACGTCATGGATGAACTGGTCGTAACCACGCTGCAAAAAGGTGGAGTAGATGGCGACCACCGGCTTGAGTCCTTCGCAGGCCATCCCAGCCGCAAAGGTGACCGCGTGCTGTTCGGCGATGCCTACATCGAAATAGCGCGTTGGAAAACGCCGCTCGAATTCGACCATGCCCGAGCCCTCGCGCATCGCGGGTGTAATGCCCACCAGACGTTTGTCGGTAGCGGCCATGTCGCACAACCACTGCCCAAAGACCTGGGTAAAGGTGGTCTTGGGCGCGTTGGCGGGCTTGACCAGACCAATTGCCGGATCGAACTTGCCTGGGCCGTGATAGGCCACCGGATCGGCCTCAGCCAACTTGTAGCCCTGGCCTTTTTTGGTCACCACATGCAGAAATTGCGGGCCGCTGTCGGTTTCCAGCAAGCAGCGGATGTTCTCCAGCGTGGGGATCAGCGAATCAAGGTCGTGCCCGTCGATTGGGCCGATGTAGTTGAAACCAAACTTCTCAAACAGGGTTGCTGGCACCACCATGCCCTTGGCCTGCTCTTCCAGCCGTTTTGCCAGCTCAAACAGCGGCGGCGCGTTCTTGAGCACCTGCTTGCCAACCTGCTTGGCGGTGGCGTAGAACTGCCCGCTCATCAGCTGCGCTAGGTAGCGGTTGAGCGCACCCACCGGCGGCGAAATCGACATGTCGTTGTCGTTGAGTACCACCAGCAAGCGACCGTCAGCAATACCGGCATTGTTCAACGCCTCAAACGCCATGCCAGCGGTCATGGCGCCGTCGCCAATGATGGCCACCGCGTTGCGCGGGTCGCCTTGGATCTTGGACGCCAAAGCCATGCCGAGCGCGGCCGAAATGCTGGTGGACGAGTGGGCAGTGCCGAAAGTGTCGTATTCGCTCTCTTCGCGACGCGGAAAGCCGCTGATACCGCCGAACTGGCGCAGACTGTCCATGCGGTCACGTCGACCGGTGAGAATTTTGTGCGGGTAGGTTTGGTGGCCCACGTCCCAGACCAGGCGGTCGCGGGGCGTGTTGAACACATAGTGCAGCGCCACGGTGAGCTCGACCGTTCCCAGGTTCGAGCTGAGGTGGCCACCGGTACGCGCCACGCTCTCCAGCAAAAAACTGCGCAACTCGGCGGCCAGCGGCGCCAACTGCGGGCGAGAGAGATTGCGCAGGTCTGCGGGCGATTGAATGGTGGGAAGCAAGTAGCGCATGGGTGTTGATCCAACGTTTCAGTGGTTGCGGCGACCGACCCAGTCGGCCAGCGCGTGCAGAGGAGCCACACGCGCCAGGCCCGCACCGCTCAGAACTTCGTGGGCCGTCGAGAGCAGCTGGTCAGCGTAGGCCTGGGCCGGGACCAAACCCAGCAGGGCCACAAAGGTGGGCTTGTCGGCCGCTGCGTCTTTGCCGGCGGTCTTGCCCAGGGTGGTGGAGTCGGCGGTGACGTCGAGGATGTCGTCCATCACCTGAAACGCCAGCCCCAGGCTGGCGCCAAAGCGCTGCAGCTGCGCCACCGCATGGGCATCGGGCGCGCCACAGGCAGCGCCCATCAACACGCTGGCTTGCAGCAACGCGCCGGTTTTCAGGCGGTGCATGCGTTCCAGCGCCGGCAGGTCCAGCACCCGCCCGACGCTGGCGAGGTCGACCGCCTGGCCCCCGGCCATGCCGTGAGCGCCAGCGGCGCGCGCCAGCAAGCGGCACAGCGCGCTTCCCATGGCGGGGTCAACGCCGAGCGCTGGCGTGAGCAGCTCAAACGCCAGCGCTTGCAGGGCGTCGCCCACCAGCAGCGCCTGGGCCTCGCCAAACTGCACATGCACCGTGGGCTTGCCCCGGCGCAGCACATCGTTGTCCATGCACGGCATGTCGTCGTGTACCAGCGAGTAAGCGTGAACCAGCTCAACCGCACAGGCTGCGCGCATCGCCGCCTCAGGCGCACCGGCCACTGCCTCGCTGGTGGCCAACACCAGCAGCGGGCGCAGCCGCTTGCCACCATTGAGCACCGCGTAGCGCATGGCATCGCTCAGCCCGGCGGGCGCGTCGGCAGCCACCCAGTCAGACAGCGCTCGCTCCACCGCCGCCTGCTGGCCTTGGCGCCAGGCAGCCAGATCAAAAGGGGTCTGGATGGCAGCGCTCAATCGGCAGTCCAGGTCTTGAGCTCACCGCCTTCGAGCACCTGAATCTGGTTTTCCACCGCATCCAGCTTGGCACGACAAAAGGCCAGCAGCGCCGCTCCGCGCTGGTAGCGCGAGAGCAGCTGGTCCAGCGGTAACTGGCCTGCGTCTAGCTGCGCGACCAATTGCTCCAGCTCCTCCAGCGCGGCCTCGTAGTTGGGCATGACATCTTGTGAAGCGCCAACAGAAGAAGCGCTCTTTGCGGTGCGGCTGACGGGAGGGGTCATGGGTGGGAGCAAATGGGGTGTTGACAGACGGCCGGCAGGGTCGGGGAGCCGATTGGTCGACGTCAAACCGCCGGTCGACAAGCGACCACGATTCTAGCCGTGCACCCCCCCGAGGTCGGCGACATCCCCGCCTTGGGCAGCGCCATGCCAGCGCAAACGCCCCCAGCCAGAAGGCGCAAAACCCCCTACACGGTACACTTCTATTTTTCTTTTCTTTACTGACGGGTCTTCGCTGCCCGGAGGGACGCACCCCCCAACCATCCCGCGCGGCTTCGTTTTTCGACCAGCGCTTAACCCTGCCCCTTTATAGGGGGAGCTGGGTCAGGACCCGATGTCTGATTTAAGTCTTCAACTCCAGCAGGCCAGAAGCCAACTTCCGGTTTACAGCTATTTCGACCCGGCGCTGTTCCAGCGCGAAGTGCAGAGTCTGTTCCAGCAAGGACCCCGCTATGTTGGGCACCAGCTTGCAGTGCCCAACCCCGGCGATTACCACACGCTGCCCCAGGAAGCGGGCGGACGGGCGCTGGTCAACACCGGGCGCGGTGTTGAGTTGATATCCAACGTGTGTCGGCACCGCCAGGCCATCATGCTAAAAGGCCATGGCAACCTGGGTCAGACGCAGCCAGGCAGCGCAGGCGGCAATATTGTCTGCCCACTGCACCGCTGGACCTACAGCGGTGGACAAGGCCCGCAACCCGCTGGCGACCTGATCGGCGCACCCCATTTTTCGCATGATCCGTGCCTGAATCTCAACAATTACCCGCTGCGCATGTGGAACGGTTTGTTGTTCGAAGACAACGGGCGCGACATCAAAGGCGACTTGGCGGGCCTGGGCCCGCGCAACGCGCTCAATTTTGACGGCATGGTGCTCGACCACGTGGAGCTGCACACCTGCCACTACAACTGGAAGACCTTCATCGAGGTCTATCTGGAGGACTACCACGTCGGCCCGTTTCACCCGGGCTTGGGGCAGTTCGTCACCTGCGAAGACCTGCGCTGGGAACTGAAGCCCGAATACTCGGTGCAGACCGTGGGCGCGCAAAACCTGCTGGGCAAAGCAGGCAGCCCGGTCTACCAGCGCTGGCACGAAGCGCTGATGCGTTACCGCGGCGGCCAGCCGCCAGAACACGGCGCGATCTGGCTCACCTACTATCCGCACATCATGGTCGAGTGGTATCCGCATGTGCTGACCGTCTCCACGCTGTATCCGGTGAGCCCCACGGAAACGCTCAACATGGTGGAGTTCTACTACCCCGAGGAAGTCGCCGCCTTCGAGCGCGAGTTTGTTGAAGCGCAGCGCGCCGCCTATATGGAAACCTGTGTGGAAGACGACGAGATCGCCGAGCGCATGGACGCCGGTCGCCAAGCCCTGCTGGCGCGCGACGACAACGAGGTGGGCCCTTACCAGAGCCCGATGGAAGACGGCATGCAGCATTTCCACGAGTGGTATCAAGGCAGGATGCGACCGTGAGGCGCGAGCGTTGCGTCAACGCCGCGACGGCTAAACCGGCAGGGTTTTGCACCCAGGCCACCGCAGAACCGGCTTGGCCGCGCCGCCTGCGGCGCCCCCCTCGGGGGGTGACGCCGCAGGCGGCGCGGGGGGAATAGCAAATGCAAGCCCTGTGGATGCTGCTCGCATCCTTCTTCTTTGCCTCCATGGGCGTGTGCATCAAGTTCGCCTCTGAGCACTTTAATAGCTTTGAGCTCGTCTGCTACCGCGGCGCGTTCGGTGTGTTGTTTTTGTTTGGCTTAACGCGCGCGCGGGGTGTGTCGTTGCGCACCCAGCTGCCGATGATGCATTTCTGGCGCAGCGTCGTGGGTGTGACAGCGCTCACCGCATGGTTCTACGCCATTGCCGCCTTGCCGCTGGCCACCGCGGTCACACTCAATTACATGAGCAGTGTGTGGATTGCGGCCTTCTTGCTCGGCGGCGCGATCGTGATGCAGAAAAACCAGATGCCACTCAGGCACCAGGGACCGCTGTTCATCGCCGTACTGGTGGGTTTTATCGGGGTGGCGCTGATGTTGCGTCCCACCTTCAACCCAGAGCAGATGCGCGGCGCGCTGGTGGGTCTTTTCTCCGGCATCTTTTCGGCTTTTGCTTACCTGCAGGTGGTGGCGCTGTCGCGCGCCGGTGAGCCGGAAAGCCGCACCGTTTTCTATTTTTCCATCGGCGCGGTGCTGGCCGGCGCGCTTGGCATGGTGTTTGCCGGCGTCAGCGCCTGGCGCTGGCCCAGCGCTTTGTGGCTGCTGCCGATTGGCCTGCTGGCGGTACTGGGCCAGCTCTGCATGACGCGCGCTTATTCGCGTGGCGCCACGATGGTGGTGGCCAATTTGCAATACTCGGGCATCGTCTTTGCGGGTATCTACAGCCTTGGCCTGTTTGGCGACCGGTTGCCACTGATCGGCTGGGTCGGTATGGGGCTGATCATCGTCAGCGGCATCACCGCCACCGCTCTGCGGGCGCGCGCGATTCCCAACGCGCCAGCCGAAGACCATTAAGCGGGCATGCAACGCCCGTAAACAGCGGCCCCAGACCACCCGATCCACGCCCGAGCACGAGAAAAATGCCATCCATGCACACCACCCTTATCTCGGCCCCAAAACTCCACGCGCTGCAGACCAGCGGCCAAGACTGGCTGCTGTTCGATTGCAGTTTCGAGCTCATGAACCCCGCCGCTGGCGATATGCAGTTTCTTGAGGCTCGTCTGCCCGGCGCCCGGCGCGCCGATCTGGAGCAGCACCTCAGCGGTCACGACCCGGCCCACAACGCCAGCGGCGGCCGCCACCCGCTGCCCGAGCGCGGGCAGTTTGCCGGCTGGCTGCGCCAACAGGGACTCAACCCGCTCACCCAGGTCGTCGTCTACGACCGCCAGCGTGCAAACTACTGCGGCCGGCTGTGGTGGATGCTCAAGTGGTGTGGCTTTGACGCAGTTGCGGTGCTCGACGGCGGGCTGGCCGCCTGGCAAGCCTTCGGTGGCGAGCTGGTCAGCGGCACAGCGCCCGGTCCAGCCCAGCCCGGTTGTTTCGAGCTCGGCGTACCGCTGCTCGACAGCTGGCAGACGACCGACATCGTGGCCCAGCTGGGGCACCCCACCATGACCCTGATCGACGCGCGGGCCACGCCCCGGTTTCGCGGGGAAAGCGAGACCATCGATCCTGTGGCTGGCCACATTCCCGGTGCGCTGAACCGCCCCTTTGCCGACAACATAGGTGCCGATGGCTGCTTTAAACCGGCCGGGCAGCTGCGCGCCGAGTTCGACGCGCTGCTCGCCGGGCGCGACCCGCGCACCGTGGTGCACCACTGCGGCAGCGGGGTGAGCGCCATCCCGAATGTGTTGGCCATGGAGCTGGCGGGCCTGGGCCGCAGCGCGCTTTACCCCGGCAGCTGGAGTGAGTGGTGCACGACACCCGGCATGCCGGTGGCGCGCGGCTGAGAAAGCGGGCAGATTCACACACCGCGCAGCCCGCCGCCGTGCCGCGGCAAGGCTAAACGGTGAGCCTTGCCCCAATGGGCCAGCCCGCTTACACGGTCGCCAGCGCAGTGCCCGACAGCAGCCATGCCACCTGCGCCGCGGTCTCGCGCATGTCCAAGCGCGTTTGAAGCTGGGGAAAGAGGTCGGCCAGCACCCCGTAGACCAAGCTGCTGGACGCAGCCACCAGGAAATACGGCAGCAAACCGTCGAACCGCGACAGCAAGAGATACCCGACACGCTGCCCAGCGCGGTCACCGTACCTGCCAGCGACACCTTGACCACCGCCGCGTGCGCTGAGCCCGACGTTTGGCGCTACACCACCAGATCGCCCATGTGCTGTGGTACCTCGTGCGCCAGCACCGCCAGCGAGGTGATCGCGCCCAGGTGAGCGTCAGCGAGAAAGGCCGAGGCAATCAAAATGCCGTCGCCAAGTGCGCGCTGGTCTTCGCCAGCCAGCACGGCGCGGCCGCTGGATTGCGCCGCGCGGTAATGGCGGCCGAAGCTTGTGCCCAAAGGGCCCACGTGTGAGTGCGCCAGATCGCAATCGCCCTAAGGGTGCTCAGGGTGCGAATGGTCGGCATAGGACTCGGGCTGGTGATGTTCGTACCCGCGTTGCCAGAGCTGTACCGTATCGAGCAGAAAAAAGAAAACCAAGCCGTTCAGCAGCAACACAAACAGCTTCTTCGCGCTGGCCTGGCTCGCGAATGCCTCAAGCAGCAGGTGCATGAATGCGGTGGCCAGCCAGGCACCCACCGCCTGGCTCAGCAGGTGCTGGGTGAAGCGCGCACGCATCGAAAAACCGAGCAAAGCCGCCAGCCGGACTGCCCACACCGGCCGACACTGTGCCCCCCAAAACCCAGAGAAGCGTCATGGTGCGAGATCCAAGACGCAACACATGCTGGCATGGGCGAGGCACCAGCCACCCGACCACCGACCAAAAAAGAGGGCCGCAAGGCGGCCCCAGAAACGCAAGCGGTGGCGGTCAAGCCACGCCGTTTGCCTTGAACCAGGCAGTGGCTCGCTTCCAGCCGTCTTCTGCCGCCTCTTTGCGAAAACTTGGCCGGTAGTCGGCGTGGAACGCGTGAGGCGCGTCGGGGTACACCACAAAAGTCGATGCCTTGGCAGCGGCATTTCCTGCGGCCAAAGCGGTCTGCATGCTGTCGACTGTGTCCAGCGGGATGCCGGTGTCGGCACCGCCGTAAAGCCCCAGCACCGGCCCGTTAAGTTTGGCGGCCACATCCACCGGGTGGACGGGGTTGAGCTCGCTGGTCTGGCCCACCAGCCGGCCATACCAGGCCACGCCCGCTTTTACCGCCGGGTTGTGCGCCGCGTAAAGCCAGGTCTGGCGCCCGCCCCAACAAAAACCGGTCACGCCCAGCTTGCGGGTGTCGCCCCCGTGGGCAGCGGCCCATTTCACGGTGGCGTCCAGATCGGCCAACACCTGCGCATCGGGCACCTTGGCAATCACCTCGGCGATCAGCTTGGCCATCTCGCCATAGCTCTGCGCATCGCCTTGCCGAATAAACAGCTCGGGCGCAATCGCCAGATAGCCCGCCTGCGCGAAGCGGCGCGCGGTGTCGGCAATGTATTCGTGCACACCAAAAATTTCTGAGAGCACCAGCACCACCGGCAGCCCGGTCTTACCCGCGGGCGCAGCGCGGTAGGCCGGCATCTTGAAGCCGTTCACATCGATCATCACCTCGCCGACGGCAAGGCCCGCAGAGGGCGTTCTGATCGCAGTTTGCGCCATGCCAGGCAACACAGACGCGGCGTAACCCACACCCAAGGCAGCTTTCAACGCTGTGCGGCGGGTAGCGCCGGCTGCGCTGGACTTGCCGGGCAACAAAGCGCCGAGATCTTGGGTGAGGTTGTCGTTGAGCATGGAATGTCTCCTGTTGGGGTGGTGGTGAACGGCTTCAGAACCGCTGACGAGTCTGTCACAGCGCCTGGGGTTCCGCTTGCAAACGATCGGTGTGCTCGATCCCAGGTGGCATCGACACCGGGCGATCCTCAAGCAGCCACAGTACCTGCATCACCTCGGCGAATGCGTGCGCAGCCAGTCTTTCAGCGCGTCGTCAATCCGCGTCTGCCAGCCCGCGCCGGTGGCCTTGAAGGCCGCCATCACCTCGGGCGACAGCCGGATGGTGGTGGCCTGCTTGATGGGCGCCTTCTGCGGCCCACGCACACCAGCGCGCCGGTTCATCTCCAGCAGCACGGCGCACAGCTCGGGGTCCAACACCTCGGCGGCAGGCTCGAAGTGGCGCAGGTCAGCCGCCGTCAGTTCTCGGACTTCGCCGTTTTCGTCAATCAATGGGGCACGTTTGTTCGTGGTCTGTTGCTTCACTGGCATTGGCCTTACGAAAGCTGATGTTGACCCGCACGCCACCAGCCACAGGGGTTAAGCACAACACGTCCAGCCGCGTACCCAGGACGCCCACGGCCACAAAACGGTCTTCTCGGTGGGGCTTGCGCGTGTCTTGTTCGGTGGTTGCCGCGCCAAAGTCAAACTGCGCCACCATCTCGAAGCCCAACCCCCGCTCGAAGATGTTGGCCTCGCTTTTGGTGGCGTCAAATTCGATGCGCATGGACTTTATTGTAATAACACTTTGCTTAGATGGTCAGGCAGTTGGCGCGGAAGACCCTGGACAGCTTCAAACCGCTTCGGCGATCGAGGCCTCGGCCAGCTGGACTTGGATGGTTTGGCGGGCGGCGGGACGTTGGCGCAGGTTGGATCAGAGACTGCGCGGTTCTTTTAAGCGCAGGACGATTTCCAGCTGCTCCTGATGAGGGGGAAGGCCGATGACAAGGTCACCGACTTGTTTCGTCGAAATGTGTGAAACGCCGTTGCTACGCCCTGTATTGACGGTTCCTAAATGTTGCGTCCCATGTAATCGTGTTCCGATTCGTAGCTGGCCACTGTTCCAAGCAAGGGAGGTGATGCCCGGCGTTATCGAAGCCATGAGAGCACAGCAGCAGCGCACCAACTGGGCTGGGCGGATTTGTGCAACAAAACCACCAGTACGCATAACACCGGCATGGTGAGACTGCTGCTGGATAAGGACGCTGTGTGGCTTGAGTTCAACAGCAAGACCTGAGGCTCCACGCAATTCGTCGTGCTGATGCCGCCTGATGAAACGGTGGTGCGTAACGAGGGTTTTTACCTAAAAAGTTCTGCTGCTGAACTGTAACGAGCATGGTACATTTTTGACAAGTTGATCAAACATTTATCGGACTTTTCTGTAAAGGATGCCTTATGAAACGCAAACTGCTTTCTACTCTGGTTGCAACAGCGTGTACGCTCGGATTTGGTACAACGCAGGCGCAGATCTCCGACGGCGTGATCAAGATCGGTGTGTTGAATGACATGTCAGGGTTGTATGCAGATGTGGCAGGTCCAGGCTCGGTGATCGCAGCGCGACTCGCTGTTGAAGATTTCGGTGCCGCCAGAAAAGGAATGAAAGTCGAGATTGTCTCGGCCGACCATCAGAACAAGCCCGACATTGGCTCCACGGTGGCGCGAACTTGGTATGACGTCGACCAGGTTGACGTTATCGTAGACGTCCCCACTTCGAGTGTGGCTCTCGCAATCAATCAAATCACACGCGAAAAAGGCAAAGCTTTTCTTGCGTCAGGCCCAGCTACTTCCGACCTGACCGGTAAAGCCTGTTCGCCGAACACGGTCCACTGGGCCTACGATACTTGGATGCTGGCCAACGGTACTGGAAGCGCGATCGTGAAAACAGGCGGCGACACATGGTTCTTCCTGACTGCCGACTATGCGTTTGGTCACGCCCTTGAGCGTGATACCGAAGCCGTTGTGTTGAAGAGCGGCGGTAAGGTGATGGGCAAGGTACGCACCCCTTTCCCGAGCACCGACTTTTCGTCGTTCCTATTGCAAGCACAGGCATCCAAAGCGAAGGTCATTGGCTTGGCCAACGCCGGTGGTGACACGATCACTTCGATCAAGCAGGCAGCCGAGTTTGGCATCGTCAAAGGCGGCCAGAGTCTGGCCGGGCTGCTGGTGTTTGTAACCGACGTCAAGGCGCTCGGACTTCCGACTGCACAGGGTTTGATTTTAACCGAGACTTTTTATTGGGATTTAAACGAGCAGACCCGCGCGTTCACCAAGCGCTTCTCGGCATTGGCGCCGCGCAACAACCATCCAACGATGGTCCACGCCGGTGTGTACTCGTCGGTGCTGCATTACCTGAAGGCAATCGAAGCGATCAACAGCGACGACGGTACCAAGGTGATTGCGCAAATGAAGAAAATGCCGACTGACGATCCACTGTTCGGCAAGGGAACAATTCGCGCGGATGGCCGCAAGATTCACCCCGCCTATTTGATGGAGGTGAAAAAGCCTGCGGAGTCAAGGGGTCCGTGGGATCTGCACAAGATCCGCGCTACGATCCCAGCCGAGCAGGCGTTCCGCCCAATGGCCGAGGGTGATTGTCCGCTCATCAAGTGATTACAATCTCCGCTCAAGTTAAGACGCAAACGCGTCTGATCTTGGCAATTGCATCGACATCCTTGCGCGATTAAAAAATCGAGCATTTCACCTCCCCCTACCTTGATGGAAATTTTTGGCATTTCGACCCAAGCGTTGCTCGGCCAGCTGCTGATCGGACTGATCAACGGCTCGTTTTACGCCCTGTTGTCGCTCGGACTGGCAGTCATTTTTGGCCTCCTCAACATCATCAACTTTGCGCACGGTGCGCAATACATGATGGGCGCGTTTGCGGCCTACTTGCTGATGAATAAGCTCGGCTTGGGCTACTGGTGGGCGCTGGTCATTGTGCCGCTACTGGTAGGCTCCACTGGCATCGTGATCGAGCGCTTGATGCTGTCGCGGTTGTACAAGCTCGACCACCTGTATGGCCTGCTGCTGACCTTCGGCTTGGCGTTGATCATCCAGGGTCTGTTTCGGCAAGGGTTCGGCTCGTCCGGGATGCCTTATCCGATACCAGAGGCGTTGACAGGCGGCCAAAACCTCGGCTTTATGTTCCTGCCAAACTACCGCGCTTGGGTGGTCGTCGCTTCGCTCGCGGTGTGCTTGACGACTTGGTTCGTAATCGAGAAGACCAAGCTGGGCGCTTACCTGCGCGCTGCCATCGAGAATCCACAGCTCGTACAGGCATTTGGCGTCAATGTGCCGCGCATGATCACACTTACCTATGGTGCGGGTGTCGGGCTGGCGGCACTGGCTGGTGTGATGGCCGCCCCGATTTATTCGGTCAGCCCGTTGATGGGAGCCGACTTGATCATCATCGTGTTTGCAGTGGTGGTCATCGGCGGGATGGGCTCGATCATGGGTGCGATCATTACCGGCTTCGGCCTTGGCATGATCGAGGGCCTCACCAAGGTGTTTTACCCCGAGGCTTCGAATACCGTGGTCTTCATCATTATGGCGATCGTCCTGCTGCTGAAGCCGGCCGGACTGTTCGGCACACAGAAATAGGCACATTCACACGGATGACTACCGAAACTCCAATTCGATCTACTGGTGGTGATGTCGGTCGCAGGCACCAGCAGGTGGCGTTTGCGCTGATGGTGCTGGCGTTTGCGCTTGCACCGCTGGTCGCTTACCCCGTCTTTTTGATGAAGGTGATGTGCTTCGCGCTGTTTGCGTGCGCCTTCAACTTGCTGATCGGTTACGTCGGACTTCTGTCCTTCGGCCACGCGATGTTCTTCGGCATCGCCGCTTACACCTCGGCGCATGCAGCCAAAGTGTGGGGCCTCACCCCCGAGCTGGCGATCCTGTTCGCTGCCATGTGCGCGGCGCTGCTCGGCTTGGTTGTCGGCTCACTCGCGATCCGGCGCCAGGGCATCTATTTCGCGATGGTCACACTGGCGCTGGCACAAATGGTCTATTTCTTCAGCCTACAAGCGCCGTTCACCGGCGGTGAGGACGGTATCCAAGCCGTGCCACGCGTGCGGCTGTTCGGTTTGATCGACCTGTCCAACGAACTGGCAATGTACGCCTTCGTATTCGCGATATTCATAGGCGGATTTTTGATGATCTACCGGATCGTGCATTCGCCATTTGGACAAGTGCTCAAAGCGATCCGCGAAAATGAGAGCCGCGCGATCTCATTGGGTTATGACGTCGATCGCTACAAACTGCTGGCATTCGTGCTGTCAGCCACCCTTGTCGGCGTGGCTGGTGGCACCAAGGCGCTGGTGTTCCAGCTGGCGTCGCTGACCGACGTGCACTGGTCAATGTCTGGCGAGGTCGTGCTGATGACGCTGCTTGGTGGCTTGGGCACAATGTTTGGCCCGGTTGCCGGCGCTACCATCATCATCACAATGCAGAACTATCTGGCGCCGTTCGGTGCATGGGTGCTCATCGTGCAGGGCGTGATCTTTGTTGCCTGCGTGTTGGTGTTTCGCCGTGGTGTGATTGGCGAGATAGCACATTTCATCAAAAAGCCGCTTTGAATGCGGTTCTTACGTCGGACTCTTCATGTGAACGTCATCTGCGACGACTTGTGCAGGCGAGTTTCTAAATGCCATCGGGGTTTTTGTGTCTATCTTTGAGACAACCGCTGCATATTTGTGTTTATGTTCAAGACTGTTTAAGCGTCAAGTGTCTGTATTGAAATCACAACCACTTCGAAAACAAGGTAAAAAAGCGGAATGATCTATTGGGGCTATGGATCTGCGTCACACGCCCAAGTATTCCTGTAGCATAGCCATATTCTGGGCCAGCTCATTCTGTGCAAACTGTTTCACGATGGCACCATGTTCCATCACATAAAAACGGTCGGCCAGCGGTGCAGCGAAGCGGAAATTCTGCTCAACCAACACGACGGTGTAGCCCTCGGCCTTTAGAGTCAGAATCATTTCAGCCAGTTTTTGCACGATGACAGGTGCCAAGCCTTCGGAAATTTCATCGAGCAACAACAGCCGAGCGCCTGTTCTCAGTATTCGAGCAACGGCCAGCATCTGCTGTTCTCCGCCCGACAGGCGCGTGCCAGGACTGCTGGCGCGTTCCTTCAAATTGGGAAACATCGCGTAGATCTCGGCAATGCTCATGCCGCCCGGCGCTAGCGTAGGCGGAAGCATTAGGTTTTCTTCTGTCGTTAGACTGGCGAAAATGCCACGCTCTTCGGGGCAGTAACCAACGCCTAAGTGGGCAACCTTGTGCGGTGCCAGCTTGATGGTTTCTTCACCGTTTATCCGAATCGAGCCTTTACGTGAGCCGGTCAGGCCGACAATGGCACGCATGGTTGTGGTGCGCCCGGCACCGTTGCGGCCGAGCAGGGTCACCACCTCGCCCTCATGCACGATCAGGTTCACGCCATGCAGAATATGCGACTCGCCATACCAAGCGTGGAGATTTTCTATTTTCAGGAGTTCTTTGGTCATCAATGGGCTCCTTGAAGATCGGTATTCGCTGTGCCCATATAGGCTTCAATGACCAATGGATTTTTTGCCACTTCCGCATAAGGCCCATCGGCGATGATGGTGCCGCGCTGCAGCACTGTGATGCGATCGGCAATCGACGACACCACGCTCATGTTGTGTTCCACCATCAAAATGGTGCGCTCGGCAGAGACCTTTTTGATCAACTGCGTCACGCGGCCCACATCTTCGTGGCCCATGCCCGAAGTGGGCTCATCCAGCAACATCAGTTCGGGTTCTAGCGCCAACGTGGTAGCCAGTTCCAGCGCGCGCTTGCGACCATAGGGCAGGTTGACGGTCAGTTCGTCAGCGAAGTCTTGCAAATCGACTTCGGTCAGCAGCTGCCGAGCGTGCTCATGCAAATGAAACAGCGTACTTTCGGATTTCCAGAAGTGAAATGAGGTGCCGAGGTTGCGCTGTAGCGCGGCGCGCACGTTTTCAAGCACCGTCATGTGCGGAAACACCGCCGAAATCTGGAACGAGCGGACAATCCCACGCCGAGCGGTTTGCGCGGGCTTTTCAGTCGTAATGTCAATGCCGTTAAACAATATGGTGCCCGCGGTCGGGGGCAGAAATTTGGTCAGTAGGTTGAAAAATGTGGTTTTACCTGCGCCGTTGGGGCCAATCAGGGCGTGGATGTGACCGCGTTGAACCTTTAGGTCGACGTTGTTGACAGCCACGAATCCCCTGAATTCCTTGGTCAGCCCTTGCGTTTCAAGAATGAATTTCGCTGACAAATTGTTCTCCGTCTGTAGGGGTTAAATGGACAGGCGCACTGGATTTTCTCTCGACGTTGGATGCTAACGAATTGCATGGCACAGCGATAGAGGGTTAGGACTTAGATGTTGCGTCCCATATGACCATATCCCGATTCGCAGCTGGTCACTGTTCCAAGCAAGGGAGGTGATGCGCGGCGTTATCGAAGCGATGAAAGCACGGGAGCACGTATGAGCCAAGTACATCCGCAGGCCCGAACGAAGCCCAGGACGAGAGCGGAAATCAAGGCGGCCAGCGAGACCTTGGGGGTGCTCGCGCAGCGTTACAACGTGAGCAAGGCGACGGCGCGCAAGTGGAGAAATCGGGAGGGGATGCGCAGGACCGTTCGCACCGGCCGCACAAGCTCAGCACGACGCTGACGCCGGGGGTCAGGAGGCCGTCGTGGTTGAACTCAGGCGCATGCTGCTTTTGCCGCTGGATGACCTGCTGTTGGTCACGCCCGAGTTCATCAATGCGGCTGTTTCGCACTTGGGGCTTGATCGCTGCATGAGGCGCCACGGCGTGTCTCAGCTGCGCGCCCTGCAAGTCTTGCCCAAGGGCAGCAGCCCCGTGCCAAGACCTTCAAGGACTGCGAACCTGGCTTCATCCATGTCGACATGAAGTACCTGCCGCAGATGTTCGATGAAGGGCAGCGACGCTATCTTTTTGTCGCCATTAATCGGGCCACACGATGGGTCTTCGTTCACATCTATGCCGATCAGAGCGAAGTCAGCAGCTGCGATTTCCTGTCACGCCTGTACCAGGCTGCACCCATGAAGATCAGCAAGATCCTCACCGACAATGGCAGCCAGCTCACGGACAGGTTCACAGGAAAGACCAAGCGGCCTTCGGGCAAACACGCGTTCGACAAGCGCTGTGCGGGCCTGGAGATTGAACACCGACTGGCGCCGCCACGTCACCCGCAGACCAATGTGGGATGGTCGAGCGATTCAACCCTCGCATCGCAGATGTCATCCGGCAAACGCGGTTCAAATTCAGGGCCGAACATCAAGCAACGCTCACCCGCTACGTCCAGACCCACAACCACCGCATCCCACAGCGTGCGCTCGATCATCAATCCCCCATTCAGGCGTTGCAAAAGTGGCGTCAAGACAAGCCAGATCTGTTCAAAAAGCGGGTGATTGATCAGCTGGGTCTTGACAGCTAGGAACGCAAGTCGAGTCAGCAGGCCTTTCATACCCGTTCTGCGCAACCACCTTCAACTGCACTGCCAGCGTCAAGATAAGTTCACGCAGCCGTTTCACGCCACCGGGGGCTTGGGCGACGAGGTGAAAGTGGTCTGTGAGTGCGACGCTCATGGCGTGTCGCTCCGTGCCATTTCCATCAGGGCGCGGCCGAGGGCGAGCTCGGCTTGCAGTTCGGCTTCGGTGGGTAGCCAAGGCTGGTAGCGGCTGGCAAAAATTTGGTCGCTGCCGGTCAGGGATGGGTAGCGGACCACGGCTTCGTTGCGTTCGGAGCAAAGAACCAGTCCGATGGTGGGGTTGTCGCCGGTCTGGCGCACCTATTCGTCAAACACGCGCACATGCATGTCGAGCTGGCCCACGTCTTGGTGGCTGAGCTTGCCGACTTTGAGCTCGATGGGCACGAAGCACCTGTGGGTGCGGTTGTCGAAAACCAAGTCGACAAAGGTGTCTTGGTTTTCAATTCGCAGGTAACGCTGGCGCGCCACAAAGGCGAAGCCCTTGCCCAGCTCCAGCAAGAGCTTTTGAAGCTGGTCGAGCAGGCCTTGCTCCAGGTCTTTTTCGTCGCGCATGCGCAGCTTCATGTGTGACCAGCCCAATTCGCTCCACGGCTTGGAGCGAATTTCATCGGTCGGGAAAGTCAAATAAAACTGGCGGTAATTGCCCAGACTTTGAACCGAAAAGCCTTCGCCACAATTGGCTGTCAGCCGCTCTGGCAAATCCTCCAGCAAGCGCGCGCCATAGGCGGCGCGCACTTGCCCGGCCTGCTCGTGCTCCACGATGAGCTTACCCACTTGCACACTTGCACACTTGCCCACTTGCCAGCAGGTCAACACCATGGGCTGGTTGAGTTGGCGCTGCGCCACCTGCCGCGCTTGCGCGAGCACGGCAGGCGCTTGGGCATAGAGGTCTGCCAACGATCCCGGCTCGGTGGCGGGAGCTGCTGGTGGCTGGCCTGGATGGGTGTTTTTGCTCATGCCCGGCCACCCAAACTCTGCACCAAGATGGCTTTGAGCTGGTCGCGCGGCCCTTGGGCTTCTTGCTGCAAGCGGGCGTGTTTGCGCAGCAGCTCGGCTGGATCGTGGCTCACGGTGTCGGCGTCGTGGGGGTTCTTCTGATCGGGGTTGAAGTTGGCGGCCTTGATCTGCTCAATGCCCACCTTCCAGGCGCACCCGTTTTCCACCTGGGCGGCAAAGCCGTCGGCCTAGCTGCCCCACCAGGCTTTTTCTGTATCGAACTCTTTGATGCGAATCGGCTTTGTTTTGTTGTAGCTCCTGGCGCCGGCCGGGTACGGGTGTTCGTAGTACCAGATGGATTGCGTGGGCTGGCCTTTGGTAAAAAACAGCAGGTTGGTTTTGATGCCGGTGTAGGACGCGAACACGCCGTTGGGCAAGTGCGCGATGGTGTGCAGGTTGCACTCAGTCAGGAGCTGCTCGTTGATGCGGGTTTTGACGCCTTCGCCAAACAGCGTGCCATCGGGCAGCACGATGGCGGCGCGGCCATTGACCTTGAGGATGTGTTGGATGAGCACCAGAAACAGATCGGCGGTTTCTTTGGGTGTGGCGGTCAGGCCAATATGGGTGACGCTCCTGAAGTGGCGAAGGATCTCGAGCCAAGCGGAGTCTTCGTCAGTGCTGCCCCGGTGGCATTCGTCAATCACAATGAGGCCAAAAAACTCGGGGCTGAACTGCTTGTAAATATTGCGCTTTTCTTCGGTGCCCGACACCGCTTGGTAAAGCGAGAGGTAAATCTGGTGGGACTGGTTGACCTGTTTGGCGGATTTGTTCACCGCGAGGTCCAGCTGCTCCAGGGTCAACCTGCCCTGCTAATCCACCCGCTCGATGCCTTTGGCGTGCGGGTTGAGTTTGGCCATGACGCCTTTGAAGGGGCGCAAGTCGTTGACCATGGTCTGGTCGATCAGGATGTTGCGATCGGCCAGGAACAGGATGCGCTTTTGCTTGGTGCTGTCTGGCTGGTTGCACCAGTGCGACTTCCTCAGGCGGTGGACGATCTGGAAAGCGGTGAAGGTTTTTCCGGTGTCGGTGGCCATGACGAGTAACACGCGTTTTTGTCCAGCAGCAATGGCCTGCACAGCGCGGTTGATGGCGTTGATTTTGTCGTGGTGCGGGGTCTTGTCGGGCGAGTAATCGAACGCCTCTGCGCTTTGCACAGCGGGCGTCTGGCCTTCCCAGGCGCAGTAGCGCTGCCAGAGTTCTTCGGGGCTGGGGAACTCTGGTCGAGTGTGATGTTTTGTTCCAATACGCCACTTGCCAGGGCTTCGTCGCGGAACACGAAGCCGTTGCTGGTGAAGATGAAAGGCACGCCCAGCAGTAGGGCGTATTGAATGGCCTGCTGCACGCCGGCCAGCCTGGACAGACGGGACTTCTTGCCCTCCACCACCGCCAGCGGGATGTTGGGCTTGTGCAGCAACACGTAGTCGGCGTGCAGCACGCTGCCCTTGTCGCGGCGGCTTTTTTAACGCGAGACGATCACCCGGCCAGCGCGCAAGGAAAACTGGCCGTAAGTCTGAAGGCCGCTGTGCCAACCGGCGCGCACCATGGCGGGGCGCACGAGCTTGTCTTCAACGTCGCGCTCGTTCCAAACGCTTTGAGACATTGGGGGTCTTGCCGAGCGGCCGCTTTTGGGCTTTTTTTTCGCAGACAGAAGTTAACCAGACCTGGTTTGCGCAATCAGCACCTCGGCCGGGATGCCCAGCGTGTGGTGCAGACGGCGGATCATCGCCAGCGTAAGGGGGCGCTTTCGGTTGAGCACCTCATAAACACGGTTGCTCGTGCCGATGATGGGGTCCAGGTCTTTCACCGACAGGCCACTTTGATCCATGCGAAATTTGATGGCCTCCACCGGATCGGGTGCTCCGATGGGAACTTGCTTGGTCTCGTAGGCTTGTACCAGGGTGACCAAAATGTCGAGGCGGTCGCCGTCTGGTGTGCCCAGCTCGGGGTCGCTCTCCATCAAACTGGCGATTTCCTTGAGCGTCGCTTTGTGATCGGCTTCGGTACGGATGGGGACGATGTTCATGGAGGTTCTCCTGGCTCGATCAGTTCGCGTCAACGGTTTCAGCGTCGATGGCGTCATGTTCCTTGTGGGTGCCAACGAACCTGACGTAGACCACCTGTAGCCGGTAGGCAATGGCCACGATCAAGCGGTAGTCATCGCCCTTGATGTTGATCATCACACGGCGGTTTTTCAAAACGCTGGCGGTTCGATATTGGGCTTTGATGTCGGCTGGCTGAGCCCAAGCGGCCTTGACGGCCTCTTCGTGCCAAGCCTTCAGGGGTTGCTCAGCATCAGGGAATCGCTCCCAGAAAGCCCGCAAGGTAGAAACGGCGATGACACGCATGGCG
>Ga0209702_10001825_pt1 | contig 39030 bp, 34 predicted proteins | sample FRY01_FD_187210 | JGI IMG/M metagenome (GOLD analysis project Ga0209702, IMG submission 187210) | Freshwater microbial communities from Lake Fryxell liftoff mats and glacier meltwater in Antarctica - FRY-01 (SPAdes) (version 2) | ecosystem: Environmental > Aquatic > Freshwater > Ice > Glacier...
TGCAAACTTTGCAATCAGCCTTGCCGCCCGCGTTCTGGCAAAGCCCGCCTTTCGGCTTGGCTGAAGCTCGCCTACCCCCCCTGGCATGGTTCCTCCGAGGCCCCAAACGTATACGGGGGGGCGCAGCACGACGTTTCGCTAGCGACAGGCATTTTCACCGGGGAAGCCAAGCGGAAGCCACTTAGCGGAAGCCAGTTCAATAAATTACGCAATATCAATATTTTACTGAATCACGATCTTGGCGTGCTGGATTCTTTTGCGGAATCCACCTTAGCCAGTTTGAGGAAGCCACCCGAGCCGGAATCCACCCTGTGGAAGCCAGGGCGTTCGGGCGTGCAGCGGCCAGTTTGGAGACGGCACGTTGCTGCCGGGGCCGCTCGATGATCTGGCTCCGGAAGCCTGCCGGACGCGCGCCGCAGTCATCTGCCTTGACCCCGTTGCCTGCACCAATGGAGCTATGACCAACTTTTCACGGGGCTGTAAAAAGTCGATTCATTTTGGCTGCTGAACCGGATACGCTTGGGCATGTATACATTGCGCGATAGACGGACCGGTGATTTGTTTGATCGCTGGTCGGAGATGGGCGAGAAGCGGCGTGTGCTGCTGGATCGTTCTTGGGCGGGGGTGTTCCGGGATCACCTTCTTAATGACCTTCCGATCCAGGAATTGTTACCGCATTTCGATGATCGCCTGGGGCGCCCTTCGAAGGATTTGCACATCGTCATTGGCGTTCTGCTCTTGCAGCAATTGCACGACCTGAGCGATGCGGCCACGGTCGAAGCTTTAGCGTTCAACATGGCCTGGCATCACGCGCTTGACGTGCGTGCCGAGGCGGATTGTTACTTCTGCGAGAAGACTTTGCGGAATTATCGCCGTCTCTTCATTGCCGAAGGGCTCGACGAGGTTTTGTTCCGCCGTATGACAGATCGCCTTGTGCGTGCGTTTTCCGTCGATACCAGTCGCCAGCGGATGGATTCCACCGCGCTGCGTTCAGCCATGCGCAGCTTGACGCGGCTCGGGATCGTCGTTGAGACCATTTCGAAATTCGTGCGCGAGCTTGCGCGGTTTCATCCCGAGCTGCATGCGCTGATCAATGGTGGCATCATCCAGAAATACGTTGATCGGGAAGGCGCGGGCTGCTTTTCGAACACAGCACCAAGCGCGTCTCGACGCAGGCTCGATGAGGCCGGGCGCGATCTGCTGCTGCTTGTGGTGCAGTTCAAAAACACAGCGGCTGCGGCGCTGCCAGGATATGTAGTGTTGGATCGCGTCCTGCACGAGCAGTTTGAAATCGAGCAAGAAGAAGGTGACGCCGCCGCCCCTACGGTTGCCATTCCGCGCAAACCTGAGGACATGCCCTGCGATGGCGTCAGCAATCCCGCCGATCCAGACGCCAGTTACAATGCCCACAGAGGTTTGGGATACATGGCGCAAATTGTCGAAACCTACGCCGAGGATGATGGTCCTGCGCCTAAAACTGCCCCACGGTCGCCCGATCTGATCACCCATGTGGCCGTTCACAAGATGACGGTGCATGACGGACACCGATTGCCGGACGCATTGGACGATCTTGCCGACCGGTCGCTCACGCCGAAGGTTTTGCTGGCGGACACCCATTATGGGTCGGCTGACAACATGACCTTGGCTGGCGAACGCAGCGTTGATCTCACGGCACCGGCACGGACCGCCAAGGGCGGTTCTTCGGGGCGTTTGACCTTGGAGGACTTCAGCCTTGATGACGTCGGTCTGGTGCTGAAATGTCCAAACGGTGTCGCTCCGGTCTCCACCTCTGCGGCGAGGGCGAAACTGCAGGCACGCTTCGATCTTGCGATTTGCAAAGGGCGCCAGAACAGGGACCGGTGCCCCGTGCAGGCCGACAAACATGACGGCCAGTTCGCCCGCTTTCAATACATGCCAACACGGGCGCAAAACCAGAAAAGACGGCTCTACGAAGACAGCGATGCATTCCGCGAGACCTATCGGTGGCGAGCCGGGATCGAAGCGACCATGTCACGCTTGAAGTATCAGATGAACCTTGCGCATTTGCGGGTTCGTGGCATGCCCGCCATGCGATACATGGTAAACCTGCGTGCCCGCGGCCTGAATATCCGCAGATGTGCGGCCGTTCAGGCATAAAACCGAGCCTCTGGCCCTGCAACTTGGCGCCGGAAAGGGACCAAACGGGAAACTCAGCACGGTGAAGTCCGAAAATCAGCACCGTAAATGACCGGGCAGCCACTTTCTACCGCCCCGTCAACTTTCAGCTATAGCTCCCGGTGCGAGGAGTTTGGCGGCTAAGCTTCCGGCGCTCAGATCTCGCGTTTCCAGATTCCAGCCACCCTCTGCGCCACCACCGGTTCAATACCAAGGGCGAAAAGCCCAGCGCCGGTCAACTCAGGTGGTTTGGACCACCGCGTCGGGCACGATGCCCGAGCGGCGGATGTAGCCCATTACATCACGCCCGGCAAACAGTCCGTGGCGCACGACTAGTATGGCGCCCATTCCTGCGGCACGCCCGCCCAGTACGTCAGTGTGCAGCGTGTCACCGACCATGGCCAACCGCGCGGGAGCAAGGCCGGTACGGGCTGCGGCCATCGTAAAACCAGCGGCAAAGGGTTTACCATGGAAATGGACAGGGAAGGCCAGTGCATCGATGAGGTCATGGGCAGGGGCGCCAGGTTCCAGGCTTAGTCCAACTTCGCGTGGGGCCACCAGGTCCGGGTTGGCCACCACGAGTGGGCGCGGACGCTCTTTCAAAGCGCGCGCCAGCTTGCGGCGCGTGTCTTCAGTCCAGTTGGCGGTGGACAGAAACAGAAAGCCGTCGACGGTATCCCATTCGGGCCGGACCGTGAGATCGATCACATGTGCCGTGATATCTGCAAAGCTGTCGCCTGTCTGGGCAATGGCCCCCCAAGTGGCACCGGGTGCGATCTGGTCCAGATGCGCCGCCGCCACATCGCGCGACGACACTACCTCGTCTTCGATAAAGTCAAAACCAAGACGGTGATACTTGGCCAGTGCTTCGCTGCGCGGATAGCTTGCGGCATTGGTCAGTACGCAAAGCCTTTTTCCCATACTGCGCAACTGTGCCATCCGCGCCACAGCGCCAGGGATCGGCGTATCGCCGACGTTCAGCACGCCAAAAGCATCAAGCACAAAGCCGTCCCACAGGTCGGCCACGTCGGCAAGCGTCGCCGCCAGAACCGGGGTTGCTGGAAACGTCGCCGTGGGCAAGCGGGGACGCACGGCTTCGTACCGCAAAAAGGCGGCCTCTGCGTCGGGCAGGTCAGACACTGGCACGCCCACCCTCAGCAATCATTGGTGGGCCCTTCACCAGGGTCGGGCCCGCAAAGGCCTGGTAAAATTCCGCGTCCGACACCTCTGCCGATTTGGCAAGGCAGCGAGTGGGAAAGGCGTTGAAACACAGGTCGTCACTGGCAGGGTCAGACCAGACTGAGCGACCGATCGGAGTAACGGCCCTAGTGGGGCATATGGCCGTGCCCTGAAAATTCTGGTGCACCCATTCGGAAGAAGATGATTTTTCAAACGAGAAACGATCTTGGCAGGACATCAGTTACTCCGGAGTGGCCTAGTTTCGGCATTATGGGAATGACCGCGGGATTTTGTGCGGATTTAGCGCAAGAAGTATTATTCGTCTGTTGCGTACTTTGCCTTGGCGGAGCGGTTGTTGAGATACACTCTTGCTTGCCGAATTGAAAGGGCATCCCACTCGTCACGCGCAAGCAGATCGGGGTCAAGTCGGCCAGATGTGCGGGTCATGGCATCGACCGCAGATTGAAACCCGCTGAACCAGCCGGCCCCGACGGCAGCAGATATTCCTGCGCCCAGTGCCGATGCTTCGTTGGAAAGGCTTCGGATAACCGGCAATCCTGTGGCGTCAGCAATCATCTGGAGCCAGAATTGATTGGCGGCGCCTCCGCCGATGGCAAGGATGCGTTGCGGATCAAGGCCTTCGCCACGCATCGCCTGCAGGGCCCGCGCGAATTCCAGAGTGATGGCTTCCAAAGCGGCGCGGAACAGATGCGCGGTGGTGTGTGCGGCGGTCAGACCGGTAAAACTCGCAGTCGCCTCGCCGTCCCAATGTGGGTCCATACACCCGACGATGTAGGTACAGATAGTGACGCCTTCGGACCCAAGCGGGATGGCTGCTGCCTGTGCCTCTAGCCGGGCGAAGACGTCGGGGTCGCGCCGTCCGCCGGCAAAGTTGTCAACGAACCAGTTGATGAAGAACGCGCCGCCCCGCTGCACCGCTTCCAACAAGTAGCCGGTTCCTGTGGGCGAGATCAGCGTGCGCCAATAGGGGCTGATATCGGGGTTGGGCGACCACATGCCGCTGGCCACGGCGGTGCCGAGGTTCAGGTAGACCACGCCGGGAGCGATGGCCCCGACCCCAAGGCCCGCGCAATGGCCATCGCCGCCAGCGGCGAATACCGGGGTTCCGGGGCGAAGGCCGGTCTCATCCGCGGCATCGGCGGTGATCGTCCCGATGGGTTGACCGGGGGCGTGCACAGCGGGCAATTTGGAGACGGGGATCTGCAGATGGTCCAGCAGCGGTTGCGACCACGTCTTGGCCGCGATGTCGAAAATGCCAAAAGGGTCGGCGCTGGTCCAGCTTGCCGCTGCGGTTCCGGTCAATTTGCGGGTAAGGTAGCCATGCACATCGGAGATCAGGGACGCGCTGTCCAGCAGGTCAGGCGTATGCTGCCGCATCCAGCGGAGGCGGTAAATGCAGGGCACCACATCCACCGGTTTGCCCGAGATGGCGTGCAGTGTTTGGGCCCCGATTTCGCGCGCCAGAAGTTTGGTCGTGGCTTCTGCCCTTGTGTCGAGCCAGAGCGTTGCAGGCGCAAGAGGCACGCCTTCGGCATCAAGCAGCACCATCGTCTCGCGCTGGTTGGATATTGCGATTCCGTCAATGGCATCAGGGTCGATCTGTTGCATCACCGCACGGAGTGCCGCAATGGTTGCTGTCCACCAGTCCGGCGCATGCTGCTCCGCCAAAAGTGGTCCGGGGTGTGAAATTTCCAGTGCGGCGCGGCCTGTGGCAACTGGTGTGCCGTGACGATCCCAGGCGACCGCTTTGACCGACTGGGTCGATGAGTCGATTCCGATGACATAGCGTCGGTCTTGCGGCATCGTCAGGGCTCCGTTTCAGGGGAGGCGGCGTCAGGAATAATGTAGTGATGCGGGCGGTTCAAAAGCGCCTCGGCAGTGTTGGTGTCGGTGACCAAATGGGTGGCATAGCCGCCTTTCAGCGTGGCCAGCATGGCATCGATTTTCTGTTCTCCACCTGCCACGCAAATGCGGCTGGGCATCTGGCGCAATTCACCAAGGGAAATTCCAACCATGCGGCTGTCAAGTTCGCCGGTTGTTGCATTGCCGTCGGCGTCAATAAACCGCCCGATGATGACGCCAACAGCCCCTTGTGCCACATAGGCATCAATTTCCGATTGATCTGCTGTGCCCGAAACCCGGATTGTGCTGCCGTCGGCCACATCTCCAACACCAAAAAGAATATGGTTGGAAGCGCGGATCAAGGCAAACTGGCGTTGCAACACGGGCTCGGCAAGCAACGTATCGCGCAGAGCCTGGCTGCTGAGAACGGCAGGGGCCAACAAGTTGACGCACCGCGCATGAATACGGCTCGACAAGACAGAGGTGCAAAGTTCGGGCGAGAAATCTGAACTGCCGGTCGAACTCCCCGACACCTGCACCACTGTCAGGCCCGAGACAGCCCGCACCAGGGTAATCTGTTCGGCGACGGCCAGCACCGTCCGACCCCAGGCCACGCCGATAACATCGCCTTGTGCCAATCGCTCTGCCAGCAACCGCGCACCGGCATCGCCAAGGCGGGCGGTCAGGCTGCGTTCGCTATCCGAAGAAATCACGTTGGCGCCTGCCAGACCAAACGCCTGTACCAGCCTGCGCGCGATCGTGGTGCGCCCCTGCGCCTCGGGGCTGATCTGGATACTGACGATCCCCCGCTCGCGCGCTTCGCGCAGGTAATTCACAACAGTTGCCCGCGCCACATTCAGACGTTTGGCGATTTCATTCTGGGTCATCCCATCGGCGTAATAAAGCCATGCAGCCCAGATCACCGCATCCTCAAACTCGGTCGGCAGCCAGACAGTTTGGTGCCTAGCAAGTACATGGTCGGTTCCGAGAGAAGTAGTGCCGACATTTTCCATGAAAACATTGTGCGGACCCCCCTGATCTTTGTCAACGCCCCTGAACAAATGTCAGGGTGGGATTGCCAAGGTCATTGACAAATAACAGGGCGGCCTGTCATTTGTAATGTAGGCGGGTCGGAGTAGGGCTTGATGAACACGGCAACCAGCACTGAAAATATGGAAAACATCCCCGCTGGTGGATGGAGCGGCCTTATTAACGACATCGTCGCCGACCGCTGGATCACCCCGGAAGATGGCAGGTCAGTCGCGGTTCCGTATGAGGCCGTCGTAATCGACACCGATCTGAACGGGCGCGAAGCGGATCTGGTGCAAGCGCTGGCGCTTGGCAGCAGTTTTACGGTTGTGGCCGATGCAGCAACGTGGGACGCGATGGGCGCGCGCGTGGCAAGGTCACTGGCCCGGCTTGGCCCGGTAAAGCCGCTGATCCTTGAACACCCACATGCCGACATGGCGACGGTATCCGATCTTACGCAGAAACTGGCTGGCTCCGAAGCCGTGATTGCCGTTGGTTCAGGCACGATAAACGACCTTTGCAAGTATGTAACGGGGCTGGACGGTCGGCGCTATGCAGTGTTCGGCACAGCGGCCTCGATGAACGGCTATACATCGACCACGGCGTCAATCACGTTGCAGTCGGGGTTGAAGGTGTCGATCCCGTCGCATGCGCCAGCAGGGGTATTCATCGACCTTGCCGTCAGCGCGGCGGCACCAAGGCATCTTTCGGCGGCCGGATTTGGCGATTGTCTGGTCCGTTCCGTTGCACAGGTTGACTGGTGGATGTCGCATCGGCTGTTGGGGTCGGTTTATTCGAACGTTCCGTTTTTGATGCAACAAGACGACGAAGTGCAATTAAACGCCCGCGCCCATTTAATACCGCAGGGGAATATCGGGGCGAACGGCTATTTGCAGCGGGTGCTGACGCTGTGCGGATTGGGGGTAGCGTTTACCGGCATGTCGAACCATGGGTCGATGGGCGAGCATCAGATATCGCATTACATCGACTGCTTTGCGGGTGACAGGCATCCGAACACCCTGCATGGTCAACAAGTTGGCGTCGGGGTTATGACTATGGCGCGGTTGCAGGCACAGATGCTGGCCAGTGCTGCTGCGCCCGTGTTGCGGCCCACGGCGCTGGACCCGGAAGGCATGGCGCGCCGGATGGGCCAAGTCGTGGCGACCGAGTGTCTCTCTGACATTGCGCCCAAGACATTCGATGCCCGCGCAACCGACGCGCTGAACGAAAAACTGCAAGACATCTGGCCTGCCCTGCGCGGCGAACTGGCCCGGTTCATCATCCCGCTTTCAGAGATGGAGCGTCTTTTACGCGCCTCGGCCGGGCCTGCGACTGCGCAGGAATTGGGCGTGCCGGTCGATTTTTACCGCGAGGCCGTCATACATTGCCGCGAAATGCGCAACCGTTATTCGTTTCTGGACTTGGCTGCAGACAGTGGAATTCTTGTCGATTTCGCGATGGATGAGCACTGAGATGCGCCCGATTGCAGAAATGGCAGTCAAGTTCGCAAACGGCTCTCGGTCCAGCGGTCGAACCGGGGCGAATTCAGGGTTTTTGACACGACCAAAGAGGATGCTTGGGCGCGCATTGACCACAGCAGGTCTTGCGACAACAAAGACATGGACTGCTGAACAGATGCAGAGGGTGGGCATGATGGTGCCGGGTTCCTGACCGGGGCAGATGGATAAGACGGACGTTCAAAACCGGCAGGAGGGCCGGGGAATATCGACAGGGCAAGAAAAAACTGGGCGTTCGCGCGCCATGGGGGAACAGACGATATGTCAGTTGCGCAAGTCAAACGCATCGCAATCTCGGACAGTCCGGTTCCGTGGCTTGCGCCGTTGGTTGCCTTGCTTGTCGTGTTCACCGTCTACCCGCTCTTGTATAACATCTGGCTGAGTTTTCATGAATTCGTGCCCAAACGCAGGGCGCTGGAGTTTGTGGGGTTTGAGAACTGGGTCCAGTTGTGGGGGGATACCCGGTTCTGGAGCGCGATGGGAGTTACGTTTGTTTATTTCTTTGTCGCCCTGTTTTTTCAGGTGACGCTTGGGATGGGAATAGCTTTGCTGCTTGACGCGGAGTTGCCGGGATTCGGGATGCTGCGGGCGGTGCTGTCGATGACCCTTGTCATCCCCCCCGCCATAGCGGGGATGATGTTTTTGTTGATGCAGGACCCGCAGTTTGGTGTACTGACATATTTTCTAAGCCAGCTTGGGATTCTTGACCAGACGTCGCCTATCCTGTCCACATCTTCGACGGCATTGGCGGGTGTTCTTGTGGTCGAGATCTGGCAATGGACGCCTTTCATGGTGCTGATCTTCATGGCCGGTCTGCGCGCCTTGCCGCCCGAGCCGTATGAGGCCGCTATGATCGACGGTGCATCCGCGTATCAAGTGTTTCGTCGGCTGACATTGCCGATGATGTCCAAGGTCATCGCCGTGGCAATCTTGTTGCGCGGCATCGATCTGTTCCGTGTGTTTGACTATGTGTTTGTAATGACATCAGGCGGACCCGGCACTGCCACCTATTCGATGAGCTATTACGCCTGGCAGCAGACGTTTACCGCGACCAACTGGGGTTACGGTGCAACGATCAGTCTGGTCAGCCTGCTGATTGTCATCGTGATGGCAAACATCTTCATCTCGGTTTTCAAGGTCAGGTGGTAGTCATGCACCAGTCGCGCCCTACACGGTTGCTACGGACACTGGCCGGTTGGAGTGTGGTCGGGATTTTCTTTTTCCCGATATACTTCTGGACCTCCGTGGCATTCCGCAATGCCAAGGACATCTTCAACTGGCCGCCGAAGATTTTCGTGTTCGAGCCCAACATGCACAACTTCGAAGAGGTTTTCGGCATTTCGCTGAGCCTTGGCCCACAAGTGGTCAATCCGGGGGGCGGCAATTTTTACATGGCACCGCGGCTGCTGGATTCGATCATCATTGCCACATTCTCGACGCTGTTGGCCATCGTGGTCGCCACCGCCGCTGCCTATTGCCTGAGCAGGATGCAGTTTCGCGGGCGGCACCATTTTGTTAGTTGGGTGCTGTCTACCCGCATGATGCCCCCGGTCGCTGTGGCTATACCGATGTTCTTCATTTTCAAGCAGTTCACGCTTCTTGATACCTACACCGGCATCATCCTGATCCATGCGATCATGAACCTGCCGTTGGCCGTGTTGCTGATGAAAAGCTTTTTCGATGATATCCCGTCCGAGATCGACGAAAGTGCGCTGATCGACGGGGCATCGCGCTGGACGATTTTTCACCGGATCGTGCTACCGATGGCCAAGGGTGGCATCGCGGCCTCGGCGGTGCTGTGTTTTATCTTCAGTTGGACCGAGTTCCTGTTCGTGCTGACCCTGACCCAGACCAGCCTGAAAACGGTTCCGGTCGTGTCATCGACCTTTGTAACTTCGATTGGCACGGCGTGGGGCAATATGGCGGCCCTTGGTGCCGCCGCCATCATCCCGGCCTTTATCGTGGTGCTGCTGGTGCAACGGCATCTGGTGCGCGGGCTGACGATGGGATCACTCAAACAATGAGAGCGGGGGCAAACCCCGCCTGAAACACGGCCAATGGGGCACCAATGCCCCGCAACAACGGAGGACTTCGACCAATGAAAGACAACGACCGCAAACGCTATCTGGCGTCTGTCACAGATAAATTTGCCAAGGGTCAGATGGGCCGCAGGCAGTTCCTGAAAGCCTCGGCAGCCCTTGGCCTCGTTGGCTTGGGAACCAGCATGATTGGCCGTCCGTCAGGCCTGTTTACCCCAGCCTATGCGCAAGAGCCGCTGACCCCTTCGCCCGACGTGATTGCTTGGCTGAAAGAAGTGGGCAAGCCGTTCGCCGGCACCACGCTGAAACTGGCGACCGAGGCCACGCCGCCGTCAAATGCACTGAACAGCCAGTTGAAGGGGTATTTCGAGGAAGCGACCGGCATCAAGGTCGAGATCGAGATTTTGCCGCTGGAGCAGGTGTTGCAAAAGTTGACGCTGGACGTGGCGTCGAGCCTTGGCACGTATGATCTTTACTACATCGACCAAAGCTGGGCGGCCAGCGTCAGCCAAGACGTGTTCGACCCGCGCGAACAGTATGCGGCGAATGCGGCCCTTGCGATGCCGAACTACAACCTGGACGATTTTTTGCCCGCGCTGGTGGACGGTATCTGTGTCTACGAAGACCGCTGGGTCGGCGTGCCGTATGACATTCCGGTCTTTATCATGATCTACCGCAAGGACATCTATGACAAGTTCAGTCTAAAGGCTCCGGCGACGCTGGCCGAACTGCTGAGCAATTCCGAGATCATCTCGAAAGAGATGGGGCCTGCGATGTATGGCACCACCGGCCAGATGAAATCGGGGCATTACAGCCTTGAATGCGACTGGACGGCTTGGCTTTGGGGTCATGGCGGGTCGGTTTTCGGGCCGGATGGCAAGTTTACCGGCAACGATGATCGCGGGCTGGAGGCGATGGCCTATTGGGACAAGCTGAAGGCCACGATGCCTCCGGGTGTTGATGGCTGGACGTGGGATGGTCAGGGGCAGTCGGTGGCGCAGGGTGTTGCGGCATCCATGCTGTCATGGGGCGAGTTCTTTCCCTATTTCGACGATCCGACCCAGACCAAGGTATCGGGGCTGTGCGAAGTGGCGGTGCCGCCTGCGGCCAACATGCTGCGCACCAGTGCCGAAACCGGTTACGGCGAAATCCCCGGTGTCGGCCATCAGGGCGGCTCGTCGCTTGCGGTGTCAAAGTATTCCAAGGCGCCGGATGCGGCATGGATCTTCATGCAGTGGGCGACCTGTGCCGATACGCAGGCGCTGATCACGTCGCTGGGTGGCGGCACCGGGCCGACGCGCGCATCGGTCTACGAAGATCCGCGTGTTCTGGCCAATGCCCGTGTGGGCGCAGGTACGACCCGCCACCTGAACGTGGTGCGCGAAACCATCGCCAACCACATGGGGTCCGAGCCTGATCTGCCAGAATGGGCACAGCTTTCGTCCGATACCATTCCGGTCGGGTTGGGCAAATACTTTGCCGGTGGCTATGGGTCGTCTAAAGAAGCGTTGGACGATATTGCTGCGCAGGTTGGCGCAGTGATGAAAGGCTGATGCAGCGGGCGGGGCGCGCCGTGGTCGTGCGCCCCGCCCAACCTTGCGAAAAAGGAGACATCGGCGTGAAAGACAAACCACTTGTTGCGGTGACGGGTGCCAGTTCCGGAATCGGTGAGGCCGTAGCCCGCGCTTTTTCACAGGCAGGTCACCCCGTTTTGCTGATGGCCCGCCGGTTGGACCGGATGGAAGCGTTGAACCTGCCACGCGCTGTGTTGCGCCGGGTTGACGTGCGTGACCGTGCGGCGATCTCGGCGGCTGTGGCGGATGCCGAGGCTGAATTTGGCCCGGTCGACATGATGTTTGCCAATGCCGGCATCGCGCGACTGGGTGACATTGCCACCCAACCGCCCGAGGATTGGGACGAGATGATCGACATAAACACCAAGGGCATGCTGAACACAGTCCATTCGGTGATGAACGCAATGATCGCCCGCAAGCATGGCACACTGTTTATGATGAGCAGCATCGCGGGCCGCAAGGTGTACCCCGATCACACCGTCTATTGCGGCACCAAATATTTTGTCCATGCAATCTCGGAAAGCCTGCGCGGATACCTTGCGCCGCACGGTGTTCGGGTGATTGTGCTGTCGCCGGGCATCATCGACACCGAAGTGCTGGACGGGGTCCGTGATCCCGACACACTCGCGAACTACAAACGCGACAAAGAGGCCATCGGGGGCGGCATTTCTGCCGATATCGTGGCGGCTTTGACGCTGAACGCCTATAATCTGCCACAGCGGGCCATCGTTCAGGAAATTGTCATCACGCCCACCGCGCAAGTTTACTGAAACCCAAGGGCAAGACCAGAAGGAACGCCGATGGCGACCGTTGAATACAAAAAGATCGGCAAATCCTACGGCGCGGTCCGGGTGATGCAGGATGTGTCATTCCAGATCGAAGATCACCAGTTCGTCGTGCTGTTGGGGCCGTCGGGCTGCGGCAAGACCACGTTGTTGCGGATGACGGCAGGGCTGGAACAGGTCAGCGAGGGCGACCTTTTGATCTCTGGCAAACGGGTAAACGATGTTCATCCGCGCGACCGCAATATCGCGATGGTGTTCCAGAACTATGCGCTTTACCCAACAATGAAGGTCTTTGACAACATCGCCTTCAGTCTGGAAGTGGCCAAGGTTGCCCCGCCAGAGGTCAAACGCCGCGTCGAATATGCAGCCGAGGTGCTGAACCTGACGCCCTATCTGCAGCGCTACCCCAAGGAATTGTCGGGCGGTCAGCGCCAGCGTGTCGCCATGGGCCGCGCCATGGTGCGCGAGGCCAAGGTGTTCTTGTTTGACGAGCCGTTGTCGAACCTTGATGCGAAACTGCGCGCCCATATGCGTACCGAGATCCGGCAGTTGCACAACAAGCTGCAGACGACGACAGTTTACGTCACCCATGACCAGATCGAAGCGATGACGATGGCCGACAAGATTGTCGTCATGCGGGCGGGCACTATCGAACAGATCGGCACCCCGGATCAGGTTTACGACACACCTACCAGCAAATATGTCGCTGATTTCATTGGATCATCTGCCATAAACTTTCTGAATGGAATCGTGGTGACCGGGGCCGGGGGGCCAGTGGTCGACACAGCCTCGGGCCAGATCGCCCTACCTGCCGGGACAACCGCAAAGCCCGGTCAAAAGGTGATCTGCGGTGTGCGGCCCAATGATGTGACGATCGCCGATGCAGGGGCTATCGCAACCACGGCGGTGTTGATCGAACGGATGGGCCACGAAGCGCAGTTGTGCGCGACATCAGCGGATGGCGCGTTCAATGCCATTGTCGACAAGGCATTGCGGGTGGCTGAAGGTAAGCCCGTGCGCTTTGATGTCATTCCCGAAAAGGTGCATGTCTTTGATGCCACGACGGAACGGCGTTTGTGATCGCTGATCGTGATCGGTGTCTTGCGGACATGGTCCGGTGCCAAACTTCAACGAGGCTGCAATGAAATCCAGATGGTCTGAGGCTGACTTCAACTCTGTCGTGACGGGCTATACCGGGCGCGGCATCAACCGTGATCTGGCGATCCGCACCTATACGACGCGGCTTCTGGGGGTGGACCCGGAACTGGTGCTGCATGGCGGGGGCAATACGTCGGTCAAGACGGTGTATACTGATCTGGACGGGTCTGAGGTCGATGTGCTGTGTGTCAAGGGGTCGGGTTGGGACATGGGAACCATTGAGCCGCAGGGCCTGCCTGCGGTGCGGTTGGCACCCTTGCAGGCACTGACCCGGTTTGACACGCTGTCGGACGACAACATGGTGATGCTGCAGCGGCGGATGCTGATGAACCCGTCGGCGCCTAACCCGTCTGTCGAGGCGGTGCTGCATGCCATCATGCCGTTTCGCCATGTGGACCATACTCATGCCAATGCCATCGTCTCGCTGACCAACCAGCCGCAGGGCGAGGTGTTGATCCGCGAACTGTACCCCGACAGCATCGTGGTGCCCTATGTGATGCCCGGCTTTGATCTGGCCAAGGCATGTGCGGCGGCGATGGTGGCGGAGCCGGGGGCCAAGGGGATGATCCTGCTGAAGCATGGCATCTTCACCTGGTCGGACGACCCGCGCGAGGCTTATGAGGCGATGATTGCGATGATCGATGCCGCCGAAGTGCGGCTGGCGAAGGGGAAAGTGCGGCCGTTTACCTCGGTTTCGGTGCCTTCGGGACTGTTGCCCGCCAGCGTGGTGGCCCCGATCCTGCGCGGGGCTGTCAGCATTGACACAGGGGTGGAGGGGCGACCGAAGCGTTGTGTGCTGGAACATCGCGCGACGCCTCAGGTCATGGATTTCTGCAATGCCGCGCGCGCGGCCGACCTTGCCGCGCGGGGAAATGCGACGCCAGAACATGTCTTGCGGATCAAGCGGTTGGGGATTGCTTTGGCGGCCCCTACCGATGCGGACGCGTTCAAGACGGCGGTCACGGCGGCGGTGAACGCCTATGTCGCCGATTACAAGGACTATTTCGCCCGCAATAATGCCCGTGTCGGTGGAATCAAGGTCATGCTCGACCCGATGCCACGGGTGTTTTACGTGGCTGGTATCGGACTTTTCGCCGCCGCCGCGTCCGCCAAGGAGGCGCGTGCCGCCGCCGATGTGGCCGAAGCGACCGTCGAGGTGATCACCAAGGCCGAAGGGATCGACGCCTTCGAGGCGCTGCCTGAGGCGGACCTGTTTGATATCGAATACTGGTCGCTGGAACAGGCCAAGCTTGTGGGACAAGTGGAAAAGCCCCTGTCGCGGCAGGTGGCCGTGGTGACTGGGGCAGCGTCAGGATTGGGTCTTGCAGTGGCCGAGGCGTTGCGCGCCGAGGGGGCAGAGGTGGCACTGCTGGACATCGTAGGCGAGGCGTTGCTGCGCGAGGCCAAACGCGTGGGCGGCTTCGGGATCGTTTGCGATGTGACCGATCCCGTCGCCGTCGATGCCGCGATTGCCCAAGTGGCGGCGCGGTTTGGCGGGCTTGACATTCTGATCTCGAATGCAGGGGCCGCGTTTCAGGGGGCGTTGACCGATGTACCAGATGCGCTGTTTCACAAGGCGTTCGACCTCAACTTCTGGGGCCACCATAACATTGCCCGCGCGGCGGTGCGGATAATGCTGCTGCAGGGCACGGGCGGGGCGATCGTGTTCAACGTCTCGAAACAGGCGGTCAATCCGGGGCCGCATTTCGGGCCATATGGCACATCGAAGGCCGCGTTGATGGCGCTGATGCGGCAGTACGCTGTAGAGCACGGGGCTGATGGCATCACGTCAAACGCAGTGAATGCCGACCGCATCCGGACGGGCCTGATGACCGATCAGATGGTTGCGGAACGCAGCCAAGCGCGGGGTCTGACACCGGACGCCTATATGCGTGGTAACCTCGTTAAGCGAGAAGTGACCGCCGCCGATGTGGCAGCGGCTTTCCTGCATCTCGCAAAGGCGCGCACAAGCACAGGAGCCGTGTTGACAGTGGATGGTGGCAATGTTGCAGCCATGATGCGCTAGGCTTCTTCCGGAATATGTTTTGTATCAACGGCTTGGTTCGTGACACGACTGAATGACCGGCGTTGACGCCGGGACCGCGCCCACCCAAAAAATTGATGTGCGAAGGTGGGCCTGGCGTTTCGCCTGTGGCTATTCCAACGGGGCAACCGGCGCAGGTCACGCGGCTGCGGTTATGTATTCTTTGACGTGACCTCTGCTTCCTCCGCTGCGCCATAGGCGGTCAGTGTTCGTCGATGCCAAGTTACACTTGACCAAGGTTCTGCTGCGTTCTCGGCGCAAGTTCATGCGGGTTGAGTGCAGATCTGCCGCGCGTCTTGCGGCAGTCTCTAACCAAGATCGTGCGCGGACGCAGCATCGTCGATCTGGAGACATTACCGGGGCAAAATTTGACAATTGCCACGCCGTGTCACCGAAACGTCGCAGGGGCTTCGCAGTAGATCTGTGTTTGCTCTCGTGTTCGTTCGGGCCGGTTTCAGGTTCGCTCAGGGGGTGTTGGCGTGATATTTCGCTTCCACAGCGTCGATTGCATCCACATTACCGGCGCTGCGGCCCTGCGGATCAAAGCTTTGCGCCAGAAAGGCTTCGGCGATGGATTTGGCCAGTTCCGAACCGATCACACGTGCGCCCATCGTGATGATCTGCGCATTGTTCGACAGGGCTGCGCGTTCGGCGGAATAGGTGTCGTGGCACAGGGCGGCGCGGATACCGGGCACCTTGTTGGCAGAAATGCACACGCCGATGCCGGTGCCGCAAACAAGGATGGCGCGGTCGAACTGGCCACTGAGGACGGCCTGCGACACGCGGTCTGCAAGGTTGGCGTAAAAGGCGTCCGCCCCCGCATCGGTGCGCGACATTTCTGTGACTTCGAAGCGGTCTTTCAAATGCGCGGCAAGGGTGGCGGAAAGCCCTTCTCCGGCGCTGTCACCTGCAATTGCGATTTTCATGTCGGGTCCCTTTGGCTGAAGAAAGTGGGGTCAGATGGCGGTAGAAACACGCGTCAGAATGTCGAGATAGCCCGCGACATCCCAGGCCGAGCGGCCGATGAACAGCCCGTCGATATGGGGGCAGGCGATCAGTTCGGCGCAGTTTTCGGGGTTGACCGAGCCGCCGTACAGGCAGGGGATGTGGCGGCCCAGAATGGATTGCGCCACCGCGATGATCTCGGCCTGACGGGCATCGGCATAGTCGGCGCTGGCGGGGATGCCATGCGCGCCGATCGCCCAGACCGGTTCATAGGCCAGCAGGACCGGGGCGGTTTGCTGTGCGGGGGTCAGGCGCGACAGGGCACCGCGCACCTCTTCAGCCAACACCTCTGGCGCGCGGCCACTGTCGCGGTCAGCCAAGGTCTCGCCGATGCAGATCAGCGGGATCAGGCCGTGACGAACGGCCGATTCCACCTTTAGCCCGACGGTTTCGTTGGTTTCGCCAAAATGCGCCCGGCGTTCGGAATGGCCAAGTTCCACGATATCAAGCCCGCAATCCACCAGCATGGGCGCCGAAATCTCGCCCGTCCAGGCTCCGGCATCGGCCCAGTGCATGTTCTGCGCGCCGACCTTGACAGAGGTTCCTGTCAGTGCAGCCTTGACCTGCCGCGCCGCCGTGAACGGCGGGATCACAAAGCGTTGCACGCGCGTGTCGCGGGTGGCATCGCTGGCGGCCAGACCTGTCGCAAAGGTCATCGCCTGTGTCAGGGTCTTGTTCATCTTCCAACTGGTGCCGATCCAGAAACTGGCTTGGGTCATGAGATATCCTGTTCCTGTGCAAGGCGTTCGATCTGATCACAAAACACGGTGATCAACATGGCGGCAGAGGCGGCACCGGGGTCGGGGTGGCCAAGGCTGCGCGCACCCAACAGGGCTGCGCGGCCGATAGTGGCGATCATGTCAGTGGTGGCCAGGGCTCCCGATTGGGCGGCCTGACGGGCCTTGGCTAGGTCCGTCCGCAGCGATCCTGAACCGATGGCGGCGGCGGCGGGAGCCCAGGCGTCCAGCATGGTCTTTTGCCCCGGTTGCGCTTTGCCCCGCTGCGCAATCCCGTCAGCCATGGCCACGATGATCTGCGGGGTTTGTGTCAGCGGCATTTCGCGCCGCTGCCCCGTTACCTTGCCGGCCCGCAGAAAGGCTGTGGCATATAACGGACCGGATGAGGCTCCGACGGCATTCAGAAAGGCTTTGGCTGCGGCGTTGAACTGGTCTTGCAGCGTGACATCGCCAAGGGCGGTCACCGCAGCCTGTGCGGCCACCATGCCCTGCGCCATGGCGATGCCGTGGTCGGCGTCGCCAATCAGCCCGTCCATCCGGCACAGGGCGTCGCGTTCACTTGTCATCAGGGTGGCAAAGCTGTGGAACAAGGCGGCTAGGTGATGGGTTTGATAGGTCATCTGTCAGCCCTGCCGAAACATCGCGCAATCGCAAGGATGGTCGATCAGAGGCTGCAGGCTATCATCCAAATGCATCAGCGTGATCGAGGCGCCCGTCATCTCCAGCGCCGTGCAATAGGGGCCGACAAGCGTCAGGTGGGTGTGCAAACCCTCAGATTGCAGCCGTTCCGCGATGCGGGCGTTCATGATGTACAACTCCATCAAGGGCGTTGATCCGAGTGAGTTGACCAGAACCGCCACACGGTCGCCCGGCGTTGCCTGCATTTCGGCCAGTAACCTGTCCATGATCTCGTCCACCACCTCATTGGCTGGCAGAAGGCTTGCGCGACGAATGCCAGGCTCGCCGTGGATGCCCATACCGATCTCCATCTCTCCCGCAGGCAGGTCGAAATTCGGGCGGCGGGTTTGCGGCAGGGAACAGGCCGACAGGGCCACACCCATCGTATAGGTGCGCGCATTGGCATGACGGGCAAGGCGTTCCACCGCGTCCAGTGGCAGGCCAAGATCGGCGGCGGCCCCGGCGGCCTTGAATATGAACACGTTGCCCGCCACCCCGCGCCGCTTGTCCCGGTCGGGCGATGAGGCGACATCGTCGGTGGTCAACACCGTGCGCGCCTCGATCCCTTCCATGTCCAGCATTTCGGTCGCCATCTCGAAATTCATGACATCGCCCGCGTAATTGCCGAACATGAACAGCACACCGGATCCGCCATGCGCGGCCATCGCGGCGTCGATGATCGGCTGTGGCGGGGGCGAGGCAAAGACATTGCCGATGGCCGCCGCATCGGCAAGGCCACGGCCGACAAAGCCCAGGAACGACGGTTCATGCCCCGAGCCGCCGCCGATGACCAACGCCACCTTGCCGGGTCGCGGGCCATTGCGGGCAACGATGGCGCGGGGTGAGGGGCGCCGCAGATGGGCTGCATGGGCCGCCATGATCCCGTGCAGCATCTCATCGACCGCATCATCGCCATTGTTGATCAGCTTTTGGGTCTGGGTCATCGCGGCCACCTTTCAGATCGTCAGATCAGCCACACCACTTTCGATGTGCGGCGCCCAAAAAGCAACAGATTCAGCGATATGCGCGATGACTTGCCGGTCGTTCGGGTCGCGTTCCTTGAAGCTGAGTTCCAGACAGATTTCGTTGTCCAGGCCACCACCCCTGGCAAGGGCCGCCAGCAAAAGGTCGGGATGGATACGACCCTTGGCGTTGAATTCGGCTGTGAAGGGCCGGTGGCCGCCCTTGTCCATCAGCGATTGCTTGATGTGGATGATCGGCGACAGGCGCGGCACTGCGCGGGCCCAGGCATAGGGGTCGTAGTCGTCGGGGTCGGGGCTGGTGACATCGCCGTGATCGATGTCGGCCATCATCCACAGGGGGACCGCCATCTGCCGCGCCGTGATGCGGTCTTGCAGGGCCAGCGCGCTGGCAATGGTCTCACCAAACTCGCGGCCCACCGACATCGGCTCCCAGAACAGGTGTTTCAGGCCAGCGGCGCGGGCATGTTCGGCAAGCTCGGCCCAATGGTCCAGCGCCATGTCGATCAGCGCCTCGCGCCGGGCGGGGTCGTCGAAATCGGCATAGGTGAAGATGGCAAACTGCGTGCCGACCGAGGTGCCGCCCAGATCGGCGGTGATGTCGGCAAAGGTCTTGAACCAGTTCAGGTAATAACGGCGCACCTCGGCGTCGGGATGGCCAAAATGGTTGAGCCTGCCATAAGGCCCGGTCATGCCCGAGGTCACGCGCACACCCGTGCGCGCCAGTGCCGCGTTCATCTGGCGGGTCAGGCGGTGAAGGGTGCCGGCAGGCCAGCCGGGGTTGATGAATTCGTGCGTCAGTTGCAGGTCGCGGATGCGCAGGTCGCGGGCCGTCACCTCGACCAGTTCGGTCACGTCGGCAATGCGGTTCACCAAGGGGTTGGTGTTCAGTGAGAGGGTGAAGGCCATGGCTCCTCCTGCGACAGGTCAAAGGCGGAAAGGATGAAATCGGGCATTCCGTCGGCGGCACAGATGTCCGCCAGCGCGTCATCGGACAGACCGGCATGCAGACCGGTGCGCACAAGGGCGGTCTTGTGGCCCGCCGCATGGCCGCCTGCGATGTCATGCGCGGGACTGTCGCCGATGCACAGGATGCGGTCGGCGGCGATGCCGGAAAGGCGGCGGGCCGCCTCGGCATAGATCAGCGGGTGAGGTTTGCCGATCCACTCGACCGGGCCGCCAAGGGCTGCATAGATCTGGGCGATCGCACCTGCACCCGGATGCGTGCCGGTTGTGGTCAGCATTTCGATATCGGGGTTGGTGCACAGAAGCGGTGTCTGGCGGTGGGCTGCAGGGACCAGCATCGCACGGTAGTCGGTCAGGCTGATGCGGTCAGCCTGACTGCCTGCCAGCAGCAGCAGGTCGGCCTGTTCTGGACGCGCCACACAGGTGAGGTCCAGCCCGTCGACGGCGCTGGTATCATTGTCACGCGCATGCAGCCAGAATTTTGCCCCCCGCGGCAGACTGGCCCCGATGCGGTGTGTCAGGGCGGAATGGGCCGCCTCGCCCGAAGACATCACCATCAGATAGGCATCGCGGGCAAAGCCAAGCCCGGTCAGCCGCGCCTCATTTGGCACGGCGCGCTTGCCCGAGTTTGACAGCAGCAAGATGGGTTTGCCCAATTGGGCCAGCCGCGAAAGGCTAAGCGGTGCATAGGTATAGGCCCCAATGCCGTTCAGGAGAACGCCAAACTGGTCGATCACGAAGGCGTCGAACTGGGGGGCAAGGGCGGCAAGCGTGGTTCGGATCATCCAGCCCCCCTTTGCGCCAAAAGCGCAGCCCCGAGGGCGGCCTCGTCCGACCTTGCAGGTTGCAAGGGCGCATTCAGGGTGCGGGAGCGGATGGCTGTGAAGGCTGGGTTGGACGCCGCACCGCCCAGACTGCGCACCCCGCGCAAAGCCGGCGCGCCAAGTTCTGCCAGCCGGGCATAACCAAGCGCTTCAATCCCGGCAATGCCTTCGAACAAAGCTTGCAGAAAGGTGGCGTCCGACGCAGGGCGAGGCGATACGCGGGACGGCAAGGCGGGGTCGGCGATGGGAAACCGCTCACCGGGTTTGGGCAGCGGGTAATAGGCTAGGCCCGTTGGCTGCGCAGGGGTCAACATCGGCGTCAGCGCCGCCATGTCTGCCGCCGTGAAATGCGCAAGCAACGCCGCCCCCCCCGAATTTGAGGCCCCGCCTGCCAGCCACATACCCAGGATGCGATGGCTGTAGATGCCGTGTTCGGGCGCGAAAATCGGGCGGTCGGACAGGATTTTCAGCGTCAGCGTGGTGCCGATCGCCGTCACCCCGTCGCCCGGCAGCGCCGCCCCCGTCGCCAGGAACGACGCGCAGCCATCGGTGGTTCCGGCGATGACCTGCGTATGCGGGGACAACCCGAACAGGGCCGCAGCGGCGGCGGTGATGTGGCCGACCGGGGTGCCGGGCTCGACCGTGTCGGGCAGCAAGGCGGGGTCAAGGCCGGTGGCAGCGATCCAGCCCGGCCATTCCCCGGCCACCGGATCATAGCCGGTCTTCAAGGCGTTATTGGCATCTGATACCATCTGGCCTGAAAAATGCCAGGCGATCCAGTCGGCCTGGTGCAGCAGCCTTGCCGGACCCGAGGCTTGCAGGACCAGCGCCCGGGCAAGGCCAGAGGTGGGCCCGAGGGCCGCACTGGTCCGGGGCGCATGGGCTGCGATGCTGTCAAGGATGGCGGTGTCGGTGCAGACGTCGTTGTACATCACGCCATCCGCAAGCGGCATCCCCGCGGCATCCACCGCCAGCATCGTGCCCGAGGTGCCGTCGACCGCCAAAGCCACGATCCGGTTGCGGTCAACCTGCGCCAATGCCCCTTGAACGGCGCGGCACGCTGCCTGCCACCAGATCTCCGGATCGCGCAGGTTGGGGCCAAAATCGGCCATAGCGGCCTTGGCCGAGGCCAGTTCGGCCCCGGCCGCATCCATCACGAGTGCCCGTGCGCCCGAGGTTCCCACGTCGAGGCCCAGGTAAAGATCACCCGGCATTGAGCGCCTGCCGGTATTTCTCGGCATCCCAGTTCAAGAGATCGCCGTTCTGCTCTGCGGTCAGGGTCTGCACCGTGGCACCCAGGGGCAGGCGCAGCAGGACATCGCCCAGACAGCGCGCCAAGGCCAGCGCGCCAGAGGTTGCATCCGCCCGCATCAACGCCCCTGCCCCCGGCACAAGCAGCAAAAGCGGCGGGGTCAGGTCCGCCGCCTTGCGCCGTGCGGCGGCCTGAGAGACGGTTTCGCCCGGCGCCAGCAGCGTGACGCCGATGCCCAGAAAGATGACGTGATCGGGGTACAGGCTGCCCGCCCCCGCGGCGGCGGCCATATCCTCGAACAGTGCCACCTGATGGGCCGGATGGACGTCGGGCAGCGGGGCGAATTCGGGCGTCGCATAACCGGCAAGGGTGGCCAGATCGGGCACATGCGGGGCGCGGGTCGGGGCCTGCAAGGCGGACATGGTTCGGCTGAGCAGGGCCTGTGCCGCCTGAACCGTCTCGGCTGCGACGATCAGGCCGTGATTGCCCAGCACCATGACATCGGTCTTGGGGCCGAGCGCCCTGGCGACCAGGGCGGCCAGTTGCGCGCCGGGTTTTACATAGGGCACAAAGGCCCAGTCGAACCCCTGCAGCCGTTCGGCCAGAACCGCCTGCGCATCGGGCCGGATCACGATGGCCAGCGTGTTGACGCAGTGCACGTGCACGACGATGCGCTGCGGAAACACCGCATGCAGCGAGGTTTCGATGGATGGACGCAAGCTGCCCTCCAACGCGAATTCGGCCGGCTGGTCGGCATGGGGGTGGTGTTCGGCGATGGCGGCCTGGATGCCGGGCAGATCGACCGGGACAAAGATGTCCTTGGCCTGCGCCTCGGCCAACAGCGTGCCCGAGGCCTTGATCCACATCGCAGCCCCCTGCTTGACAGAGGTGTTGCCGCCCGCCGCCTGGATGATCAGCGGGTCCGCACCGATGGCGGCGGAAAATTCGCGCAGTGTCTGCAGGTCGGGCGGGGGGGTCAGCATCATGGCCTTTCAGCTTTGGGCGACGAACCAGTCGGCGAAGGCGGCTTGTTCGGTGTGTGACAGATGCAGGGCGTGTTTGGTGCGGCGGGTCAGCACGTCTTCGGCGGTCCGTGCCCATTCGTGACCGGCCAGATACTGCGCCTCGGCGGCGTAAAGCAGGCCTCCGAAATGGCGGCCAAGACCGTCAAGGTTGGTGGCGGCACCGATCACGGCGTGGCTACGGGTGCCGTAAAGGCGGGCGTAATGCTGCGCCACCTGGCGCGGCAGCCAAGGGTGGTCGGCCAGCAGCCGGTTGATAAACCGCGAGATGTCGGCGTCGTCAATGTCACCGCCCGGCAGATGGCCATCCGCCGTCCAGTCCGGCCCCATATCTGGGAAGGTCGCGCGCAGCCGTTGGACGCCATGTTCCGCAAGTTTGCGGAACGTCGTGATCTTGCCGCCAAACACGTTCAGCAAGGGCGCGCCATTGGCATCCAGATCGAACACGTAATCCCGCGTCACCGCCGAAGGATTGCCCGCGCCATCGTCATAGAGCGGGCGGACACCGGAAAAGGAGTGCACCACGTCTTCGCGACACAACTCTTGTTTGAAATAGCGGTTTACGGCGGCCAGCAGATAGGCGATTTCCGCCTCGTCCACCGCGACCTGTTCCGGCGCGCCGTCATAGGGAATGTCCGTGGTGCCGATCAACGCCTTGTCGCCCTCGTAAGGGTTGATGAAGATCACACGCTTGTCGTGGTTTTGCACCAGATAGGCGTGATCGCCGGCCCAGAACTTGGGCGTGATGATGTGGCTGCCCTTGACCAGACGGACGTTGCGGCGGCTGTTGCTGCCGACCACCCGGGTCAGGATCTCATTGACCCAAGGCCCGCCGGCATTGACCAGCGCGCGGGCGAGGACAGTCTCCCTGCCGTTCGGGCCAATGAACTCGACACGCCACGCATCGCCTTCGCGTCGGGCCGAGGTGCAGGCCGTGCGGGTCAGTATCCGCGCGCCGCGTGCGGCGGCGTCTATTGCGTTCAACACCACCAGACGCGCATCATCGACCCAGCAGTCGGAGTATTCAAAACCCTTGCGGTACTGGTCCTTGATCGGCGCGCCTTCGGGGGCGCGGCCAAGGTTCAGCGTGCGGGTGCCCGGCAGACGTTTGCGCCCGCCCAGATGGTCGTACAAGAACAGACCCAGCCGCACCAGCCAGGCAGGGCGGTCGGTGGGGCTGTGCGGCAGCACAAAGCGCATTGGCCAGATGATGTGCGGCGCGGATGCCAGCAACACCTCACGTTCGATCAGCGCCTCGCGCACCAGACGGAATTCGTAATACTCCAGATAGCGCAGCCCGCCATGCACCAGTTTGCCGGATCGCGATGACGTGCCCTGCGCCAGATCGTCCTTTTCGCACAAGATCACCGACAGTCCGCGCCCGGCAGCATCACGCGCAATGCCAGCCCCATTGATACCGCCGCCGATGACGAAAAGATCGACCGTCTGGATCATGCATCCGCACCTTTGGCCTTGGCACCGTAGACGGCAAAGCTGTTTGCGGTCGCGTCGATCTGCGCAGTGTCCAGCAGATGCGCCCCACCGATCAGCAGCGCGTGAAAGTGCTGGTGCGCCAAGGCCTCCAACTCATTTGCCAGCCACAGGGCATTGGTCAGGTTGTTGCCCCCGACGACCATGCCATGATTGGCCATAAGGCACCCGTTGCTGCCAGAAATCGCCTTCAGCACGGCGGTGGAAAGCTCCGGCGTACCATAAGTGGCGTAATCGGAACAGCGGACCTCGTCGCCGCCAAAGGCCGCCATCATGTAATGCACTGCGGGTATCGGTTTGCGCGCAACCGCCAGCACTGTGCACCACGGCGCATGTGTATGGACGATCGCCTGCATGTCCGGGCGGGCATTCAGCAGATCCCGGTGAAATCGCCATTCCGTCGAGGGCGCAAGCGTGCCATCCCAATCGCCACTGCCAGCTAGCGGCATGGTGGCGATATCCTGAGGTCTGATCTGCCGTGGCGGCACGCCCGAGGGGGTTATCAGCATCTGGTCGCCATCGCGCACCGACACATTGCCCGAGGCTCCACGGTTAAGGCCGCTGTCAACCAAGGCGACCATGGCCGCACAAATATCTTCTCTATGTCCCATCCTAGCACGCATTCCTTGCTGGTTCACCCGCCAGATAACGGCGCACTTCCTCTGCGGCTTGTTCGGCCGCGAAGGTCACCGTGCGTACTGATGCACCGGCGATATGCGGCGTCACTGTTACATTGGGCAGTTGCAGTAAAGGCCAATCCATCGGCACAGGCTCCATCGCAAAGGTTTCAAGCATCGCTCCTCCCAGATGGCCCGAGGCCAAAGCGATATAAAGCGCGTCATAATCGCACATCGGGCCACGTGCGGTGTTCAGAAAGATCGTGCCGGGGCGCATCTTTGCGAACGCCTCGGCATTCATCATGAGGCGGGTCTCATCCGTTACACGGGCGTGTAGCGTCACCACATCGGACTGTGTAAGCAGCCGGTCCAACGATACCAGTTTAACCCCCGCAGCAGCATCCTCGGGGGCAAGCTGCACATAGGGATCATGTACCAGAACGCGTGCCCCAAAGGCACGCAGCAGCTTCACCACCTTGGTGCCGATATTGCCATAGCCGATAACGCCGATGGTCAACTCGTTCAACTCGCGCCCCGTCACATCGGCGCGGTACAGATCGCCGCGCCAAATACCGGCGCGCAGGGCCTCGTGGCCCTCGGTGATCTTGCGCGTCTGGGCCAGCATGGCGCCAATGGTGAATTCTGCCACCGCCGTAGAGTTGCGACCAGGCGTGTTGACTACCAGCACCTTGTGATCAGAGGCGGCCGTCATGTCGATATTCACCGGGCCACCCCGCGACACCGCGATCATTTTCAGGTTGGGCAGCCGTTCCAGCATGGCGCGCGAGATCGGTGCCAGATGGGTGACCAGAATCTCGGCGGTGCCGATGAAATCAACCACATCGTCTGCTGTGCCAAAGTATTCCTTCAAACCCTCCATCCCGGCGGTTGCGTAACCATGTTCCATCGGCTCATCAGGCCAGTTGTCTGTGCGGCTTCGGGTGGAAATTGCAGAGCCGCAGGCCTCGGTCAATTTGGCATCAAAGACTTCGGGAAGCATGAAGTGATCCCCAATGATTGCGATTTCTTTGGTCATGTTATTGGTCCTGTTGCTGTGCAAGCCCCGCCCATACCGGCGCCAGCGCGCGTCGGGCGGTCAAGTATGTGGGATAAAGTGCCGCGTAAGTGGCGCAAAGGTCGGGGTCGGCGGGTTCAGCGGGGCCAAGCAGCGGGGTCACCCATTCGGCAATGCAGGCGTCCATGCCGGCGTAATGGCCATTGGCGACCGCGGCCATCATTGCCGCCCCGGCAGCACCAGCCTCTTGGCGGGCGGACACCCTTGTTGGCGACCCTATCGCTGCAGAAAGAACAGCCCGCAATCCGCGCGACCGCGCAGCACCACCGGTCAGCCGCAATTCGGCGGGCATGGCACCCATAGCAGAATAGCAATCGCGCGCGGCAAGGCCCAACCCTTCGATCACGGCGCGCATCAGGTCGGCAAATCGGTGCGTTGCGTTCAGTCCGATAAAGCTGGCGCGTGCGGCCGGATCCACAAATGGCCCGCGCTCGCCTGCTTCCGAGATATAGGGATGGTACAACAGCGCCCCCGGCCTGGTCATGGCAAGCCAGCCGTCGATGCGCGCCAGAAGGTCGGCTTTGGCTATAGGCTTGCCAAATTCGGCAGAAAGGTCGGCGGCAAGGTTCAGCGCCCAGTCGATGTTCAGCGTCGAGGCCATGTTGGAATGCATTTGCGCGACCATACACGGAATCGGCAGCACCATGACATAGCCGGTGCTTTCGGCGTTCAACACCACATCCGCCACCGGTTTGGCCAGCATATGCATGCCGGTAGACCCGATAACGGTGCAGCCAGAGGTGGTACCTGCCGGCAGACCTGCCCCGGTATGGACGCCCGCGCCCAAGGCGGTGCAGACGACATCGACATATCCCAGACTGACCGGCGTTCCTGCCATCAAGCCGGTTTCGCTGGCCGCTCGCGTGGTCAGTTTGTGCGTGGTCTGGCTGCCATCCACGATCTCGGGCAATAGATGGCGCTGCGCACTTAGCCCAAGGGCGGCAATCACATCCGGCTCATAGTGGCGGGTGCGAAAGTTGCCAAAGGTGAAGTTCGCTTCGGACGGATCAGTCGCGCGCTGTCCTGTCAGGTTCAGATAAAGCCAGTCCTTGGGATGCAAGGCAACCTCGGCAAGAGCCAGCAATTCGGGCGTCTTAGCCTGCATGTGCGCAAGCTGGGTGCCCATCTGACACGCGTTCAGCCCAGTGCCTGTGGTTTCAAACCGGACGCGGTCGCCGGGCAAATCGCGCAACCTCCGCACGGTACTGGCGGCGCGGGCGTCCAGCCAGATCCAGCCATCGGTAACGGGGCGGTCATCCTTTCCCACCAGCCAGGTACCGTCACCCTGCGCTGTAACGGCAAGGGCTGCGGTGCGGCCGGCAAGGTTTGGCACCAGATCGGCCAGATCGCGCAGGGTGCGGGCGCAATCGGTCCATGTCTGGTCCAGCGACTGAAAGGCCGCGCCGTCGGGGCGGGTGGTATAGCGATTGGGCCGCGACGCGGCGGCGATCTGGCGGCCCGCCAGATCAAAGGCGATCGACTTGATAACCGAGGTTCCAGCATCAATCCCGATCAGAATGTCGCGCCCTGCATTTGCCATCACGCCAACTCTTGCCCATGGCTGATCGCCTGACCCGAGGCCGGGTCAAACACATGCAGATCGAAAGGCTGGATCGCCACGAAAATATCTTGTCCTTCAACGACGGCGGCGCGGTCGTGTTCGACCAGCACGATGGATTTGCCGGCAAAACTGGCCGCAATATGCGACTGATCACCCAGCCATTGGTTGGCCATAACCCGCGCCAAAGCGCCACTGGTGGCCCGGTGGACGGTGTAGGGGCGCACGCCGATCATCACATCGCGTTTGACCAGCATCAGGTCACGGACCGGCGCTGCGAAATCGGTCTCGGCATAAGTCAGGTGAAGCCCGCCCTCCAGATCCATCCGCAACTGCCCGCCACTGGCCGACACTTTGGCCGGAAAGACATTCATCGGCGGCTCGCCCACAAAGGTGCCGGTGAACAGATTGGCCGGACGCTCCTTGATTTCGGCGGGCGAAGCGTATTGCTGCAAGCTGCCGCCCTCCATCACGGCTATCCGGTCAGCCAGCGCATTGGCCTCGGTCTGGTCATGGGTCACCAGAATGGCGGTCAGCCCGCGGTCCTTGATGTAGTGCTTGATCCGGCCGCGCAGCAGGGTGCGCAATTGCGGTTCCAGCTGGCCCATCGGTTCATCCAGCAGATGCAGGTCTGCCTCGCGCACCAAGGCCCGCGCCAGACTGACGCGCTGCTGCTGCCCGCCCGAAATGGAAAACGGAAAGCGGTGCAGAATATCGGTGATTTCCAGCATCTGCGTCACATGGTCGACGCGGGCGGCAACCTCGGCCTCGGGCAGGCGGGCCGCCTTCAACGCAAAGGCGATATTGTCGCGCACACTGACGGTCGGGTACAACGAATACCCCTCGAACGCCATCGCCACGTTGCGCCTGACCGGTGGCAGGGTTTGCACCTCGCGCCCGGCCAGATGGATCTGGCCGCGTGACACCGCCTCGAACCCCGCAATCATTCGAAGGATCGATGTCTTGCCGCAACCGGATGACCCCAAAAGGGCTATGATCTCACCCTTTTCAACGCTCAGGTTGATATCCTTTACGGCATGGACACCCCGGTCGATGACGCCGTAGAACTTGTCTATGGCGGTCAGGCGCAGCATGGATGCGGTCATACTGCAACCTCCTTTTGCGGCAGGCGTTTGCCCGATGCCCGGTCAAACAACAGCGCCGAGGCTGCGTCAACCGACAACCACGCCCGACCCTGTGCAGGACCCGGCATGCTGGCCGGACGCGAGACCATGATTTCGTGGCCCCCCAGTGTCAGCGCCAAGGTCACGGTCTTTTCATTCAGCGGCGTTTCAGTTTCGACCTCGACCGCAAAGGCACCCGGCGTGCTTTCTGACACGAAATGCAGCGTCTCGGGGCGCATGCCCAGAATGCAGTCACGGCCGACGGCACCGGCAAAACCGGGCAAGGGCACCGCGTGTCCAGACAATTGCACCGTCACACCGCGCGGTCCGCTGTCTGGCCGCACCTCCAGCAGGTTGATCACCGGGTCGCCGAACAGGCGGGCAATTTCGACATTGGCGGGGCGCAGATAGATGTCTTCGGGCGTGCCGAGCTGCTGGATGCCGTGACCGTTCATCACCGCAATGCGGCGGCCCAGCGCCATCGCCTCTTTGTAGTCTTGCGTCACATAAATCACGGTGGCGTTCTGGTCTTTCAGCAGACGCGGCAGTTCCAGGCGCATCTCAAAGCGCAGCTTGGCATCGACATTGCGCAACGGGTCATCCAGCAGCAGGATCGAAGGCTGACCCGCCAGCGCCCGCGCAAGGGCGGTGCGTTGCTTTTGCCCGTTGGACAGTTCCTTGGGTTTGTGATGCAGGACATGGTCGATCTTCAAAAGCTTTGCCACCTGCTGCACGGTTGCCGAAATGGTGGATTTCGACTGCCGCCTTGCGGTCAGGGGGGCCGCGATGTTCTGGGCTGCGTCCATATGCGGAAACAGCGCGAAGTTCTGAAACGCCATGCCGATGCCGCGATCTTCGGGCTCGACCCCGTCCATGTTGGCCCCGTTGATCCAGATTTCGCCCGCATCCGGTTCGATCACGCCCGCGATCAGCCGCAGCAGCACGGTCTTGCCGGCACCCGAAGGGCCAAACAGCACAAGCGTCTCGCCCTTGTCGATCGACAGGGTGATGTCGTTCAGAACCGTGGTGGTCTTGAAGCTTTTCTTCAGGTTTTTCAGCTGCAGGCTCATGCCATTATCCTTTGACCGCGCCAAGGGACAGGCCTTCGACAAGGTAGCGTTGCGCGTATAGGGCCAGCGCCAGCGTCGGCGCAATCGACAGCACGATCCCCGCGGCGACCTGCCCATACTGGATGCCCGATGCGGTGATGAAGGCCAGCGCACCCACCGTCACGGGTTGTTTGTCGGCCGAGGCCAGCACCAACGCAAACACAAAGTTGTTCCAGGCAAAGATGAAGGCCAGCAGCCCGGCGGCAGCGATGCCGGGGCCAGCCAAAGGCAGGGCGATCCGGCGGAATGTAGCCCAGAAATCATGGCCTGCGATGCGGTAGGCATATTCCACGTCCGCCGGAATATCCTCGAAATACCCGCGCACGATCCACAGGATCAGTGGCAGGCAGATCAGCTGATAGACCCAGATCAACCCGAAATAGGTATCTGCCAATCCGATCTTCTGGAAATAGATCGTCAGCGGCAGTAGGACCAGCAGGGGCGGGGCAAAGCGGAACGACAGCAGCGTAAAGGCGATATCCTCGCTGCCGCGAAACTTCAGCCTTGCAAAGGCATAGGCCGCAGGCACCCCCAGGATCAGCGCCACGATCACCGACGCCGTCGACAAGAACAACGAATTGAACAGGTTGCCCATGAAATCAACCTTCAGACTGCCCGCCGCCGTCTCCAGCTGCCCCGAGATCAGGCCCCTGTAGTTGATCAGCGAGGGTTCGGCCATGAAGGACGGCGGCACCCGCAGGATTGTCTCATTGGTCTGAAAGCTCATCCCAAAGATCCAGATGATCGGGAACATGAAGAAAATGCAGACCACCGTGATCGCCACGCCGCGCAAGACCCGCTCTAAAGTGCTCATGGTGTTCATCGCGGCCCCCTATATGTCGCCACGGGCGCGTTCGCGCAGCCGCAGCCAGTTTTTGATGAACAGGTTCGACAAGAAATAGGTGATGGCCCACAGGATCATCATCAGTGCCGCAGACCGGCCCACATTGGTCGACTGAAAGAAGTTAAGGTAAGCCTCGACCTGAAATACCGTCAGCCGGTCGCCGGGCCCGCCTTGGGTCATCGCATAGATGATGTCGAATTGCTGGATGCTTTCGATCATGCGGAACAGGGTGGCGGTCAGCAGATAGGGTGTCAGCATTGGCAGGGTGATGCGCCAGAACACGAACAGACGCGGCACGCCGTCCAGTGCCGCCGCCTCGAACGGTTGCTGCGGCAGACTGCGCAGACCCGCCAACAAAAGGATCATGATGAACGGCGTATAGACCCAGACATCGACCAGCACGACGGTGAACATCGCCGATTGTGGATCAGAGGCCCAGTTGAAATCCTGTATCCCCAAGGTGGTGGCGAAGTAGCTGAGAATGCCGAACCCCGGATTGGTCATCAGCTTCCACATCAGCGCCGCCAATGCAGGAGCGGTCATCAGCGGCATCAGCAGCATGATCGACACGAAATTGTTAACCCGACCGCGCTTTTGCAGCAAAAGTGCGATGCCAAGGCCCAGCAGCAATTCGATCCCCACCGTGGCCACAGCATAGGTGACCGACACTTTCAACGTGTTCCAGAACGAGGCATCAGTGAAAAAGTTCAGGTAGTTCTCGCCCCAGTTCCAGCGACGGCCAGCGGGCTGCGACAGCCGGTAGCGTTGCAGTGAATAGGCTGCCGCCGTCAGAAACGGGATCAGGATGCCGATGCAGGTCAGCAGTGCTGGCAAGCTCATCAGATAGGGCAACCAGCGCCGGCTGACCCTGAAGCCAGATCGCTTGATCGGTGTATCGGTCATGGACAAAGGGCTCCGTTCCGCAGGCTGGACCGCGGGATCATGGCAGGAAATTCCGGGAAAGTGGCCCGGTTTTCACCGGGCCACGTTCATCGGGTTTACAGGTCGGCGTCTGCCAGCTGCTTGTTGACGCTTTCGGCCAACTGGTCCAGACCCTCGTCGACTGGCAGTTCCTTGGCGACCATCTTTTGCAACGTTGCCGCCCATTCGGTGGTCAGATCAAAGAACAGCGGCTGGGCTGTGAACTTGATCGAAGCGCCCGGCGCCGAGGCGTCGTGCATCTCGACATAGCCTGCGTAGGACTTGGTCATCTTGTCGCGGAATGCGCCATCGGCCCAGACCGACGCACGCGCCGGATTGACTAGGTTCATCTCGCGGGCGCCGAACAGGTCGTGCTCGGCACCGGTGACCCACTGCATGAAGTACCAGGTGGCGTCTTTCTGCTTGGAGAAAGACGACATCGCCATCGCCCAGATCCAAATATTCGGCGTCGGAGCCTTGGCTGCCGGATTGGCCGCAAAGCCCGAAAACGCCAGATTGCCGGCTTCGGCGTTGCCTTCGCCGTTCATGAAGTAGCCGAGGATGTCGGCGTCGAACATCATCGCCGACTTGCCTGCGCCCACATCCGTGCCGACCTGATACCAGGTATGCGTCGACCAGTCTGGAGCGCCCGAGTCCTGGATCATCGAGACCCATTTCTTGTGATATTCCTTGGATACATCCGTGTTCATCGCCGCCGTCAACTTGCCGTCAGCGCCGACGTTCAGGTCTTTCTGGTCAAAGTTGGCATAGCCCGACAGGAAGCCCGGATGGATCGTGGCCCAGCTGCGCGAACCGCGCACACCGACACCGTAACCGCCGTTCATCACTGCCTTGGCCGCCTTGGCGGTGTCGAGTAGTTCGTCGATGTTTGTCGGCACTTTCAACCCGTTGGCATCAAAGATACGCTTGTTGTAGGTCAGGTTGTTCTGCTCATAGGCCAGCGGAATGCACCACTGCTTGGCATCATCCGACCCCAGCGCGCCTCCGGCGACACCATTCCATGCGCATGATTTGATCACGCCCGGCAGGAAGTCATCGAACGCATACATCGGGTTGGTCTTGGCGGGATCCTTGATATACGCATTCAGATCGTCGATCCAGCCAGCCGGACCATAGGTCCAGGTCATATAGGCACCCGTCATGAAAGCATCGTACTCGGTCGAGCCCGAGGACAGTGCGGCCGTCACCTTGTCGAAATAGACGTCTTCGGGGAAAATGTCATAGGTGACATCCATGCCCGTCAAGGTTTTGAAGTTTTCGATATTGGCGATCATCGCGTCGGCATAGGGGTGCTTATTCAACAGCAGCTTCAGACTGGTGCCCTTGAACTTCATCCAGTCAAAGTCCGCGGCCATAGCCTGAGTTGCGGCCATGTTCACCAGCATGCCGGCAGTCGCAGCCGTTACACCCAGTGACCCCAAGCCCTTAATCAGGCTACGACGGCTCATCGTTCCGCGCATGTAGGCGTCGACAAGCCCTTTTTCCTTTTCGTACATGTAGTCTCCTCCCTTTGGTCGTATTTCAGTACTGTTTGTCCAAGCAAAGCGCTTTTGCCGTGCGCTCATCGGTGATGAGGCCGCGCAGGCGGCCACTCATCAAGACAGATCTGATTGCGCAGATCTTTTCTTTGCCGCCAGCGATGGCGACAATCCGGCGGCCCTCAAGCCTGTCCAGCCCGAGGGAAATGGTACGGGCGGCAAGAGCCGTTTCGATCGGCTTGCCATCGGCATCGAAGAAATGCCCGAGCATTTCGCCGACACCGCCCAATGCCTTGACCTCGCCAATCTCGGCCAGGTCGATCATTTGTGTGGATACCAGTTGGGCATCCGGTTCCGCCGTCCCGATGCCCACAAACATCAGCCCGGCCTGTGCCGCCAGATTGAACACATCAGACACGCCACGCTGCGCCAGCAACACCTCGCGGTCCTCGACCGAATTGGCAAAGAACGGCACCGGCATCACAAAGGCCGTGGCCCCGGTCTTTTCGGCCAGGCGGTACATCACATCATGAGGGTTGGCGGCATAGTTGCGCGTCAGTCCCCCCAAAAGCGAGACAAAGCGCACCGAACCTGCATCCAGACGGTGCATTTGCGCGACTGCCGCCGCAATTGTGCGGCCATGACCGATGCTGATGACACTGGTCAGCCCGCCCTCGATTTCGCGCTGCAAAAAGCCCGCTCCTGCAATGCCCAACGCCCGCAGCGGCAAGCCTTCCTCGTGCAGGTCGGGCACCACTTCGCAATAGTTCAAACCAAAGCGCGCCGCGATTTCCTGTTCCAGCACCACGCATTCGGCCACATCACCGTCAATCGTGACCTTGACCGCGCCATTTTCGTTGGCGCGGGTGATCAGGCGGTGCGCTTTGACGCTGGACACCCCCAACCGCGCAGCAACCTCGGCTTGAGTCAGCCCGGCAACATAATGAAGCCATGCGGCCCGAATTGCGAGGCTGTCATCAGTGTCACGTTTGAACGCAGACCGCGCCATTGCTCCTCCTCAGATGCCTTGGCACACCCAATCGGGCATAACTGTATTTTATTTCGCATTCTGTAATTTATTGCAGGAAGTGATCTGCCTGTCAACAGCGGTGTTCCCCCTGTGAAGCTCCTATAAACGGCATAGATGTACCGGTTGCCCAGAACGCCTCCTTGTGTTACAAAACCTAGGACAAAAACTAAGTCTGTCCGAGGATTCCTAACACCGATGATCACGGATCACAGCCAACGTGCCCGAATGATCGACTTCATGGAGGTACATGCACCAGCCCGGTCCAGGGATCTGGCGGCGATTGGCGTGGCCGCCACGGCAATCTCGCGCGCAGTTGCCGAGGGCGCTGTTGTTCGCATCGGACGCGGTCTTTACCAACTGCCAGATAGCGAACCGGATCTGCACTCGGCGCTGATCGAGATCGCCAAACGTGCTCCGAAAGCTGTCATCTGTCTGACCTCTGCGCTGTCTTTTCACCAACTGACCGACCAGCTGCCGCGCAAAATCTGGATCGCCGTTGGCGCGAAGGATTGGGCCCCGAAGATCGACTACCCCCAGATCCGCGTTGTTCGGCTTCGCGAACCCTATCTGACAAACGGGCTCGAGGTTCACAACATCAACGGCGTCGATGTGCGGGTGTATTCCATCAACAAATCGATTGCTGACGCCTTCAGAAACCCGAAGCTGGTTGACCGGTCCGTCGCCATCGAGGCCATGAAGTCGGCGCTCAACGACCGCAAGGCAACGCCGGGACAACTGGCAGCTGCCGCGCAGCAAAACGGGGCCTGGAACCAGATGCGCCCATATCTGGAGGCGCTGACGTCCAATGGCTAATCCACCCAAAGATATCGCGGCATCGGTACGGCAACGCTTGCTGAACCTTGCACGCCAAGAGGGGCAGGTCTTCGATGTGGTCCTCGTGGCCTTTGGTCTTGAGCGGCTGGTCTACCGCCTGTCCGTGTCTGATTATCGTGATCGCTTCGTGCTGAAAGGCGGGATGCTGGTCACGCTCTGGACTGCCGACACTGGCAGGTTCACGCGGGACATAGATTTCCTGGCATTTGGGTCCGACGAAGAGGCCGCGTTGAAAGAAGCCTTTTCAACGATCCTATCGATCGACGGCGGTGACGGCCTGATCTATGACGCAGCCAATCTGTCTGCCGCCTTGATCCGCGAGGATCAGGTTTATGGCGGCATGCGCCTGCGCACGACCGCCTATTTGGGAACCACCCAGATTCCGATCACCGTGGACCTCGGGTTCGGCGATGCCCTCGGCGACCCAAAATACCAGATCGACTATGCCTCCCTTCTGGATTTCCCGGCGGCATCCATCCGCGCCTACTCCCCTGCGACTGTCATCGCAGAGAAGTTTCAGGCGGTGGTCGCGCTGGGCATCGCTAACAGCAGGATGAAGGATTTTTATGATCTGTGGACGCTGCCAAAGGCGGTAGAGATCGATAGTCTGGAACTGGCCGACACGATCCGGGGAACATTCAACCGGAGGGAAACCGCCATTCCGACGACCTGTCCGATAGGACTTTCAACCGAGCTTTCAACCGAACAAGGCAAGGAAACGCAATGGCGTGCCTATTCCACCGGCACCACGCTTGAAGGAAAGCCGCTGGCAGAAGTCACTGAGGAAATTTGGTCGTGGTTGGAACCGGCATGTCAATCTGCATCATGAAGTCCGTCGCTGCCTGCCAATGCCCGCGTATGCCCGCCGTTGCCGTTTTTCTGTTGCGGTGTTGATGTGGCGTTGATGTAGAATGCGCAATGCAAAAAGCGCCCCGTGGGGCGCTCTGCAAGTCTTTGATATGTTTGTTAGATTTGGTTGCGGGGACAGGATTTGAACCTGTGACCTTCAGGTTATGAGCCATGGCGAACGAACCATGAACAACCCCTCAGAACTGCGCTATTCTTCGCGTTTTCCGTGACTTGCGGCCCCCTGCCCCAGATCGTCCCTACGCTTGATTTCGCAAGAAACCGCTGCGAGCCTCTCCCTCTTGCTTCCACTATGCTTCCACACAGGCAGAGGTTGATGTTCCGGTAGCAGAGCAATCAACTCCTTTTCGCAGACCGCAGGATGACGTAGCGCGACAATTCGTTCGTTCGACCGTCGTCCAGCGGACCGCTGCTTTTAATTCAAGCGTGGCGCGTTTGAAAATTTGGCATTTCGTGCGCGCAGCATGCCACAGAGTTCGATGACGGCCCAGACCAGACCTTCATGGACGGCGCAACTAACGGCAGCAGTGAGCCCAAAGTGACCGATGCTGCGTGATGTACGGATGTGCGCTATCACGAGAGAGCCAAAATCCTTCAACAACTGGTTGGGTTTTGAACGGATTTTTTGGCAGCATCAAACGAGGTGTTTTGCAGCCGTACCAAAAAGGAGGGGTTGTTGATCTGTTCAAGGTTCTGCTACCAGCGCGCCAACCAATCCAAGCAGACGGCAGTCTCCAGACGCCGCAATACGCGCGCTCAGGCCAGGCGCTGATCAATACAATCGTCAAGGGCAGGCGCACCCGGTGATGCGTTTATGAAGAATGTAAAACCCAGCGGAGCACATTGCTCCGCTGGATGCAGACTAACAGTCGAATACCTCGACTGCAGGTTTTGTCGCTATTAGTAGTTGATCTTTTTCAGCCGCCATTCGGCGAGGTCTTTATAGAAGCCGCCCTTGCCTTGATCGACATCGATGATCTTCTGAAGCCATTCGCGGGTTTCGTCGAACTTTTTCGTTTTCCAATATGCTTGGGCAATTATGTAGCGAAAACGCTGCAAATCTGGATCGTTGGGCGAAGCCACTTCCAGCTCCTCGAAGACTTGGAGCAATGGTGCAATGTTGCTAGGGACAGCCATAAGACCATACTTGCTTCCGTATTTGCCCGGCTCTTCCCACCCGTTGAGGGTGTAAAATTTCTTCTTCAGCGCCAAAGTGGCGGCCGGTGTGTCAGGAAACTCACTGATGACGCGGTCGTACCAGGCGATGGCTACCTTGTCGCTCGGAATCCAGCTTGAATCGATGGTGAGTTTTTCCTCTTTCCCTCTCGACCAGAAGTCGCCGTGGCGGATGTAGGAACGAGCAATTGCGTTGTCCAATGTGTCGCCGGTCGTTTCCTCAACGGCCTGACCAAGCTGGTCGATGCGCTCAGAAACCAGCTTTGCTTCGTCGCTTTCTGGATAGCTTTCAATCAGTTCTCGCCAGGTAGCCAAAGCCAAGGCAATTTTGTTTTCGTCGAAGGCAATGTCGCCCAGAGCCGAAAGCGATTTTGCTTTCTCTCCGTTGTCAGCTTTGCGATCAAAGGTGACGGCAATAAACTCCCGCTTAGCGTCTTCGATCAATCCATGTTCGTAGTACTTTTGCGGGACCTCAGTCCTGTCTGCGAATGCGATGCTAGCGGGAAGAGCAAGCAACAGTGAAATTGTGGCGACCTTAAATTGGCTCACGGGATACCTCCTAGTATTTCTAACTGACGAAGCGCTTCAGCGTCGTTTTGGTGGTTGCGATATATAAGTAAAAGTTGGTGATGCCTGATCAGACGGCAGTTTGAAGTTGGCGGATCCCATCGCGGAACTCAACCCCTTGGATGATCTCGGGCAAGCGATTTTGGCCGTCGAGTTTGCGCCATTTCTTCTGCGCTGACATCATCAGCTTGAAGGCCATGGCCAGCCCGGTCTTGCGGCTGAGGCATCCTTTGGTGCGTTTCGTGCGGTGCCGGACCGTGGCGAAGGATACTCTCGATCGGGTTTGACGTCCGGATGTGTTTCCAGTGTTCCGCCGGATAATCGTAGAAGGTCAGCAGCGCATCCCGGTCCTTGACCAGCTTGGCGACCGCCTTGTCCCCTTTCCCGCCGTAGGTTTTGACGAAAAAATCGAAGGCGACGTTGGCTTTGTCTTTTGTCTCGGCCTGCCAGATGTCGTGCAGATGACCCTTGGCCCTGGCCGACGGGCGTCGGGCGTCGGTGGAAATAGCCGAAGCCACCATCACAGCCATCCATTGGATTTGAACTCGGTCAGATCGACGCCAGGCGGTGCATACCATCCGCCTGCAGCGTATCTTGCACCGAGCTTTTGTGCGGCTTCCTTGTTGCCGTAGGGAATACGCAGTGGCGTGTTGGCAGAGGTATCACGCTGCTCTGCCATCGATGGGTACGTCGAATCCACCATAACCAGACTGGCTTCAGGCTTTCTTGGCCGCTTCGTCGGTTTTGTGGATTTTGTTGCTGCTGGTTTAAAATTCTTCGCAATCGTCTTGCGACGGCCCTTGCCAGGATTTGACCCTTGGTTCTTGTCGATCCAAGAGGACATAGCGGCAGAATTGGCTTTGACTTCGTCGGTTATCGCAACGCCTTGTTCCCGCGATATGCTCTCGGCGAATGACAATTGTGCCGAACTTGGGGGTCTTGCTCCAAGGCCGTCTCCTGTATTCTCTCCAGCACCTCCAGTTTTCTTGGAGGCGTGTTGCTCGAGGAACGCGCGGCAGACCGATCCCGATTTGGCATAACCAGCTGGAGGCCTTATGCCCTTCTGGCGGGCGATGCTGTCGGCAAAACGCTTCATCGCGGCCGTTGGTGGCCGTCCGCCGCCCGCGCCATCCGACGCAAAGCCGACCAAAGGCAATATACCGCCCGGCGGACCTTTCACGAGCTTGCCGATGATACGCTGGGCAACATCGCAAACGGCATCGATGGCACCAACCATCTCTTGTTTACCGACGACGACATCGTCGAGCAGGCATTCGAGTTGCGCCGTCACGCCCGGGTCGACCAAGGCCGGATCAGCCTGTTGGAGAACACCAAACAAACTCAGTCCGGTTTCGGTGGGCACAATGTTCTTTCCCTGAACAACCAGAAACCCCTGCCGTTTCAATCCCCCAATGATCTCGGCGCGGGTCGCAGGGGTGCCGATGCCCTTGGCTTCCTTCAGCCTGTCACGCAGAGCCTCGTCCTCGACAAAGCGCCAGGCCTGCTGCATCG
>Ga0209702_10001827_pt1 | contig 38991 bp, 33 predicted proteins | sample FRY01_FD_187210 | JGI IMG/M metagenome (GOLD analysis project Ga0209702, IMG submission 187210) | Freshwater microbial communities from Lake Fryxell liftoff mats and glacier meltwater in Antarctica - FRY-01 (SPAdes) (version 2) | ecosystem: Environmental > Aquatic > Freshwater > Ice > Glacier...
TCCATAATAAGAAATCCCAACTTCGTAGATCCGGATTCCCTTCATTCGCGCTAGTTTAGCAGTGATTTCTGGCTCTATTCCAAAACGATTTTCCTTGATATTAATTTTCTTTGCTAATGGAGTGCGAATCAATTTGTAACAAGTTTCCATGTCTGATAAATTTAAGTTTGTCATCATATTGGATAAGTTTGTCAGGAATTTATTTCCTAATGAATGCCAGAAAAATAAAATTCTGTGTGGATGATGACCAACAAACCGTGAGCCGTAAACTACATCAGCATTGTCCATGAAAACAGGCTTCAATAACAAATTGTATTCTTGTGGGTCGTATTCTAAATCAGCATCTTGAACAATCAAATAATCACCGGTACATTCTTGAATGGCTCTATTGATTGCGGCACCTTTTCCTTGATTTACGGGTTGTGAGAAAAAACGAATGTCCATTTCTGGATGTTTCGAAATGTATTCTTCCACTTTGGCAACGGTTCCATCCTTTGAACAGTCATTAACAATTACTATTTCTTTTGTTATTCCATTAATCAGTTCAACTTCTTTAACTTTTTCCAAGATAACTTGAATTGTATTCTCCTCGTTGTATGCAGGAATTAAAATAGAAAGCTTCTGAATGCTCATTGTGTAGTTTTTTTCGGGTAAATATAAGTTAATTTCAAAATGTTCTTATTTCGAGCATTGATTTTTCTGCTAACGCAAATATATTGAGTAAATTTGCAACGTTTAAAAAAAGTATCTTTTCGTGTCGAACAAAATCAAAAAATACGCCTCATTTATAAAGTTTCGACTGTCATTTCTAGTTGTAGTTTCAGCACTTTCGGGATATTTGTTTAATCATGATTATAATCATGGTTATGATTTGTATCAGATTTTTCTTCTTATGATAGGTGGAATGTTAGTTACAGCTGCTTCAAATGGGTCGAATCAAATTTGGGAGCGCGACTTGGACATTTTGATGAAAAGAACATCTAAACGCCCACTCCCAACAAAAACAATGTCGCTTAAAGAAGCTTATTTGATCGTTTCTTTTTGTTTGGTTATTGGGCTGAGCATGTTGGCTTTACTCAATTGGGCTTCATTTTCATTAGGTCTGCTTGCCTACATTTTATATGTTTTCGCTTACACACCTATGAAACGAAAATCGAGCTGGGCAGTTTTCATTGGAGCTTTGCCAGGTGCTATTCCTCCTATGTTAGGTGCGGTTGCTGCTACTGGTGAATTTGGTTTCGTTCCAGGAATTTTGTTTTTCGTTCAATTTACTTGGCAATTTCCACATTTCTGGGCTATTGCTTGGGTTGTAGATGAAGATTACAGAGCAGGTGGATTTAGTCTTTTGCCTTCCAAGCATGGTAAATCAAAAAATTCAGCCTTCCAAATTGCAGCTTACTCATTGGCTTTAATTCCTTTTAGTCTCATGCCCTGGTGGCTCGGTTGGACCGGAATTACAACATTATTTATCGTTAGTGCGATGGGTCTTTGGTTCTTTTTGCTTTCTTATAAGTTGTTTTTATCATGCGATGATAAGGACGCGAAAAAACTTATGTTCGCGTCGTTTATTTATCTACCAATTATACAGTTTGTATATGTCTTCGATAAAATAGAAGGCGCCATACCTTTTTAAATTTATACCAAGATGAAAAAAAATTTCGACGATCAATTGTCACCAGAAGTTCGTGAGAAAATGAAAAAAAATCTCGTATACATCGGGATTTTTAGTGTAATAATGTTATTTGCCGGATTCACTTCAGCTTACTTAGTGACTATGGGCGATTCGTTCTGGCTGAAGAGTCCTCTGCCTTGGGGATTCTGGGCAAGTACGACTGTAATTGGCCTTTCTAGTTTGACCTTTTTTATTGCCCTTAAAAATATTCAAAAAGGCAACACAAAAGGACTGAAGACTTTTATGGCCTTGACTGTGGTTTTGGGATTATTATTTGTCTACTTTCAATTTAAAGGATACGGACAATTAACAGAAAAGGGAATCCACCCGGTGAATAATCACCTTATCGTTACAGATGGTCGTTACGGCGATTATTTTGAAATTAAATACAAAGATGCCTTCATCGAAGTGGATGGGAATCATTATAAATGGAAAGATAAAGATTTGTCTGATTTACAAATGAAAGAATTGCAGTTGTTTATGTCTCAGTTTTTAGTTTTGGACGAAAAGAAACCTTTCGCTATTTCAAGTTATGGAAAATCATTTGTCCTGTACTTTGAAAATACATTGGTAACTGAAAATTTAGGGAATCTTTACAAAAATGACGGACAAGAACTGGTATTCACAGATAAATTACGTTTGCGTGACTTAGCGGTTAATGTTCGTGATGGCCGAGGGGACTTTTTTGTTAAAGGTGATATTGGCAAAGATTTTAATATCTTTTTCAAAGGAAAAGCCCTTGAATACAAGAATAGAATGTTACTGTTCAAAGGCAAAAAATTGAGCAGCTATTTGCAGTTGAAAGCAATGGAAACGTCCGATACTGCTAGTTCATTTTTATACGTTATTACTGTCTTACATTTACTACATATTTTGGGGGCTTTAATTTACTTGCTTCGAGTTACAATATTCTCATTTTCAGGTAGATTTACGCAAGAAAACCACATTAGTTTAAAAACCGGCGCAATTTTCTGGCATTTTTTAGGCCTATTGTGGTTGTATTTGTTGTTATTTTTGCTTTTTATTCATTAAACTTGCAAACAAAAAAAAATCAAGATGGCTGGACACGCTTCACAAGACATTAGCGCTACGAACCTTTGGGACGGAAAAGTGTCTCCTTTTTCAACGAGTTACGGAAAACTAATGATGTGGTTTTTCTTAGTTTCTGATGCCTTAACCTTTGGTGGTTTGTTGGTAGCTTATGGTTTTACAAGACACGATGCATTAGACGCTTGGCCGATTGGCGAGGAAACTTTTAACTCAATGCCTTTCTTAGGTCATGGTTACCCTTTGTTGTATGTTGCTTTGATGACATTTATTCTAATCGTTTCTTCAGTAACAATGGTTTTGGCCGTTGAAGCAGGACACAGAATGGATCGCAAAGGAGTTACAAAATGGTTATTTGCAACTATAATCGGAGGATTTTTCTTCGTTGGCTCACAAGCATGGGAGTGGAGTCATTTTATTCACGGATCTGAATTCGGAAAAGTTGAATTGGCAGATGGTTCGCAAGCAATCGTTAAAGGTCATTTCGGCGAATTGAAAAATTTTACAGTGATTGAAGCGGGAAAACATCATGAAAAGGGGGAAGTAATTACCGATGATTTGATGCATCAATTTCAGCATGCAGTTGTGCTAGGTCACATCGAAAACGGAATCATTACACTCCACGATGGATCCAAGGCGAAAGTTGCTAAAGCAGCTGACGAGCACATGGTGTTGATTATCAAAAAAACGGGTAAAGAAAATAAAATTGGAGATGTTATCGAAGGAGACAAAGCGTGCAACATATACGGTGAAGTAATCAATAGCGGTGAAGCAAATCGCGTGATTTATGGAGCTAACTTAGAACAAAACGAATACGGTCCGCAACAATACGGACAGTTTTTCTTCTTTATTACTGGTTTCCACGGTTTCCACGTATTCTCCGGTGTGATGATTAATATAATTATCCTTTTAGGAGTTATTAAAGGAACGTACCATAAAAGAGGTCACTACGAAATGGTTGAAAAGACAGGTTTGTACTGGCACTTCGTCGATTTAGTTTGGGTATTCGTATTTACCTTCTTTTATCTTATTTAATTATCGAACAAAAGTATTATCATGGAAAGAGATGATGTTATAGAATATTCTTTAGACGCTCACCACAGTGAAGAAGAAGGAAAAGTATTAAGAAAGAAAATTTGGAAAGTTACAGCTATTCTTACTGTAGTAACAATTGTTGAGGTAGCGCTTGGAGCATTTATCAAACAAGGTTCAGTTATTTGGCCATTCATAAAGTGGACATTCGTTATCTTAACTTTATTGAAAGCGGGTTATATTGTACTTTCATTTATGCACCTTGGTGACGAGAGAAAAGCATTGAAATATATAATTCTGGCTCCTTACATTGTTTTTATGCTTTATTTAATATTTGTTGCCATTTCTGAAGGCACTGCCGTTGGCGATGCCCTTGTAAACTACGGAGTTTAAAGAAATAATTTTTTAGATGGCAAAAAGAACTACAGCCGGACGAATGAAAGTAGCATTAACGTTTCTGCTTTTATTTGGACCGGCTTCGGTGTTAATATTCATCGCTACACGCGGTTGTGAACATAAATTCAAAGAACTCGAAGATTACGGACAAGTAAGCGATTATTCTTTTACAGATGTAAATGGAAAAATGCGTAGCTCTAAAGATTTCGCAGGCGAGATTATTTTGGTGACAACTCTACAAACGACTTGCCCTGATTCTTGTGCCGTTTCTTTCTTTCATTTGAACCAAGCAATTTATCAAAACATCTACGCCAACAAGCATAAAATTAAAAAGCAAGCCCGGATCATTTCATTTGTAACGGATGGAAAGGGAAATCCAGTTGAAGATTTGAGTCAAGTGGAGGCTATGCTAAAAGATAGAGTTGAGGATTACGATCCAAATATTTGGATGCTAGCAAAAGGAGATGCCAAACGAGTTTATAATTTAGAAAACAACGGCAAATCTCTTTTGCAAGAAGGATCAGAGTATTATGGCGGACAAGCCTTTCAAGAATTAATTTTACTTTTGGACAAACAAAATCATTTACGAATGGTTTTATCTGGTGCATCCGAAGGAATGATTCGGAGAATGAAAGAACATCTGGCTCTTTTGCATAAACAATATGATAAAGAAGTAAGCAAAAAGAAAAAATGATACGTCTCTTTTTAGGATTAGCAGTTGTTGTGTTGCTTATTGGCGCATGCAAAGAAGATTACACACCTCTTTCCTTTGTTGGTAATTACGATTTAGATTACAAAACCGTTAACGGAAAAGAAGTGGTGGATACGATTTATCCTAAAATGGTCGATTTTGCCTATTTGAATCAAGATTCAATGTTGGTAACATCCAACGACATGAAAGGCAAAATATGGGTTTCGGATTTCTTCTTTTCTTCTTGTCCATCGATTTGTCCAACGATGACAACCCAAATGAAACGTTTGAATAATGAACTTTCAGATTTGGTAGAGGAAATTCAATTCATGTCTTTTTCCATTAATCCAAAAATGGACAACCCAACTCGATTGAGTGCCTACATTAAAAAACATGAAATAGCAGCTAAAAATTGGTATTTCTTTACAGGAGACGAAGAAAAAACACACAAATTGGGAATAGAAAATTTCCAAATATTTGCAGGTAAAGATGCTGAATCAGCGGGAGGTTATGCCCATTCTCCAGCATTTACATTGGTTGATAGAAACGGTTACATCCGCGGTATTTACATCGGAGTAGAACCAGATGATGTTGACCGAATGGCAAAAGATATACGATTACTTTTAAAACACGAATATGGCGTTACTGGATCCAAATAGTAAGAATACTCAGAATATCATTAAAATTGTTTCTGTTGCGATACCCATTGTCGTAGCAATCTTGTTTGGAGTTAAAATACCAGGGGTTGATACAACATTCCTTCCACCGGTGTACGCGACTATAAATGGCTGTACAGCAGTTTTGCTCATCGCAGCACTAATCGCCATTAAAACGAAACACATACGCTTACACAGAGCGCTAATGCGTTTTAGTTTGTTGTTGTCCATCATTTTCTTGGGCTTGTACGTTGCGTATCACATGACAAGCGACTCAACACCATACGGTGGAGCTTACGGAATGATTTATTATCCTTTATTAATATCGCACATCATCTTGAGCATTGTAGTTATCCCAATTGTTTTGTTCACCTACCTGTGGGCATGGCAAGGAAACTTCGTCAAACATAAAAAATGGACACGTTTTGCATGGCCAATCTGGTTCTATGTTGCTGTAACAGGTGTTGTCGTTTTTTGGATGATTTCGCCGTTTTATAGGTAGACGGGTTCGATACTCTTTAGATATTTATAATTCAGTTTTAAAAAACAAATGGGAATACGCTATAGATTCAGATTTGAATCTTAAGGAATTGAGCGAAACCACAATTTGCAACCATTATGAAAGTATTAAAAGCAATTGGAGCACAAATTCAAGTGAATCCGAGTGCTATTTAAATCAAAAAATCCCAGTGGAGCTAGCTTCACTGGGATTTTCATTTAGCTTATAAAAAGCCAGTATTTCTTATTTCGCTGCAGAATATCTTGCGGCAACTGCATCCCAATTGATTACATTGAAGAATGAATTGATGTAATCTGGACGTCTGTTTTGGTAATGCAAATAGTAAGCATGTTCCCAAACATCAAGTCCTAAAATTGGTGTTCCTTCGCAACCTTCGCCCATCAAAGGGTTGTCTTGGTTTGCCGTAGAACAAACGCATAATTTGCCCTCGCAAACACAAAGCCAAGACCAACCTGAACCGAAACGCGTAGCTGCTGCTTTGGCAAATTCGTCTTTGAAAGCTTCAAATGAACCGAATGTTGCTTTAATATCATCAGCTAAAGCGCCAGTTGGCTCGCCTCCAGCATTTGGCCCCATGATAGACCAGAATAATTCATGATTGTAGTAACCACCGCTGTTGTTGCGAACTGCAGGTTTGTCTTTACCAACTTTCAGGATTTCTTCGATGCTCATATTGGCCATATGTGTGCCTTCAATTGCAGCATTTAAGTTATTTGTATATCCTTGGTGGTGTTTCGTGTAATGGATTTCCATCGTGCGCGCATCAATATTCGGTTCTAATGCGTCGTATGCGTATCCTAATTTTGGTAATTCAAAAGCCATGTTATTTTAGTTTTTAATAATTATTAATGTTCTCTCTCAAAGTTAACAAAAAAAGAGCGTCTGAGTTTTGGAAACTTAAAAGGTTAATGGTCAATTAACAAAATTTGAGTTTATACTTAAAAAGAGAGTGGGACGACATAGCTAAGCGACAAGTTCTTTCTATTACTTCTTGTACTTCTCTTCGTACTTCCGATACAGTTGCTTTTGCCTATCGTCAAGGTCGACCCAAATTCCGTTCATCAAGGCCATAGTTACATTGTTCGTCATCATATCAAAGGCACTTCCTTTCGAAACGAATAGAGTGGCTTTTTTGCCAACTTCAATCGTTCCGTAGTCTTTGTCAATTCCCATGATTTCGCATGCGCTTAAACTTACAGAGCGTAAAGCGTCTTCGCGACTTAAACCAAAACCAGTCGTGTGACCAGCCAAAAACGGAATGTTTCTCGCATTCATTGCTTCCATGTCGCCTTCGTTTTGCAGACAAAATTGTATTTCAGCCTCTCTTAAAATTCCCGGCAAACGGTAAGGTAAATCAATTGGATCATCTTCGTTTTCAGGTAAACTATGAATTCTTGGCAACATCACTGGAATTTTAGAATCTCGCAACTGAGGCAAGATTAAATAACTATCGTATCCGCCAATAATTACAGGGAATTTCAAATTAAAATAACGAGTAAAATCTAGTACATCCAACAATTGTTGTAATTCATTGGCATGAATGTAAACCCGTTTTTTTCCTTTGAAACAATCTTTCATTGCCTCCAACCGCAATTCTGGAATCTCACGATTGTTTTTTTCTGCATATGCCTGGGCAGTTAAGAAGAAAGAATAAATTTCTCTTTTTTTCTTTTCGTATTCGCCCTTTCTTTTTGATTCTTCCACTTTGTCAACTGCTTTGCTGCGACCAGGAAATGAAGATGGCCAATTCAAATGAATTCCATCATCAACAGAAATAGCAGCATCTTCCCAGTTCCAGCCATCCAAATGCATAACAGATGAACTTCCAGTTATAATTCCACCACGAGGCGTAATTTGAGTAATCAAAACACCATTACTGCGTACCGTTGCAATTACATCTGATTCAACATTGTAAGCAATCAAAGCGCGAATGTGTGGATTTAAAGTCCCAACCTCGTCATAATCTCGTGTTGCACGAACGGCATCGATTTCCGTAAGACCCAAAGTAGAATTTGGTGCAACCAAACCAGGATACATGTGCTGACCTTTCAAATCAATAATCGTGTCCCAATCGGTCACCGAATACGAGTAGGTCAGTGAATTTTTCACCAAAGTGATTTCACCATTTTTTATTCCAACTGCTGCTGTTTCTATCGTTTTACCGTTTCCGATATGCAAATAGGCATTTGTCAATAAAATTGTTTTCTTCTGCTGACCAAAAGCCGAAAACGTGAATAGGATTGAGATATATAAAAGGTATTTCATGGCTTAGTGATGATTTTCGTTTTCAGTTCCTTCTTGTCCAATCGTGTCGCAATGGTAGAATTTATTTCTTTTTTTAAAGAACGGCACTTTCTTTTCTCCTTCTTCATTTGCTTTTAGAATTAAGGAAAGAATACGTGCTTTTTCAGCGGCATCTCTTTGTTGTAATTTTAAATCAACAGCACGATCAAAAAGGATTTCCCCATCGATAATTGTAATTTCTGCTCTTGCTTCAGTAGTTAGCGGGTGCGCCGACCAAATAACGAGATCACCATCTTTCCCAACCTTTAAACTCCCCATTCTATCGTCTAGGTGAAGCAATTTCGCAGGATTTAAGGTTATCAGTTTTAATGCACCAATTTCACTCATGCCGCCATATTTTACTGCTTTTGCCGCTTCTTGGTTCAAACGTCTTCCCATTTCTGCGTCATCTGAATTGATGGCAACTACTACACCTTGTTCTTGCATCATCTGCGCATTGTATGGAATTGCGTCTTTCACTTCGAATTTGTAAGCCCACCAATCGGCAAAAGTAGAGCCGCCAGCGCCGTGCTTGGCCATTTTATCAGCTACTTTATATCCTTCCAAAATATGCGTGAACGTATTTATTCTGAAACCCATAGAATCTGCAACGTGCATCAACATATTGACTTCACTTTGAACATAGGAGTGACAGGTAATAAATCGATTTGAGTTTAAAATTTCAAGTAAAGTCTCTAATTCAAGATCTGTTCTGTAGTTTCCCGTCGATTTTTCTTTCTCATACGCTCTCGCTCTATTGAATCCATCGTAGAATACTTGTTCAACGCCCATTCTAGTTTGCGGAAAACGAACTGTGTTGAAATCACCCCAATTGGCTTGCTTCACATTTTCACCCAAAGCACATTTGATGAATTTAGGGGCATTTGATATCAACATTTGATCCGGACTATATCCCCATTTCAATTTAATTAACGCCGATTGACCACCAATTGGATTGGCAGAACCGTGTAACAATTGCGCTGCGGTAACACCGCCTGAAAGTTGGCGGTAAATATTGATGTCATCTGAATTGACAACGTCAGCAATAGAAACTTCAGCCGTAATGGCTTGGCCACCCTCGTTAACCCCTTTTGAAATAGCAATGTGCGAATGTTCATCAATTATTCCAGGCGTAACGTGCATGCCAGTGCCGTCTATTTGACGGCCGGAACCGGATGCATTCGGCCCAATAGCTGTAATTTTCCCGTTGGAAATCACGATGTTCCCTTTCTCAATTTTCCCTTCGGCTTCATTGGTCCAAAGTGTTGCGTTTTTGATAACAAGACTGTTTGATAATGAATCGTTTACTCGGCCATAAGCCATAATAGGGTGGTAGATGTTTGGTAATAGATCTCTTATTTTATAAAGTTTATCGTCTGTTTTTTCTTTGAATTTTTTGTTGCGAATTCCTGACCATTTGATCCAGCTTCCAGTAGGCAATTGACCAGAACCTTCAAATACGCCAAATTTTTCAGTGTATTTCCCTTTCAAATTCACCGAACCTTTCCATTCGTCATTATTGATTTTGAACTGAATTACAACATCATTTCCAGTCACTTCAATGAAAGGAGTAATTTTTACACTGTCCTTAATTTCTGGGGAAGGATTTGGGTAAACAATTTTAGCAGTTGGTTTATCTGTGGTTCCTTCAAGCACAATTGGAAATGATTTTCCGTCGATAAGTAGGTTGTAATCTCCTCGAATATCAACCGCCGGCATCGATTTAATAATCGTGTTTTCTCCATTGATCCAAGTTTCCAGTAAGTCTGATTTTTCTTTGAATGGATTACCAGTGTAAACAGAGAAACATGCTTTTTTACCCTTCTCTAAAGTTCCAATTTGACTTTCCATTTTTAACATTTTTGCAGGTTCGGTGGTAAGCGCTGCTAATGCTTTTTCTGCAGGAAGACCTGCTTCAATCATACTTTGCAAATTCTTCCAGAAATCCGCGGGCGACTTCAAGCCTTCTGTTGTCAATGAAAAGGGAATACCTGCCCGGTTAACGAAATTGGGATTTCCTGGCGCCAATTCCCAATGTTTTAGATCACTTAAGGGAATCTGGCGACTGATGTATGGATCGTTTACGTCATAAGCTGCCGGAAAATTCATTGGTAAAACCAAACTAACATCTGAATTTTTGATTTCTTTTAAAGCGGCATATTCGTTTCCAGAACCAATATAAATCATGGAAAGTCCAAACTCTTTCGCAATTTTATCTGCTCTTAAAATTTCCCATTTGTCGTCTGTTTTGAAGAAAAGGGGCAAAGCCATTTGCGTTTTCATAGCCTCTAGAGAAAGATCCAAAGGTGCTTTGTCGTTTTTTTTGTACCATTCTAAATCATAAAAAGTCTGACGAAGCAGAGCAATACTGCCCATTTGCGAGGAAGGATACGTTTGTTTCGAAACTCCTGCTTCAAAAGAAAAATAGGCGGCCGCATCAGTAGAAAGTAAATTTTTGTGAATACTTTCTTTACCCAAAGCAACTAAAGTTCCTGTTCCACGAGCAACGCCGTCTTGGAAATGTGAAACAGCATAACCGAATCCCATTTTTTGTAATTCGTCTATTCCTTTATCATTGATGCTATATTCTAATTTTGCTCTTGTCTCTGGGTGAATCGCTTCATTCCAGTAATACGCTCCTTTTTTTGAACTTTCTAATTGCGGCCGAAAAGATCGATCTGTGCTTTTAACATCTGGCAAACCAAGGTTTGAATTCAATTCAATAAAAGCAGCAATTATCGTTTTTCCTTCACAATCTATTTCAATTGCTCCTTTGGGAACATTCACCAAACGACCAACTTCGATAATTTCTCCATCGCGGAAAAGGATAGTACCTTTTTCAATGGTTTCTGTTGGGCTAACTAGAATAGTTGCGTTTTTTAAAGCTACACAAGCATTCGGCGTCGGTGCGACACCATTTTGTGGATGTGTGATTTGACCAATACTACAAAAGGAAAGGCCTAAAAATAGGGCAATGGTAAATTTCATTGTTGCGTTTTTGAATTGCGTTCGTGAAATTAACGAATTCTAGATAAGTTGAGAGATTTTCTAACAAAGATTAAAGATATAAATGGGTATTTCTAAGCTGAGCTTTTCTAAACAATCAAAGAACAAATTTTGTTAGCTTTGTGGAAAGATATATATTTTATGTACGAAGCACTAAAACACGCACATTCGGGATTCCGTTGGGTTATTATAGCCTTATTGATATTCGCTATTTTCAATGCGTTTACACGCAAGAATGTTTACGAAAAGAAAGATAAAATGATTTATCTTTTTACCATGATTTCTTTGCACGTCATGCTTATAATTGGATTGGTTTTAAATTTTATTTCTCCAAAGGTGCAATATGCGTCAGGATTTATGAAAGATGCATCCTTGCGTTTTTATGGGATGGAGCATTTACTCGGAATGATTTTGGCCATTGTTATCATAACGGTTGGTCGTCGTAAAGCTGAAAACGCTATTGAAGCTGCCGACAAACACAAGAAAATCCGCACTTTTTATACCATCGGTTTGATTATTGTTTTAGCAATGATTCCTTGGCCATTCCGAACAGCTTTGGGTGGAGCATGGTTCTAAAGTTTATTCCTTTTATCGTTCTTGTTTTTGGATTTGCTGCTTGTAAATCTGAACCAAAGACCTGCGTAGATTGTGAAGACCTTGCTTTATCAGGTAAAGAACTTTATTACAATCAATGTTCATCTTGTCATGGCATGGATGGAAAACTGGGTAATTCTGGGGCAAAAGATTTGTCGAAAAGTAAGTTGACAGACGACGAAATAACGTATATTTTAAACGAAGGACAAGGCGCAATGCCTGCTCAAATTCAATTGATAGGTAAACAAGCTGAAATGGATTCTGTGATTGAATTTGTAAAACAACTTAGAAAATAATGGAACAAACAGGTAGTCATGTTGTTATCGATTATCGCGAAGAGCGCGGAATATTAATCAGCGTGATTCAAAATGGAATGACAGAAGAATTGTGCAAAGAATATTTGGACGAACTGGAATTCCTAGCTTTAACCGCGGGTGTGCTTGCGGTAAAAAGATTTACACAGAAAATACAATTTCCCAACCCGAGAACGTATATCGGAAAGGGTAAATTAGAAGAAATAAAAGAATTCATTGACAACAACGATATTGAATTAGCAATTTTTGATGATGAACTTTCACCAAGTCAAATGCGAAATATTGAAAAGGTTTTTGAAATTAAAATCCTCGATAGAAACAATCTGATTCTCGATATTTTTGCCAGTCGCGCTCGAACATCACATGCGCGAGCACAAGTGGAATTGGCACAATTGCAATACTTATTGCCGCGCTTGACCAATTTGTGGACACACTTGGACAGACAAAAAGGAGGAGTTGGAATGCGTGGTCCCGGTGAAACGGAAATTGAAACGGATAGACGTGTGATTCAACAGAAAGTCTCTTTGCTTAAAAAACAGTTGATTGATATCGATAGGCAAATGGCTGTTCAACGTGGAAATCGTGGCCAATTGGTGCGTGTTGCCTTGGTTGGTTATACCAATGTTGGAAAGAGTACAATTATGAATTTGCTGAGTAAAAGCGATGTTTTTGCTGAAAATAAATTGTTCGCCACATTGGATACAACAGTTCGAAAAGTAGTGATTCAAAACCTGCCTTTTTTATTAACGGATACCGTAGGATTCATTCGAAAGTTACCACATCAATTGGTTGAATCGTTTAAATCTACGCTTGATGAGGTTCGAGAGGCTGACCTTTTGGTGCATATTATCGATATTTCCCATGCAAATTTTGAGGATCAATACCATGTTGTCAAACAAACTTTAGCAGAAATAGACGACCAAGAAAAACCAGTTTTATTAGTATTCAATAAAATGGATGCCTATCAACCTGAAGAAGTCGAGAACGAAGAAACAGGTGAGATATCGACACCAACCATCGACGAAATGAAAAAGACATGGATGGCAAAATTGGAAGAAAAGAACTGCGTTTTTATCTCTGCACAAAACAAAGAAAACATCGAGGAATTTAAAGATGTCCTTTACGAGAAAGTAAAAGAGATTTTTAAAATACGATATCCGTATAACGACTTCTTGTATTAGCAGGCTTCGGCTTACCTCCGCCTTAGGTGCCTTTCGACACCTTTTATATTTTTCTTTTATTGTTTTTTACCTACTTGACGATTTGAAGGAAACCGTCTAATTCCACTTTGGTTCCATCTGTACCAGTAAGCGTTATTTTATAGAAATAGACACCATCTTCTGCGGGAGCACCAGAATTTGTGGTTCCATCCCAAATTGGATTCGGCCCCAATCTATCAAGCATAGTGTTGCCCCAGCGGTTGGTGATTATCATGTGTACCGTTTCTACATTTGTCGTCTCTATGAAGAACACGTCATTAGACTTATCTCCATTTGGTGAGAAAACGTTTGGTATGTTCCAAATTGGCGGGAATGTTGGCGGAATAACCGGTGGTGGATATACGTAAATAGTAAGATAAGTCGTATCGCTACAATTTGGACCTTGTGTCGCAATCAATTGAACAATATACAATCCAGTATCTAAATAAGTCGTTCCTACAGAGTTTAGGTTTGTTGTTGAAGCTGTCTGTCCATTTCCAAAATCCCACAGATAACTCGTCGTGTTTTGACTAGAATTACTGAACGTAACGGAAAGCGGGGCGTAGCCTGAATTTGGACTTGCCGTCGCAATCGCAACTGGTGAGTTTTGTGCATTGACTAGAATGCTATCGTTAACAGAACATACGTCATCAGTCGCGGTGAAGTAATACCATCCTGCAGAAATATTCGTCGCCGTTGCCGCGTCAATTGAATAAAGCCCGTTTGGCCCTGGTCCTGACCAGTTATAATACATCTGGTTTGTTGGATTAATTGTATCGTTTATCCCTGAAACAAATCCAGCAGCACTTCCCGTTGGAACACAAGCTAAAGATAGTGTTGTGAACATAGAGTCAATTGTCAAAGTTTGTTGAACTGCAATCACACCATTTGATGTTGTAGAAAAACCACAGTCATCCGTAATGGTAACGCTGAAAGGCACGAATGTACCGTTGGTAGCATCTACAGGAATCCAAGTCGAACTTGTTGTTGCGCCGTTACTCCAAATATAAGTATACGGCCCATTTGTATTGTTTGTAATTACACCTGTTGCGAATGTAGAATCAACTATACAATCTACTATTAGCGTATCATTAGGATTTATTTGAGAAGTAGGTAGCGTAAAATTATTTACAACTAAAACAGAATCAGTCGTACTCATGCCGCAAGCGTTAGTAGATGTTACGTAATACCATTGTGATGCTCCGTTTACGCCATTGTTTGCCAATTGAACTGTAGCTGTCGTTGCTCCATTTGTCCAAAGGTGTGTGTATGGACCGTAAGTTCCAGAAGTTAGATTCAAGGCTACTGTTACCATTTGTGTAGGGCAGTTTGCTGAAACGGTGTCATTTGGAACTATTGTAAAGTTTGGAACTTGATAATTTGCGATTATCGTGACGGTATCAGTTATTATCGTTCCACAACCATCTAGTAAGGAAACTGTATAATCAATAGTATCACCACTAACATTGTTGTCCAATAATGTACTAGTTGTCCCCACAGTTCCATTGTTCCAACTAAAAGTGTATGGTCCAATTGTTGGGCTCATAACAGCGGCCGTAAATAACTGATCTACATTCACGCAATTATAGGTCGCAAGGTAACCAGGAGCAACATAAAATGCTGGCGGCAAAGAATCGACAACTAAAATAACAGTATCTTGAATCGCCCAGCCACAAAAGTCTAGAACCGTTATTGTATACAAAATTGTATCCGGTTGAAAACCATTGTTTGGCATAAAAGCCGGGTTTATTGTATCACCCCACGACCATTGAGTTTGGAATGGACCAATTGACCCTTGAATATTCGTTACAGCAACTTGCGGCGTGTCGGGTACGCATATGGCTAGAACTGTATCGGGTACAGAATAACTAAAATCATAATGATCTACCACATAAATAGTTAGCGAGTCATATATGGTGTCCCCACAAACGGTGACAGAATATCCTTTGATTTGTAACCATTCCATAGGCTCAGTTATACCGTCGGCTATTGGTGTAAGTGTGTAAGTAACAGTATCAACACCAATTGGGAAGAATACACTACTTGGTAAACTTATGAAATCAGCTGAGGTAGCTGTACCATTTAGGGTGACGTTAAATGTTTGAGCACTATTTGTATAAATCTCTGGCCGTATAAAAAGCAGGTCAGTTGAAACACAACCTTCCGCTAGTATAGTGTCTGTGAAACTTCCTGTATTAACGGATCCCTGCGCATCTATAGTAACAACGTTTGATGAAAAACTTTCTGCCTCTAAGAAAACGGCAGAGTCATAGACAGAATCCCCGCCATCCCCGATTGCCAACTTAATGTGGTAAATACCGCCGCATTGCAGACTAGTTGCTGCGATTAAGACAACCGTGAATCCATCAAGAACAGAAGAAGTGCCGTAAAAATTTGCAGCATTAGATGTATAATAAGCAGTGTTCACATTTTGATTTACAGTATTTATAGAAACAGCAGTAGTTGTACCCGGAATAATTGCAAGATTAACCGCATTATTTGTATAGGTTCCAGTGATTCCAGGTCCAGAAAGGAAGAAGCCAAACGCGTCATTAACCGTCCCACCTACAAATTCAGGATATTCTTCAGAACCGAAAATGTATTTAAAATTCATCGAATCGCCTATCGCCACAAAATCAAACTCTAAAACATTCGCATCATTAATAGTAACACCAGAAATAGTAACTAAATCCGGATCTGACCCTCCACCAACTATAGATGATGAAAAAACACTTGATACTCCAGAAAGTGTTGTGACATTTCCAGAACTCATGACAACTCCTTTCGCAATTGGGAAAGTACTATTCCCATCTTCAAAATAACCTATTTTAGTAGTGACAACTAAGGCATTTGCAGCAGAACCATTGACAGTAATATTACTGACCGTAATTCCTGTCCCCAGTAATACATTTTGCACAAGTTGCGATGGACTTTGCGTATTTGTAAAAGTCATTTGTCCATAACTGAACTGAGATAAAATTACAAGGGCAAGCACAAGGATAAGTTTCATAGTTGTTTCTTTCGCGGTATTCCAAAGACGCAATTGCTTAAAAATTGGTTGCATCGGGTCTGATTTTATGGGTTTCCCCAAAAAAAACCCCACCTTTGAGCTAAAGTAATATAAAAATGAAAAACACACAGGATTTTATCCAGAATAACAAAGATAGATTTGTACAAGAACTAATTGATTTATTGAAAATTCCATCCGTTTCAGCCGATCCAAGTTTTGCAAAAGACGTAGTGAAAACAGCTGAATTTGTGGCGGATCAATTGCGCTCTGCAGGTGCTGAAAATGTTGAAATTTGTGAAACAAAAGGTTATCCCATTGTTTATGGAGATAAAATTTGGGATAAATCTTTACCTACTGTTTTGGTGTATGGCCATTACGACGTTCAACCAGCGGATCCATTAGAATTATGGACCAGCCCAGCCTTTGAACCGGTTATTAAAAAGACAGAAATTCATCCTGAAGGAGCAATTTTTGCGCGCGGGGCATGTGACGACAAAGGTCAAATGTACATGCACGTCAAAGCATTCGAGGCGATGATGAAAGCAAATGAATTGCCTTGTAATGTGAAATTCATGATTGAAGGAGAGGAAGAGGTCGGGAGTGAAAACTTGGGATTTTTTGTTAAAGCTAATCATGAGAAATTGACTGCAGATATCATCTTGGTTTCTGATACGGGGATGTTGGCCAATGATGTACCATCTATTACTACTGGACTTCGTGGATTGAGTTATGTAGAAGTGGAAGTAACTGGACCAAATCGAGATTTACATTCCGGTTTGTATGGTGGTTGCGTTGCCAATCCAATCAATATTCTTGCAGAAATGATAGCTTCACTTCACGACGATAAAGAAAGAATTGCGATTCCACATTTCTACGACGACGTTGTTGAATTATCAAAAGAAGAACGTGCTGAAATGGCAAAAGCGCCTTTTAGTGTTGAAAAATATAACAAAGCACTTGATATTACTGATGTTCATGGTGAACAAGGTTACTCAACACCAGAAAGAGGTTCTATTCGGCCAACTTTAGATGTCAACGGAATTTGGGGTGGATACATTGGAGCAGGAGCGAAAACCGTTATTGCGTCTAAAGCGTATGCTAAGATTTCGATGCGTTTGGTTCCGAATCAAGATCCAAAAAGAATTACAGAATTGTTCCAGAAACATTTTGAAAGTCTTGCTCCGAAAAGTGTTAAAGTAAAAGTGACGCCTCATCATGGAGGTGAACCAGCAGTTACACCTATCAATTCGATTGGTTACGAAGCCGCATCTATGGCTTACGAGCAATCATTCGGCAAAAAACCTATTCCAGTAAGAAGTGGAGGGAGTATTCCTATCGTTGCTATGTTTGAAAAGGAATTGGGATTAAAAACAGTTTTGATGGGATTTGGATTGGATAGCGATGCCATTCATTCACCGAATGAGCATTTTGGTTTGTTCAATTACTACAAGGGCATTGAGACAATACCATATTTTTACAAGTACTTTACTGAATTGTCGAAATAGATGAGAATCAACTTTTTGAGGCTATTTTTAGTCGTATTTATTTTTAGTTCGTGCATGGAATACGATGAGGTAAACATTGTGTCCATCGGTAAAATCGAATTGGATAGTTTCGAAGGGACAACGGCTCATGTGAACGTGGATTTAGAGCTAAACAACACGAATTTCTTTGCTCTTAAAATAAAACCTTCTACATTGGATGTTTATGTTGAGGAAGAATATATTGGCAAAGCTGTTTTACTTGAAAAGGTAAAAATCAAAAGGAAATCCTCAGATATCTACAACGCGAAAATCCAATTACAAGGCGAAAGCGGCATCCTGCGCAAAGCGATGAAATATGCTCTGCGAAAAGAACTTAAGATTAGATTAACAGGTTACGTCAAAGGTTCTGTTTATGGCATTCCTAAAAAAGTGAAAGTTAACGAAACTAAGACGATAGATGGGCGTAAATTAAAAGTCCCGTTTTTTTAATTAAGTCGGGGGTTTAAAATTTAAAACACTCCGTTTATAGAAGTGTAACCATTTGATTATTAAAAGTAGGACTAAACTTTTAGTCTTTTAGAATTTTAAAATTTGCAAATTTTAAAATTCAGCTGATTATAATGGCTTTATCATTTCACCATATTCCCGTAGAAATCAATCCACTTCTTCTATAAACACTCTGGGCATTCGTGACGAAAGTCCGGTCATTATCTCATATGGAATGGTATGGCATTTTTCGGCCAAATGTTTGAGGGTTTGATTTAGCCCGATGATTTCTACTTCCATTCCAACGGATAAATTGCCATTGGTACAATCTATCATCAACATGTCCATACAAACACGACCAACAGTTGGGAAATAATGGTTGTTAATTACAACGCCACCTTTACCATTGCTCAATTGGCGTTGAAATCCATCTGCGTATCCAACAGGGATAATTGCAATAGTTGTGGGTTTTTCGGCAATAAAAGTGCGTCCGTAACCAAGGGAATCGCCAATTTGCATCTCCTTAATTTGTGAGATGGTACTCTTCCATGAAATTACATTTTCTAATGTTTTCTCAAGTTCCAAATTACTGCTTATTCCAAACATACCGATGCCCAATCGAACCATGTCAAAACAATATTCAGGATAATTACTCAGTCCCTCACTGTTTAAAATATGGCATAAAATTGGATAGGGCAGTGCTTTTTGAATAATTTCAGTAATATGCTGAAAAGACTTTAATTGTTGAAGTGTAAAAGTATCATCTTCGATGTTGTCCGCATCGGCAAGATGGGAGAATATAGTTTTCACTTTAATTTCTGGTTGTGCCTTCAAGTAATGAATTACCTTAGTCAATTCATCAATTTGAAAACCAAGTCGATGCATTCCAGTATCAAACTTCAAATGAATAGGGAATAGGTCGATCCCTTCGTGTATTAATTCCGTCACAAGTGCTTCCATTTGTTCAAACGAGTAAACGGAAGGTTCCAAATTGTACTGTATGCAATCTTGCCATGTAGAAACATCACTGTTCATGACAATTATAGGTAATTCAACGCCGCTTTTGCGTAACTCTACTCCTTCGTCAACATAAGCAACGCCCAAATAACGAATGCCCTGCTGGGTTAAAAACCCAGAAATTTTTGTTAATTCAGCTCCATAGGATTGGGCTTTCACCATAGCCAATAAACTACAGGTTTTTGGAATACGTGATTTCCATACAGAAAGATTGTGTTTTAATGCGGGCAAACTGATCTCAACAAAAGTACTATGATTACGCGCTTTCATTTTGCTCGCTAATCGACGTAATTCTGTCTGTGCACCTTTGAATAAGATTATAGAATCCACTGTTTCATTAAAATCCACGATATCTTTTGTTCCGAAAACCAAAACCATTTTTTCTTTCGTTTTCAATTTGATCAATGAGAAGCGTTGAATTATTTTGTCAAATGTCTTTACATCTATTTTTGAAAATACATTTTCTGAGATAACAAAAAAACGGTCTTTCTTTTTTGAAATGGAAAGTTGATATCCCAATGCTTGCTCCAAACCATCCAAATTCCAATTGAAAGCGTCGAATAAAAGTAAGTTTTTGTTGATGCCATCTAAACTTTCCATCCGAAGTGCGATTTTAGGTAGCGTGAGCATTTTCTTTTCAATCATTTTGGTTGGCATGGCAAAGCCTGAAACAACTTTTCGGACTAAATTTTTATTCGTTTCCTCAAACGATTTGCCAATTTCACTGAACACAATCGATTTTTCACTCCCAATTAGTTTCTGTAAATCTTTCGGCGCATAAATCTTTTCGCATTTTTCAAAAAGCATCATTTTTTCAATGAAATGCTCTTTTTCTGTTTCGAAATTTTCGCGGTGAGCTAAGCCAAAACTTGTAAAAACTCCGATGGTGGGATTTATCATCTCAGCCAAATTTATCATTTCGCCTTTCTGAGAAATACCAGCTTCTATTAGGGCAATTTCAGTGTTTTCATTGATTTCAAAAATGGAAAGCGCAACACCAAGTTGTGAATTAAAACTTTTCGGACTTCTACTCACGTTGTAGTTATCACAAAGGACGTGGTATATCCATTCTTTAATCGTAGTTTTTCCGGCACTTCCAGAAATGGCAATTATTGGAATAGTAAATAAATCACGATGGTGCTTTGCCCAAAGCTGCAGGGCGTCGATTACTGAATTTACACGAATGAATGTTGCTTCAGAATATTTTTTTACGTCTACTTTTTCATCTACTAGAAAAACAAGTATTCCTTTTCGGTAACCATCATCGATATAGCTATGACCATTATTGTCTGATGACTTTAAACAAGCAAATAAGGTTTTCGATCCTTGGTGGATTTTGCGCGTATCATATGCAATTGTTTGAACGACTTCTGGGTTTTTGAATTGCAAAAAGTCACCTAAACAAATACTTTTGATGTCAGTACTTAAATAGTTTATATTCAAGGTTTAATTTTGTTAAAACATGTTCGGCAAAGTGGTTCATAATTGTTCTGTGAACCCAATAGCACTGTTTCTTCGTCTGACGTAATCCGATGAGAGAATTGCGCTAAGTTACCGCAAGATACGCATATGGCGTGAACTTTCGTAACATATTCCGCCATGGCGAGAATAGAAGGGATAGGACCAAACGGCAACCCTTTAAAATCCATATCTAACCCGGCAACAATAACTCTCGCACCTTTATTGGCAAGTTGGACACAAACATTAGCTAACTCTTCATCAAAGAATTGAGCTTCGTCTACAGCAACGATTTTTTCTTTTTTCCATAAATCAAGGATTTCAGCAGAATTTTTGATGACTTTCGCTTCTATTGCTGTTCCTTGATGACTGACCACATTGTCTTTGCTGTAGCGATTGTCAATTTTGGGTTTAACCAAAAGGATGCTTTGTTGGGCAAATTCAGCTCGACGGATGCGACGAATTAATTCTTCCGTTTTACCAGAAAACATCGAGCCACAGATGACTTCTATCCAACCATTCGTTCTATTTTCGTCTGGAAATTGCTCTAAAAACATATATGTTAAAATCTTAAATTTACTTAAATCACTTTACTTAAAGTGAAATGAGAATATCAACTGCAATTGCTAGTCTGTAATTTTCTGATATAAAATTCGTTATTTTGTACCTCAAGCCAATTGAAAAGTTAGCAACTTGGCTCGAATGTTGAAAAAAATAACTTTATATACCTTTCATGAAGCGAATAGAATTGTTGAAGCGAATCCAAGAAATTTACACAAAATTGGAGAATAATAGCTTGGAATCTAGTGAAATAGATGAGTTAGTGGATTTGTCAAATAACCTGTATGAACGGGCACTAGTTTTACGTTACAAAGTAGCGGAACAAAGAATTTTTGGCGAAAACATAGCCCAAACTACAAATACAGATAGCACCGATGATCCATCGGAAGTGAACATTTTGGAATCTCAAATTTCAGAGGCAATTGATTTTAGTATTTTCGAAAATCAAGAAGAAAAAATTCTGGAAAGTGAAGCTGAAAAGAATGAATTGGAGTCCGCGACTGAATCGATAGAAACGGAGCTTAATTTTACGGGTTCATCTGAGATTGAAGTTGAAGAAGTGCCTGAAATGGACATCGAAATGAAGGAAGAAAAAGAAGTAGTTCCATCACAAAACTCTAATAATTCGACAGAATGGGATTCTTATTTTTCTAAAGTTTTAGCAGATCACAGTACGGGTATTCAAAAACCGTTGATGAGTTTAGCGGGTTCATTTGGCTTAAATGAAAGAATCCTTTACATCAATGAATTATTCAATGGAGAAGCGGAAAAATTCTCTGATGCTATTTTGAGCTTAGATAAAATACAAGACTGGAACTCATGTAAAAACTCGCTGGGTAATTTAGCAAATGAAGAAAACTGGGAAAAGGAAATTGATACCGTTGGAGAGTTTGTTTTACACGTGTATAGAAAACATGCTTAACCGATTTATACTTGTATTTTTCTTTGTACCCACATTGGGGTTTGCCCAGTTGAATCAAGTTCGTGATTGGACGCGAACATTGTGTGCGCCTGAAATGCATGGACGAGGTTACGTTTCGAGCGGCGATAGCCTAGCAGCTGAATATTTGGCAGCTGAATATCACAAAATTGGTTTAGAACCGATTCCTGGGAATAAAACAATGTTTCAATCTTTTCAATTTCCTGTAAATACTTTTCCAAGCACAATGAAAGTTGTCTTGGGTAGTCAAGTGTTAAAACCAGGAGTTGATTATATTGTTGATCCAGCCAGCGGAAGTTTTAAGGGAGAATTGAACACTATATTTTTAGATAAATTTAGCTTGTATGATACAGACAATGTGGATGTTATATTGTCTAATCGAAAGAAAAACTTAATGAATGTAGTCGTTGCTGATTTATCAAACTTAAAAGGTGATTCGTTGAAGCTCGTAAAGGCGAAATTGCATGATTGGAATTCGAGTGTTTCGATAGTCGAACTTTCTTCTTCAAAATTTACTTGGTCCGTTGCTACCGTTGCTGAGAATTTTCCTTACATCATATTGCGTGATTCGCTATGGTCGAATCAAAAGATTACAATTGACATTTCAAATAAATTCATACCCAATCATACAGCGCGAAACGTCATAGCTTATTTACCAGCAAAACGCAAGACAAAAAACACAGTTTTCTTTTCAGCACATTATGACCATTTGGGACGCATGGGATCTGAAACATATTTTCCCGGCGGGAATGATAATGCTAGTGGTTCGGCAATTTTACTCTCATTGGCAACTTACTTCAAGCAGAAGCCAAGCAAGTACAATCTTGTATTTGTTGGTTTTGGAGGTGAAGAAGCAGGTTTAATCGGTTCTCATTATTACGTTAATCACCCCCTTCTGCCACTTTCAGAAATGAAATTTTTGATAAACCTCGATATCATGGGGAGCGGAGAAGACGGAATAACGGCAGTAAACGCCTCGCTTTTTCCGAAAGAGTTTAAGAAGTTAAAAAAAATTAATGCAAAAGAAAAACTTTTGAAAACGGTTAACTCTAGAGGCCCGGCAGCAAATTCAGACCATTATTTTTTTAGCGAAAATGGCGTTCCGTGTTTCTTTATTTATACAATGGGACCAAACAAAAATTATCATGATATTTTTGATACTTATGAGGCTCTTAGTTTCGCGGAATTTGATGATTTAACGGAATTAATTAAGCTATTCATATTGAAATTGTGAGATTTTAGACACGTATAATCTTGGTTTTTTTGTTTAGCTAATTAAATGAGATTTATTAACTTCGACTACATTTCGGACAATATGAAGATTTTACTATTCAGTTTATTTATATTTTTTCTTTCTTCAGAGGTTTATTCTCAACCCTATGCAGGGATCGATGGGAAAAAAATCATACCGTCCAAAGCAGCAGGATGCACGCCTCCAAATACATCGCGTACTATGGAAATGAACAACGTCCGCATGTTGGTCCATACTGCAGGGAATCTTTGGCATCGCTTTCCACAAAATTATTCATTATACGAGGTTCCAAAGAATTCTGGAATTATGTGTTTGTTTACGGCAGCATTATGGCTCGGCGGAACTGATGCGAATGGTCAATTAAAATTGGCTGCTCTTCGTTATAGAAATGGACAAGATTATTGGACAGGGCCGCTGATTCAAACGAGTGCCGAAGTAACCTCTGAGGTTTGTAATGAATACGATAAGCACTTTGTATCAACTCAAGATGAAGTAAGAAATTTTGCTTCATGGCACAATGCAGGGATAACAGATCAGCAAGAAGGAACAAATACACAAGCAAGTTTATTTCCAAATTATAAAGTTCCTGATATTATTAAAAATTGGCCCGCCCATGGCGATGTGAGTCTAGGTCAAGATTACTATTTGGCCCCATTTTATGATGTAAACGAAGATGGAAATTACAATTGGGAAGATGGTGATTATCCTTGGCACGACATCTATAAAACCAAGGATTGTCAGGTTGACAGAAGAGTTTCTCTCTATGGTGATTTGAACTATTGGTGGGTGATGAACGACAAGGGAAATATTCATACTGAAACGGGCGCTGATCCAATAGGTATGGAGATTCGAGCACAAGCTTTTTCTTTTGCAACAAATGATGAAGTGAATAACATGACTTTCTATAATTACGAGTTAATTAATCGAGGGAGTTTGACACTTTACAATACTTTCTTTGGCTTTTTTACGGATGGGGCTTTAGGAGATCCCTATGATGATTATGTGGGTTGTGATGTAAATAGAGGTTTAGCTTATTACTACAACGGAAATAACTTTGACGCTGATGCAAGTGGTTTTAAAGGATACGGAAGCTCTCCACCCGCAGTAGGAGTAGATTTCTTTGAGGGTCCATTTCAAGATGACGATGGAATAGACAATGATTTTGGAATAGAGGAAGGAGAAGCGTTAAACGGAATAGGTTTTGGCGATGGAATTGTAGACAATGAACGATTTGGAATGAGACGTTTCTTGTATTATAGCAACACGACAAACGGTGCTAATCAGAATCAAACCGATCCAACTAGTTCGTCTGATTATTACAATTATTTACGCGGATTCTGGAAGGATGGTTCGCCGTTTCTTTATGGAGGTAGTGGGCATATTTCGGATCCAGCTGCCAATCCAAATAGACCGTGTTCATTTATGTTTCCAGGTGATACTGATCCATTAGGCTGGGGAACTGGAGGAATAGTTGAAGTGCCTTGGACGGAGCAAACGGCTGGAAACACACCTAATGACAGAAGGTTTTTGCAATCTGCTGGTCCGTTTATTTTAAGGCCGGGTGCGGTAAATAACATTACTATAGGTGTTGCTTGGGCAAGAAGTTTAGAGGGAGATCCCTTTGCTTCTGTTGAGGTGTTGCGAAGAGCTGACGACAAGGCACAAGCATTATTTGAGAATTGTTTCAGAATAATAGATGCCCCACATGCCCCTAAATTAGAAATCCAGGAATTAGAAAATGAATTGATATTGACTTTGTCAAATGAGCTCAACTCAAATAATTATAGAGAAGAATATGTAGAGTTTGATCCATTCATTGTAGCAGAAAATCCAGCTACCGACAAGCACTATCGTTTTCAAGGGTACCAAATATTTCAATTAGTTGATGCAACGGTGTCTTCTTCTGAATTAGAGGACAAAACCAAAGCGCGTGTTGTTGCTCAGTGTGACATCAAAGACGGAATTGGAAAATTGGTGAATTTTGAATACGACGAAGTACTTCAAGCAGGTATCCCAGTGCAAAAGGTTATCGGAGAAGACAAAGGAATACGTCACTCTTTTCAAATTTCTGAAGATTTGTTTGCCCAAGGAACAAGAACTTTGGTCAATTTCAAGCGGTATTATTACATGGCGGTTGCTTACGCATACAATAACTATAAAGACTATATTCCTGGGGATCCTTTGTATATAGATGGGCAAAAGAAAGTGTATCTTCCAAGCAGAAAAGCGGCAATAGGAGAGATACAAATGGTTGAAGCGATTCCGCATAACCCAACGGCTGAAGCAGGAGGTACTTTCCAATTTGCAGAGTATGGTATGACGCCAAAAATCACGCGTTTGGATGGACATGGAAATGGCGGACGTGTGCTTGAATTAACTTCGGAATCAGAAAAGTCTATATTGGATTATGGTTATTTGGCTACACCAGAATATCAAAACAATAAAGGGCCCATCAATATCAAAGTCGTAGATCCACTAAATGTTGCCGACGGATATTTCGAATGCGAGTTTAGAGATTACACAACCAACTCAACCATCCTGGGGAACGCAGCAGATACGGCAAAATGGATCATCCATCGTTACGATTCAAAAGGAGGGAATTTATTAGAATCTGTCCAATCGGAACAATTAATTAGTTTTGATAATGAGCAACTTATACCGCAATGGGGTGTGTCCGTTCAGATTCATCAAACGAATTATTTTGTGGAAGCTGGAACCGGACCGTTGACTACTGAAACAACAGATTTCTTAGAATCCTCTCTTAAATTTACGGATAGCTCGAAACCTTGGTTGTCAGGAATTACTGATGTGGATGGTTTCTTTGCCAATAATTGGATTAGGTCTGGGAATTTTGTGGCAGATCCAATTCAGAGTTATCCATTCGACCCAAATGAATACAATAGCGGGCAATGTTTCAAAGATGAAATAGGAAAAGATCCAAATAAGCGCTGGACGAAAGTCTTAAATGGAACAATGGCTCCACATTTATTGGTCGGCTACCAATGTGATTTTATGCCACTTGCCTATTACAAAGTCAATCCAAATTATCCTTCTTCACCAGAATCTACACCTGGCTCGGCTAGAAACAATGCGGCGTTAGCCTTTTCGCCAAGCATAGATATTGTAATTACAAATGATCGTTCGAAATGGACTAAATGTCCGGTCATAGAATTGGGTCGTGATGCAACTTTAAACATAAATGGAGCAAAACCAGGCGGTTTAAGAAAGAGTCCGAGTTTGGATAAATACGGAAATGCTATCGCTGGAAGTGAAGGAATGAGTTATTTTCCTGGTTATGCGATTGACATTGAAACGGGAGCTCGCTTAAATATGGCTTTTGGAGAAAATTCATTTTTAGGTCAAGATGGTGGTGGTGACATGAAATGGGAGCCAAGTTCAAATCTGAGCGGATCAACTGGAAATCCTTTACTTGGAGGAATGCATCCTATTTATATCTTTTCGCACAAACAAAAAGAGATTACTGGAGTGAGTAACCAATATGATATGGGTTACTATACGGAAAATAGCGATGAATTGGAGAACTTGTTGAAAGACATGATTGATAATAATAGCAACACAGCTAAGCCGAATTTCTATAATAGTTTGACTTGGGTTGGTTATTTCTATAGAACCCCAAACCATAAAATGTTTGAAACGGACGTACGTATGCGTGTTCGAGTGAACAAAGAGTTTAAAAACTTCCTCGCCACTGGAGAAAACGCAGGTAAACCGAAATATTCTTGGTCAATGAATGATTTGGTTCCGAGAAAGTCGGATAGAAATGCACTCGCTGATGTTTTAAAGATGATAAATGTTGTGCCAAATCCATATTATGCTTATTCAGAATACGAAAGAAGCAGGTTGGATAATAGAGTGAAAATTGTGAATTTACCTGAGGAATGTGAGATAAATATTTACGCAACAAATGGAAGATTGGTTAAGACTTTTAAGAAATCGAGTAGCATTACTTACCAAGATTGGACGCTAACAAATGAAGCAGATATTCCTGTGGCAAGTGGAATTTATTTAATTCACGTGGGAGTTCCTGGGATTGGAGATCGAGTTGTCAAAATGTTCTTAGGCGCTCGTGCTCCTGATTACGAAGGCTTGTAGGGTAAAGAGATTCGAAAAGTGGTTCCTTTTCCCAATTCTGAAGACAAAACAAACACCCTTCCCTTGTGATATTCGTTTACGATACGTTTTACCAACGAAAGCCCAAGACCCCAACCTCTCTGTTTGGTTGAAAATCCCGGTTGGAAAACGGTCCGAAGTTGTTTCTTGTCAATTCCTTTCCCGTTGTCTTTAATGTCAATATGGGCAAAGTGATCGTCTGTACTTATACAGATTTCTATTTTTCCTTTCGCTTCCATAGCGTCAACCGCATTTTTCACAATGTTTTCAATTACCCATTCTAGAAGTGGAGCATTGTGCGGAACTCCTATAAGTTGAGGCTTATTAAAAGTGATTTCAACCTTGTTTGATATTCTTGGACGTAAATAAGCTAAAATGCTCTCTATGGTTGTTAATATGTCATTCTCATTCAATTTAGAGCTAGATCCAATTTTAGAAAAACGATCCGTAACTTTTTCCAAGCGAGTAATGTCCTTTCTCATTTCAGTGGTAATCGATAAATTGTCTTTGTTTTCGTCTAACAATTCTGTCCAAGCCATCAGAGAAGACAAAGGAGTCCCCAATTGATGAGCTGTTTCTTTCGCCATTCCAGCCCAAACTTTGTTCTGTTCTGCTTTTCGAAAAGTGGAGAATATCAAGTAACCTATGAAAATGAATAAACCAATGATGATAAATTGGATATAGGGGAAATATTTTAATTGTTTTAATTCTGGACTACTGTCGTAGTATAGAAGTAATTCTTCTTTTTCGCCAATTAGTATTTCAATAGGGTTGTTTATAGAACCTAATTTATTCCGCATTTTTTCCATCGCCTCTTTGGTCTCTACCTGTTCGGCCAAAAGATTACTTCCAATAACGCTATCGCTGTTCACATCATACAAAAGAACAGGAACGAGACCCTCGTTGTTAATTAAATCTTGGTTGAATGAAGCTAAAAGTGAGTCGCGTTCTTCTTCAAGACGAAGTACTGCTTTGGAGTCGCCATAAAAATAGGTCATGAACAAGCCTTCATATACTTCTATTGTAAAAGGTGGGTTTACCAGTCTCCATTGTTTTGTTAAAGAAAAAAGTGAATCATCGAAATGGTTTAGAATTTCTTTTTCACTCGCTTTCGGGTAGCTTTTCCGAATTGCGGTTGTATCAAAATCGAGATTGACATATCCAGAAACTTGGTTTTCATTGTCAACTAGAATTACGGGAATGTTTTTGTTTTGGTTGATAATCTGAAACGGAAAGCTAAAATCAGTATTCATATCTAATGCAGTAGGCTTTGAGACTTCTTTTGTTGCATCTATCCAAAGCGTCATCTTTTCGCGCTCTTTGTCCCTTAATTGAGAAAATGTCCGATTCGTGAGTTGAACTAATTCTACTTTTTTCTTTATGGCATCGGCCCATTGTGTAGCGCGTTCTTTCTCTCTGTCGTGAACTTTGCTAACGATACGATTGGAGACAAGTAATGAAAACCCGACGAATAAGATCGCAATAAAAAGCAAGGCAATTTTCCAACGTTGTTTGCTCGAATAGATATTCATGTGCTAATTGACTGATTTAATTCTAAATGTAGTGAAAACGTTTAATACTACTTATTATTCCAATTGGTCATTGTTAACTGTAAACCAATAGTCGTATAGCTTTTAATAAATTCCGTTGCGATTTCAATTCTTGTTTCTAATGTTTCTCTTTCTTCCGAAGACCATTCGCCTAGAACATAATCCACCTGTGACCCTTTATTAAATTCATTTCCAACACCAAATCGAAGTCGTGTGTATGCAGTGGTATTCAAAGTTGTCTGAATATCTTTCAAACCATTGTGGCCACCATCTGTACCTTTCCCTTTCATTCTAAGTTTTCCAAAAGGCAGTGCTAAATCGTCTGTTACAACGATTAGATTTTCCAAAGGAATCTTGTGTTGTTGCATCCAGTAATTCACCGATTTGCCACAAAGGTTCATGTACGTGCTTGGTTTAATACAAATAAGATGGCGCCCTTTGAATTTTAGTTCACTCACATCTGCTAATTTATCTATACGAAAACTGCCCGCGAGTAATTCCGTAAGTTTTTCAACTACATTAAACCCGATGTTGTGTCTTGTCTCGCTATATTTTTCGCCTGGATTACCCAGCCCCACGATGAGGTATTTCATTTTTTTTCTTGTAAAAATACAAAACAAAAAAAGAGGTGAGCGGCGCCCACCTCTTTTCTATACTATTATTCTATTCAATTAGAACCGAACTTTAAATTCTACTCGACGATTTTCTGCTCTACCTTCAGATGTATCGTTAGTTGCTTTTGGCTGTGTTTCGCCAAAACCATACGATTTCATTCTTGAAGCAGCAATACCTTTGTCAATTAGATACTGTTTCACTGAAGCAGCTCTTTCTTGAGATAATGTCATGTTTTTATCGTCATCTCCTTGAGAATCAGTGTGACCATTGATGTCTAAATTGTAAGATGGGTTGTCAACCATTATCTTCGCTACATTATCCAATATCGGGAACGAACCATTTTTAATAACAGCTTTTGAAGTTTCGAATTGAATACCTTTCAATGCTTGGTCGAATACTTTTAGTGTTTCCGCTTTGATTTCTGGACAGCCATCGTTAGCGACAACACCAGCAACTTTAGGACATTTATCCAAATGATCAGGAACCCCATCACCGTCAGTGTCAGGACAGCCTTTGAAAGCGGGAACACCTTTTACGGTTGGACAAGTATCTTCAGCATCCGTGATTCCATCACCATCTGTATCAGGACATCCATTCATTGAAGCGAGACCTTTTGCGTTTGGACAATCATCTTCTGAATCTTGGATTCCATCACCATCAGCATCAGGGCAGCCTTTTGCAGAAGCGGGACCTTTTTCGCTTGGACAATCGTCGTCAGCATCAGTAATTCCGTCTCCGTCTAAATCAGGACATCCTTTCATTGAAGGTAAACCGGCAACATCAGGACATCTATCTTGGTAATCAGCTACACCATCACCATCGCTATCTGCTGGACAACCGAACAAATCTACCGAAACTCCTGTTGGAGTATTTGGACACTTGTCTCTTTTATCAGAAACTCCGTCACCATCTGTGTCAATCATTTTACCAATTGGTAGAACAAGACCCAGAGAGTGTATCATAAACTGGTCATTTATCCCTTTAGAAAAATTATCTCTTTTGTCGTGGTTTGTATACGCCCAATTCAAGTTGTAATTGACTCCAATGCGGTCGTTAAACATATAATTCGCTCCAATACCTGCATTTATTGTGTAATCCAAACCAGGCACATTAGCGTCTGTATTTTGAGCATCCTCGAAAGTATTTGCAATGCCCAATCCTGTAAAAATGTAAGGTTGAAATTTAGACTCCTCCTTCATCCATTTACCGTTGTTGAATTTCAAACGACCTTGTAAGTTTGCTTTTAAAACTTTTGCTCTATATCCATCCGTTCCTGTAACTTGATGACCGTGTTGTCCATAACCTACATCAATACCAGCATTCAAGAAAGGATTAGCATACATCATTATTGTCGCTCCTCTTTGTGTTCTCCAAGCACCACGATTAAACCATTGTTGATTTAAATCACCTCGGTAGTCACTAATTCCTAAATACAACCCGACAGCCAATTTTTTGTCAGAAGATTGTGCTTGACTTGAAAAATAAAACCCCAATAAGGTTCCTAGAATGAGCAGTGTAATTTTCATATAATAATTTTTAGTTTTACAATCTTAGCAAACAGGATACCAACTTACAGTTTTTCAACAAACTGTGGTCAGAAAACTGAAAATACCCATCTTATTTTAAAAAATGATGGGATTAGATACTTTTCTCTACGATTTCCATGACGTCTTTTGGTTCGATTACTTGTCTTTCCCCCATTTTTAGCCAACCTCTTTCTTTAAATCGGCTTTGAATTAATTCCGCAATATTTTGATGGTCTTTCGTATAAGCGCTGATTGTCGTTTCTATGCCTAAACTTTGAAAGAAATCTTCGGTTCTTTGTATTGCTTTTGTTGCAATTTCATCTACGGAACCGCTTAAGCCTAAAACGCGCTGACCATATTGTGCTAATTTCTCCTTTTTATTTTCAAATTGATTAAAATAAAGTCTAGGTGCTATAATAGCTAATGTTCTTGCGTGATCTATTCCAAAAACAGCTGTTAGCTCATGCCCAATCATGTGTGTTGTCCAATCTGTTGGAACGCCACAACGCAAATTTCCATTCAATGCATGAGTAGCCGACCACATCAAGTTGGATGCCCATTTGTAGTTGGAAGGATCTTCAAATACTTTTGGCCCAACTTCCAATAAAGTGCTCAAAATAGCTTCGGCCTCACGTTCTTGTAATAGATTATCGGTAGGAAAAGTTAAGTATTGTTCCAAAGTATGCATGTACGCATCAACGATACCATTAGCGATTTGGCGCTTGGGTAGACTAGCGACAACAGTCGGGTCACAAATTGAGAACTTAGGGAAAAACAAAGGTCCACCCATGGTTCTTTTTTCCTTTAAATCATCCCGACTAATAACAGCGCCAGAATTTGCCTCTGAACCGGTTGCGGGCAAAGTTAAAACTGTACCGAATGAAATAGCTTCTTTAAAAACACAACCCTCTTGCCCTGTAAGCACTGCCCAAGCGTCACCTTTGTGTTTGGCAGCACCACAAATAAATTTAACCCCATCGATTACGGAGCCACCTCCAACGGCTAGAATAAAATCGATTTCTTCATTACGACAAATTTCCGCAGCTTTCATTAGCGTATGGAATTGTGGGTTTGCTTCAATGCCACCGAATTGAACTATTTCAAAATCGGTTAAAGCGGTTGTAACCTTGTCGTATATTCCATTTTTAAAGATACTCCCACCACCAAAAGCTATCATTATTTTTTTCTTTGGGGTAAACGAGGAAATCAGTGTTGGTAATTGTTGATATTGATCTTTTCCAAACAGGATTCGCGTGGGATTAACTACGTCGAAATTTAGCATGATTTATGAATTAAAAAAACCCCAAAACAAAAAATGCCTTGGGGTTCATATTAGTATATAATTGTTTTTAAATGTTTCCGTTATCTCGAACTGCGTAGGCAATTGTTAAACCTTCGACATTTTGTAACTCTTTGCGGATATCAAAAATTAATCCTGAAGGCGCACCTTTATCCGCTTTTACGCATGTTATAACGCCTGTAATAGGAACTTTAACACGTCCTTTTTTCTCCTCGAATTTGTCTTTCTTCCATTGACCTACAGCATTTGTCGTATACAATTCATCTGCATTTGGCTGAACAACGTTATCTAACGATAGCGCATATCCCATTTTGAAATCATTTAATCTCGCAGGGTTTCTAGGCTCTCCTAAATAAAGAAAGTCTATTTCAGAACGTTGCTTGTATGGAGTCAAGTCTGTTGTTTTCGTTCCTGCAGGTTGATCAACTTCTACAGTTGGGTCAACTTCTTTACTGGTTGTAGCAACCATGAAAAAGAACAAAAGCATGAAGACGATATCCGGGAGCGAAGATGTATTTACACCAGGAAGTTTTTTGCCGCTATCTTTCTTAAATTTTGACATAATTTCTTCTAATTTTTAGGAGTAACTTCAATGATACGAGCTGGGTAAAGAATATCTAACAATTCCATTTTACCTTTATCAGCAGCATCTTCATCTGTTATGTATCTAGTTTTAATTACGCCATATGATTCGCCGAAAATTCGTTTTGCTTCAACGTCGCGTAATTCGAAAATAGCTTCTTCGATTTCTGTCTGAATTTTAGCAAACAAGCTATATTGCGTCCGAGTTTGAACCTCAATTCGAATATTCGCTTGAGAATTAATCAATGGAAAATCATTGCCGCCATATAATTTCAAGGAGCGATTCATTTTATCCCACTCATCAATTTTACTGTTGGCATAATCGATTAATGCATCCCCTGCGTCCTGCACCTCATAAGATTCCAATTCTAACTCGGCATTTTTCAAGTTTATATTGATTTCATTTTTTGTTGGGTGCGTGTAAGTGGGGAAATCATTTGTCAAGTCATTTCTTTTCCGATTATTGTTGTAAAACTCGATAATTTTATCAGAAATCTTATCAGGATCTGCAATAAGCTCTCCTCGAACCATCAATTGGTTTTGATTATTCGCCTTAATTGCCAAGACATTTCGTTGTTCAACATCAATTGGAGGTGTTTCAACAATAACCTTTTTAGGAATATTTCGAATATATGCCTGGTCTTTATCCATTGTTGTGGTAACCAAGAAGAAAATCAAAAGCAAGAAGGCGATATCTGCCATGGAACCTGCATTAATTTCCGGAATATCTCGCTTTGCCATAATTTTATTTTCTTAATTTTCCAATGAATGGAGTTGCTACAACAGCAATAACTGCTGCGACTAAACCTATTAGAACGGTGTATAAGCCAGCCGTTGTTGAGGTAATAGTTCCTTTAGAAACATCTCCAATTGATTCTGTTAATGCTAAAGAGTCAGCTGTATCGTTTGTGCCAATTCCGTATAGAATCAAGTATAAAACTAAAGCTATAACTATCCCAATGATTGAGAATAATGTTTTCTTAGGGTTTGAAATCAATTGCATTACGAAGAAGAACAAAACCAAGGCAACACAAGTAGCCAATACGAAAATCGTAAAGTAAGTTGCTGCCGTCATTTTAGCTCCATCGCGGAAGCTTTCAATTTCTGACAACTCTGCCGTGTTGTTAGGCCCACTGAACAAGAACAAGCATACGCCGATTCCGATTACTGCAAGTGAAACCTTCAAGATGTTCATCCATTTTGTAAGATCGTTTTTCATCTTAATTTATTTTTTTGATGTGAATAAAATGTGAATCTAATTGCGATTATGCATTAGTCACTTTGTGTTTCAACATCATGTCAACTAAAGAAATAGAAGCATCTTCCATTTCGTTAACCAATCCGTCAATTTTAGATACAATGTAGTTGTAAAAAATCTGCAAGAAAATCGCAGCGATCAAACCAAAGACAGTGGTTAATAGGGATACTTTAATACCACCTGCAACTGTTGTTGGAGATACTTGCCCATCTTGGATGATTTTATCGAAGGCTTGGATCATCCCAATTACCGTTCCCAAGAATCCTAACATCGGCGCCAAAGCGATAAATAATGACAACCAAGAAAGACCTTTTTCCAATTGACCCATTTGAACACCGCCGTAAGAAACTACTGATTTTTCAACCATTTCGATTCCTTCTGCAGAACGATCTAATCCTTGGTAGTAAATGGATGCAATAGGTCCACGTGTATTACGACAAACTTCTTTTGCTTTTTCAACACCACCTGATTTCAAGGCATCTTCTACTTCTTCGATGAACTTAGAAGTATTTACTGTAGAAAGGTTCAAGTAAACGATTCTTTCAATTGAAAGTGCGATACCAATGATCAAACAAATCAATACTGGTGTCATCCACAATGGATCTCCCTCAATGTACTTTTGCTTCAAAGTTTGGATGAAGTCCAATTCTGGAGCATCTGCTTTTTCTGCTTTTACATCTTCAGAATCTCCAGCTTTCGCTTGTTCTGCTACCGTTTCTGTTTGTGTAGCGACAGTAGAATCCTGTGCTACAGAGTTGGTTGTTAAACCAAAAGTTAAAAAAGCTGCAATAGCTAAAGAACTAATTATTTTTTTCATGTTCTAAAAGATTAATTAAATCGTATTCTTCAAAGTTTAAATATAAGCCAAAAATAAAAAATATTTTACAATCAATATGCTACGAAGGTCAGAATATCTAATTTATATAATAACTAATTCGTATTCAGTGGAGAGAGGGATTACCTCAACTTTGCACGTTTCGGTGGTCTGCGCTGCGCTGCGGCTCGAACCAAGTTCTCATCCTCTTTTATTTTGGTCTATGACTTCTTCATCATAGTGCGGAGAGAGAGGGATTCGAACCCTCGATACCACTTTCGCAGTATACACACTTTCCAGGCGTGCTCCTTCAACCACTCGGACACCTCTCCATTTTCTGTTTTTTCCTTGCGAATTGCGACTAATCGTATTTAAAATCTACGCAGGAACCTTAATCAGTCGGCTAAAGTACTAAATATTTACTTTTCCGATAAGGAATTTCGTTTTTACTGAAAAGAATTTACAATTTCTTCATATTGAAAGTTCACCTCTTAAATTTTGCAGTAAACCGCTTTCAATTTCCACTTTTGATTTTTCCCTACCTAATAGGTACATCATTTTGGTAAGTGCGGCTTCTGTGGTCATGTCTTTACCGCTAATAACACCAACTTTTTGAAAAAATGAGCTGGTTTGGTATTTGCCTTGTTGTACACTTCCAGAAGAGCATTGAGTGACATTAACCACGATTCCTCCTTCCGAAATAAAGTTTTGGATTTGATTTTGAAAGTGAGCGTCGCTAGGGGCATTTCCTGAACCATAGGTTTCTAATAGTATAGCACGGATATTTTTAATGTCAAATAGACTAGCATAATGCTTACTGTTCATTCCAGGAAAAATTTTCAGTAAAGCTACCCTTGTGTCGAAATTAGTGGAAATTTTAAATTCTTCTGTCGGTTTTGGATAGTTCGTCGCTCTATAATTAATCTCAATACCAGCAACAGCTAATTCTGGGAAATTGGGCGACTGAAATGCTTCAAATTGATTTGCTGAAACTTTTGAACTTCTATTTCCTCTGTATAAGGAATATTCAAAATAAACGGCAACTTCTTGAATACGACTTTCACCATTTTCATTTTTTGCAGCAGCAATTTCTATTGATGTGATTAAATTTTCTTTCCCGTCTGTTCTAATGGTTCCTATTGGCAACTGACTACCAGTTAAAATAACGGGTTTAGTCAAATTTTCCAACATAAAACTCAAAGCAGATGCGGTGTAAGCCATTGTGTCTGAACCATGTAATACAACGAATCCGTCGTAGTGTTCGTAATTGTCAAAGATCGTTTTTGCAATGCTAGCCCAATATATTGGATTCATTTCGGATGAATCTATCGCTTGCGGAAAACTAATACTGTTTAGTTGAACCTGTAAGCGACTTAATTCTGGCACGTGTTGGTCGAGATGGTCAAAGTTGAAGGATTTTAATTCTCCTGTTACATTATCTTTGATCATGCCGATTGTACCGCCTGTGTAAATCAACAATATGTTTGGTTTTGCTGTCATCAATATTAATGAGGATTTGACAAAGTTATTATTTTTTAAGATGGGTGCTTTATTTAACGGCGTATCTCTTTGAGTAAAGGGCTATAAACGGAACATCTTTTTAGCATTCCTCGTTGTGATTTCTGCTAATTCGGTCAATTTTACACCATGAACATCAGCTAATTTCTCAGCTGTATGCAACAAATAAGCACTTTCATTTCGTTTCCCTCGGAATGGAACAGGAGGGAGGTAAGGTGAATCGGTTTCTAATACCAAATAATCAAGTGAGACATGTTTCAATATTTCGTCCAAAGCAGCCTTTTTATAAGTAAGCACACCGCCAATTCCCATCATAAATTTTTCGTAGGACATTACTTTTTTTGCCTGATCAAGATTTCCAGTGAAACAATGGAACACACCGAAAAGATGTTCATCCATGACTTCATCTAGGATTTCAAAAATTTCATCGAAAGAATCACGTGCATGTATCACAATAGGTAAATTCATTTCCTTTGCCCAATCTATCTGCTGGCGAAAAGCCATTTTTTGCTCTTCGATAAAGGTTTTATCCCAATACAAGTCCATTCCTATTTCGCCTACAGCAATCATTTTGTGCGACTTGAAATAAGGTTTCATTGTGGCCAATTGCTCTTCCCAATCTGCTTTTATATTACCTGGATGCAACCCCATCATCGGGAAACAATTGTTTGGATAATTTTCACAAAGAGCAAGCATTGGTTGAATGGTTGAAACATCAATATTTGGCAATAAGATAGTATTGACACCATTTTTCATAGCATTTCGCACCATCTCGTTTCTGTCTGAATCGAATTCTTTCGTGTATAAGTGAGCGTGCGTGTCTATCCAATCCATAACTTAAAATAAAGAAACACTTATGCCGAATCTCAAAATGTTTAGTTGTGTACTCGCTGAATTTGAAAAAAGCTGCGCAAAATTATATTCGCCAAAAAGCGCAAAACTTCTTATCCCAACTCGCACATGTGCTGAGTATTGCAAATTATTGACATCTGGGAAGTGATAATCTTTGATTTTCGTTTTACCTGTTTGGTCTTCTAATAAGGTTTTTTCATTTAAACCGGTGATATAACCTATTTTTCCACCAATGTGTAATTTAAAATGTCGCCAACTTTCATTTCTAAAACGCAACTCTAAAGGAATGGAAAATTGGTTGTAGTTTAATGAACTCTTAGCGTTTACAGGACTTTTAGTATACTTTGTCCAGCCATTTGAAACATCTGTAAAAAAAGTATTGTCATGTTTAACATGGGTTTTGTTATAATTCAATCCCCATCCAAAAGCAACCGTATTTCCTCTGTTCAGCGGAACATCAAACATTAAACTGGCCCCAAAACCTATCGATGTTGGCTTAACGTTGAACGGTTTTAGATTTCCCGTCCAATCGTTATACAAAATATCGAAAATAAGTCTATCGTATTTTCTCTGGTTTTGAATTTTAGCCGGTCGAATTCCTCTGAAGAACCACATTGTTCCTGGACGAAATCTTGAAATTTCATCTTCTCCTTTGCTATCGTATTGACCAAAACTGGTAAGTGAGAAGAAAAGTAGTATTGTTATAATGACTAACTTCATAGAGTTGAGTTGTATTTTCCCCATTTCAAAGCCTTGTTCACAAAGTGATACAACTGTATGAGCTCCGATAAGCCCTGAAACACCACCTGTCACTAAAATATATTTTTTGTCGCTCATTCGATTTCAAAGGTATAATAAATTGCTGTAATTTTAAGGCATGTTCGAAAAGCCAAAAATTGATCTCCGAAGATTTAAACCTCAGAAAATATCTTCGAGATATTGGATGAAGTTCGCACTGTACGCATTGATTTTAACGGGGTTGTATTTTTGGCGCAAAGAGAAAAGCAAGAGCAGTACATTGGTTAAGATAAGTGTTGAGCAGAATGAATTGAACCTGAAAGGGTTAAAAATTGAAGAAAAACACTAATAATAAAAGATTTTATGCTTATCCGCAAGTTTCCCCAAGATAATTCCATTTCCTGTTCACAGCTGCAATTAACAATCTGTCAAACATATTGTTAAAGTATCTTCTATTTAGTTTGAATACGTAAGCATTTAAGTAATTCT
>Ga0209702_10001832_pt1 | contig 38940 bp, 33 predicted proteins | sample FRY01_FD_187210 | JGI IMG/M metagenome (GOLD analysis project Ga0209702, IMG submission 187210) | Freshwater microbial communities from Lake Fryxell liftoff mats and glacier meltwater in Antarctica - FRY-01 (SPAdes) (version 2) | ecosystem: Environmental > Aquatic > Freshwater > Ice > Glacier...
GAATGTTTGCGAAGGAATACGAGAAGCGCGGACTGGCACCTGAAAACCTAAGCCGAACACTGGAAGATAGCGGAACAGTCACCTCAGCCTTAGTTCCTTGGAATACGTGTGGGGCATATCACGCAGGTGTGTTGGGAGTGGCAACGGGAACGTACCTGCCGTTCGCGTTCTTCAACATCATCAGCCCCTTGATGACCGTATTGTTCGGATATATGGGATGGAAAGTGAATGACCTCAAAAAGGCCGGGGCCGAATAAAAATCAGCAGGGAACGGTGATTTTTAGACTGAAATAGCAGACGGTATCATCCATTTCCTGAAAGGAGAATCCAAGTTGATTTCCTGATTTCTTCTTCATATCAATCAAACCAAGACCCGCACCGCCTTTGGTAGAAAATTTTACTACGGTCTGTTTCATGATCACACCATAAAGGAATTTGATTTCCTCATCGTTGAGACTATTTATCTTCTTGATTTTATCTTCCAACACGGCTCGTTCACCGTTAGAAACCAAATTCCCAATGTTGATGGTGATGTTCTCTTCATCCTTTCCGACAATGAAAAGAGGTTTAAACCCGTAATCATTTCCTTTGAGAGGATATGAATGCAGTTGTAGGTTCTGTAAAGTTTCTATGGCAATGTTGACGATTTTCCGCTTTTTCTGGCGGTCAACATCCAACGCATCCAAAATGTCTTCAATTACTGGAAGTGTATCCAATAGTATCTGCTTATCAACCATCCCTTCAAATTCATAAAGGATGGCTGCTTCGCCAATCAGAGCATATTTATCAATTCCTACAGCCATTCCATAAACCGATTCCGAATCTAATGATTTTGCGTGGTATGAGAGCGAAAATTTAGCTTAACAGACCAAGAACTTCACCTAATCTAACTTGCTCATTCTTCTGTTTATTATGTTTTCACCCGCCTGTAAGCTGAAAATATAAACTCCCGAAGACACATTACGTGGTACGTTCACCTCCATGTAATTGAGGCCGTTTTGCATCTGTCCGAAGTTCTCGGAAAGAACAATTTTACCAGAAACATCTGTCATTTGAATCCGCACATTTCCTTTTTCAAACAGGTTAAATTGCACAATAAATTGTTCGACAAACGGATTTGGGTAGGCACTTACTATGATTGGCTGATTTTGGATTTCGCCAATTCCAACGCTTGAATCAGGATTAGAAGTTGGCGCCAACGAAGGGTAAACACCTGCCGGTGCTGCTGCGGTTGCTTGGGTCAAATGGTTATCGCCATCGTTGGTAAGCCAACCGGTTCCCCAAGTGGTACCCGTGTAAGTAGGGTTTGTCACACTTGAAACATAAAACCAATCCGATTGTGCGGCTTGGTCGGTTAAATCGAGGATGAGATAACCCTTTTGCGTCAGGTCTGCATATTTCATGTGCGGATTAAGAGAAAGAATTAGATTCTGCCCAACTGGAATCGGAAAACTTGCCGAAGTAACGCTGGTTACCACATATTCCACCCCAACCGAACCAGCACCAGTACTAGCAACATAATTATCTCCAGGCAAATCATTTGCCCACGATGTGTGAATATCACCTGTCAATACCACTGCATTGTCAATGTTGTTCCCAGATAAATGGTCGAAAAGGCTGTCGCGCTCTGCCGGATAACCGTCCCACTGATCGTTGTTTACAGGAAATCCAAATGCGGTGAGCGGGGCCACCATCACCTGCTGACCAATTATCTTCCATTTTGCGGCAGAGTTGCTCAAATTGTCATAAAGCCAATGGCGTTGCTCGTGGCCCAAAAGACTGCGGTCAGTAGCAATTCCCACGTTCTGCTCATCGCGGTCGTAAAGTCGCGTGTCCAGCATATTCAAGTCTGCCAAATCACCAAAACTGAAGTCACGGTAGCGTCTTGTCGGATTATTCGCATCCGGAACGCGTATTGGAAGCCACTCCGTATTGGCCTGAATTCCGTATGCTTTTCGATCAACCCAAAATCCTTCCGAACCTTCGGTATGATTGCCCGCACCACCAGAATAAGAATTGTTTGCAGTTTCGTGGTCATCCCAAATAATGATGAACGGATATTGCTGATGCGCTGCACGCAAGTCCGGATCAAGTTTGTAATGCGAATAACGCATCCGATAATCGCTCAGGTCTATAATCTCGTTGGCCGGTTCGTTCGTTCTTTCAGAAATGTTGGAAGAATAACCACCTGTTTCATATTCGTATATATAGTCGCCCAAATGTAAAATGCAATCCATGTCATTTCGGGTAGCCATATCCTTGTATGCGTGATAAAAGCCATGCTCGTAGCTTTGGCAAGAAACCACCCCAAATCGCAAATGGTCAACACCTCCTGTTGGGGCTGTTCGTGTTCTTCCAATCAAAGAGCGTACTCCGTTGTATTCAAAATCGTAATAGTACCAGTTATCAGAAGCAAGGCCAGTCACATCAACTTTAATTGTCCAATCTGCGGTTGAATCTGCACTTGCCGTACCGCTAGCCACCACATTGGCAAAAAGCGTATCCGTAGCCATTCTCCAGTTCACATCCACGGCATCAGTACTGTTTAGCGTGATACGTGTCCAAATAATAATGGCATCCGAAAGCGGATCACCAGAAGCAACACCGTGATAAAACGGTTCCAATGCTGGGTCTAATGCATTTCTAGAATGGTCGGTTGGAATGGCTTCATTCTGTGCTAGTACAGCAACCGAAACGAACGTCAGGAAAAAGGCAAAAAGTGATTTCATGAATGTGTTTTTATAAGGTATAAAAGTATGGGTTAGGCTCGATTTTCAATTGTTTGTTTGGATACTCGTCTGCAATACTACGGAATGACTACTTTGGTGTTTGAACATCAAACCAAAATCAATTAAAATGAGCAAACCCGTTATAGCACAAAAAGCACCGTACGTAGTAAATCTTGAACCAGGTGTTTACGCTTGGTGCTCCTGCGGAAAAAGCAGCAAACAACCTTATTGCGATGGTTCGCACAAGGGAACTGAATTTTCTCCAGTAATTGAAAAACTGACAGAAGCTAAAAAAGTAGCTTGGTGTGGTTGCAAGCAAACAGGCGGCAAACCCTATTGTGATGGTTCGCATTCCAAACTATGAATCTGCAATCCTGATTTAACTCACCCTCGTCCCTTATCTCTTGTCTCTTATTCAAAGGGACGGCCTCTGATGGTTTCCCGTCAGAGGCCGTTTTTTGCAAACCCGTAAGCCAGATCCTGTTTTAGCCTACCATTTATCTATGCAACCTACCCATCAGGAAAGGGCGAGCCACCCTTAAATCCTGACCTATTTGGTCTTGCAGCCCGCAAGGTTTGTCCCATTCCGATGTTACCACCAAAACGCGTGAGCTCTTACCTCACATTTTCACCCTTACCCCGATAAATCGGAGCGGTCATTTTCTGTGACACTTGCTGTTGCCAAGGAATTCCTCCCCCAACACCCGTGCTTGCGAACGGTGCGGTGCTCTGTGCTGTCTGGACTTTCCTCCCCCGAAAGAGCGGTAGGCCGATTTGCGCTGCGAAGTTAATTTATTGGGCGTGTCCCCGATGAAAAATCGGGGTCGGGTCGTCCGCTATATCTTTTCTTTCCCCGCCATTATCAGCGCCAAGTCGAACGCCAAGAAGAGGGAAAGAAAAGGATGCCGCTTCCACCCCTCACGCAAGCCTTCGAGCAAGCTTTCAAGAAGCCGCCAATTCCATCAAACCCAAAAAGTTGGTTAGCCAATAAGATTCACAACCGTAGCCCCAACGCCATATTTGTGGAAAGCGCCATCTTCAAACGAAAGCGCATATTCCGTCAACTCCTTGCGAATTGCTTCCTTCAAACGACCCGTTCCAACCCCATGAATAAACGTAATTTGAATGTATTTGTGGGTCAGCGCGTGATGCAACCGCTGCTCAAAATGATTCATTTGAGTCAAGAACTTCTCGTGGTCGGGCATATCGGAAGGGTCCAGGCCGAGAATGGATTCCAAATGCAAATCCACTTCCTCCTCAAGTGTTGGTAGCGATGGTTTCTGAAATTCCTTAAATGTCCTTGAAGGTCGAGAAATTGGAGCAATGACAACCTTTTCATTCTCAACTGGAACAGAAATAGCTGGATTTTCAATGCCTTCATACAGCAGATAATTTCCTGTCTTTACGAAGCGCGTAGCTTTTATTTTAATCGAACTGGAAATCGGTTTTCGGCTTTCATATCCGGTTGTTCCAAAGAAAATCACATCCACATTCAAATTACCAACCGAACCTACATCCTGTCTTCGTAACTCTTGAACAACCTGATCCGAATTCGGAAGAATTTCTCCATGAAACAGACTAAACCACTCTTCGTTTTCTTTGGCCGCAATGTTTACTAGAAGATGATAATTGGAATTGTTGACGAACAGCAAATCAAGATCTCCCGTTTCTGGCTTCTCACTTTTTGTTGAAACAAATGCTAACGCCAATTCTGGCAACTGCTCCACTTTCGGGCCTTTTACAATCGGTTTAGGAATCGTTTTCGGCTGAACTATCTGTGGTGCCGCAACTTTTGGTTTTTCAACCACATGGTCGCGATTAGCAGGAACAAGTTTGCTGATGGGGTGCGGATACTGCAGGCCCCATTCATCTTCAACAAGAGCCGTTTTTGGGTCAACAAATTTGATGATGGTAGCTTCGCCAACGTCATCGAGGAAACGCACTTTTTCACCGACTTTAAACATTGGTTAGAAATAAACCGCGTGAAACTTGACCTTCTGAATGGAGTTGAACTCCACGGTAGGAAACGGTAGCTTGATGATGTTGACAGCTTTAAAAATGGTTCGAAGCCACTTTTTGTTTGTTCTAATCTTGGTCAAATCCACGTCAAGAGAAAGGTAAAATTGCCGGTGACGAATGAAATTCGGGAGTTCTTCTCCATCGTCATTAAAGCTAGGATTGGTCAGGCCGCCTATCATTCCGTCAGCACCAAATCCGACTGCTACATTCAACCATCTTGGAAATTTGCTTCCATCATTTAAAAACGAATGAATATTGGCCGAAAACCAATAGGTCTGGCCATTGTAATCCTTCATCAGTTGTGTACCGAAACTGTTTCCTAAAAGATTTGGCCTGTACTGAGCGTAACGCGATGGATGGTAAGAAATTTTGGGTGTTATACGCTGCTCATTCCAAGCTAATTCTTGAATAATAACAGCAAATGAACCAGCCGTATTGACCGTGAAATCGCTTAGAGAAAATCCCCAACCGGCAGAAAAGCCGTCTAGAATTTCAATACCAGCCAAGTAAAAACTACCCATAAACCCACCTGCCCAAATGCTGGTTTTACGATTAAAACCTGCCCATCGCATTAAATCGATGTAGTAATAACCAATGGCATAGCTGGTAAGAAAATGTCCTGCTTTGTCCATTTGCATCCACTCACGACTATCGTCAAACGTGTGCAACTTAGAACGTGGTACGTGTGCATACCAAAGCTCATTCAATCCCACCACAGAACCTACCCAAAGTGCCGCGCTTCCACCTCCAAGACCCCAAGCACGAGGCTTGTTGATAGTGTCGGAATAGGTTTTCCAATCGAGGTGGGTTTTCTGTGCACAAACGCTTTGTGTGAAACAGGCAAGAAATAGGAAAATCAAGAGATACTTGAACATGGGGTAAAAGTAGGAATATGCAACTGCGTTAAGGACGGTAGCGGCATCCTTTTTTGTTTTTCGCAAAAAAAAAATCCATCCGCCTTAGGCGGACTGACCCCGATTTTTCATCGGGGGAACGCCCAAGGAAACTGGAGACAAGAGATAGAGATAAGAGGCAAAAGGAACACACAGGAAATCCGAAATTCTAAATTCTAAAATCGTAAATCCGAAATGGCTGTTAATGGTCTGTATGCTGCCTGAAATTGGTGAAAAATGGAGTTTGGCACTGTATTGGTTTACGCAAGCATTAATTATTATTCACTAAAACTGTAAATCATGAAAAAGCTCACATTAGTACTCGCAAGCGTTTTCGCCATTTCCGCTCAATCAATGGCTCACGGAAATGGGTTCGCTAACATTAACAGCTACGCGGATGCGTTCGTTTTTGACGAGATGGGAGTGACTTTTTCTGTGTATCCTGATGGTGAATTCGACTTTTATCTGCCAGGGAATCAGCAATCGACAACTGTTAGTAATGGTTTTGTGAATGTGACCTACAACTCGGGTTACAATTACAATCCTTACGTTCAATACGATGATTTTGGAGCGGTGATTCAGGTAGAAAATGTGCCTGTTTGGTATGACTATTATGGCCGTGTAAACCAGATTGGTGACGTGATGATAAGTTACCGAGACCAACGGGTTTGCCGCGTTGGTGGACTTCAGGTCTATTACAATGGCTTTGGGAATTACGCTTACCACACGGGATTCATCAACACGTGGAATCCATATTTCGTGTATCGCCCATTCTATGCTTGTTTCGCCCGTCCTGTGGTTAACCTTTGTTTCGTTAGTGCTTCGCCTTACAGACAATACTACACGCCAGTTCGGTACACCTATTACAGACCATACTGGGATAATGTAAGACCATGTTACGCTACAATTGGACACACGTATCGCCCTAATGGCTACGGACAAGCACACCACCGATACACGCAAAGCGCGGGCCAAGGCGAGGTTGCTGTTGTAAGAAGTAGAAGAACGGTAACGACTGCTGATGCAAGTCCAAGACCTTCTAGTGTGAATCAATCAACCGTGAATCGTGCAGATGCTACAACTCAACGTTTTGCAGGAAATGCAACTAGTGTTCGCTCGAATAATGGAACGCGTCAGACTTCGGATGTTCGCCAGTCTTCGTCTAACTCAAATGCTGGACGTGTGGCTCGACCTGCAACTGAAGTTCGCCAACCAGCTGCAACGCAACCAAGAACGGTTCAGTCTGCACCTGCAAGAACGAATACTAACAGTAGAATTGCGCCTTCGACCAGTCTGAGCAGACCTGCTGCTACAACTCAGTCGCGTAGCAATGCAAGTTCTGCGGCTGTTTCTAGGCCAAGTACTTCTGCTCAAACAGCACCTGCAAGAAGTTCGGTAAGCTCGGCTGCTAGTAGAAGCTCTGTTTCTAATGCTCCTTCAAACAGCAGAACGTCAACTGCTCAAACGCAGCAGAGTTCAAGCTCGAGAAGTGCGGTTTCTAAACCAGCTGCTAGTTCAACCTCAAGCGTGTCTAGTTCACAGCCAAGTAGAAGCTCAAGTTCGGTTCAAGCACCCACCAGAAGCAGTGTTCCTTCAAGTTCTTTGAGCAAGGGAAGTGTGTCAAAAACCAGCTCTTCTAAGAGAGCAAACTAAGAGATTGGCAAAATTGAAATGTAGAGGGCGTCCGACATAGTCGGACGCCCTTTTTTATATCTCAATAATAATTCCGAATGAAGGAAGCACATTTCCGGTAACGTTTTCAATTCTATCCAATTGATAACGAGAAGCATCGTTAGGGTCTAGGAGTGCGTTGCCATTAGCATCTCGTCTCAAAACGTAATTAGGGGGCTGTTGAGCTCGGAATGCGTATACATTCTGTATATCTAAATACAGGTTGAGCGCCCACTTTTTGAAGAACCATTTTTTGTCTACGCGCAGGTCTAGAAAGTGAGCTGGCATCAATCGCTCGCCATTCAGTTGAGAAAAATCGCGGATGGCACCTCGGTTCAAATTCCAAACAGGAATGAGTGCAGATGTTTCTTCATCGGCTGGCGTGTAAGGCGAACCGCCTGTGAAACGCCATCTCAAACCAACTTCCCAGTTGCGCTTGAATTTCTTTCCTCCGGTCAATGAAATCAAATGTTGAGCGTCCCACGAGGAAGGGATGAAATCGCCTTTGTAATCCTGAAACTCGCTACGGACAAACGTGTAAGCAAGGATTCCGTAAAAATTCTTCCAGAGTTTTTGCTGCACAAGAAGTTCCACTCCGTACGCACGTCCTTCATTGTCGGATGTTACCTCAGCGTTGCCAATTACGCCAAAATCAGCTCCAAGGTTGGCCAATGAAATACTGTCTTGAACCAAAAACGGGTAATTCTCCCAGAACTTAAAAAATCCCTCGACTGAAACTTTCAACCCAGTTTGAGTAATGAATTCGCCACCTAGAACGGCATGGTTTGAAGCAATGTACTTGAGCCCATTTTCCTTATTTACAAGGGTTCCGCTGTTGTTTCTGAAACCGAGTGTTGTGTAAGGCGGCATCTGGAAATATCGACCAACATTTGCGCTCAAGTTAAACTGATCATTAATGGCGTAGGAGATAGAAAAACGTGGCGAGAACGTTTCGTAGGTCTTCGCCATTTGAGTAGAATAACTGTTACCATCGACCCTCGCTCCTAACGACAGAAGAAGCCTTCCATTAGCAAACGAACGACTAACCTGACCGAAAGCACCCCATTTATGAATATCAACGGCTGAGCTGAAATTAATCTCGCCAAAATTAACCTCTCCAATGGAGTCACTAGGCAAGATAATTTTTGTGAAAGTGGAATTGTTGTAGCGTGCAAATTCGTACAGAACTCCGTAGTTGATTTTCCAGCCTTTATCTCGCCAGTTGTTCTCAAATCTCAATTTATTTTCGATTTCCTGACTCTTGTAGTTCAGGATGAGGTTAGTATCGACCTCAATGTTGTCGGTGTATTTAAATGCTTCGTTGTTCAACATATTTCTGCTTACAACAAATTCGGAATAGCCTTTTTCCCGATAATTTTTCCAGTTAACACCCAATGCGTAATTCCATTGATTGTTGACGGGCAAAATTTCGACCAACCGCTTCTGGTCATCATCCAAATTATCGCTCAAATTGAGTTTGAACTGATCGATGGCACCAAGGCCAATCACAGTAATTTCATTTTTATCGTTGATTTTGGCCTTATACTTCAACTGAAAATCGTCATAGGTTGGAAGAAAAGGCAATCCGAGTGCTTGGAAAAGAAACTGCAGATAACTCCTTCTATAGGAGAACATAAACGAATGTCCTTTGGCAATAGGGCCTTCAATGGTAATTCCAGCATCGCTTGAACCGAGGGTGAAGTTTCCTCCAATACGATCTTGGCGGGGATCTTTCAATTTGAAATTTAAAACCGAACTCAGTGTATTTCCTCTATTTGCGGGAAAAGCACCTGAGAAGAATTCTACTTCGCGAATAAAATTCACGTTAATCAGTCCGACCGGACCACCAGAAGCTCCTTGCGTTGCAAAGTGATTGATATTCGGGATTTCGATGCCATCGAGGTAAAATCGGTTCTCATTTGGAGCACCTCCTCGTATAATTAAATCGTTTCTAAATGCAACCGAACTCGCCACCCCAGGAAGCGATTGTAGGGCTTTTGAAATGTCACGGTTTCCTCCTGGATTCCGCTCAATTTCATTCACGCCAATTGTTCTTACCGAAACAGGACTTTCCTCTTTTTTCTCAAACGGATTGGCTTTCACGACAACCGCATCGAGCGTTTTGCTGTCTTCTTCGAGTTTAAAATCGACCTGTGCAGGCTTGTTATTGAAAACCTGAACTTCATAAACTGTTTGACTCTTATAGCCTAGATACGACACTTCCACATTGTAAAGTCCGGGTGTAATGTTCTTGATTTCGTAGTTGCCTTCGAGATCAGAAGACGAACCAACGGTGGTTCCTTGGATAATGACGTTGGCAAACGGAATAGATTCGTTGCTGGTTCCGTCAGCAACCCTTCCCATGATGGTTCCTGTTTGTGCCCAAGACAGGGCTGCCGAGGCAAGGATTAAAATAGTGGTAAGTAATCTCAAGGCACTAATAATTTGGTTGAATTTCCGAAACAGAAGAAAGCAATAATTGTTCGCCACGGATAGATGTTGGATGCTACATTTGAACAATTCTTTCTACATGAAAACAGAAAAGAAATGCCCCAATTGCGGAGCTTGGACCTTTTGGGAAAAGCAACCCACCGACCGTTGCACTTCCTGTAGTGAATTGCTGGACCCTATTTCTCTTTCGGAGAGAACCCAAAGGGAAGAAAAGGAGCGTGTTTTCAAGGAAAACGACTTCTTCAGAATAAGGGAAGCCGATGGTTTAGGACTGCGAATTGTTCGTAAAACCGCTTGGGTGTTACATGTAATTTTTGCCGCTATTACTTGGGCATTTCTTTGGATGGTTACAACTTTTTCGGGACGAAAAAAACGCTTACAAACCCGTTTTTTCTAGTTGCGCTTGCACTTGCTACAGCCAATCAAGTTCTTGAAAAGGGCTTTGGCATTTTCATACCCATCGTTCACAGTTATTTAGATGACCTGCTATGTTTCCCAATTGTGATGACGTTGGGATTGGCTGCCTATCGCTACTTCTGGCCTGATTACCAACTTTCGGTTTGGCACATCTGGCCAGTTGTGCTAATCTATTCCATCTATTTTGAATGGTATCTGCCTCAGACTTCAGTGGCTTACACATCTGATTTAGTGGATGTGGCGATGTACGTTTTGGGTGCGCTGCTTTTTCAGCGTTTCATCAATCGGTCAAGCACCAATCTGCAAACGACAAGCTTCCAGAATAGCTAAGGCATCTTCTCTCGTTCGAGCCTCTGCGTAGGTTCTCAGAACAGGCTCCGTTCCAGATGGACGAATCATCACCCATTCGTGGTCAGAAAGCCAATATTTCCAACCGTCCATGTCGTCAATTCGCTGAACTGTGTATTTGCCGAAATGGTCGTATTTGCCAGCTTCGCAATTGGTTACAATTTCTTCTTTCAGTGATTGAGCGATTCTCAGGTCGTTTCGCTCAAAGGCAAATTCTCCAACCTCATCGTAAATTTCTTGGATAAGTTCTTTCAAACTTTTACCCGACTTGGCCATGAATTCCCAAATAATCAACCCATTCCAAATACCATCACGTTCGGGAATGTGACCTTTCACGGCAATACCGCCACTTTCCTCACCTCCAACCAGTACATCTTCTTTAATCATGATGCCGCACAAGTGTTTGAAACCAATCTTCACCACTTCCAATTCCAAGCCGTATTTCTCACACAGTTGATTGATTTTTACTGTGGATGAAAAACCAGTTCCCACCTTTCCATTCCAGCCTTTTACTTTATGGAGATAATGGATGAGAAGCAATAGAATATGGTGACTATCCACATAATTTCCTTCGCCATCGAAGAGTGCAATTCTGTCTGCATCGCCATCGTTGGCTAGACCACAATCAATATCGCCTGATACCTTAATAACATCAGCAAATTCACCAAGATTCTTCAAAATCGGTTCTGGCGAAATACCATCGAACAAAGGATTGTGCTCACAATGAAGTAGTGTGATGTCTGGGAAGAGTCTTCGCATTACGAATTGCCCCGATCCGTACATCGCATCATAGGCAAATTCCATCTTGGAATTGCGAATCGTATCTAAGTCAAAATTGGCCTCTACTTTCTCAACGAACATATCTTCCAACTCAGCCGTTTTCAGCTTTCCAGATGCGCGGTAGCTGTCAAAATCAATGGCATCTAATTCGAATTCATATTCATCTGGAATCAGCTTTTCAACTGCTTTCACATCAGCTTCTAAAAGCGGCCCGCCATGATTTCCTTTCAGCTTATATCCGTTGTCAGCAGCAGGATTGTGACTTGCCGTAATGATGACGCCAATTCCCGTTTTCAATTCCTTCGCGCCCAACGAAACCATGGGCGTGGTAACGGGACCTTCAGCCAAATAAACCTCAAATCCGTTCTGAAGAAAAACCTTTGCGGTAGTTTCAGCGAAAAGTGGTCCGCCAAAACGGCAATCATGACCAACGACTGCAACCAACGGTAATTTTTGCGCAACCACCCAACAGGCAGTTCCTTGTGCCACGCGCGCTACATTATCAACCGTGAATTCCTTGGCTATCATGGCGCGCCAACCGTCTGTTCCGAATTTTATTGGGATTGCCATCTAATCGATTTTGGGCGAAGATAATGGTTCGCACAAAGCCGCAAGGCGTAACGAAAACTAAGGATTCTCTTCTCTAACAGCTAATGCCTAAATGCTACTTATAAACCTGCCTCTTGTTTAGCTCCCGCTGAAATTCCCGCGCATTCTTCAAATGTTCTGCATAGGTGCTGGAAAACGAATGAGAGCCAGAACCATCAGGTTTTGCGCAGAAATAAAGGTAGTTGTGCGGTTTTATGTTCAGCACAGCGTCAAGACTTTGAATGCTTGCCAGACAAATAGGCCCTGGTGGCAATCCTTTGTATTTGTAAGTATTGTAAGGCGAATCGATGATTTTGTGCTTGTTCAGAACGCGTCTGGCTTCAAAATCGCGATTAGCATAAACCAAAGTCGGGTCGGCCTGAAGCAACATTCCTTTTTTCAGGCGGTTGTAATAGACTCCTGCCACGGTCGGTTTTTCATCTGCTTTGTTGGTCTCTTTCTGAATAATGGAGGCCAGAATGCTCACTTCTGATTGTGACAGACCGAGGTTATTGGCTTTCGATATCCTTTCTTCCGTCCAAAACGTTTTGTACTCAGCCGCCATGCGTTCTACAAACTGTTCTGCTGACGTGTTCCACCAGAATTCGTAGGTGTTAGGCAGGAAAAGCGTGAGAAAAGTATTGGTGTTGAACCCGTAACTGGAAACAAATCGGTTGCTGTTCAGCAGATTGATGATCTCGGAGCTATCAGCCTCAACGATTCTGCCCACCTTTCCTGCAAGATCTTCCTTGAAACGCACATTATTGAATGTTACCAACACAGGTTCTTGCAATCCAGCACGTAAGAGATTGACCAGTTCGTTATTGCTCATTCCGTCCTTCAGTCGGTAACGTCCTGCCCTCACATTGAGCTTGTATTTTTTCTGTTCCGAAACCCAATCAAACGTGGCTTGGCTTTCTATGTATCCCTGTGCAACCAGAGCATTGGAAACGTCTTGATATGTTGAACCTGTCGGGACTAGGAAATACACCTTATCCTTATCAAGACCCACATTCGACCCATAAATAATGGAATACAGTTCCCATGCCGAAGCCCCGCCAAGGCACATCAGAATAACCAATGTGATGGCTAGCGGTTTTTTCCAAGAACCTCCCTTCTTATTTGCCTTTTTCTTAGCCATTCACTTTTTGCATAAACACCGCATCTATAAACACTTTTCCTTTCTTCACCCAATCCCTATTTGTCCCTGATTTTTGAAACCCGCAGGAAGAAAACAAGTTCAAACTGGCCTCATTGTCAATAGGAATGTGGCAGTACAATTGTCTAAAGTTCATCACCTCAAAGCAATAATTAGTGAGAAGGTTCAGTGCTTCTTTAGCATAGCCGTTTTTACGGTCTTCTTTTTCAGCAATCAAGATTCCAACTCCAGCCCGCTGATTGTGTTGGTCAAATTCAAATAGGTCGATGCAACCAATTGTTTTTCCAACGGAATCAATCAATAACCGCAACTGTCCGTCTGTATAAATATCTCCAGTTGAATGATTGATGAAGTGGGAAATTTCTGCTTCTGTCAGCGGTTGGTGTTCATCGCCCAAATGATCCAGTTCTGGGCGGTTTTCCCAATCGAAAATCAATTCAAGGTCATCGTCTCGCATCTCGCGAAGCGTTACCTTTTTGCCTGTCAGTAGTTCCGTTGTCATCGGCATCAAAAATAGCTATGTAGAGACGCATTGCATGCGTCTTCCAATGACCAACCACCAATATACGACACATGCAATGCGCATCTACGGCAACTCAATTTCCCCATCAAACACCTGCGCTGTCGGACCAGTCAACCAAATGTCGGTGTAAGAACCATCAGCCCGTGGCTTGAATGACACGTTGACCTTACCGCCCAAAACTTTGACGGGAATATCCGTTTCCGACACATTTCCCAAATAATGCATGGCAATGGCTGCGGCTGTTGCGCCCGTTCCACACGAAAGGGTCTCATCTTCTACACCACGTTCGTAGGTTCGGATGTGTGTAATGCCATCCATCATTTCCGCAAAATTGACGTTGGTTCCCTTTTCTGAGAAACGCTCATTGTATCGGACTTTTCGGGCATCAGCTATGATATCGATGTCCAATACCTCATCCACCATAGTCACATAATGAGGCGAACCTGTATCCATATAAACGGCATCCCCGATTGCTTCAATGTTTGAAACATCACCCATTTTTAAACTGACAAGTTCCCCTATCATTTTGAAATCGTGCAATCCATCAACCGCTAGAAAGATTCCCGAATTGCGTAGAACATTCAGGTTTTGAGCAAAATCAACGAAACAACGGCCACCGTTTCCGCACATACTGCTGGGCGCGCCATCCGAGTTGAAATAAACCATCCGCACCGTGCGTTCTTCCATTTGTAGGAGAATAAGACCATCGGCACCAATGCCAAACCTGCGATTGCAGAGCTGCGCAATCTGATTTTGCAAAAGATTAAGGTCTAACTCACGATTATCAATCATGATGAAATCGTTTCCAGTACCGTGGTATTTGCTAAAGGGGATTAACATTTTTTAGAAAATTGAATACAACTATCAGATTTGAGTGGCGTTAATATTGCAGTAACCCTCGACAACGAGAATAGAAAACCAAAGTTAAATCAAAATCGAAGCAGCAATGAAAAACGTAACAGGATTGATAGTGGCGGCCCTTACAGGAGCAATTGTTTCGTTAGGAACGTACACGTATCTCAACAGAAACAATGGGCAATTGGTTGAGCAGATGTACACAGCGCCCATCCAACGGGTCAATTACCCGATGGCAGCAACAGAAGGAAGCGTGAATTTCGTGGAGGCGGCCAGCAATTCCATACATTCTGTGGTGCACATTAAAACCAAGGTGACAAGAAATGGTGTGAGGAGCTCCAACCTATTCTATCAGTATTTCCTCGACCAAGGAATGCAGCCGCAACAGCAGCAAATGGGAAGCGGATCTGGCGTTATCATTTCGGGTGATGGATATATTTTGACAAATAACCACGTTATCGCCAATGCTGATGAAGTGGAAGTGACCCTCAACGACCAAAGGAGTTACATGGCGGAGGTTCTTGGAACTGACCCAAATACCGATTTGGCTCTGATAAAGATTAAAGAAGAAAATCTTGCCTTCATTCCGTACGGAAATTCAGAAAACGTGCAGGTTGGCGAGTGGGTCTTGGCGGTTGGAAATCCGTTCAATCTTAACTCAACGGTAACGGCAGGAATTGTTAGCGCCAAAGGACGAAACATCAACATTCTAAGAGAAGAATTCGCCATTGAGAGTTTCATTCAGACCGATGCGGCCGTCAATCCTGGTAATAGTGGTGGTGCCTTGGTCAACACACAGGGCGAACTGATTGGAATCAACACCGCCATTGCATCCACAACAGGAAGTTATGCAGGATACTCATTCGCTGTTCCCGTAAACATTGCCCGAAAAGTGGTGGATGATATTCTCGAATTCGGAACCGTACAACGCGCATTTATTGGAGTGAGCATCCGCGATTTGAACGGAAAAATTGCGTCAGAAAAAGGCTTGAGTGTTTCCGAAGGAGCCTACGTGCAAGGACTATCGAAAGGTGGCGCGGCCTACGATGCAGGCATTCGTGAAGGCGATATTATTGTTGCCATTGATGCCGTGAAAGTGAAAAACGTGCCTGAGTTGCAGGAGAAAATCGGCTCTTACCGCCCAGGCGACATGGCTCAGGTCACGGTTTTGCGTGAAGGTGAGTTGAGAAAGTTTGATGTCGAACTCCGAAATAAGAACGGAGACACAGAAGTCATCTCCAAAGATGCCGATTTGATAGTTCAACTTGGTGCTGATCTTCAGCCAGCAGCTGCCGAACAATTGCAACGGCTCGGACTTAGTAGTGGTCTTCAGGTAAAGAATCTAAGCAATGGAAAACTTAAAAGCACAGGCATCAAAGAAGGTTTCATTATTACGAGAGTTGATAGAAAAGCGGTGCAATCGTCAAAAGATGTGATAACCGCGCTGAACAAGAAAGATGGAGGCGTGTTGATAGAAGGTGTATACCCTAACGGAATAACCGCTTATTACGGTTTTGGTATGTAGGAAATAAGTAGGATAGGTTGGTTGGTGGGGGGCGTTTCCGAAAGGGGCGCCCCTTTTTTATTGAAAAAAACGGGAAAGGAGAAATGAGAAAAAGGATTTCCATTTATGCTTGTCCGCAACTTTCTGCAACGGATGAAATTGAACTTAATTCTCTATGTGCCCAGACCTAACAGGTTTTCAAAACCTGTTAGGTCTCGATACGGACTGAGGATTCTGGGTAAACATGCGGATAAGCATTTTTCCTTTTTATTGATAACGAAGATATGAGCCAGTGAAACACCCAACACATTTTTCCTTTTTCAGTTTCCTCTTTTCCCTACCCCAAAAGAAACAATTCGTCTTTGAATCCGTTATGAATTTGAGTGCTGGATTCCGCATATCTTTTATATTGTATTAAACAGGCATTCTAACTATCTTTGCAGCCCTTTTTTAGGGCGCTGTATTTTGACTGCGAAATCATTTAACAGAAACAGACAACATGAGACAACTTAAAATCACCAAATCGATAACTAATCGTGAGAGTGCTTCGCTTGACAAATACCTTCAGGAAATTGGCAAGGAAGACCTGATTACTGCGGACATGGAGGTAATCCTAGCGCAGCGAATCAAAGCTGGTGATCAAGCTGCCTTGGAGAAACTGACCAAAGCAAACCTTCGTTTTGTGGTTTCTGTTGCCAAGCAATATCAAAATCAAGGTTTGAGCCTTCCTGACCTTATCAATGAGGGAAACCTTGGATTGATAAAGGCTGCACAGCGATTTGACGAAACACGTGGTTTTAAATTCATTTCGTACGCAGTTTGGTGGATTCGTCAGTCCATTCTACAGGCGTTGGCAGAGCAATCTCGTATTGTTCGTTTGCCATTGAACCAAGTTGGTTCATTAAACAAAATCAATAAGGCGTTTTCTGCCCTTGAGCAGAAATTTGAGCGCGAGCCTTCTGCTGAGGAACTTTCTGAAGTTTTGGAAATCCCAGAAGAGAAAATTGCCGATACAATGCGCGTTTCTGGCCGTCACGTATCAATGGATGCACCGTTTGTTCAAGGTGAGGACAACAGCCTTTTGGACGTGTTGGTGAACCACGATTCGCCACGTGCGGATAGCGCTTTGATGAACGAATCGCTTCAAAAAGAGATTGAACGTTCACTTTCTACCCTTACAGAGCGTGAAAGAGATGTGGTCAAACTTTTCTTCGGGATTGGCATGAATCACGGACTTACTTTGGAAGAGATTGGAGCGAAATTCGACCTTACCAGAGAGCGCGTTCGTCAAATCAAGGAAAAAGCAATCAGAAGACTTCGTCATACTTCACGAAGCAAACTGCTGAAAGCATATCTAGGATAAACCAAACCCCAAACAGATTTTCATGAGTACTGACACGATTGCTTCAAAGTCCAATGGAACTTATGAGGCAGACCTGAACAATTGGATTGACAGGGAGAAGGCCGCAATCAAATTGATGTCTATTATCGGAAATCTCCGATACGACCGAGCAATTGAACTTATCATATTCCGTAATCAACTACACGATTGTAATGTGGGCGAAATTCTGGCTTACCACGAGTATGCTCGTAAGATGGTCAACAAGCCGGTCACAATCTTTGATAGTTTGGAAATTGCAGAAGGATTGGTGAAAATGGACCTTGCGCCAGCCAAATTAGATCTTGGAAAATTGGCGCACGAATGGTTGGAGGCAAAAGCTGCTGGTCAAACTGTTGATGCGTTTTTGAATACGACCATCGGCACCTTCAAAGTGGAAGGAAGAGAGTCGTCTGCACCAAAAGATGTTGTGCTTTATGGTTTTGGTCGAATTGGTCGATTGGCCGCTCGTGAGTTAATTTCTCAATCGGCAAAAGGCGATCAATTACGTTTGCGAGCTATTGTGACTCGTTCCAATTCGGACATGGACATCTACAAACGAGCTGACCTGCTTCGTACGGATTCCATTCACGGACCGTTTCCAGGAACAATTGAAGCTAGCGTTGAGAAGAAAGCCTTAATCATCAATGGGCACACCGTACTTCTTATCGCTGCCAATAATCCCGATGAAATTGATTACACGGCTTACGGAATCAACGATGCGTTGGTGATTGATAATACTGGTGTTTGGCGTGATGCGGATGGATTGGGTCAACACTTGAAGTCGAAAGGCGTGAGTAAAGTGATGTTGACCGCTCCAGGAAAGGGCGATATTCCAAATATCGTTCACGGAGTAAATCATTTGAGTTTCAATCCAGATGACCACAAAATCTGGTCTGCGGCTTCTTGTACAACCAATGCCATTTCACCTGTTTTGGCTGTTATTGAAGCTAAGTTCGGAGTGGAGAAGGGGCACATTGAGACCATTCACGCTTACACCAACGACCAGAACTTGTTGGATAACTACCACAAGAAATACAGAAGAGGCCGTTCTGCTGCTTCAAACATGGTTATTACCGAAACAGGTGCTGGAAGTGCTGTAGCAAAGGTGATTCCTACGCTTGGAGGCAAACTTACTTCCAATGCAGTTCGTGTTCCTGTGCCAGATGGTTCATTGGCAATCTTGAATCTGACCTTGAAAACGAAAGTTTCGTTGGAAGACATTGATGCCGCCATGAAAGATGCGGCACTTAACGGTGATCTTGTAGAGCAAATCCGCTATTCAACTTCACATGAATTGGTTTCTTCAGATGTGGTTGGCGATAGTTGCGCTTCCATTTATGACAGCAAGGCCACAATTGTAGCACCTGACGGTATGAATGTCGTCATCTATGCTTGGTATGATAATGAGTACGGCTACACACGCCAAGTACTCAGGCTTTCAAAGTATGTGAGCAAAGTGAGAAGGTTGCATTATTACTAAAAGAACAGCACGTTTAAGTGAAGCCGATCTGAACTTTCAGGTCGGCTTTTTTGTTACTTTATTCGTCAAGAGCCGTTCGGCAGAAGTAACCTACCTTGAAGGCTTCATTTATCTAGAATATGACCCCAATACAACGATTGAAATTTTCCCGCACTGCGGATGTTGAATTTGTAAAGACCCTCAAAGCCCGCGTGGCAGAATATTTTGCGGACAAACAGATTGCCAAACACGGAAATGCGGGGATGGTGGTGAAAACAGTATCGATTCTGCTGCTATATCTCGTGCCACTCGGATTTGTCATTTCTGGATTTGTATCGCATCCTTTTTTGCTTTTCATCCTATGGGTGATGATGGCCGTGGGCATGATCGGAATCGGAATGTCTATTATGCATGATGCAAACCATGGTTCTTATTCTAGCAATCCGAAGGTGAATAAGGCTTTGGGTTATCTCATCAATATCGTTGGAGGAAGTGCCATTGTATGGAAGATTCAACATAACGTGCTGCATCATTCTTTCACAAACATTGATGGCTATGATGGTGATATTGACACTGGAGGAATCTTGAGACTTTCACCGAACACCAAAAGACTTTGGATTCATAGGTTACAGGCATTTTATGCTTGGTTTCTGTATGGTATGATGACCATTAACTGGGCCACGTTTAAGGATTTTCTTCAGTTATTCGATTTTAGAAAGCGTGGGTTGACGGTGAAGGGAAGAGGTGAATTTAGTATGCAGGTTACACGTATGACCATTGCCAAACTGCTTTATTGGGGTGTCGTTTTGGCATTGCCACTATGGCTCAATCCAGCAGCATGGTGGGTAACATTGCTGTTTTTCCTGACCATGCATTTTATTGCAGGAGTTTTTAGTGCGATTGTATTTCAGTCTGCCCACGTGGTGCCAGATGCCGAGTATCCCATTGCGCCAGAAGACGGTAGAGTGGAGGTAAGCTGGTTTGTTCATCAACTACGAACGACTTGCAACTTCTCACCAAAAAGCAGAATCTTCTCTTGGTTTGTGGGTGGATTGAACTACCAGATAGAGCATCACCTGTTTCCGAACATCAGCCATGTGCATTACCGAAAACTTTCGGAAATTGTTCAGCGGACAGCCAAAGAATACGGTATTCCATACCACGTGTATCCAAATTTCATGATTGTGGTGTGGGAGCATACCAAGCATTTGTGGAGGTTGGGTAATTCTCGTTCCACTGTTGGCATCTAGTTATGTTTCTCTTTTACTTGGAAGCCTACGCTATATGCGGAATTTGTAGTTGCGTGAAACACTGAAATCACACCGCATTCGTCTAAATAGCCATTTATGGCTATTCCTCGATCATTAACATTCTATAGCTTTGTTGTTAAGAATAATTTAACAATGAGACCAGAAGAAGAGTTGGTATTGAAGGTGTTGCGCGTGTCGATTGCTGCGGCTTTCCTCTGTGCACTTGCATGGATTGTATATAAAGGGTAATCAGTTTCTAGTATTCTTACTTGGAATGACACATCGTTGTATGGCTCTGGAGTACGAAGGGTACGTCTCATAACTTATCATAGAGAGTTCTCACATTAGAAAGATTCATTATAGGGCGTTCCTCAGAACGACAACCGATAGGTGTATGGTGCCGTGACTACCTTTTCTGCATACTCTCACTCTCACCTTTTTCAAGTCTTCCTTTTTTTGGTCCCCATTCCTGCAGTAATTACCGTACCTTAGATTTTCTCTCATAATCTATAAAACATCATGCGCTTATTTAACATTCTACTAGCAATGCTATTTGCATTGCCAACATTTGCCACCGACCCTGCTCCAGCAGCATACCTCGTCAGCTATACCCTCATAAAATCGCACACCAAAAAGACCATTAGTGCGCTTTGGAAGAAGAACAGCGTGCCTAAGATTGCGCTGGGGGTGAAGAACGCGGTAGATATCTACGAGGTAATCTATAAAGTGCAATGGATTGATGGCACGTGGCGTAATGCCTCAGGCATCTATTATGTGCCCAAGGTGAAAAAGCCTGTTCCTTATATGATGTTTGGGCACGGCACACAGATACATAAAGGGCGAACGATTACAGACGATGATTCGCAACAGTTCATCTGTTTGGCGCACGCCACAGATGGTTATGCAACCATGTATCCAGATTATTATGGCATCGGAAAAGGGGAGGGGCAGCACCTTTATCAGCATGCATGGTCAGAGGCTCATGCGTTTATCTATTTTCTTATGGCGGTTGATGAGTTGAACAAGAAGCTGGAGCTAGAGCCGAGCGGTCAGTTGTTTCTTACGGGTTATTCGCAGGGCGGACATGCTTCTTTTGCGGCACATAAATACCTTGAAGAGCTGAATGACCCACGTTTTCAGGTCACGGCATCATCTCCTATGTCGGGTGCTTATGATATGACGGGCGAACAGGAGAAATACATGTTTCAGGAATATCCGAAGCCCTTCTATCTGCCCTACCTGTTGCTTTCGTATCAAACCGCTTACGATATAGTTGATACAGACAATCCGTATGAGGTGTTCAAGACACCTTTCGATACACTATTCCCTGCTTTTTTTGAAGGTAACGACTCGCGCACATTTGGCGAACTGGATAAACTTCTACCGAGTGTTCCTATGAAAGTGGTTGAACAAAAGTTTATTGATGAGTATCAGTCGGACAAGGATCACCCGTTCAAAGTACGGTTGCGAGAAAATAACCTGACCAATTGGAAACCCAAAGCTCCAGTTCAGTTATGCTATTGCAAAGGCGATAGGGAGGTGAGTTATAAGAACTCAGAAGTGGCGTATGAGAAGATGACTGCTTTGGGCGTTGACCAAATCAAACTGAACAACCTGAGCGACCATCTGGACCACAATACCTGCGCGGGCTTTGCGGTGCTTGCCTCCAAATATTATTTCGACCGTTTCAAGAAGCACGGCAAGAACCCGAAGATGAAGGAAATGCCTCCTTTCAAAAGGTGGATTCGTAAGATGATTATGAAAAAAGTGGAGAAGGAGTATATGGCGGGAGGCTCAGATCATTCTTATTTGTAGGAGCAAACAGTATTGAGTATTTAGATATGGGTATTGAGTTCTCAGAGCTCATCTCTCAATACTTATTACTCACTACTAGCTTCTAACTCCTAGCCCCTAACTCCTCAATTCTTAATCAGCTCCGCAATAATATCCTCAACCGTAATTCCTTCAGCTTCCGCCTTGTAGTTCCGCACAATACGGTGACGAAGAATAGGTTCAGCCACGGCACGCACATCAGCAATATCGGGTGAGAATCTGCCATTGATGGCAGCATGGGTCTTGGCCCCGATGATGAGGTATTGAGAAGCACGCGGACCAGCGCCCCAATTCACAAATTCGTTCACTTTGGCGTTTGCCAGTTCGGTATTCGGACGTGTGCTTGTGGCCAATTTCACGGCATATTCATACACATTATCCGCCACAGGAATCTTGCGAATCAATTGCTGGAAGAAAAGGATCTCTTCTCCGCTCAGCACGGGGCTAAGTTTCACTTTCTTCTCAGTAGTGGTCAACTTCACCACTTTCAATTCTTCCTGATAAGAAGGATAATCCAACCATACGTTAAACATGAAACGGTCTAATTGCGCCTCAGGCAAAGGGTAGGTTCCTTCCTGCTCAATAGGGTTTTGTGTTGCCAACACAAAGAAAGGATGTGGCAATTCATGACGCACACCACCTGTAGTCACGGCCTCTTCTTGCATCGCTTCAAGCAAGGCGGCCTGCGTTTTAGGAGGAGTTCGGTTAATCTCATCTGCCAGAACGATATTGGCAAACAATGGCCCTTTCACAAATTGAAACTGACGTTGGTCGTTCAAGATCTCCGTTCCGATAATGTCTGACGGCATCAAATCGGGCGTAAACTGAATACGGTTGTACGTCAATCCCAGCGCATCCGAAATACTATTAACCAAAAGAGTTTTTGCCAACCCAGGCACTCCAATCAGAAGGCAATGCCCATGACTGAAGATGGAGATGAGCACATTCTTCACCACCAAATCCTGTCCAATAATGGCCTTTCCTATCTCAGCTGTGAGCCGTTTATATGCATCTTGCAATGCTTCCATTGCCTCAACATCACTCTTGTATTGTGTCATTTCTTTTTGGTTTATGGAGTTGATTGGTTGACAGAGGTTATAGAGTTGATGAAGCCCTTGTCAAAACTTTACAGACCTATCAACTAATCAACTCTGCAAAGTTGTTATCTAATTACTTTTTCCCATCGATGAGCAAAAGGGCAGTCCTTAAAGTCATCGTCAATTTTTATGTAGGTGGATGCCGCTTTATCGTTTATCCATTTCTGAATCACCTTGTTCTTCTTTTCTCCTAATGCAGCTTGCTGAATCTTCTGATAATCGTCTTTCATGTTGGCCACATGCGGTTCGCTTCGCGACTTCAAAAAGAAGAGATTGTATGATTCCTTTCCGTCTGGAGATTGGGTTTTTACCGCTTTAGAAATATCTCCCGCTTTCATGTTATCCACCGTGAGAAAAAGGCGTTGGTCAATAGAGCCAAGCTGCTCGCTATCAAACACCGTTGCGCCCGTCATTGGATTGTAAACGATTCCACCATTCATCTTACTCTCCTCGTCATCCGAATACTTTTCGGCTGCTGCGGCAAAGGTTATTGTATTGTCCATAATAAGGCCATGAATGCTATCGAGGAAGGTTTTTGCCAATTCAAGATCTTCAACGGAAGTCTTTGGCCGAATCAGGATGTGGCGTACGTTGATTTGCTCTCCTCTACGCTCCATCATTTCCATGAAGTGAAAACCGAAGCTGGTTTCAAACACATCCGAAACGGAGTCTTCTTTCAACCGGAAAGCAACGGCATCAAACTCGGGCACCATTTGTCCGCGCTCAAAGAAACCGAGGTCGCCACCTGTCTTTGACGAACCTGGATCTTCGGAATAGAGTATGGCTAAAGCGCGAAAACTCTCTCCGCTCTTAACACGTTGTTTCAGCTCCTCTGACTTATCGCGTGCGTCTTGTTTCTGCTCTTTGGTAATGGCTGGTCTGCGCATAATGCGACCAAGTTCAATTTCTATGCTGATGAGCGGTAAACTATCAACCGGTATATTGTTGAAGTATGCTCGTGTTTCTGCTGGAGTCACTTTTACATCACCCGTAATTTCTGTTTGCATACGCTGTGTAAGCAACTGTTCTTTAATCAGTTCGCGGAATTCATCTTTAATCTCTAGAATTGATTTTTCGTAATACTCCTCCAGTTTTTCCTGCGAACCAAGCTGCCCAATAAAGTATGCCAATCTGCGCGAGAGTTCGTCTTCCACTTCGCCATCCGAAACCGCAAGGCTGTCTACTTTGGCACGGTGCAGTAGGAGGTTTCCGTAGAGGAGTTCTTCAAAGATGATGCAGCGGCTGTCGTCATTCGGTTCATAACCAGAAGAAAGCATTTGCAAATACTGCGTTTCAAGCTCGGATTGGAGCGTGATGCTGCCACCTACAACAGCAATTACTCTATCTATCACTTGACCTTCCTGCTGGGCAAAGCCGAGGGTGCTAAATGAGGAAATGAAAACGGTTAAGAGGAAATTCTTCATATCAATCGTTCAGGATTTCGAATTGGTTTTTCGAAACCGCTTCTTCAAAAATGTCTTTCTCTAATTTTTGAATCAGTTCTAGTTTTCGCTGATTCAAAAGTATGTTTCTGATGTTCTGTTTCTCGAATTCTATTGGAGAAACACTGTTTTTGTACTTAATCTCTTTTACATCGAGCAGGTAGTGGGCAGTGGAATCCTCCACAGCTGCAAAACCATAGCTCGAAAAGTAATTTACATTGAGATAACTGGTGTGCGGCATTTGGTTCAGAAATTCGCCAAGCGGAATCCATTGCTGATCGTTGAGATGAAACGCCATGGCGTGCTGTATGCTGTATTCCTCCAATTCTATTCGGTCTTCTTCCTTGCTCGAACGGCATAACTTTTTTACCTTTTCAATGTCCTTCGCATTCTTGTCTAGCTTAACAAAAATGGCTCTTGCAATGTTGTCCTGTAACTCAAAATTCTTCTTGTTATTGTTGTAATAGGTTTCAATTTGTTTGGCGGTAACTGTGGTGTCTAACCGTTGCCCGACCAGCTGCTTTTCGTACTGATAGATGATGAGTGATCTGCGGTATTGCTCCAACTGCTCGTTCACATCCTTTGAGCTTTCAGAAAGGTTGAGTTCTGCCTTATCCAACAGCAACATCTGAGTTGCCCACGTCTTGATGAAGCTGTTGACAAAACTTGAGCTGTCTTCTGGTGTTAGGCCGGTCGGTAGTACAGAAACAAGCTCGTCCAAGTACAATTCGTGACTTTTTGCCTTGGCAATTACTTTGCGCGATGCTTCCTTCTTGAAAAAATCACACCCTGCCATTATGCATAGCAGGGTGAGACAATATGCCGCAGTTGTATGGCGCAAGATCAACTTATTTGATCTGCTTTAGTAGTTCTCGATTGGCGGTGTACTTGTATTTACTACGAAGTTCTGCAATCCATTCTTTCTCTAAGAAATTTTGATAGTCAGCTGTCACCAAACCACGTGCTTCTTTCAATGTTTTTGGAGTTGGCTCAAGAACAGCATTCACCAAAACTAGAACTTGATTCTCGCCATCTTTGAACGGGCCGTAAACGCCTTTTTCCCACTTCACGTTTTTCAGAATTTCTTCTTCGTTCTCTTCATATTGGTCTTGCTCAATCCTCAGATTCAACTTAGAATTAGCATTGAATTCTTTTAGGATTTCCTCTTTTCCTGGCTTTCCTTTTTTCAGCTTTTTGGCGAGGGTTGCTTTCAGAGGCTCAACAATCGAATCTTTTTGGCAGTAGTAAATCTCCGCATCCAATCGTTTTCCCCACATAAATTTCTCACCGTTATTTTGATGGAAAACTTTGAGTCCAGCGGTGTCTTTTACCGCTTTAGACCAAACCTTGTCGTCTGTCAAATCAAAAAGAAGAATTCCATCGCGGTATTCCTTTAGCAATGCTTTGTATTCAGGATGTTTTTGTGCAAGTCGGCTCTCCTCATAGTTCAACAGGCTTTCGTCAACAAACTGACCGTACATTCCATTCAAAATCACAACCAAAGGCTCTTCTTTTCTACGCGATTGATGCGAACCGATGTAGGCTGCAAGGTCTGCTTGGGTAAAGGTTTCCTTACCAATTGTGAATACGGTTGCGGTTAGACCGTTTGCTACTTCTGCATTCCATTTTCCCTCAATTAGTGTTGAATCCAACTTGGAAGCAACAGCATCTAGAGCGCTTCTTGTTTCCTTAAATCCATATTCTTTTTTGATACGGTTAAGCACAGAAAGTTTGCTCATCTCAGAACGACTGTCTTTAGCCACTTTAGCACTCAAATCCTTCTCTGCTTCTTCAAAGGTTGGAATTGAAAAACGCTCAATTCGCTTGATGATGTGCCATCCGTAATCGGTAAGAACAGGCTCAGAATAATCACCGTCTGCCTTTAGGCCAAAAGCAGCTTCTTCAAAGGCAGGAACCATTCTTCCAGCTCCGAATTTCGGAAGAACTCCACCTGTGCTAGAAGAGCCTTTATCCTCAGAATATTTCTTTGCAAGGTCTTCGAAGTTTTGGCCCTTATCCAAAAGTCCTTTCACTTCCATCACTTTTTCCTTTGCCTTAGCTTGGTCTTCTTCCGATGCTTCTTTTCCAGTTTTAAGCATGATGTGAGCCGTGGAAATCTCCCCTTGCGCATCGCGGCTACCGAATGCTTTAATGATGTGGTATCCGAAACGAGTTCTAACCGGCATGCTAATTTTTCCTTTCGGAGTTTCATAAGCAGCCGTTTCGAACGGATAAACCATTCGAAGAACGGAGAACCAACCTAAATCGCCAGCATTTTCTTTTGCTGAAGGATCTTCAGAATATTTTTTTGCCAACGCTGCAAAATCTCCCTTTTCGGCCTGCTTGCGGATGTCCATAATCTTGTTGTAAACAATTAGCGTGTCTTTTGGCAACGCATCTGGACCAACTTTCAGCAGGATGTGGCTTGCGCGAACGTCTTTCAAAGAACGCTCATAAGCCTCTTTTACAAGGTTTTGAGTTACTTCTTTGTCAGTCAAATAGGGCTTTGCCAATTGCTTTTGGTAGCCTTTCAATTCCTCAATGAATTTCTTCACCGTATCAAGGCCCAATTCTTCTGCTTCGCGAACTTTCAATCGGAAGTTGATATAGAGCTCCAAGTAATCTTCAAGGTCTTTCTGATCTACAACTTCATCGCGGTTGTTTTTCTTGTAAACCGCCTCGAATTCAGAAAGCGAAATGTTTTGTCTATCAACAGTTAAAAGAACTGGGTCTTTTTCCTGGGCAAAAACGTTAGAACCGCCAAGCAAAACGCTGAAAACTAGCGCTGTTTGTAAGATGGTATTCTTCATAATTTAATAAGGTTGTTTATTACGGAGCGCAAAAATAGAAAAATGAGTACGCCAAACAGCCTTAAAATAACCGCTAGCAGTTCACAGTTATACCTTGAGCAGCTAAACGCAGGAAATCAACATGGAATTCGAAACTTTTTTTAACAAACTTTCACAGCCGAGAGCCCTAAGGGCTATAATTCGGAGCCTCGCTTGTAATGGTCACACCATGTGGGTGACTTTCTCTGAAACCTGCAGGAGAGATCTTGATGAACTTGGCGTTTTGCAAATCAGCGATTGTTGCTGCACCGCAGTAGCCCATTCCGGCTCTTAGACCACCAATAACCTGATACATCACCTCGGTTAGTGTTCCTTTATATGGCACACGACCTACAATTCCTTCAGGAACAAGTTTCTTAATGTCGTCTTCCGCATCTTGGAAATAACGGTCTTTTGAGCCTTTTTGCATCGCCTCAATCGAACCCATTCCACGGTAGGTTTTGAACTTTCTTCCTTCCAGAATGATTGTTCTGCCAGGAGATTCTTCTGTTCCTGCAAACATGCTTCCGGCCATTACTACATCGGCTCCGGCAACCATGGCTTTTACAATATCTCCGGTAAATTTTATCCCTCCATCAGCAATTACTGGAACTCCAGTTCCTCTAAGCGCATTGGCCACATCCATTACAGCGGTAAGCTGCGGAACGCCAACACCTGCAATAATCCTGGTTGTACAAATCGAACCCGGACCGATTCCGACCTTAACGGCATCTGCTCCATGCTCAACTAGCAATAAAGCAGCTTCCGCAGTGGCAATATTTCCCACAACCACTTGAAGATTTGGGAAATTATCTTTTGCGATTTTCAGAGAAGTAAGAACTCCTTTTGAGTGTCCATGAGCGGTATCAATAATGATGGCATCAACACCTACAGCTTCCAACGCAGTAACGCGGGCAAGCATATCAGGCGTTACACCAACTGCTGCTGCAACTCTTAATCGACCGTGCTCATCTTTACACGCATTTGGTCGCAATTTGGTTTTGATAAGATCCTTGTAAGTAATCAACCCTATCAACTTATAATCCTTGTCTACAACTGGAAGTTTCTCAATCCGATGCTTTTGAAGCATGGCTTCGGTTTCCTCCACATCCTTCACATCAGTAATGGTTATAAGACCTTTTGAGGTCATCAACTCACTAATAGGGCGCTTCATATTCTTCTCAAACCGTAAATCTCGGTTTGTGATAATGCCAACCAAGATTCTATTGTCGTCTACAACTGGAATTCCACCAATCTTGTATTCGGCCATCATGTTTTCGGCATCGCCTACAAGCGCATCGGCTTTGAGCGTGACTGGATCGAGAATCATACCGCTTTCGGCACGTTTCACCTTGCGAACTTCCTGAGCCTGTTTTTCGATGCTCATGTTCTTGTGAATGACTCCGATGCCGCCTTCCTGAGCAATGGCAATGGCCATGGCGGCTTCGGTAACGGTGTCCATCGCAGCAGACACGATTGGTACGTTGATGTGGATGTTCCGCGTAAACTTGCTACCCGTGTTTACATCACGCGGCATTATTTCAGAATAAGCTGGAACTAGGAGAACATCGTCATAGGTAAGTCCCTCACCTCGGAACTTTTCTGGGTCTAATGACATGGGCGAATTTTTACCGTTGGGATTAAAATTCGTGCAAATGTAGGAATTAAAGCAGGAGAATGGGAGGTTTTTACGGTCTTTTAAAGTATCAGATTAGCTTTGGCTGCAATCCTTATTTTTGAGGCCATCCAAACACTAATCATTGCCTCTAAACATGAAATCAATTCTGCAAATTTTGCGCTTTTGCATAACTGCTTTAATCGTAGCAACATCATTTTCTGGTTGCGAGGTTTTCGTTGATTTTGGTTTAAAAAGTTCAACGTTTGAGACATACAGCGCTATTATTCCAGGAAGCGAAACCAATCTCAACTTGATTCTTTTGCCAGGATATGTAGAAAACGACCCTGATTATAGGTACATAGTCAAATACTTTGATAATGACCGATGCACGGGTCAATATTATGCCGCTGATACGCTACAATATGAAGTAGAAGGGGTTTGGAGCTTGACCGAGCCAGATTTAATGCAGCTACAGCTTGATGCTTTCATAAATGGTGAGTTTAAAATAACCAAGCTTGATAAAACGACTTATCTACTAGCAACAGAAGCCAACGAACATGGGCTTGGTATTCAGCCGCCAACATTGCCACTAAAGTTATATAACCGTAAGATTTATTAATGGCCGAAGAAAAAGTTTACGACCACATAATTGTAGGTTCAGGGTTCGGTGGTAGCGTTTCGGCCATGCGGCTCTCAGAGAAAGGCTATGACGTTTTAGTGCTCGAAATGGGAAAGCGCTGGGAGTCTAACGATTTTCCCAAGACCAATTGGAACGTCCGCAAATTCTTGTGGGCTCCAGGGATAAGAGCATTCGGTATTCAAAAAATCAATTTTCTGAATAGGATTATGGTTTTGGGTGGTGCCGGAGTTGGTGGTGGAAGTCTGGTTTACGCCAACACGCACATGTTTCCGCCCGATGCGTTTTTCAATAATCCTGTTTGGTCTGGAATTCGTGATTGGAAAGAGATTTTGAAACCTTTCTACGAACAAGCGCGCTTTATGCTTGGCAGTACCAAGTATGAGAAAGAAGATGTGGAGGATGAGGTTCTGAAGCAGATTGCCATGGACATGAATAAGCTTGATACGTACAAGCCTGTTGATCATGTTGGGGTTTATTTGGGAGACAGAAAAGTAGAGAAGGACCCCTATTTCAATGGTCTTGGCCCGATGCGGAAAGGGTGTATCGAATGCGCCAATTGCATGGTGGGCTGCCGCTACAATGCAAAGAATACGTTGGATAAGAATTACCTCTATTTTGCTGAAAAATGGGGAACGAAAATCGAGGCAGAAACTAAGGTTACGAAGGTCGAATTCAAAGACAATATCTACCACGTTCATACCGAATCTTCCACTTCTGTTTTCGGAAAGAAAAAACGTGTTTTTAAAAGCCGTGGAATTGTTTTTTCGGCTGGAGTATTGGGAACGATGAAATTGCTTTTCCGTCAGAAAGAGGAGTTTAAAACATTGACGAATCTTTCGGATAAACTTGGTGCAAATCTTCGAACCAATTCAGAATCGCTTTGTGGCATTGCAGGCATCGATAAAAAGATGAATCACGGATTGGCTATCAGCCGCGTGTTCAACCCTGACGATAATACCCACATCGAGTTAGTAAAGTATGGCGATGGTTCGGGCATGATGAGTCTATTATCTGTCATTGCTGCTGGAGATGGCCCAGCCATTGTCCGAACTTTTAAAATGCTTTGGAATTTCATCTCCAGTCCACGTAAGGTTTTTAAGGTGCTGCGTAGAGAATTCGCCCATCATTCCATCATTTTATTGGTGATGCAATCGCTTGATAACGCCTTGCAGATGAAATGGAAAAAGGGCCTTTTCGGTGGAAGTTTGAAAGTGTCAAACGGTGAAAATGCTCAGGTTCCTGCTTACATCGAAGTTGGTCAAGATGTCATGCATCGCTACGCGGAAAAAACAGGAGGTGTGGCCATGAATGCCACTTCTGAAGTGCTGTTCAATATGAGTTCCACGGCACACATTTTGGGTGGCTGTCCGATGGGCGATTCCAAAGAAACAGGTGTTGTGAACGACAAGTTCGAAGTGCACGGTTATCCGAACATGCGTGTGCTTGATGGTTCCATCATTCCGTGCAATTTGGGTGTGAATCCAAGTTTAACAATCACGGCTTTGAGCGAATATGCCATGAGCCATGTTCCAGAGAAAGAAGGTAACACGCGCAAGACGTTGGAGCAACAGATGGCCGCTAATTCTGCCACATGAGATTCGCGTTTTTCCCTTTATCCATTTTCATTTTCTCGTCTTCAATAGCCCAAAATCCAAATCAACCTTTCTGCGGCAAGGTGAACGAGAAAATAGACCTGAAAACCGTTTCAACCATTGGTTTTGGTTCATGTGCTAATCAAAACGCACCGTATCCCGTTCTTGAAAAGATTGCTGCGCGCAATCCTGATGTTTTTTGCTGGTTGGGCGATAATATTTATGGCGATTCGCAGTCGATGAATGTGCTGTGCGAGAAGTACACGAAGCTCGGCTGTCATGAAGAATTCAGAAAACTGAATGAAGAAGCGTATTTCTTGGCCGTTTGGGATGACCACGATTATGGAAAGAACGATGGAGGGAAATATTACACCAAGAAGAAACGATCTAAAGAATTGTTCCTTGAATTTTGGAACGAAGCACAAGATTCTGAACGCAGGAATCACAAGGGAATTTATCACACAACTACGGTTGGTATTGAAGGTCAGCGTGTACAATTCATTATGTTGGATACACGCACTTTTCGTGATCCGTTACGGTTAAATATTGGCGGACATCTTTTCAAAATCAAGAAAAAATGGAAGAACGATTATATCCCGATAAAACGAAAATCTGCCACATTTTTGGGCAAGAAACAATGGTCGTGGTTGGAAGAGGTTTTTCAAGAACCAGCTGATGTCCGTATCGTTATGTCTAGCAATCAATTTGGCATCAGTTATAATGGATATGAAGCTTGGGCCAATATGCCCCGTGAGCGTGAGAAGTTCATCGAACTCATCAAAAAGACCAAAGCAAACGGCATCGTTTTTATTTCGGGTGATGTTCATTGGGCTGAAATTTCGAAAATTGAAGTTGAGAATGGTTATCCGATTTACGACATTACCTCAAGCGGAATTACGCAGGAATGGAGTCATATTGAACCAAACGACAATCGCATTGGTGAAGCATTTGCACCAAACAATGCTGGAATTATTGAGATTGATTGGAAGCAGAACAATCCCTTGCTTCAATTCAAAATTATTGACGTGAATGGAGATGAGGTTCGTAAACACGAAGTGCGCTTAAGCGAGCTTCAATTCTGATTTCTTCGAGATTAAAAACAGACCTAAAAAGGTCAGCGCTCCATTCAGTATTAGCAGCTCAAATCCAAATTTGTAGCCATTCATCAATTCCACGGAATAGAGATTGAGTACGTAGCAAATAATGGGCGATGCGATGCAAACGATTGGTGTCAGATTATCGCGAATGGCTCGTTTGGTCATCATGCCAAACGCAAAAAGACCGAGGAGTGGTCCGTAAGTGTACCCAGCAGCGGTGAAAACTGCGCTGATCACGCTGTCATCATTCACGGCACGGAAAATCAGAATGACAACAACCATAACTGCTGACATCATTATATGAACACGTTTTCGGATGGTCGTTTGCAGTTCCTTTGGTCGTTTCCGAATTTCCAAAATGTCAATGCAGAAAGAAGTGGTAAGCGCAGCCAAAGCAGAATCTGCACTAGAATAAGCTGCTGCAATAAGCCCCAAAATGAACAATACACCGATGGCAAGCGGCAAATGGCCTGCGGTAGCCAACAGCGGATACAGATCATCCGTCCGTGTTGGAATTTCTATTCCTCTAGTGATGGCAAATACATAAAGTAGTGCGCCCAGCGAAAGGAAAAGCAGGTTAACGAAAACCAGCACTACGCTAAACGAGAACATGTTTTTCTGTGCATCGCCAATGTTCTTGCAGCTGAGATTTTTCTGCATCATATCCTGATCCATTCCTGTCATTACCACCGCAATGAAAGCGCCTCCTAGGAATTGTTTCCAGAAAAACTTGGGTCCGTTTCCATTCTCAAAAAAGAACACTCTGGAATACTCGCTATCACGGACTGTTGCCACCAATTCGCTTAATCCTAAGTTCAATTCGCTTCCGATAGCGAGGATGGTGAGCACCACTGCAAGTAGCATGAATACGGTCTGCAGCGTGTCTGTCCAAATGATGGTTTTGATGCCGCCTTCAGCCGTATAAATCCAAATAAGAAGAATGGTGGCAATTACCGTGACAACGAACGGAACGCCTAGTGCATCGAACACCGCCAATTGCAGTACTCCCGCAACCAAATACAGTCGAAATGCAGAACCGATGGTTCGCGATAAAAGGAAAAACCAAGCTCCAGTGCGGTAGCTTACTTTGCCGAAACGGTCTTCGAAATAGCTATAAATGCTCGTTAGGTTCAATCGATAGTACAACGGCATCAGTACCATCGCAATGAATGCGTAACCGACCAGATAGCCAAGTACCATTTGCATGTAAGAAAACTGCGTGGTTCCAACCCAGCCAGGCACAGAAATGAAGGTAACGCCACTCAACGATGCCCCAATCATCCCAAAAGCAACTACAGGCCATGGCGAATTGCGCTGTCCGATGAAGAAATCATCGTTGTTCGCACCTTTAGAAGTTATTCGGCCCACGACCACCAGCATGAGGAAGTAAAGGGCAATGATGGAGAGAATGAGGATTGGAGACATGGGGCTAAGTTCGTGCAAATGTGGTTAAAGGCTCGATGTTTCCATTGTCAGCAGTTTTTAATGCTGAAATGTAAGTTTTGCGAACCTCATCTGGTTTGCCCATTCGCGATTGGCTCCACGAGAAAATTTCCGCCCCAAAAATGGTTTCGATGAGAATGTCAGCCATCATGCGCGAGTGTCTTCCGTTACCATTTGCGAAGCAATGAATGCTTACCAATCGGTGTTTGAAGCGGATGGCAATCTCGTCTGCCGCATACGTTTCGTTGGCAACCCAATAGTTTGTATCGTCTAAAAGTTGTTTCAGTTTTTGCCCTATTATCACCCACTTGACACCAATATTCTTATCGGCCTTTCGGAACTCACCTGCCCATTTCCATACATCGCTGAACATGCGTTTGTGAACGTTTTTCAGAAACTTCTCAGTCAAAATTTTGTCAGGTTTTAACTTGGATTGAATAACCCAAGCCAACGCCTTTTCCAAGTTCAATTGTTCCAGTTCGTCCAACTCAGCATGAGTGGAAACCGAGGCGATACGAAGACCTTCCTTCTCAGTTTCGTCCAAAGGCGTTTGTCCTTCGTGATAGTCGAGTTTCAATCCCATATCGACCGCCTCAGTTCGCGTTTTATTTCTTCCGACAGTTCATCAATGGCGGAAACAATACGCTCTTCGCTGTTTCCTTGGTTTTCGAGTTGCATGGTATGATGTGTGCGCCTGACTATTTTCTCAGCAAGTATTCTGGCTTTGCGTTCTACCAATTGTTCGAGTGTCCCATCTTTGGGCACAAGGCCGTACACCAATTTCATGTCCATAGCATTGGCGGCCTCTTCTAAGCTTTTCATCGAAATGCTACTGTTCGCTTCGCGGACCTCTATGGCTTTGACAGCCTGTTTGGATGTGCCGAGCCGATTGCCCAATTGCTCCAAGGTCATGTTTAATGCAGTGCGCACGGTATGAAGCCACCCCTTTTCGGGAGTGGAAATTTCATCAGCCTTTCGGAACGGTTCCATTTTCCGCTCCAATTGCTCCAATACCAGTTTGTTTCGAGTTGCCATAACGCTTTCTGTCGAAACAAAAGTAAATAAATAAATGAACTTATTTGAAAATAAGTAAAGATATATGATTACTAATGTTAGATTAAGTCAATGAAAAGATAGACTTTCTGATGGGAACTTCGATGCTGGAATCGAAATAACGTTCGTTATTTAGTGTTTAACGAGTTGCCTTTTTTACCCATTCAAGTAATCAGTATGGCGATACGAATTGACTATGATATTCCGCTTTAGCTTCTAGAATTCTACCGATAAATTTGATTACGCCCGGTTTTGTGCCTTTTATCTTTATAAAGTGGTGGTCGCGGTAAATTGAATACTCATCTGCTTTTCCTTTGTACAACGTCAATTTGTAATAAGGAATTGGTAGTGCAAAGGTTTCCAGTTTAGACTTGAACCGCACAATGATGCCATTTGGTCTAAGTTCGATATTACACGAATTGGTGTAGCTATCCAACGATAACAGTTCTTCTATCTCTGAACTTGACGAATTGACAAATAATTTTGGAGAGCCGATTCCGCCATTTTTGAATACTTCAAAAAAACCGAAACCCTTACCGACTTCCTTATCGATTTTTGCGAAAATTTCAGGCGTGTTGTGTGAAATATTGTAAATCATACCAAGTGTTTTGCTCAATAACAATCGGTTCATTAAAGTGGTTCAAATTTGACTGGATTCTCTTCTTGGATTGAAAACGCTCGGCATTGAGGTTTGACAGATTACCTTCGCCCCAATGAATCTCGTTTCCAAAGTTCTACAGCAAGCAGTAGATGAATTTGCACAATTACCAGGCGTTGGCCACAAAACGGCCTTTCGGTTTGTGCTGCATTTGCTCAAGAAAAAACCTGACGAACTGAGAAAATTCGGCAACACGTTTTTGCAGTTGCAAGAGCAAGTTCAGTATTGCACAGAATGCTTCAATATTACCGATAGCGAACTGTGCGACATCTGTGCCGACCAAAGGCGCGACAGGACAACCATTTGCGTGGTAGAAGACATCCGAGATGTAGTTTCCATTGAGAACACCCAGCAGTTTAAAGGATTGTATCACGTGCTTGGCGGAATTATTTCTCCGTTGGATGGCATTGGTCCATCAGACCTCAATATTCCACCTTTGATGGAACGAATGGAAACAGGTGAAGTGCAGGAAGTGATCTTTGCACTTACCACAACCATGGAAGGCGATACAACCAACTTCTACTTATCGCGACAGCTGCAGAAATACAATGTAAAACTCAGCACCTTGGCACGTGGCGTTTCAATTGGTGGCGGTTTGGAATACACGGACGAACTCACCCTTGGCCGATCATTGGTAAACCGCGTGCCATACGAGAACAGCTTGGCGAAATAGAACACAGATCTAACTGATTGAAGTGATGAAATCTGATTTTTTTATCAGGATAATCTGTTAAATCACTTTAATCTGTGTTCCATCCGTCCTAATATTTACGTGAAAATCAGTTGGCAGCAACACCAATAACGAGAAAATCAGTTTTTATCTGTTTAATCAGTCAAATCTGTGTTCCATCCCCATATTTGCACTCAGATCTATCAGCCGTTTGAAACTCTCCATCGTCATAGTCAATTATAATGTGCAGCACTTTTTGGAGCAGTGCTTGCAATCGGTAATGGTGGCCATTAAGAACGTGGAGGCGGAGGTTTTTGTGGTCGATAACAAGTCTGTTGACGGCTCGGTTGCGATGGTGGCAAGCAAGTTTCCATCCGTTAAACTCATTGCAAATAAGGACAATGTGGGTTTTTCTAGAGCGAATAATCAGGCCATGCGCATTGCCAAAGGCGAATATGTGCTACTGCTCAATCCAGACACACTTGTTGAAGAGGATACGTTTGAAAAAGTTGTCCGATTTATGGATGAACATCCCGATGCGGGCGGACTCGGCATCAACATGGTGGACGGAAAAGGAAATTTCTTGCCAGAAAGCAAGCGAAGCCTTCCAACTCCCGAAGTGGCGTTCTATAAGATTTTCGGGTTGAGCTGGTTGTTTCCAAAATCAACGCGATTCGGTAAATACCATTTGACTTACCTCGATAAGGATGAAACGCACGAAATTGAAGTGCTTTCAGGAGCTTTCATGCTTATGCGAAAAACTGCGTTGGACAAGGTTGGTCTGTTGGATGAAGATTATTTCATGTATGGTGAGGACATCGACCTCTCCTATCGGATTATTCAAGGCGGCTTCAAAAACTATTACTACCACGAAGCGCGTATCATTCATTATAAAGGTGAGAGCACCAAAAAGGGTAGTCTAAACTATGTTTTCGTGTTCTACAATGCGATGGCGATTTTTGCCAAAAAGCACTTTTCGAAAGAGCAGGCACAGCTGTTTTCCTTGCTCATCAATTTTGCCATTCTTCTGCGAGCGTCCATTTCGTTGGCAAATAGATTTGTCAAGCGGATTTCGTTGCCGATTCTCGATGGGTTGCTCATTTATGCGGGGCTTTTCGCCATTTCATACTATTGGGAGTGGTCTGTAAAAGTGGGTGAGGGATTGCATTATCCAAAGGAATTCTTTCTGTTGGTTCTGCCAGCATACGTGTTGATTTGGCTTGTGTCGATGCATTTTTCGGGTGGCTACGACAAACCAGTCAAGCTTTCTAACCTCGTCCGCGGACTGATTGCTGGTTCTGCTATCATCTTAATAGGATATGGATTGATGGGCGAAGAAGTGCGATTCAGTCGGGCCGTGATACTCATCGGCTCGATTTGGGTTCTGTTGGTCATTCCTGCCATTCGATTGTTGTTGCACGCGCTCAAAGTTGAAGGATTCAATCTCAATAGTGAAAAGACCAAGCGATTCTTGGTCGTGGGCAAATCGGAGGAGATTGGACGAGTTGAAAACCTACTCAAAGACACATTCAAGACACCAGGATTTATTGGTCGTTATGAAGTTGCGGATGAGAACGACCTTTCTCAATTAGACGATTTCATCCGCATAAATAAAGTGGGAGAAGTGATTTTCTGTGCCAAGGATATTCCAGCGCAGCGCATTATCGATTGCATGACGCGTACAAACTTTCCAGAGGTTGATTTCAAAATCGCTCCAACGGAATCGATGTTTTTGATTGGCAGCAATTCAATCAATACCGCTGGTGATCTATATGCTTTCGGAATCAACGCCATCACCAAACCAACCAATCAACGAGCGAAAAGGTTACTCGACTTGGTTCTTGCGTTACTGTTCTTGGCATTAAGCCCAATCGTCATTTGGTTGATGAAAAAACCGTTTGGATTGCTGAAGAACATCTTTCTTGTATTAATAGGAAAACGAACGTGGGTCGGTTACATCAAAGATTTGAATGCAGATCAAAATTTTCACCTTCCTAAGATTGCCGATTCAGTCCTAAATCCGTTGGATGGACTGGAAGCTGGCGAACCCGATGAAGAAGGTTTGCAGCGATTGAATATGCTTTACGCAAAGGATTACCGCGTGGCAAATGATTTGAATATTGTGTTCAAGGGTTTTCGTAATCTAGGGCGATAAACCTGCTAGGTTTTCAAAATCGAGTGGGTTTGGTTTGATAGTTATCTTTGTGCTCGCAAAAAGTAAGCAATGGCTAAAGTTGAAGTGTTGATGCCCAAAATGGGTGAAAGTGTAGCGGAAGCAACGGTTATTCGTTGGCTGAAGGAGGTTGGAGACACCATTGAAATGGATGAGCCAATCATGGAAATTGCTACGGATAAGGTCGATTCGGAGATTCCATCGCCTGTTGATGGTGTGCTTGCCGAGCAGTGTTGCCAAGCCGATGATGTGGTACAAGTTGGGAAGCCTGTTGCTTACATTACTACAGAAGTAGGAGCTGCCGCTGAATCTGCACCAAAGGCTGCAACACCAGCGAAGGACGAAACCGCACAACTGGTTGCTGCACCAACCACTTCTCATTCCAATGGACATTCCTCAAACGGAACATCCGAAGTGGGAGATATTCCAAAACGGTCTGATTCGGGTAAATTTTATTCTCCATTGGTGAGAACAATTGCAAAAACAGAGGGCGTTTCTGTTCAGGAATTGGAAACCATTTCGGGCAGCGGACAAGGCGGAAGAGTGACCAAAGCAGACATTCTTAGCTACTTGCCAAATCGCGGAACGCAAACACAAACTGTTGCTCATCCAGTGGTTCAGTCAGCACCAAAACCGCAACCAAAAGTTGCTGCTTCAATTTCGCTGATGCCAGGCGATGAGATTGTGGAGATGGATCGTATGCGTAAACTCATTGCCGACCACATGGTAATGAGTGTGCAAACATCACCTCACGTAACCAGTTATGTTG
>Ga0209702_10001833_pt1 | contig 38886 bp, 35 predicted proteins | sample FRY01_FD_187210 | JGI IMG/M metagenome (GOLD analysis project Ga0209702, IMG submission 187210) | Freshwater microbial communities from Lake Fryxell liftoff mats and glacier meltwater in Antarctica - FRY-01 (SPAdes) (version 2) | ecosystem: Environmental > Aquatic > Freshwater > Ice > Glacier...
ATTCGCACCAATTACAGCAATGTAACTTGTATGTAATAAACTAATCGGGACGAGGCGGTAGCTCAGTTGGTTAGAGCCCTAAACTCATAATTTAGTCGTCGTCGGTTCGAGCCCGACCCGCCTCACTGGAAAGTCTATTTTGGTCTGCAGGGCTTTGTTTGCGGCAACCAGAAGACCTTTAGAAGAGTTTGAGTTCATCAGATTCAATTTTCTTGGAATTTCGTTTCGAAAAGGCTGCAAGTCGTTTATGGGCTTCTTGAAAAACTTCTGGGAATCTCTCTTCCCACTTTTGAAGGTCTTCTGGCTTATTCAAAAAGTACAAATTTGAGTCCTGACCAGCAACAAACATCTGACATTTCTTGCCCTGGCCCAATAAATCAATTAAGTTAGAAATAGTTCCTGCGCTCAAGGTGTCCCACATCATTAGTCCACTATCGGCCAGTCTGGTCATATCACGATCTTTGGCTGCATGCATTGCATGACTCTTTGACTTTAGGCCCGAGTTCACATGAATTGCATTCCAATTCCCAAAATTGTGTCTTGGATATTCGCCTGAGTAATAAATTGTGACTTTGTCATAATTCGCCGCCTTAAAGAATTCTTGAAACTTGGCGTCCATTCCCTTTGCCTCGCCAAGCATGAACTCAACTTCGTCACGCATCCAAGATTTCAGACTATCCATGACATCTTCAGGAAGAAAGGAAAGGTGCCGCGAGCCACCTAGTACAACTTTCACTTGGCCAACCTTTCCGTTACGTGAAGATGTGTAAGTGCGATTACAAAACGAGGTAAATTTGGGAATTCTAATTCAAGAGCCTGACATAGTCCACCAACTGTACTTCCCGTTTCGAAGACATCATCGATAATCAAGAATCCGCGGTTTGGTTTTGGGAGTTTGCTATTGTCAATTTTATACAAACCTTTTACCTTTTCTGGGCGCTGATCGTGTGGAATCTTTTTCATTACTTCCCCAGCTCTAGTCTTGGTCACTCCATCAAAGCCATCCCTGAGCCAAGGATGCGCTTCTGAAAGTAGTCGACAGAGATCACGTGGTAGAGATCGCCCAGTATTCCGATTTTCGGGCAACCCAACACACACATCAAACGGCGGTTTTCTTGGATCAAGGTATTCGCTATGGAGTACTGAGCGAATCAGAGCAAAAACTTGGTCAGCGAATTCTCCTGCAATTTTCTTGCGTTCTTCCTCTTTCAATTCTTCATGATATTTATACAGATTAATCGCGTCTCCCTGAGTGGTGTTTTCTTGGACTCCATTCGTTTCTCTATAAGGCTTCGAATAGAGAGCCAAGGACATTCCCCAAGTCCACAAGTTGTACTTGTTCGGAAGATACATACTCAATATTGTCCATTAATACAATGTGTGTGTAAATGGATTTTGGCGGGTTAACACCTAAGATGAATTGGGAATCAACGGAAACTTCGTCCCTTGAAGTACCATCCATCCTCACTAATGGTGCACATTTGGTGCACTTGATACCCCAATACAGGCCGTTATAGGATCACGACGGAACTCAAGTTTTTGTGATTTCCCTGCGTAAACTGGGCTACATCGTGTTACTCCCAGTCATCGCTGCCGAACTCATAATTCCGTCGTCGTCGGTTCGAGCCCGACCCGCCCCACTCAGATTCCTCAGGATTTTTTGTTTAGTTATAAAGAAAATCTGGCAAAAAGTATGTGCCATATTTCCAAATAATTAGGGCCGCGATGATCGCATATCCAATAAATGCGATGTCGTAATCTCGACCACGAAGCACCTTTGCCAGAACTTTCTGATGGCGTTGCTCGGACCAGTTAAATGCATTTTGATAAATATTGATTCGTAGCATGCTCATGAAGACTGAAATCGTTGAAACCGTTACCAACATGCACCATGGGCAAAAAGCACCGATCACAAACAATGATTGCGAAAGAAGCCATAAGGCGAAAATTAAGGCAGCTGAGTAGATAAAAAATGCTATCCGAATCAGTGAATTTGGAAATTTAACTGACATGAGGCCCGCAATTGCGATGGTAATGACGGCAGATTCAAACATTAATCCAATAAAGGAGTTAGGGAAACCAAAGATCGTTGATTGCCATGAAAGCGCTACTTTGCTGCAATCAATGATTGCGTTGATGCTGCAACCAAGTTCGGCATCCTTATTTTTTGCTAACGCAAAGGCATCAATCGATAAAACCATGGCCGCGAAAAGACTCAGCGCAGCCGAAATCAACATGGTTATGTTTGCATTACGGAATTTACGCGCATCTGCAAATAACGGCTCGGACATAGGCTCAATCTTAAAGGAGATAGCGGTTTTTTCTTTCCCAATACGACTGTGACTTGCCGCTAATGCAGCAGTAGACTCGATAACAACGTGCAAACTGTAGAAATGAGTGGTTGAACATGATCGTAAAAAAGTGGAACGCTCGCGATGCTGCCAAATGCATCATAATCCCGTCAGATCTAGATCATAAATACAGTCGAGGAGTTCTAGGTGTAATCACCGGATCGGCCCAGTACCCAGGTGCCGCCGTTCTCACCACAGCTGCCGCATCGGCAACCGGACTTGGCATGATTCGATTTCATAGTTCATCTGGTCTAGCCCACTTAGTTTTGCATTCAACTCCTTCGGTCGTTGTGCAGCCAGGCAAGGTCACCGCTTGGTTGGTCGGCAGTGGAATTGATTCAAAACGAGGATCCGGTATTTCAACATGGCTTCGACACAGATGGTTCAAACTTTTGAAATTGCAATCAGTTCCAACTGTTTTGGATGCAGGGGCGTTGCGTTTGGCTGGATCACTTGAGCAGCCCACCCTGATTACTCCGCACGTCGGTGAGCTAGCTCAACTCCTAACTGATCGTGGAATCCTTGTAACTTCTGAGGCGATTGAAGGTGATCCCAAAAAATGGGTAGTACAGGCAGCGCAGACTTTGGGTGTAACGGTTCTGCTAAAAGGATCAATAACGTATGTTGCAAATGATTCACTTTTAATTTCACTCCCAGTTGCTACTCCATGGTTAGCAACAGCCGGCGCTGGGGATGTTTTAGCTGGAATTATTGGCGCACTTGTTGCAACAAATTCAATTGAGATTCTTAACGACAATAACTATTTAGCATACGTTGGCGCAACGGGTGCATTTATTCATGCACGTGCTGCCGCTTTAGCTTCCAACGGTGGACCAATTAATGCCGAAGCAATTATTGAAGAAATTCCACAAATAATTGCTCAAATTCTTTAATTAGAAACAACTAGGGATTTCCCTACATTAGTGCCAGCACTCATAATTTTCCCATTTCAGTACGATTCAATCTCACTTAGCGTAACTTTGTTGTATGAGCGATCGAGTCTTGGTAGTTACCGACGATATCTTTGAACTATCTACAATTAGCGCCGCCCTTAAATTACATGGAACCAATGTGGTTGGTGAAGCTCGAAAAGCAGCTGCTGCCATTTCGCTACAACGCAGCTTGCAGCCAAATGTTTTACTGATTGATATGCATGTAAATGGGGAAGACTCAATTACCGTAGCGACGGCAATTCGAAAAGAAAATCCACTGATTGGCATTATTTTATTAGTCGCATGTGCCGATTTTCGGCTGCTTGGCCAGTCGCAGACAGAGATTCCTGCCGGTACCAAAGTAATAATTAAAAGTACGATTTCAAATATCGCAAGTCTGTGCGAAATTATCTCCGAGTCCAGAATTTTTGCTAGTGATACTCCCATAACGTGGATCCACGGAAATGTGGTTTTAGATCAGATCAGTAAAGAGCACCTGATGTCTAAGCTCACTAATATTCAAATCGATACTTTGCGAATGGTGGCCGATGGCTTAACAAATGCTGAGATTGGTCGGATGCGCTTTGTCAGCGAAAAAGCGATTGAGCAGATCATCTCTCGCATCTCCCAAGTCATAAATGTTCAGCCAGATCGCAGCAAAAATATGCGGGTTCAATTAGTAGGCGAATATTTCAAGTGGATTGGCGCGCCAAGGCATTAATTTTTGCGACTGATCTACGTTCAACGGTAATCTTTCCTCTTGTGGAGCTCAGTGATATTCGCAGTCAGTGGAATGAAATTCTCGATAACCTCGAGGCCAAAAATCGAGTTGCATGGATCGCCTACTTTGATGCCCGCCTGAGTTCCTTCGAAAACAATCTGCTCACATTAGATTTCTCAGATAGCCGTAAATTTGCCGCATCACATGAGTACTCAGAAACTCGACCTAACCTAAAAGCCGACCTTCTTTTAGTGATCGAGCAGGTGCTGGGGCAAAAAGTAGAGATTGCTGAGCGATGAAGATTAAATCTCTTATTTCAGTGATTGCGGTATTCCTTACTGTATTTATAGCACCTAATGCTTCGGCAGTAACTTCGGTGCTATCCATGTCCGTTCTTCAGACTCCAAGTGCCTCCGAAACTCTTCTAACTCTCTATGGAAATCTCAAGCCAAATAAATCTGGAACGACAGTCAAAGTCCAGGTAGATACCAACGGTAAATGGAGTACGACTAAGTTTTCTACAAAAGTTACATCCGTGGGAACCTGGAGGGTTACCGCACTTGCTACCGCGCTTGAATCTAAAGTTCGATATCGAGCCGTTGCCGTCATTAATGGAACGACAATGTATTCACCAATTCGTTCGATTGAAATTAAACAATTGCCAGAGATCAATGATGCAGCGCAGTTTATTGATTTAGTTGGTCCTGGCGGCCGGGTGCACGGCGCCGATATTAGCAGGTGGCAACATCCCAATGGCAAGGAAATTGATTTCGTAAAGATGTATGACGCCGGAATGCGATTTGTTTTTATTAAGGCATCTGATACTCGTGATGAAGCAGATCAGTTGGCACTTAAATACTCAATGATGGATCACAATGCGGCGCAAGCAGCTGGTATCTATACCGGTTTCTATCATTATGCAGTTTTGCCATACGTCACTGATGCTGAAGGAATTAAAAAAGATGCGCTAGCGCAGGCCCAAAAAGTCGTCTGGCGATTGGCATCTATGGGCGGATATGGTCCAAGAGATTTGCCCTATGCATTGGATCTAGAAAATAAATGCGTTAGTTATTCGTCAACTGGTGCTTGTCGGCAATATGCAACGCGTTCGGCCGTGACGCTGTGGGCCACTACTTTTTTGGCATCCCTAAAAGAGAAAACAGGCCGTACTCCGATCTTGTATTCATATGCTAATTTCCTAGAAAGCTCCATGACTCGAACAAAAGAATTGTCTCAGTACCCATTGTGGCTCGCACACTATTCAATTGATCCAGCTAATCCCATCAACCAACCAGGTCAAAAAAATATTGGCTGTCACGTTCACTCTTGGACTCGTGCAAATTGTGATTCCGGATGGACTGTGTGGCAATACTCTTCCTGCGGAATCGCACCAAAATACGGAGTTCCCGGAAACCGTTTAGATCTCAATGTATTTCGCGGTACGCCATCATCATTTCTAGCACTTGCTAATGGAAGTTGGACACCGGAACCAGTGGATCTAATGCCTTCGCAAGAAATTTCAACGATGGCAATCGTAGAACAAATAGCCACCAAGACACATAAACTTGTTACATTCAAAGTTACCGTGAATAGACCAACAGGTAACCCAGTTGTAACCGGCTCCGTGAAATTAGTTTTTGATAAGGCAAACGTGCCAGCACTTAAACCAACTCAATCCGTTGTGCGAGAAACAAGTGGCGTTTGGACCCTTGCCCTACGTGCGGTTCCGGCTGGTACGTATAACGCCAAAGTTGTTTATGAGGATATTTCTGGAACACATGCGATGAGTTCATTCCCAGTTTCATTCACGGTTGAACAAGGGCCAACGCCATCACCCAAGCCAACGCCTTCACCAACAGCGACTAAAAAACCAACTACTGACGGCTGCCGAGGTCAGATAAAGAATTAACCGCTAAAAGTTGATTAAGTGCAACAACTTCACGGTCAACTAGCTGTTCGTAGGCGGCAATGGATTGTTTCTTTTCTTTTGAGCTCCAGCCAAGAGTTGGCGCAATCAATGCCGCAACTTCATCAGCTAACGAGAGAGCATGGCCCTGAGCTTCAAATGCCAAACGTGTGCGACGTGAAATGACATCGTCAACTGAACGCGCGCCTTCATGGCTTGCTGCATAAACAATTTCAGCCTTTAGATATGGCAGATTTTCAGCTAATTTTTCTCCAAGGCTTGGTTGCTCTTCAATCAACTCTAAAATCTCACTAATTAATGAACCATAGCGATTGAGTAGATGAGTAACTGTTTCAACTGCTAAACCAGATTCAGCTGCGATCCGCTCCTTTTGCTGTTCTAGCGCGAAGTACCCATCAGCACCAACTAGTGGAAGTTTTTCAGTTACTGAATCATTTGTGAGTCTGCGTAGTTCAATTACTGCGCGATCAACAACATCCTTGCCCATAATTCGATAGGTGGTGTATTTGCCGCCAGCAATGGAGACAAATCCTGGTGCTGGTCGATCTACCGTGTGCTCGCGCGAGAGTTTTGTCGTTGTTGCACTCTTATTATTTGCTACCAACGGGCGCAGACCTGCATAAACACCAATAATCTCTTCCACATTTAATTGTGGCTCTAATACTCGATTTGCCTGATCCAGGATGTATTGCACATCTTCGCGTGATGCAAATGGCTCGGCGCGATCGCCATCGTATGGCGTATCGGTTGTTCCAACGATCCACTTATCGCCCCAAGGAATCAAAAATAAAACAGAGACTGGAGTTTTCACGATAATTCCCGCATCAGATTGAATCGCTGAGCCAGGCACAACAATGTGCACCCCTTTACTCATGGTGACGGTGTAGCCAGGAGTTAAATCAAATTTAGCGTGTAACTCATCGCTCCAAATTCCGGCACACATAACTGTGGCGCCAGCTTTAATTGCAATCATTGCGCCAGTTTCAAGATCACGAGCATTGACACCAACTACACGTTTGCCTTCACGGATAAGTGATTCGGCACTTACACGAGTTGCGATGATCGCCCCGTGACGTGCAGCGGTACGAGCAACAGCTAACGTGTGTCTGGCATCATCAACTTGAGCATCGAAATATTTGATCGCACCAGTAACTAAATCGTGGCGAAGTGAAGGGGCAATTTCATTAATCTTTTTTTGGCTTAGGTGCTTGTGCCATGGCATCGCGCGTTGAAAACCGCGAAGTGCGTCGTATAAAGCCAGACCAGCACCAACGTATGTACGCTCTTTTAATTTTTCAGTTAATGGAAAAAGAAATCCAACTGGCTTAACCAGATGGGGACACAATGATGTAACCATTAATTCGCGCTCGTGGAGCGCTTCACGTACTAACTTAAAATCGTATTGTTCTAAATAACGAAGGCCACCATGAATTAATTTGCTGGAACGGCTAGAAGTTCCGGCGGCGATATCTTGCGATTCAATTAGCGCTACTTTTAGGCCGCGCGATGCCGCATCCAGTGCTGCGCCAACTCCTGTGACTCCCCCGCCAATTACCAAAATATCAAACTCATCGGTGGCAAGTTGCGTCAGCGCGTTTTCGCGCTGGTCTGGAGTCAGTTGCGATAAGAACATGCGTTACTTCTCCTTCTCCTTTGAGTACGCTAAGCCTAACTTACGACGAGGGGTTTGGCGCATCGTGAAATACATAGGCAGTTTGGATCAAGGAACGAGCAGCACTCGTTTCATGATTTTTGACCATGCCGGCCAGGTTGTTGGCCAACATCAACTCGAACATCGCCAAATATTGCCGCAAGCCGGTTGGGTCGAACACGATGCCAATGAAATTTGGGAGCGGGCCCAAGAAGTAATAACAGGTGCGCTCAAACAAGCCAATATTTTAGGCTCTGAACTAGCAGCCATCGGTATCACTAATCAACGCGAAACTACCCTTGTATGGGACGTTGAAACCGGTCGCCCGCTTTCCAATGCGATCGTATGGCAAGACACGAGAACTTCAGAGTTTCTTAACTCATTAACCGATCAGCAACAGCAAGTAATTCGGTATAAAACTGGTTTAACGATCGCGCCATATTTTTCCGGTAGCAAAATGCATTGGCTGCTGGAAAATATTCCAGCGGCACGTTTAGCATCGGCGCGTTTTGGCACTATCGATGCCTGGCTACTGTGGAACTTATCGGGTGGTGTTCGTGGCGGTGCTTATGCAACCGATGTAACAAACGCGAGCCGAACTCTGTTAATGAATTTAGAAACGCTCGACTGGGATGATGAATTACTCACAATTTTCGGTGTCCCTCGATCTGCTTTGCCAGAGATAAAATCCTCTTCCGAAAAGTACGCGCTCACTGATCCGCATGGTCCATTTGGCACGGCAATTCCAATTGCTGGAATTTTGGGAGATCAACAAGCGGCAATGGTTGGGCAAGTTTGTTTTGAACGTGGTGAATCAAAGACAACATATGGCACCGGAAACTTTGCCTTACTCAACACTGGAACTGAGATTGTTCGATCCAAAAATGGCTTACTAACAACTGTTTGTTTTAAATTTGGCGATCAACCGGCACGGTATGCCCTTGAAGGATCAGTTGCTGTTACTGGTTCAGCGATTCAATGGCTGCGAGATCAACTCGGAATTATTTCTCACGCCGCTGAAACGGAAAACCTTGCCTCATCTGTTTCAGATACAGCTGGTGTCTACTTTGTGCCAGCGTTTTCCGGATTATTTGCACCTTATTGGCGCAGCGATGCCCGCGGTGTCATTGTTGGGCTGACACGAGCGGCAACTAAAGCACACCTTGCGCGTGCAGCACTTGAAGCAATTTGTTATCAAACACGTGATGTTATGGATGCAATGGTTGCCGATAGTGGCGTGCCGATGAAAGAGATGCGAGTAGATGGTGGCATTACGGCTAACTCACTGTGCATGCAGATGCAGGCCGACATTATGGGAATCGATATCACCCGACCATTAATCGCTGAAACTACTGCGTTAGGTGCCGCCTATGCCGCTGGCCTAGCTGTTGAATTTTGGTCCTCACCTGAAGAAGTACAAAAGCAATGGAAGCAGTCGCGTCGATGGACACCAACATCCACAGCGCAAGAGCGCGCTGCTGGTTATGCTGGTTGGAAAAAAGCAGTCGAACGAACGCTCAACTGGACTGACTAGTTCTTTTTAATTTCAATAAGAAAAGCATTTGCTGGCGCAAGAATTGGCGCAGTTACACCAATCGTGGCTAGCGCTGCTCCACTCATTGTTATTCCATCCATCCAAAGTGGTGGCGTAATCAGCATGTAACGTGGTGTTCCAGCTGGGAAAACAGCTTTCACACTATACGAATCATTTGCTACTAACCCCGGAAATTTCAATGGCGCTGGATAAATCGCAGTTGTTGGCGTCAATTGCACATAAGCAAAGATCGCTTCATCTTTTTCATGTGAAACCACACCGTGTAAATATGCATATACTTCTGGATAATCAACGCGGGTAACTCGGCCAGAGTGCAACAAGCCGCGATTTGCCTTGTAGTACTTTGCCCACGTAGCTAGGTGTTCCCGCTCTTTCGCAGTTGCTTGAGTGATATTCCATTCAATTCCAGCATGACCAAACAAGGCCGTGACGGCGCGCATTGAAAGTTCTAGCGTTCGACCAGTTTGATGACCATGCGTTGGCCCAATGTGAGTTCCCAGTAATTCTGGTGGGATAACTTGGGCACTCCAGCGCTGGATTGTTTGACGCTCGAGCGCATCATTGTTATCGCTAGTCCAAAAACGATCAACTAAATCAATAACACCAAGATCAATGCGCGCACCACCCGATGCGCATGATTCAATTTCCAGATGTGGATGACGGATTTTTAATTCGGTAAATAAACGATAAATTGCTTGAGTTTGGCGGCGCACACCGGCTTTACCCAAATGTCCAGCATCGACTAGTACTCGATTGTGATCCCACTTGATGTAGGCAATGTTGTGCGCTGCTAAAACTGCTGAAGTCTGTTCTAAAACATGGTTGTAAGCACCTTCGTGGCCAAGATCTAACACTAATTGGTGGCGCCACAGTGGAGGAACACGATCACCTTCATGCAAAATCCATTCCGGATGTGCGCGATAAAGATCGGAATCTGGGTTAACCATTTCACCCTCAAACCACAGGCCAAATTCAATTCCCTTTTCATTGATGTGTTTAATGATTGGCGATAAACCTTGTGGCCATACGGCAGGATCAATTACCCAATCACCTAGCCCAGCACGATCGTTTCGGCGATCATGGAACCAGCCATCATCTAAAACAACTCGTTCGATCCCGATTTCGGCAGCAACATCAACTAGCGCTTTGATCTTGGCTTCATCGTGATCAAAGTAGAGCGCTTCCCACATGTTAAGTGTTAATGGACGAGCTCGCTTTGGATGCACATCTCGTGCACGAATGTGTGCGTGATAAGCCGCGCTAATTCCATCTAACCCATCAGATGAATACGTGCTGATAAGTGACGGCGCTTCATAACTTTCACCAGCTGCCAAAACCAATTCGCCAGGTAACAGTAACTCGCCCGCTCCCATTGATTGTGAGCCGTCGAAAAGTTTTTCTACTAAGTAATGCGAATTTCCGCTCCAGGCGATACTTGTAGCCCAAGCACTGCCTTGTCCAAAAGTAGTGTGCGCCGTCATTGCGATATCTGCGATTGAAAAATTATGACCGCTTCGTCCTTCGCGACTTTCACGTACCCAAGTTCCAATCGCGATCTCTCGTTTTTGTGGGTTGCGCTCATTAGACCAGCGACCAGCAAAATCTAGAGTTTGTGTTGCTTCACGTGGCAGTGGCAACCAATGTAAAAATTCGTTGAGGGTGTAATCACTTGTTCCAATATTTTTAACGGTTGCTTTTTGGGTAAGTACGCCATGTGTATCTAAATCAAAAGTACTAATAACGTCCAACTCAGCATGAAAATCACGAAAAGTAACAGTTACGTGATTTTCATTATGATGAAAATCAGTTACTTCAAAGTGTGTCGACCAGGCAGTTCCATTGCGATGACCAGAAAGTGTTGGACGGCCCAAAAAACCGCGCGAACTTTCGCGCATCAATCCTGGAAACTGTGGAACATCCCAGGAACTATTTGCGATTGAAGGTGTAATTGCGACGTGTGCTGAACTAACTTGACCTGGTAAGGGAGCTCCCCAGTGCGAAATAATTAAGGCGGTATTGATAACTTCAAGCATCAAAGAAGAAGATGGACTAATCAATATCGCCGATTGCTTGCTCATAAAGGTAGAGTACCTACTCTATGGACGAGAGTAAAAAACTTAGCGCTGGCATCGTTCGCAATGATCGAACCATGGCCGATGGTCGCACCATCCGTTATTACGATACCCAGGCTCAGATTCGAACTGCCATCGATGCCCGTCCAAAAGAAGAAGAACCGGGTATTGGCGAACTTCGTTTAGATCCTTTGGTTAATGAATGGGTAGCAATGGCTGCTCATCGTCAGGGCAGAATCTTTTTACCGCCAAAAGAATTATGTCCGCTGTGTCCAACAACTGGTGAGTTACTAACTGAGATTCCAGAACCTGATTTTGAAGTCGTTGTTTTTGATAATCGTTCACCATCGCTTCGACCCCCAGTTGGAGATTGGGTGCTACCTGATTTGGTTGGTCCAGATACTGATTTGGGAAGTGCCGCTGGAAAGTGTGAAGTTATCTGTTTCACGGCCCAACATGGCAACGCTTTTAAAGATTTAACGACACATCGGGTTCGTGTGCTTTTAGAAGCCTGGATCGATCGCACTGCCGACTTATCGCAGGAAGTATTTATCGAACACATCGCACCATTTGAAAACCGTGGTGAAGAAATTGGCGTAACCCTCTCGCATCCACATGGTCAAATTTATGCTTATTCTTACTTGCCACCACGTGTTGAAAAAATGTTAGCTGCGGCAAACCTGTACAAAACGCAAACCGGGAAAGTTTTGTTTGATGAAGTTCTCGCCCGTGAAATTCGCGACCAGGAACGTGTCATCGCTAAAAATGATCGCTGGATCGCTTTTGTGCCATATGCAGCCCGTTATCCATTTGAAATTCATATCGCACCACTTCATCCAGTCGCTGATTTAACTGGCCTCACCGATGCTGACCGCGATAGTTTCCCGGAGATTGCACTAGAGGTAACTAGACGCCTCGATGGCGTCTTTGGAATTGAAATGGCATACATCGCCGCTTGGCATCAGGCACCGGTACGTGTTGGCCGAGATGTATTGCGTCTTCATTGGCAGATAACAAGTGTGCGACGTGCACCGGGCAAGTTAAAGTATTTAGCCGGATCAGAATCTGCCATGGGTGCATTTATTATGGATATGCGTCCAGAGCAATCAGCGGCCCAACTTCGTGAAGTAGTTTTGTAATGCGAGTATTAGTTACTGGCGGTACTGGTTACATCGGCTCTACCGCCGTGGAAATATTAACTTCGCGTGGGTTTGAAATCTCGATTTTGGATGATTGCAGCACCGGGCATGCAGATAGCGCCCCTGCTAGTGCGCGCTTTATTCAAGGTTCACTTTTAAATTTAGCTGATATTGCTGATGCACTGACTAGCTGTGACGCAGTGATGCACTTTGCCGGCAAATCACTCGTCGGTGAATCAGTGGAAAAACCAGATTTATATCATTCGGTAAATGTTGACGGTACTCGCAATCTGCTCGATGAAATGCGCAAGCAATCCGTTACCAAGATTGTTTTCTCTTCATCTGCAGCCACTTATGGTGAGCCACAACAGGTCCCGATTTTAGAAACCGCGGCAACGCTTCCAACAAATCCATATGGCGCAACCAAGTTGGCCATTGATCACATGATTACGGCCGAAGCCCAAGAACATGCAATTGCTGCTGCTTCGCTTCGCTACTTCAACGTTGCTGGCGCCCTCAAGTGTGATCGCGGTTGGTTAGCCGAGCGCCATAATCCCGAGACTCACTTAATTCCAAATGTTTTACGGAGCAAAATCGATAACCCAGTTAAAATCTTTGGTACCGACTGGCCCACACCTGATGGCACATGTATCCGCGACTATGTTCACGTAATCGATTTAATTGAAGCCCATATCAATGCCTTAGATTCGCTAAATCGCCCCGGTCATGAAATTTATAATTTAGGAAGTGGATCAGGTTATTCAGTTCGCGAAGTTGTTGCGGCGGCAAGTGCAGCAGCTGGGCGAGAAATTCCATCGGTAGATTCACCAAGGCGCGCCGGTGATCCAGCGGTACTCATAGCCGATATCTCAAAAGCTAAGGCCGCGCTTAATTGGTCACCTACTCGCGATATCAACACAATGGTTTTAGATACGCTCCTTTCATTTGGACAATAATGAGTTCGATCGATGAGAAATTTCTGGAAACTTTTGGTGTTGAAGCTGATCTGATCGCGGCTGCACCGGGCCGAGTTAATTTAATCGGCGAACATATCGATTACAGCCAAGGCTTTGTGCTGCCCTTTGCAATAAGTGAGCGCACATATGCCGCAATTAGAAAGCGCGATGATTCAGTCGTTCGAATTGCTTCGGTGCAACGTCGAAACAAAATTGTCACGGTAGATATTAAAAATGTTAAGCCTGGCTTAAAGGGTGAATGGGAGCGCTACGCCCTAGGCGTCTTGTGGTCGATGGGAGTTACTTCTGGCGTTGATCTAATGATCGATGGCCATGTTCCACTTGGTGCCGGACTTTCCTCATCGGCGGCATTGGAATGCTCGGTGGCCACGGCTGTAAATCATCTCTTTAATTTAGGTTTTGATTTACAAGAGTTAGCACGACTAACGCAGCGCGCTGAAAATGATTACGTCGGAGTCCCCTGCGGAATCATGGATCAATCTGTTTCACTCATGGCCTCGGTTGGATCAGCAATCTTGCTTGATTGCCGTGATCTGACTACCCAAAATATCCCCTTCGACGTTGCAGCAAGTGGCCTAGAACTTCTCATTATTGATACCCAAGCACACCATGCATTAACCGATGGTGGCTATGCCAACCGCCGAGCATCGTGTGAATCTGCTGCCAAAAAATTAGGCGTCGAATCAATGCGCCAACTAAGCATGGCTGCTTTACAGAGTGGAAAAGAATTAATCACCGGCGAGGAATATCGCCGGGCTCACCACGCCGTAACTGAAATGGCACGGGTTCATGAATGTGTGATCGCTTTGAAAGCACATGATTTTAAAAAGGTTGGCGAACTCCTTAACGCATCACATGCTTCACTTCGCGATGATTACTCAGTCTCGTGCCCAGAATTAAATGCGGCGGTTGAAGCTTCGCTAACGGCCGGTGCACTTGGTGCGCGAATGGTGGGTGGAGGTTTTGGTGGAAGTGCGATCGCTCTCATTGATGTAAAAAAGAGTCGTGAAACCATTAACGCCATTGAAAAAGCCTTTGCCGCACAAAAATTTAAAGCCCCAAGATTTTTTACTTCCTTGCCAAGTCAAGGCGCCGAGGTTATCTCCCGCAAAACTCTGTAAGTACTTTTAAAGCGGATTAATCGAAATTACTTCTACCCCGCCAATGGCACCTAAAACATTTAGTAAATCTGTTGGATCACTGCCTGGTATGGCAACAGTAATGTCATCGTAACCGCGACCATCTTCAGATTTAATAACGGCGAGCGCGCGAATATCGCCACCTGCTGCGCCAATTGCGGAAGCGAGAAGACCTAAAGAACCTGGACGATCTGGAAGTGTGACGTTAAGTTGAAATAGGGCCATGAGTAAACAATACCCTGCTCGTATTTCAATCACATTACGTTAATTGGAAGGAGCACTTCCTAAAGTGACCGTAAAACTCTTTTGCCCACCTCCGGGTAGTTCGACGCTGACTTCTACCGAAGCACCTGGCGCGTATGAGCGAATTTTTACAATTGCTGCGACTTGATCACTTATTCGGACTCCCCCGATAGATTTAATAACAGAGCCTGCCGGTATTCCTGCTTTTTCCGCGCCTTCGCCCGGACTTAATCGAAGAATTTTAGCACCAATTCCAACAAAGGTCGTATCAAAGAAAATTCCAAGTACGGGCCGAGTTGATTTGCCTGTTGCTATCAACTCGTCGATCACACGCTTTGCCTCGTTTATTGGAATTGAAAACCCAAGCCCAATACTTCCACTGGCCCCGCCCGAAGAAAGTGTTGCGATGGCAGAGTTGACGCCAATAATTCGGCCCCTTGAATCTAAAAGTGCGCCTCCAGAATTTCCCGGATTAATAGCTGCATCGGTTTGAATTGCATTGACAAACGACTCTGAGCCAATTGAGCCAGTTGTTACTGGACGATTAAGCGCAGAGATAATCCCACTTGTTACGGTACTCGCCAAACCCAAAGGAGATCCGATTGCAACCACCTGTTCACCAACGCTAATTTTACTGGAATCTCCAACGGTAACGGTTGGCAAGTTACCTCTTGCAATTTTTAAGACTGCAAGGTCATAAGCAATATCACGTCCCACTATTTGGGCAGGAATGGTGTCGCCATTTAGTAACTCCACAACGATTGTTCCACTCGATACTGCGGTTTCAATCACGTGATTATTTGTGATGATAAATGAAGCGGCGCCATCTGTCTTATAGATTGAGCCGCTCCCGCTACCAGATCCTGCTATTGACGTGACTTTTATCGAAACCACGGATGGTGTAACCAGGGCGGCAACGCTCTTTACATCAATACTTGGAGCGCCAATGGTTAATCCTGTTCGCGCAGAAGAACACCCATTTGCCGGAGCTAAGAAAATTGCCTGGCTTTTCTTATCAACACAGACTTTTATTCCTGCTGGCTCTGAAGTCGTTGCATTTGCAATCCCGCCCACAACTAAGGCACCTACTAGGAAGCCAGCAAAAATTTTATATGTGCTCTTTAACATTTTTTCTCCCATGAAGGCAATTAATCATTGAATACTGAAAGATAATGTAAATATTCCTTCGTAAGAGCTCAGACTACGTTAAAATAACCCAAGCGCCTGCGACTTTTACTTTTACTGACGGCAGTGGCATAATTGAATCTTTTGAAGAACCAGTTGGTCCCGCTACAACTTGGGCTTTTTTGAATGGATCAAAACTGGCATTGTGAACTGAACAGATAAGAAGCTTGCTCGCTGACAAATAATTTACCTGTCCCCCTTGATGAGTACAGATAGTTTGATAGGCAAAGACACCTGTCTTAGTCCTAAACAAAAGCGCCGGCGCACCATTTGGAAGCGTGAACTTGAAATTTGCGCCAACTTTGACCTTGGTCAGCTTTACGATTTTGGTGCTGGCCGCTTCAGCTTTCGTTGAAAATCCAAAGAGTGAACTCAAAGCAACGGTAACCGAGCCCTGTAGAAATAAGCGGCGATTAATTGTCATGCCTAAGAATAACCGAGAAGCCCCAGATCGCAGGGTGGATGATTTTCGTGCTCCCTGACTTGGATTCGAACCAAGAACCTGTCGATTAACAGTCGACTGCTCTGCCGTTGAGCTATCAGGGATTAAAGGCGTAAGCCCGAACTCTATCGCACCCATGCGTGAGCGCTCAAACTGACAAATACCTGAAGGTGAGTTTAGAGAGCCCCGAGAGCTAAATCATGCAGGGATCTACGCGCACTTTCTAAGGCCACCAGTTGGGCAAAGGCGGCGTTGTATTCAATCTCATTTTCAACTGGATTTAATCGCTGCAAGGAAGATTTTAATTCCGCAATAGAACGAGAAATTGCAACCTCTCGCAATCTGGCAACGATACTCGCAACGTAAACACCAGTGGGTTTACCATCGGCTCGGATCGGTTCCACACTAAGTTCAGTAAATAACGCTCGAACATTTTCATCTTTTATATTTTCTGGTGAAAGTTTCTCTTCGGTGTCGATTGCACTACGCAGCGCAAGATATGCCGGATGCGTAAAGGCGCCAACTTCAATTGAACCCCATAAATCTTCAATAAAGAGTTGCCCCTCTTGTAAGCGGGCCTTCAAAACTTCACGTTCAAGAATTAATCTCGCTTCATTGGGATCTGGTCGAAAGTTTTCTGGCGCTGGTACTTGGTCGCCATCAACGGCTGCACCTGATGCGCGAGGAGCATTTTTAACTCCCTGATTTACAGCGCGCGTCACAATCTCAACTTCAACACCAAGCCACCCAGCAAGTAAACGGATGTACTCGGGGCGTAAAGATTTATCTCTGATTTGGGCTACCAATGGCGCCGTTGTATTTAACGCATTTACCCGGCCTTCAGCTGAATCTAATTTATGTTTTGCTAGTTCGCTACGGATTGCAAACTCGAACAATGGAATACGACGTGCGATTAAATCGCGCAATGCTAGATCACCTTTTTCTTGGCGAAGTTCGCATGGATCAAGACCATCTGGCTCCACCGCAACAAATGTTTGGGTAACAAATTTTTGATCTTCACTAAAGGCGCGAAGTGCAGCTTTTTGCCCAGCTGCATCGCCATCGAAAGTAAAGATAACTTCGCCTCGGAAAGAATCATCATCCATCAGCAATCTGCGAAGAATTCGAATGTGATCGCTGCCAAATGCAGTTCCACACGTTGCAACCGCCGTTGTTATTCCAGCTAGATGTGCAGCCATCACATCTGTGTAACCCTCAACAATTACCGCCTGGCGCTTCTTTGCAATCTCTTTTTTAGCGACATCTAAACCATATAAAACTTGGCTTTTCTTATAGATCGGCGTCTCTGGAGTATTGAGATATTTTGGGCCTTGATCTTCTTCATCACTGGCAAGTTTTCGTGCGCCAAAACCAACAACATCTCCGGAAATATCTCGAATCGGCCAAGTTAGGCGATTTCGAAAACGATCAATTGGTCCGCGTTGGCCCATCTTGGATAAGCCGGCAAGCTCTAACTCATCAATGGTGTAATCCATTGCGCGAAGATGTTTAGTTAGTGAATCCCATTCATCGGGTGCATAGCCAACGCCAAATTGAACACATGCCGCTTTATCAAATCCACGCTTTGTTAAAAGTTCACGTCCATGCGCCGCACCTGGTGACGTATTGAGCTGTTCTTGATAAAACTTTGCCGCCTCAGCATTTGCAGTAATCAGACGACTTCGTGCACCAGATGTAAAGACTGGGCCAGAAGAAGAGCTTTCGTCATAGCGCAAGGTATAGCCAATGCGATCGGCCAGGCGTTCAATAGTTTCCGTAAATGTTAAGTGATCAATTTTCATTAAGAAGGCGATAGCGTCGCCACCGGTTTGGCAGCCAAAGCAGTGGAAGTATCCCTTGCTGGGAGTCACATGAAATGACGGTGACTTTTCATCGTGAAAAGGACACAAGCCTTTCTTTTGTCCACCACCAGCGTTTTTTAGTTGAACGTAATCTGCGACAACTTCATCAATTGGCGCACGGTCGCGGATGTATGCAACATCTTCATCTCTAATGCGCCCGCTCATGCCACAACCTTACCGATTAGCAGTTAACCGTGCGTGTAAGGCGTAGGCACCAGGGTCAGTTAGCGCGGCGACTTGATCGATAATCACACGCATCTTGGCTAATTCATCACTGGCTTCATTCCATGGCTTCTGGAAAAAGGAATCTAACTCGTGTGGATACTTGTGCAACATCTCCACTAAATCACCGATGATTATCTGTTGCTTGGCATAGCGATCTTGGGAGTGTGCCGCGTTGATTAAGTAGTGACCAGCAATTGCTTTAAGAAAATCAACCTCAACTTTTTGTTCACGAGGAATTTCCAGGTTGGCACTGTATCTAGACAGTGGACCATCTCCGTGCAACCGGCGAGTTTCAACTTCAGCGGCCAAAACAAATCTTCCAATTAATTGACTGGTTGAATCTTTTAATCTGGCCAAACTGCGATGACTGCCATCGTAATAATGCGGCCAGGCAGATAATGCCGAAAGCCTTGAATGAGCAGCAATTGCTTCCTGCGCCGTTGCATCACTTTTGTAATCTTGCGTCATAACCTTAAATAGCTGATCAAAATCCTGTTCAAAGTTCTTTACCGAAACTTGGCCGGCAAATATCGCATCCTCTAAATCATGCACCGAATATGCGCAATCGTCGGACCAATCCATAATCTGGGCTTCAATACATTTTTTTCCAGCCGGTGCACCTTGGCGCATCCAATTAAAAATCTCTTGATCATCATCGTAAACCCCAAACTTTTGAGGATTCTCACTTCGTGGCCATGGATACTTAGTTGCACCATCTAATGAGGCGCGAGTTAAGTTCAGGCCAATACTTTTTCCATTGGTATCTACCGTCTTTGCTTCAAGGCGCACCAATAGTCGAAAGCTTTGTGCGTTGCCTTCAAAGCCACCAAAGTTTTCGGCAATAACAGCGAGTGCTTCTTCGCCATTGTGACCAAAAGGTGGATGACCTAAATCGTGTGCTAGGCAAGCGGTATCTTGTAAATCTGGATCTGCTCCTAGTGATTCACCAAGTTCGCGGCCAATCTGGGCACACTCTAAAGAATGTGAAAGACGTGTTCGTTGAAAATCATTTTCCCAAGGCACGGCTACTTGTGTCTTTGCCGCCAATCGACGAAGCGCAGCTGAGTGAATTACTCGGGCGCGATCTCGCATAAATTCGGTACGGCCAGCACGCTTTGCCGGCTCATCCAAGAATCGCTCTTGATCAAAAGCGCTGTAACTCATGGCAGCACTGTAGTAAGAATGTCGGCTTCAGGTAAATGATCACTTATTTGAATTCCTCGTTTACCAACGGTGATGTAGGCCAAATATGCCCCTGCTTCGCGCAGTAAATATTTGTATCCGCTATTTTCTAGTGAATTAGGACCAGTTTGTACGGGTGAACAAGTGGCGATAACACCCTGATCATTTGCCATAGTTACCGCGCGTTTGCAATGAAAAGCATCGGTCACAATGATGACATCACTGACATATCGCTTCTTCATAACTTTTGCATATGCCTTAGTGCTTGTTAATGTATCTCGGCCCTCTTCTACTGCCGTAATTTTGCGAGCAAGAATGCCATTCATGCGCAACCAATATTTTCCAGATGCCGCTTCCGTTGTTCGATCCCCGGGTGCGCCGGCACCTACGGTGATAATCGTTGGCGCTAAACCTAAATCAAAGATGCGCTTTGCTTCAATTAAACGTGCCTCTAAAACTTCAGCTGGTCGACCGTCAAATTGGGCTGCTCCCAAAACGACAATCACATCTGCCGAACGTGTGACTGGATTATGCGCAGCTCGCCAAACTTGGGAAACTCCGTAGGCTGGTGCAATCAACGCTAATAATAAAATAATGGTGATTGTGCGACGGATCCATCGAAATAAAAACATTTATCCGCCAGAAAACGCATCCTCTAGTTCAACGTGAACTAGTTCATCTGGATCATTTAGCCAGCCATCGGGCAAGGTTGGTGCCCGGCCATGACTTGTACGACCACGTGGCTTTTCGCCAACCTCAATTGGATATGGCTGATCCTCTAATTGATCAAGTAATAAGCGCATCTCGGGTAACGATGAAACCATTCCTAAATCATGGCGGATTTCACGCGCTACCCGGAAGCCCTTTAGATACCAAGCCATGTGCTTTCGCATATCGCGCATTCCACGATCTTCCGACTCTAAATATTCAACGATTAGATGTGCATGACGAAACATCACTTCGCGAACTTCGTGCAGCGTTGGCGTGATTTGTTTATCGTTTCCTTGCAGCGCCGATACTAAATCTGTAAATAACCATGGTCGCCCAAGACATCCGCGGCCTACAACAACACCGGCGCAACCAGTTTGTTCAGTCATTGCAACAGCATCGGCGCCAGACCAAATATCGCCATTGCCTAAAACAGGTACACCCGTTGGCTTTAAATGCTCAACTAATGCCGTAATTGCCGACCAATCAGCTTTACCTTCATACATTTGGGCGGCGGTGCGAGCATGTAATGCCACCCACGCAACACCTAAATCTGCCGCCGACTTTGCCGCTTCCAAATACGTGTGGTGATCACTATCGATGCCGATTCGCATCTTGACCGTTACCGGGATACCAAATGGTTTTGCCGCCTCTACCGCTGCACCAACAATATTGCTGAAAAGTTTTCGTTTAAAAGGAAGGGCAGCTCCCCCGCCTTTGCGGGTAACTTTTGGAACTGGGCAACCAAAATTCATATCGATGTGATCGGCTAGATTTTCTTTGCCAAGCATTGTCACTGCCGCACGCATCGTTGTTGGATCGACACTATAAAGCTGAACAGATCGTGGCCATTCATCTTTACCTGGCACAATCATGCGCAAAGTTTCTGGACGTCGCTCTATTAATGCGCGTGCCGTAACCATTTCAGAGACGAACAACCCAGCACCTTGTTCGCGGCACAAAGTTCTAAATGGTGCGTTAGTAATTCCAGCCATAGGAGCTAGAACAACTGGCGGATCTACGTAATGATCGCCAGTTGCTAATGGAAGTAGAAGTGGTTTTAGCAACCTAGTAAACGTGGTGCTAGCCAAGCCTGAACTTGATCCAAGCTAATACGCTCTTGGGCCATAGTGTCGCGGTCGCGAATTGTTACTGCATTGTCTTCCAGTGTTTCAAAGTCAATTGTGATGCAGTACGGCGTACCGATTTCATCCTGACGACGGTAGCGACGACCAATTGCACCCGCATCATCAAAATCAATATTCCAATTTTTACGAAGCTCGGCGGCTAAATCCCGCGCCTTGGGTGATAAATCTGCGTTTCTAGATAACGGCAGCACAGCAACTTTAATCGGTGCTAAACGATGATCTAACTTAAGTACTGCACGCTTTTCCATTTCACCTTTGCTATTTGGTGCCTCATCTTCAGTGAAAGCATCCATCAAGAAAGTTAAAGTGCAGCGATCTACCCCGGCTGCTGGTTCAATCACAAATGGCGTCCAACGCTCGCCTTTCTCCTGATCAAAATAAGTTAAATCCTTACCCGATGCAGCAGAGTGAGCCTTTAAATCGAAATCGGTGCGGTTAGCAATACCTTCTAGCTCGCCCCATTCGGTGCCGGCAAATTCAAACTTGTATTCGATATCTGCAGTTCGCTTTGAATAATGCGACAGCTTTTCTTTTGGATGATCGTAAACGCGAAGGCGCTCTGGATTAATACCGAGGTCTACATACCAAGCCATGCGGGTATCGATCCAGTATTGATGCCACTCTTCATCGCTACCTGGAACTACGAAGAACTCCATCTCCATCTGCTCAAATTCGCGAGTACGGAAAATAAAGTTTCCAGGAGTAATTTCATTACGGAAAGATTTACCAATTTGGCCGATTCCAAATGGAGGTTTCTTTCGCGAAGTCGTCATTACTTGATCAAAGTTAATAAAAATTCCCTGCGCAGTTTCGGGGCGCAAATATGCCAAACCTGATTCATCTTCAGTTGGCCCTAAGTACGTTTTTAACATTCCGCTAAATTGTTTTGGCGCAGTGAATTGACCTTTATTTCCACATGCCGGACAGTTAATTTCAGCTAAAGATTCAGCTTTCTTTTTATGCTTAGCCTCGTAGGCCTCTTCTAAGTGATCGGCGCGGTAACGTTTGTGGCAAGCCGTACATTCAGTTAATGGATCACTAAAAGTTGCAACGTGTCCAGAAGCTTCCCAAACTTCTTTTGCCAAAATTACGCATGAGTCCAGGCCAACAACATCTTCCCGGCCCATAACCATGGCTTTCCACCACTGGCGCTTTACATTGTTTTTAAGTTCGACACCTAATGGGCCGTAATCCCATGAAGCTCGAAGGCCTCCATAAATTTCTGATGACGGGTAAACAAACCCACGTCGCTTGGCTAGTCCAACGATATTTTCTAAACGATCCGTTGCCATTTCTAATTTCTCCATCCGGGGAATATAAGAGCCGGTGAATGGACAATGCCCGGCTGGCTGTCGGCGAAAGGCAACAAGTGTTACTTCCGTACGATAATTTTACTCTGAGTATGGCCGCTCATATGCACCTGGCTCATCAATTGCTTGCGCCAAAGTTGGAATCGCATTCATTTTTACATCGATGTTGCTCAGGGCTCTACGATATGAGCCCACATTTTCCCAACGTGTTACCAGCGACCACAATGTTGGTTCATCTAAATTCTGGCCAAATTCACCATCTATAAATCCTTTGCAGGCTGAAAAAGCGGTCAGACTGGTGGCCAAAAGAGTTTCAAAATGAGCGCTATCGCCCAAGGCGACGTTAAATCTAGCGATTGCGAGCATGGACTGAGCCTACCGCCCGGACAATGAAAATGAAAATCATTTTCATTTGTGCCGTGGTCTCGATCGCCCTAGTTGCAGGTTTTCTGGCACTTCACTTTACCGAACAACTTTTTGGCTCACATGCCAAGTGCTAAATCTTTAAGCTTTACCAAATCTTCGATCTCTAGCTGAATACTCTTCAATCGCCTTCCACAAGGTTTTTCTGGTGACATCGGGCCATAAGACATCCATAAAGACAAACTCGGCGTAAACACTTTGCCAGGGCAAGAAATTACTGATGCGCTGCTCCCCCGATGATCGCAAGAAAAGATCCACATCGCTCATCTTTGGTTCATCAAGGTATTTAGCAAAAACCTTCTCGGTGATCGCATCTACTTTGATCTTTCCACGTTTAACATCTCGGGCCAGCTCGGTTGCGGCATCAACAATTTCAGCACGCCCACCATAATTTACGCACATATTTAAAGTTAGAGTTTTATTTTTTGACGTTAACTCTTCGGCTTCTTCTAACTCATTTATAACACTGCTCCACAAACGCTTAGGGCGACCAATCCAGCGGATTCGAACACCCATCTCGTTCATTTGATCTCGGCGTCGCCTAATAACATCACGATTAAAACCCATCAAAAACTTGACTTCATCTGGTGAACGGTGCCAGTTTTCAGTTGAAAATGCATATGCGCTGATTTCTTTTACACCAAATTCAATTGCACCTTCCACAACATCAAAGAGCGCCGCTTCACCAGCTTCATGGCCGGCGGTTCGCGCCAAGCCACGTTTTTGAGCCCAGCGTCCATTGCCATCCATCACGATTGCAACGTGATGTGGAATCTTCATCGTCATACTCGCTCTACCATTGGCAATGAACGCAGGCCACGTTCTAGATGCCATTGTAAATAAGCTGCAATTAAACCGCTAGCTTCGCGGCGAAAACGTTGCTCACTTGCCGTTGCCACGTCCCAATCACTGCTGAGTAATGCGCCCATTAAATTGAGAGTTTCAGGTGCAGGTGTTGCACATGCCGATGGTCGACATTCGGCGCACACTGAACCTCCACCCACCAGTGAAAAGTATCGATGTGGCCCTTCTTTTTCACAGCGTGAACAAATCGTCATCGAAGGTGCATAGCCAGCAACTGCAAGTGAACGTAATAAAAATGCATCTAAAATTAATAATGGCTCATAACGATTTTCCGCTAAAGCTTTCATGCCGCCCACAACCAGGGCAAACTCTTGCGCCGCTGGCTCATTTTCTTGACTGGTAAATCGCTCAGCCGCTTCTAAAATCGCTGCTGCCACAGTCCAACGCTGGTAATCCATTGTTAAGGCTTCGCCATAATTCATGATCGCTTCAACTTGGGTAACAGTGTCAAATGTTTTACCGGTGTACAGCTGAATATCAACATGGCTACCAGGTTCTAAACGTGCACCGAATTTCGATTTTGTTCGGCGAACACCTTTTGCTACTCCGCGAATTCGACCATGTTCGCGAGTAAGCATGGTAATAATTCGATCTGCTTCGCCAAGCTTTTGGGTGCGCAGGATGATCGCCTCATCCCGATACAAACTCATATGGGTAAAGGTAGTGCGTAGGGCTAGCGAATCGCGCGATTTATCGCAGACACGACCGCTTTAAGTGATGCCGTCGTAGTGTTTGGATCAATTCCAACTCCCCAAAAGACATCGCCGTCGATTGCGCACTCAAGATATGCCGCAGCCGATGCATCGCCACCGGCAGATAGCGCATGTTCAAAATAATCTAGAACTCGAACATCGACGCCATAGTTTTGCAAGATATTACAAAACGCTGCAATTGGTCCGTTTCCCTGTCCTTTTAATTCATGTAAGTCGCCGCGGTCGGTAAGTGTCACGGTTAAGTGAACATCTTCGCCCAGGGTTGAACTTTGTGACAAACCCTTTAAGCGGAAACGCCCCCATGGCGCAGAATCTGTTGGCAAGTATTCATCTTCAAAAATTCTCCATAAATCGTTGGCATCAACTTCGCCACCTTCGGAATCTGTTTTAGCCTGAACAACTTTTGAAAATTCAATTTGCAAACGTCTAGGCAGATCTAAGTGGTGCTCATTTTTCATTAAGTAAGCAACGCCACCCTTGCCAGATTGTGAGTTAACCCGAATCACAGCTTCATATGATCGTCCAACATCTAATGGGTCGATCGGAAGATATGGAACGGCCCACGTAAAGTCGCGAACTGCTTTGCCAGCAGCTTTTGCATCACGTTCTAGATGTTCGAAACCCTTTTTAATTGCATCTTGGTGGGAACCAGAAAAAGCGGTAAAGACTAAGTCGCCGCCATATGGGTGGCGCTCTGGAACTCGAAGTTGATTGGCGTATTCAACTGTTCGACGAATTTCATCGATATTTGAAAAATCAATATGTGGATCGATTCCATGCGAAACCAAGTTCATGCCCAGGGTTACTAAACAGACATTGCCGGTACGTTCACCATTTCCAAATAGTGTTCCTTCAATTCGATCAGCTCCGGCTAGATAAGCAAGTTCGGCCGCGGCAACTCCGGTTCCGCGATCATTATGTGGGTGCAGTGAAACTATGACGCTCTCGCGGTTATCAAGATTTCGACACATCCACTCGATTGAGTCGGCGTAAACATTTGGTGTTGCTAGCTCCACTGTTGCCGGCAAGTTAATGATGGTCTTCCACGCTGGTGTTGGCTTCCAGATGGCGTTAACGGCGTTGCAAACCTCTACTGCAAACTCTAATTCAGTGCCGGTGTAAGACTCTGGTGAATATTCAAATGAAATCTTGGTTTCCGGAACTGTTGCAACAAGTTCTAGGCACAGCGCGGCCGCATCGGTTGCGATCTTTTTAATACCCTCTTTGTCTTGGCCGAATACCACACGACGTTGCAGGGTCGAAGTTGAGTTGTACAAATGAATAATCGCTTGCTTTGCACCCTTTACCGATTCAAAAGTTCGTCGAATCAGTGGATCTCGAGCCTGCGTAAGGACCTGAATAATTACATCATCCGGAATTAAATTTTCTTCAATAATTTTACGAACGAAGTCAAAATCTGTCTGGCTCGCACTTGGGAAACCAACTTCGATCTCCTTGTAACCCATCGAAACTAATAACTTGAACATCGCTAACTTGCGCGGTGTATCCATGGGATCAATTAACGCCTGGTTGCCATCGCGCAGATCTACCGACGACCATTGCGGAGCTTTAACCATCTTCTTATCTGGCCAGGTGCGATCAGCTAAATCAGTTGGGTGAATCGCGGAATATCGATGCACCGGCATCTTTGATGGGACTTGCTTCGGGAAATTCACGCCGTTACCACCATCATGGTTCAAGGGTAACGGTTGAGTTAAAGGACTGGCAAGTAGCGATCTAGTTCGAAAGCACTTACCTGTCGGCTGTAATCAAGCCATTCGGCCCGCTTATTGCGAAGAACATATTCAAAAACATCTTCACCTAAAGTCTCGCGAACTAAATCACTTTTTTCCATAGCGCTGATGGCTTCATTTAAATTCGATGGCAGCGCAACTGGATCACGCGTTTCATCTAAAACATAATTTTCTTCTACGCCCTTTAGTCCAGCAGCCAACATCACGGCATAGGCCAGATATGGATTACATGCAGAATCAGGTGATCGAAATTCGATTCGTGTGGAATTTTCCTTTTTTGGCTTGTACATCGGCACTCGAACTAAAGCGCCACGATCACTTTGCCCCCAGTTGGCATATGCCGGAGCTTCCCCGCCACCATGCAAGCGTTTGTAAGAATTAACCCACTGATTTGTGATCGCAGTAATTTCTGGTGCATGTTTAATTAGACCTGCGATAAATGATCTTCCTACTGACGATAAATTAAATTGTGCATTTGCATCGTAGAAAGCATTTTCTTCACCTTTGAAGAGTGAAACATGTGTATGCATTCCGCTGCCTGGGTGATCAGTAAACGGCTTTGGCATAAATGAAGCATGAAAACCTTGGTCTAAGGCGACTTCTTTAATGACATGGCGAAAAGTCATGATGTTGTCGGCAGTAGTTAAAGCATCGGCGTATCGAAGATCAATCTCTTGTTGGCCAGGTGCACCTTCGTGATGTGAGAACTCAACACTGATTCCCATGGCTTCTAGCAAAGTAATTGCAGCTCGTCTGAAATCATGTCCTACAACTGCCGGAGTATGGTCGAAGTAACCACCTTGATCTACTGGAACCGGTGCAACTCCAGTTTCGGGCTGCTTTTTAAATAAGAAGAATTCAATTTCAGGGTGGGTGTAACAGGTGTAGCCCATGTCAACAGATTTTTGTAAAGTTCGACGTAAAACATTTCGTGGATCTGAAGGCGAGGGGCTGCCATCGGGCATGACAATGTCGCAAAACATTCGCGCCGCACCCGGTGATTCAGTGCGCCACGGTAAGACTGAAAAAGTAGCTGGATCTGGTTTTGCCAACATATCTGATTCAGTTGTGCGCGCAAAACCTTCAATCGCTGAACCATCGAAACCAATACCCTCATCAAAAGCATTTTCGAGTTCGGCAGGTGCAATTGCAACAGATTTTAGAAAACCTAAAACATCGGTGAACCATAGACGAACAAAGCGAATGTTGCGCTCTTCCAATGTGCGAAGGACGAATTCCTGTTGTTTGCTTCTATCGGTACTCATAGACAGGATTGTTACAAATCTACGTTACGAGCATGTTAACTAGAGCTAGATTACGAAGAAGTCAGCCTTATCGATGATGGATTTTGGTGCTAAATCACGGGTAATCACTGAATTTGCACTGATTCGAGAGCCTGTACCAACACGAATATCCCCCAGAATTTTTGCACCAGCACCAATAATCACATCGTTTTCAATTGTTGGATGTCGCTTGCCTGATTGAATTCCACGTGAGCCCAAGGTTACGTCGTGATACAACATAACATCGTCGCCAATGACTGCAGTTGCGCCAATGACAACGCCCATTCCATGGTCAATGAAAAAACGACGACCAATAACGGCGGCGGGATGAATTTCGATTCCAGTCGTGAAGCGGACCGCGTTGGAATGTATTCGAGCAATCAGTTTAAATCTATGCTGCCACAGAAAATGTGAGATTCGGTGTCCCCACACAGCATGAACTCCCGGATAGGCAAGTGCGATCTCTAAACGATTGCGCGCAGCCGGATCGTGGCTGAGCGCGTTGTTGAGATCTTCCTTGATCCGGCTAATCACTGTGAAATTAATCTACTAAATCTTCGTACAACACAGTAGATAAGTAACGCTCACCCGATGATGCGCAAATTACAACAATGTTTTTGCCAGCATTTTCTGGACGTGCCGCTACTTGAGCTGCTGCCCACAAAGTTGCACCTGATGAAATTCCGGCAAGAATTCCTTCTTCAGCGGCGGCACGACGTGCATACTTAATTGCATCTGGCGCAGTTACATCGATAACTTCATCATAAATTGTGCGATCTAAAACATTTGGAATGAAGTTTGCACCGATTCCCTGAATTGGGTGTGGGCCAGGCTCGCCACCGTTAAGAATTGGCGAAGCAGCTGGTTCAACGCCAATAACTTTAATCGCAGGATTTTTTTCTTTTAAATAACGGCCGACACCAGTGAGCGTTCCACCCGTACCAATGCCTGAAATAAATATGTCCACTTGTCCATCAGTATCGCGCCAGATTTCAGCACCCGTTGTCTTGTAGTGAATCTGCGGACCAGCTTCATTTTCAAATTGACGAACCAAAACGGCACCTTCTGCGCCAAGTTTTTCGGCGGCGGCAACGGCGCCTTTCATACCATCGGCTGCTGGAGTAAGAACTAATTCTGCGCCATAGGCACGAATCAACTTGCGACGCTCCTTTGAAACTGATTCGGGCATTGTCATAATTGATTTGTAGCCACGAGCTGCGGCAACCATGGCAACTGCAATTCCTGTATTTCCAGATGTTGCTTCAACGATTGTTCCACCAGGCTTTAGCTCACCACTTGCTTCGGCGGCATCGATCATGGCAATACCCAAGCGATCTTTAATAGATGAGCTTGGATTGTAAAACTCTAACTTTGCAAAGATGTTTCCGGCGGCGCCATCTTTAATCTTATTGATTCGCAAAAGTGGTGTATTGCCAAAAACCTCTGTGATGCTGTCATATACCTTCATAATTATCCCCTTGAATTCTTGTGGCTACTGTTTGAATGGATTAAACAAAAACTTTAAAAGCTGGCTAGAAAAAATAAATTAGCAGCTACAGGATGTGGCAAGGCAAAAATCAACCACGCGATTGCGTGTAAAAAACCAGGTGATAATTGATTGCATAGCCAAATTCTAGCAATTGCTTACATTTAAGCGAGTTGCCAATCATTTGCAACAAGCTATTGCGACCACCCTGAAGTCATCGGCAACCGGCGATCTTTACCAAAGGCACGTGCCGAGACCTTGGTGCCAGGTGGATATTGACGACGCTTAAATTCAGCCTTATCCACCAATGTGATTACTCGGCGAACTAATTCAGGATCAAAGCCGGCGGCAATCAGCGCCTCGTGACCAAGGTCGTGATCGACATAGGCCATTAAAACTTTATCTAATTCAATGTAATCCGGCAGTGAATCTGAATCTTTCTGGTCTGGGCGAAGCTCGGCGCTTGGCTCTTTCCAAATCGAGCGTTCCGGAATTGGTGGCACCTGCCCGCGCTCTTTTGCCACCGTATTTCGCCAGGTCGATAAGGCCCAGACATCGGTCTTGTAAATATCTTTGATTGGGGCAAAGCCACCAACGGCATCACCGTACAAAGTGGAGTACCCAACGGCTAACTCGCTTTTATTTCCGGTGGCTAAAACTAGATGGCCTTCTTGATTTGAGATCCCCATCAAAGTCGTGCCGCGCACACGGGCCTGCAGATTTTCTTCGGCCAAGCCTTTTAAAGCCAGGTTTTTTAGATATGCATCGACCATCGGTTCAATTGGCGTGATCCGAAAGGCGATCCCGGTTGCATCGGCTAATGCTTGGGCATCTTCAATGGAGTGGCCAGATGAATATTTGCTAGGCATGGCAACAGCGTTGACGCAGTTAGCACCCAATGCATCAATTGCAATTGCCGCGACAAGTGCCGAATCGATTCCGCCCGACAAACCAAGCACGACAGATTTAAATTTATTTTTGGTGACATAGTCGCGCAGGCCAATTACTAGCGCTTCCCACATTTCGGCCTGGTTAGAAACCCGTTCAGCGATGTCGGATTTAATAGCTTCATTACTGTGGGTGCTATCGCTAGAAATAATTAGATCTGGAGTTGAAGTTGTTGGCTGGCAATCGATATCCACCACAACAATTTGATCCTTGAACTGAGCCGACCGCGCTAAGACAGCTCCACTTGCATCGACCACAATTGAGTCGCCATCGAAAACCAAATCATCCTGGCCACCAGTCATATTCACATATGCAACAGGTGCGTTAATTTCTTGGGCCCGCTTTTTCACTAACTCAACTCGGACGTCATCTTTATTGCGCTCGTACGGAGAGCCATTAGGAACTACTAATAATCCTGGAGTTCTAGCTGCAATGGAATCGAGTGAGTGCCAAATATCTTCACAGATCGCAACGGCAACATCCACGCCTTTAATGCGCACAATTAAATTCTCTTGGCCGGCGACAAAGTTTCGATACTCATCGAAGACGCCATAATTTGGCAGATGGCGTTTGTAATAGTGGGCTTTTATCTGGCCATCATGAATTATGGCCACCGCGTTTTTTGGGCCAGCAGCTAAATATCCAACGACAGCAACGAGATTTCCGGTAATCGATGGTGCGATTTTTTCAATCTGGGAAATACTGGCCGCCTGAAAAGATGGACGTAGCGCTAAATCCTCCACCGGATAGCCAGTCACAATCATTTCTGGAAAAACTAAGAGATCAGCCTTCGCGCTATTTGCCGTGGCAACTGCTTGCGCAATTAACTGGGCATTGCCGGCAAGATCACCAACAGTCGGGTTGATTTGGGCTAGCGCCACGCGCAACTTCATTTTTCAAGTGTAACGGGGGTACCCTTTCTCATGTAACCCGGGGACCATTTTTGGCTTCGAGGAGAGGACCCAATGGAAACGTTGTATGGCGGAGCGACACATCGTCGAGTAACAATTATTGATCTTGCGCAAGCAAAAAAACGTGGCGAAAAATGGGCCATGCTGACATCGTATGAATCCATGACCGCTGCGATATTTGATGAAGCCGGCATCCCGGTTTTATTAGTTGGAGATAGCGCCGGCAATAATTTCTTGGGTGAAGAAAACACAATCCCCGTTACCGTTGATGAGTTAATTCCGTTAACTCGCGCAGTTGTTCGCGGATCAAAGCGGGCATTAGTTGTGGCCGACCTGCCTTTTGGCTCGTATGAAGCATCACCAGAATTAGCCCTTGCCACATCAACTCGCTTTTTTAAAGAGGCCGGCGCTATGGCGGTAAAACTCGAGGGTGCTCATCTTGAAACGGTCAAGAAATTAACAAGTAGCGGAATTCCCGTGATGGGCCACTTGGGATTGACCCCGCAATCGATGCATCAATTGGGTGGGTACCGAGTGCAGGGACGAACCGATGCAGATGTAATTATTGAAGCGGCGAAGGCGCTAGAAGCCGCGGGCGCTTTTGCGATCGTGCTCGAATTAGTTCCGTCAACTTTGGCGGCCACAATTACACAAACCCTCACAATTCCGGTGATTGGAATTGGGGCCGGAGTCGATTGTGATGCGCAAGTTTTGGTCTGGACAGATTTAATGGGGATTACAAAAAAAGCTCCAAAACTTGCCAAGGCCTATCGAAATCTGCGGGCCGAAATGTTGGCGGCAACTACTGAATTTGCCGATGATGTGCGCTCTGGCGCATTCCCAACTTCGGAGCAGAGCTTCAACTAGATCGAAAAAAACTTATCTGGGTGACCGAAGGCCTTTCGCTTCTCTTCACGGTTTTGCTACTGCTCAACTCCTTACTGGCCGAACCCAATCTTTTGCTGATCTACGTCGTCTCGGGATTATTTGCCGCGGTCAGCGGCCTGCGCCAACCGGCCATGCAAGCAGCCCTTCCGCGATTAGTTGATCACGAAGACATGGCCGCGGCGGCGGCGTTAATGAGTTTTCGTTGGCAGCTCGGCGTCGTCGTTGGCCCAACAATTGGCGGCGTATTAATTGCCACATATTCAGTTGCCGTTGGCTATGCCGCTGACATTGCTACCTTTGTAATTTCCATGATTTTAATTGCAATGATGAAAAAAATTCCACCTTCACATGAGGCGAAAAAGCCATCTCTGGCAGGGTTAATTGAGGGTATTAAATATGCCTATAACCGAAAAGATTTATTAGGAACCTACCTTGTTGATTTAGCGGCTATGTTTTTTGCGATGCCAACTGCGTTGATTCCATTTTGGGCAGATCAACTGGGTTCACCATGGGCACTTGGATTGTTGTATGCCGCCGGAACTGTTGGTTCGATCATCGTTACTTTGACAAGTGGTTGGACTAAAAATGTTCGCTTCTATGGCAAGGCCATTATGTGGGCGGCCATTGGATGGGGTGTTGCGATCGCACTTGCCGGGGCCACCAACTATCTGTGGCTGGTGCTTTTATGCTTGATGTTGGCCGGGGCATCGGACATGGTCAGTGCACTTTTCCGAAGTGCCATGTGGAATCAATCGATCCCCGATAATTTTCGAGGACGACTAGCTGGTATCGAATTACTGTCGTATTCATTGGGGCCACTTGCCGGACAAATGCGGGCGGCATCAATGGCTGCTGCTACTACGTTGTCCTTTTCAGTAACAAGTGGCGGAATTATTTGCGTTGTTACTGTCTCTTTGCTGGCCTTCTTCATGCCGAAATTCCGTAATTTTGATATCCAAACCGATGAATTTTCCCTCGAAAACCAAAAAATGGCGGAAAAACTACGCACAAACCCTCAATCTGAGGATAAGAATTCATAATTTGACGACAAAAATACGGAAAATATTAAAAATTTCTAGAAAAAATAAAAGTAGAAAATAAAAAACAGTAAATTTTTCGCAAATGCATAAAAAATATAAATAATTAAATTGCGACACGCGCTAAATTATTTTTCACAAAATGTTGGCATTTTTACCTAATTGATGTCACGCTTATCCTTGAAAAGGTTTGGGTGACGGATCCGAACCATTCCGATAGGAGAAGTACGTGGCCGCAGCAAAGAAAGCAGCACCAAAGAAGCGCAAGAAGGCAGCAGCTCCAGCAGCAGCTCCAAAGAAGCGCAAGAAGGCAGCTGCAGTAGCAGCACCTAAGAAGCGCAAGAAGGCAGCAGCTAAGAAGGCAGCTCCAAAGAAGCGCAAGAAGGCAGCAGCAAAGAAGGCTGCTCCAAAGCGTAAGAAGGCAGCAGCTAAGAAGGCAGCTCCAAAGAAGCGCAAGAAGGCAGCAGCAAAGAAGGCTGCTCCAAAGCGTAAGAAGGCAGCAGCTAAGAAGGCTGCTCCAAAGAAGCGTAAGAAGGCAGCAGCAAAGAAGGCTGCTCCAAAGCGCAAGAAGGCAGCTAAGAAGGCAGCTCCAGCAGCAGCCCCAAAGAAGCGCCGCAAGAAGGCAGCAAAGAAGGCTGCTAAGTAAGCATCGCTTATTAAAAAACCCGCCACTTTATGTGGCGGGTTTTTTTATGCAGATTTTTAATTAATTCTTGTCATCAACTTCTCGCAATGATCGCTCGATACGTTCAAAAATTTCGGAAAGGTTTTGTTGATCAGCTTTTGATAAGTGATCTACAAAGCGAGTCCGAACGCTCTCGACATGATCGGGGGCGGCGGCAACAATCGCCTTCCATCCCTTTGGGGTCATCACCGCAAAGTAGCCTCGTTTATCATCCGGACAAGCTTCCCGCTTTACCCATCCCGCTTTCTCCATAACTTTCATTCGATGCGAAAGCCGAGAGCGAGAGAGCAGTGCGATATCGGCTAGTTCGCTCATTCGCATTCGTCGATCTGGGGCATCGCTTAATTGAGCCAAAATTTCATAATCTGGCATCGAAAGATCGTGATCGCCAAGGTCGGTATCAAGTGCTTCTAATAGGCGCCGGCTAGTGATTATGTATTGGCGCCAAGCCTTCATTTCGTCAGGGTTGAGCCACTGTGGTGCGGTAGCGTTTTCACGTGACATGCGCGTAGTCTACGCGAAATGTTGAATGTTCAACTACTTTAAAAGGGGATTTCCGTGAGTTTAGAGAACGCTGGTTTAGACCTGAGCCATGTTGATGCAACGGTTCGCCCGCAAGATGACATGTATCGCCACTTCAATGGAGCTTGGTTAAAGTCGGCCGTTATTCCAGCTGATCGTGCAACCGATGGCGCCTTCATCAAACTTCGTATTCAATCTGAAGCTCGGGTCCGTGAGATCGTTGAGACCGCTACCGGATCCGATGAGGCGATCAAGCTTCGCAATATCTACTCATCATTTATGGATGCCAGCGCCGTTGATGCAAAGGGCAGCTCGCCAATTCAACACTCGCTGGCGTTGGTTGATTCAATAAACAATTTGCATGATTTCACATCGGTCCTTGCCACCTTGGAAGCAAATGGCGTGCAAGGAATTTTCGGCACATTTATTTATGCAGATATGAAAGATGCCGCCACCAATATTATGTATCTGCAACAAGGTGGAATTTCATTACCCGATGAGGCTTACTACCGCGAAGAAAAGTATGCCGATATCCGTACCGCTTTTGTGGCCCATGTCAGTGCCATCTTTGGATTAGCTGGGGTCGAAAATGGCAGCGCTTTAGCTCAAACAATCATGGCCCTAGAAACTAAGATCGCTAGCCATCATTGGGATCAGGTGAAAGATCGTGATGCCACATTGACCTACAACAAATTAACTGGCGCCCAAGTGAAGTCAGTTATGTCGGCCTTTGACTGGGATCTTTATTTAGCCAAGGGTGAAATCCCAACGATTGTTTTAGAGAGCGTGATTGTTCAGCAGCCATCATTTTTCGAAGGCTTAAATTCAATCCTAGAAAACTTCGATGCCCCGGCATGGAAGGCCTGGCTGAAGTGGCACATTATTAGTGGCGCTGCGCCCTACCTATCGGCTGAGTTTGTCGATGAAAACTTTTCCTTTTACGGCAAGACATTAAGTGGAACTCCCGAACTTCGCGAGCGCTGGAAGCGTGCTGTTTCCATGATCGAGGGCTCTTTGGGCGAAGCCGTTGGAAAGGTCTACGTACAAAAGTTTTTCCCGGCCGAAGCAAAAAAACAGATGGAAGATTTAGTTGCCAATTTAATTGAGGCCTACCGAGTCAGCATTAATGAGCTGACGTGGATGAGCCCAGAAACCAAGATCAAAGCGTTGGAAAAACTAGGCAAGTTCCGTCCCAAAATCGGCTACCCCGATAAATGGCGTGACTACAGCGCATTAGAGACAACGGCCGATGATCTCTATGGCAACGTTGGTCGAGTAATTAAATTTCAGCGCGACTTTGAATTAGCAAAGATTGGTAAGCCAGTTGATCGGGAAGAGTGGCATATGGCCCCACAGACTGTGAACGCTTATTACAACCCGGTCATGAATGAGATCGTGTTTCCGGCCGCGATTTTGCAGCCACCATTTTTTGGCTTAAGCCACGATGACGCCGTTAATTATGGTGGAATCGGCGCAGTAATTGGCCACGAAATTGGCCATGGCTTTGATGATCAAGGATCAAAATACGATGGCGATGGCGCGCTCAATAATTGGTGGAGCGATGCCGATCGTGCAGCATTTGAAGCTCGCACTAAAGTGCTGATCGCCCAATACGATGCGCTAATTCCAGAAGAGGCCCCCGACGTAAATGTTAACGGCGCGCTCACTATTGGTGAAAATATCGGTGACCTTGGTGGCTTAACGATCGCTCACAAGGCTTATCTAATCTCGCTCGGCGGAAAGGCCTCCCCCGTTATCGATGGTCTAACCGGTGAGCAACGTTTGATGATGTCGTGGGCACAAGTCTGGCGCACCAAAGTTCGACCAGAAGAGATGCGTCGTCGAATCGCAACTGATCCACATTCACCAGCGGAATTTCGTTGTAACCAGATTTTGAAAAACTTCACACCTTTCTATGATGCCTTTGAAGTAACGCCGGCAGATGCATTGTGGCTCGATGAAAATGCGCGAGTTCAGATTTGGTAGTGAGTTGAGTTTTTCATTTGATATCAAAGTTCGTGACCGTAAATCTCTGGCACGAGTTGGAACTATCAATACTCCCCACGGGCAGATTCAAACTCCGGCATTTATTCCGGTAGGTACTAAAGCCACCGTTAAATCTGTGCTGCCAGAGGCCATGGCAGACCTTGGCGCGCAAGCCTTATTAGCGAACGCCTATCACTTGTATCTTCAACCCGGCTCTGACATCTTGGATGAAGCTGGCGGGCTTTCGAAATTTATGAATTGGCCTGGGCCAACATTTACCGATTCGGGTGGCTTTCAAGTTCTCTCACTTGGGGTCGGTTTCAAAAAAGTTTTAGCTATGGATGCACAAACATTTCGAAGTGACGATGTGATCGCCGGAAACAAAGATCGCTTGGCCCACGTTGATGATGAAGGCGTTACCTTCAAATCACACCTTGATGGATCGATGCACCGTTTTACTCCCGAAGTTTCGATGCAGGTACAACATCAAATCGGCGCCGACATCATGTTTGCCTTCGATGAGTGCACCACGTTGCACAACACTCGCCCGTATCAAGAACTAGCCATGGATCGCACCTATGCCTGGGCGATTCGATGTCTTGATGAACATAAACGGCTGACCCATGAACGAGCCGATAAGCCGTATCAAGCATTGTTTGGTGTTATTCAAGGGGCGCAATATGAAGATCTACGCAAAAAAGCAGCCGGTGATTTAGGAGGCATGGAATCAGATGGCCAAAGCTTTGATGGTTTCGGAATTGGCGGGGCATTAGATAAATCAGAGCTAGGAACTATCGTTAAATGGGTCAACCAAACCTTGCCGGAAAATAAACCTAAGCATTTATTGGGTATTGGCGCCCCCGAAGATTTATTTGTTGGTGTTGAAAATGGCTGCGACACTTTTGATTGCGTATTAGCTAGCCGTATAGCGCGCACCAGCGCTGTATACACAATGGAGGGGCGTTTTAACCTGTCTAACAGCCGTTTTAAGCGGGATTTCACGCCGATAGACGCCGAATGTGAGTGTTACACGTGTACGCACTACACACGGGCTTACCTGCACCATGTGTTTCGTGGAAAAGAAATCCTGTCGGCAACTCTGGCGACGATTCATAATGAAAGATTTATCGTGCGATTGGTTGATCAGATGCGCCAGGCGTTAATAGATGGAAATTTCGCTGATATGAAAGTTGATTTCTTAGGTAGGTATCAACACCGCAGTGGCCAGGCGCGGGATTAATTAGCGATCTGGTGTTTTGTCGGCGGCTTTTCCGCAAATTGCCCATCCCCCAGGCACCATGTTTAGCGCTTCATCTGGCCCCCATGATCCTTCAAAGTAAGGGCGTAGTTTTGCTGGCTTTTTTAGGATTTCATCTAATATCTGCCAAGACTTCAAAACTGAATCGATCCGATTGAATCTAAAGTGATCACCAAGTATTGCTGCATCCAGCAATCGCTCGTATGCCTCTTTCCGCTCACCGAGGGCTGCGGCAAATTCAACAGTTAAGTCAACGGTATTTGTAGTTAAGGCCGAGCCGGGAGATTTTGCTTGCAACGAAAGATCAACCCCATCGTGGCGACCCAGTCTAAATCGAACAATATTTGGTTGGGGCGATGGCGCGTCTTTTTCATTGAAAAGCTGGCGAGGTGGTTGTTTAAATTCAACCACCGCCTCCATTGTGGTTTCAGCCAGTTTCTTACCAGTGCGGATGTAAATCGGAACTTCCGCCCAACGCCAGTTATCAATGAAAAGTTTCATCGCCACAAAGGTCTCGGTATCAGAATGTCCGGCCACATCTGCCTCATCCAAGTAGCCCACAAACTGACCACGGACTACATCTTTGACATCAATTTCACGAATTGCGCTGAGCACTTTGAATTTTTCATCTTGTAATGCAGCTGAGTCCATGTCTATCGGTGGCTCCATGGTAAGCATTGTCAAAACCTGAAGCAAATGATTTTGTAAGACATCTCGGGTGGCACCCACCTCATCATAAAACTTTCCTCGACCTTCAACCCCAAAATCTTCACTCATTGTGATTTGAATATTTGCAATATAGTTGCGATTCCACACTGGCTCAAAGAGGGTGTTGGCAAAACGAAAAACCAATAGATCTTCAACCGACTCTTTACCAAGGTAATGGTCGATCCGATAAATCTGATCTTCCGGTAACAATTTTTTTAGGCACTCATCAAGTTCGACCGCACTATCGTAATCTCTACCAAATGGTTTTTCTACAACTACTCGCCCGCTCACGGTCAGGCCTACCGAATTTAAACCTTGCGTAATATTTTCAAAATAAGCTGGGGCAATCGCCAAATAAACAACGGGTAAATCGAACTGATCTAGCGCTATTTTCAACTTGCTAAATGTCTCCGGGTCCTCGTAATCACCCACAACTAGTTGCATTTCATCAAGCAACTCTTTCAAAATTTTTTCATTTACAGATTCACCCAGTACTGCTTTCCGATCACGGATTGCGGTTTCGGCCCGAGTCTTGAACTCAGCTTGGGTCCACTTGGATGAGGCCACCGCAACAACTGGCAGTTCAAGCTCGCCAGCTTCCTGCATTTCATAAAGAGCTGGGAATAATTTCTTTTTTGCTAAATCTCCGGT
>Ga0209702_10001834_pt1 | contig 38884 bp, 31 predicted proteins | sample FRY01_FD_187210 | JGI IMG/M metagenome (GOLD analysis project Ga0209702, IMG submission 187210) | Freshwater microbial communities from Lake Fryxell liftoff mats and glacier meltwater in Antarctica - FRY-01 (SPAdes) (version 2) | ecosystem: Environmental > Aquatic > Freshwater > Ice > Glacier...
ACCTAATGCCTTTACTTTAACTTTTTTTGGTAATCTAGTTTTATCAGGCTTTTATAACTTGTCCAATTTTAATTTGATTTTAACAAAGTTGTTTTCACATAGGTTAGCGGCTTCTCTGACAGAAACTCTACTAAACAACAAACTTATAACCAACACCTCTGATCGAATGAAAATATAAAGGGTTTTTAGGGTCTTTTTCAAATAGTTTTCTAAATGACAGAATGTAATTATCAATCGTTCTTGAAGTTGGAAATTGATCAGGCCATATTTTATCTAAAATTTCATCCCGTGAAACAACTTGACCTTGTTTTTCAATAAATAAACGGAGTAATTCAATCTCTTTTTTAGAAAGTATAGATATAACCGAACCAGCATCATCCTTAATTTCAAAAGTATTAAAGTAAACAGTTAATGCACCAATTACAGCAATTTCGTTAATATTAGAAGGTAGTAAATTTTGGACACGAAGCAATAACTCTTCTAAATCAAACGGTTTTGCTAAATAGTCATTCGCTCCAAGTTTTAATCCAGCAATGCGATCAGAGGAAGTACCTTTAGCTGATAAAAAAAGTACAGGAACTTTAGATGTTTTTCTAATTTCAAGACAAATATCTAACCCACTCACTTTAGGAACCATTACATCTAAAATAACTAAATCAGCATTGATAAAACTATTTAAATGGTTTTTTGCTTTTTCACCATCATCAAATACTTCAACAGAATAACCATCCAATTCAAGATTCAATTTAATCAATTCTGACAAACTTTTTTCATCTTCAAGAAGAACTATTTTATGCATTATTCTTATTTATTTACAAGCTATTTACTAAACGGTAATAAAAGTAAGGAGTTTTTTACTAATTTGGGACTGCTAAAAACGTTATTTACTAAATATTTAATTCTATGATTAGATCTATCAGTGCTTTTGTTGTCTTGATTTTATTCTCGACTTTTGGGTATTCTAACAACTTAGATGTCCCTGTTTTTAAATTAACCGCTCCTAATTTAGAAGCAATTAAAAAGTCGGATCTACAAAGAGATCGAGACGGATTTTTGTATAGAGTAGGTGTGGCTGAGAAAGTAACTTTGTCTTCTGATAATTCGGGAGTCTGGTCAACTTTAGCAAATCGAAATCGTAAATGGGAGTTAATAATTGACTACAAAGGAGCAGAATCCATCTCTTTCATTTTTAGTCAATTTAAGTTAAGTAAAAATGCATCATTTTGGGTTGAAGACCTTAACGGTAAAAAAGTTTCAGTTATTTTTACTGACAACGATCATTTAGAAGATTTTCAGCAAAACATTGCTTTCTGCAAAGGAGACTATTTAAAATTGAATTTGGTAGAAGAGGTTTACTCCAATCCTAGTGAAATTGTCTTAGATAGAGTCTTTTATAATTACAGATCTACTGTTAAATCATCCGAAAAAATCAATGAATCTGCATCCTGTCAAGTTAATGTCAACTGTTCAGAAGGAGACAATTATCAAGATGAAAAGAAAGGGGTCGCAAGAGTTTATGTGATAGAAGGGAATTCTGGAGGCTTTTGTTCTGGTTCACTTGTAAATAATCAAGCTAAAAATTGTAAACCTTTATTTTTAACTGCACTTCATTGTGGTGAAAGTACTTCGAATTCAGATATGAAACTATGGCAATTTCATTTTAACTACGAGGCTGTTAATTGTAGCAATCCATCTACAGTAGGAACACTTGAAAATAATTATGTTACAGGTTGTGTTAGACTTGCTGATGCAGCAGATGGTGGTGGAAATACAGGCTCAGATTTTATGTTGGTACAATTAGGTACTCTTCAAAACGAAACGAGTACAATAAATAAACTGAAAGGTGCAAATTTTCAAGCTTATTGGAACGGTTGGGACGCTAACAATAGTGTAAGTTCTAATGGGACAGGTATACACCATCCATCGGGGGATATTAAAAAAATATCGACTTATACCACTTCGGTTTATTCTGATTCTTATGGTGGAAATGTAAGCAATACGCATTGGACGTTGTCATGGGCAGCAACACAAAATGGTCACGGGGTAACAGAAGGCGGGTCTTCAGGATCTCCGTTATTCAAATATAACAATGGGAATTCAAGAATTATAGGAACTTTAACAGGAGGCGCTTCTTATTGCTCTGCACCAAATGATGTTGACACCTACGGTAAAATGTCTTATCACTGGGCTAGTAACGGGTCAACAACAAATAAAAAAGTATCCACATATCTAGACCCTCAAAGTACAGGCTTAAAAACTTTAGACGGTTCAAGCAATCCATGTTCATTAGCATCTATAGAGCAAATACAAATTACTAATCAGTTTACTGTTTATCCTAACCCATCAAATGATGTGATATACATTAAGTCAAATTCTGCTGACGAAGTTCATATTACAATTTATGATGTTTTAGGAAGTGAAGTGAAATCTTGTCTTTATAGCGATTTTAATTTAATTGAGATCTCATTATCTGATTTAGAAAAAGGGGTCTACCAATTGAAAATTGAACAAGGAAATAGCACGGTAATTAGAGGAATTTCTAAGTTTTAAAATCAACTTGTTATTAAGTCTATATAATTGTTCATTAATTCTTTAAAAATTGACACTTTGAGGTCATTAAATTAGAATAAAATAAAGTAATTTTGTTTTTTATTAAAATTTAGAATGAGCACATCAAAAAAAATTACTTCGGCACTAGTTTCCGTTTTCGATAAATCAGGATTAGAACCTATTATAAAAGCGTTACATGCACAAAATGTAACGCTTTATTCTACAGGTGGAACACAAAGTTTTATTGAGGATTTAGGTATTCCAGTTGAGAGAGTGGAAGATTTAACTTCTTATCCTTCAATTTTAGGAGGAAGAGTGAAAACATTGCATCCGAAAATTTTTGGGGGAATACTAAATAGAAGAGATTTGCAAGAAGATCAAGCTCAAATTGCTGAATTTGAAATTCCTGAGATTGATTTAGTAATTGTTGATTTATACCCATTTGAAGCTACTGTTGCTTCTGGAGCTACTGAGGAGGCAATCATCGAAAAAATAGATATTGGTGGAATTTCATTGATCCGAGCTGCTGCTAAAAACCATAAAGATGTTGTTATTATTCCAAGTCAGGAACAATATGCTCCATTTTTAGAGATTATAAAAGCAAGTAATTGCTCTACTACTTTTGAAGAAAGGAAAATGTTCGCTAGAGATGCTTTTCAAGTATCATCTCATTATGACACACACATCTTTAACTATTTCAACCAAGGAGAAAAAGAGATTTTTAAACAAAGTATTCAAAATGCTCAGGTTTTAAGATATGGTGAAAACCCACATCAAAAAGGAATTTTTCATGGGAATTTAGATGCTATCTTTGATAAATTGCATGGTAAAGAACTTTCTTATAATAACTTGTTAGATGTTGATGCAGCAGTAAATTTAATTGGAGAATTTAAAAATGACGATCCAACTTTTGCGATTTTAAAGCATAATAACCCATGTGGTTTAGCTGTTCGTTCAACTTTAAAAGAAGCTTATACTGCAACATTAGCTGCTGACCCAATTAGTGCATTTGGAGGAATCTTAATTGCAAACAAAGAAATAGATTTAGCTACAGCTACTGAAATAAATGAATTGTTTTGTGAGGTAGTTATAGCACCATCGTACAACACTGAAGCATTAGAGCTTCTAAAAAGCAAAAAGAACAGAATCATTTTAGTTCAAAAAAACATTGAATTACCAAAACGTCAATTTAGAACAATTTTAAATGGTGTATTGGAACAAGATAAAGATTTAATTACTGAAACTGCTGAACAGCTGGAAACAAGAACTGTTTTAAGTCCTTCAGAACAAGAGGTGAAAGATCTTATCTTCGCTAATAAAATTGTGAAGCATGTGAAGTCAAACACAATTGTTTTAGCAAAAGACAATCAACTATTAGCTTGTGGTACAGGTCAAACTTCTAGAGTAGATGCGTTAACGCAAGCAATTCATAAAGCTACTACTTTTGGATTCGATTTATCTGGTTCTGTAATGTCATCTGATGCATTTTTCCCTTTCCCTGATTGTGTTGAAATTGCAAAAAATGCTGGAATCACTTCGGTTATTCAACCTGGAGGGTCTATAAAAGATGAGTTATCAATTAATTACTGTAATGAGAATCAAATTTCAATGGTTTTCACAGGAAATAGACATTTTAAACATTAATTTATTATTTTCGTAAAAATTAGCATATTTTTACAGAAGCAATTGATTATTAAAGACGCTGTAAACAGCATATAACGAGATGGGATTATTTAGTTTTTTAACGCAAGAAATTGCAATTGATTTAGGCACAGCCAACACATTAATTATCATGAATGATAAGGTTGTTGTTGACGAACCATCTATCGTTGCTAGGGATATTCAAACAGGTAAAATTGTTGCTATCGGTAAGAAAGCGCAACAAATGCATGGAAAAACCCACAAATTAATTGAAACAGTTCGTCCATTGAGAGATGGTGTAATTGCGGATTTCCAATGTGCTGAGCAAATGATTCGAGGAATGATTCGAATGATTAGCCCAGGGAAAAAATTATTCAATCCAGCATTAAGAATGGTAATTTGTATCCCTTCTGGAATTACTGAGGTTGAAAAACGTGCCGTTAGAGATTCTGCTGAGCATGCTGGTGCAAAAGAAGTTTATTTAATTCATGAACCAATGGCTGCTGCACTAGGTATCGGTATCGATGTTGAAGAGCCAATGGGGAATATGATAATTGATATAGGTGGAGGAACGTCTGAAATTGCTGTTATAGCATTAGGAGGTATCGTTTGTGATAAATCTATCCGTATTGCTGGTGATGATTTTACTTCTGATATTGAAGAATACATGCGTCGTCAGCACAACATATTAGTTGGTGAACGTACAGCTGAGCAAATTAAAATCCAAGTTGGATCAGCAGTTCCTGAATTAGAGCATCCACCAGAAGATATGGCTGTACATGGTCGTGATTTAATGACTGGTATTCCAAAAGAAATAATTGTTACTTATTCTGAAATTGCATACGCTTTAGACAAGACTATCTGTAAAATTGAAGAAGCTATTCACAGTGCGTTAGAAATGACGCCACCTGAACTTTCAGCAGATATTTTCAAAACTGGTATTTATTTAGCAGGTGGTGGCTCAATGCTAAGAGGTCTAGATAGTAGAATTTCTGCTAAAACAAAATTACCTGTTCATATTGCAGAAGACCCATTAAGAGCAGTAGCTCGTGGAACTAGCATCGCGTTGAAAAATATCGACCGCTATCAATTCTTGATTAGAGATTAAATATATTCTCCTGGTAATCATTCGGCTATCGGGATATTTTTATTTTAGTAAATGCATAACTTACTTGCTTTTTTTAGACGTTTTAGAATTTTTCTCTTGTTCGTTTTGCTTCAAGTGCTTGCCTTGTCAACCTATTTTACGTATTTAAGTTATCCTAGATCACAATATCTAACGAGTGCGTCTTCTGTAACTTCTTCTCTATTAGAAACTAAAAGTAGCGTTACGAAATATTGGAATTTAGGTGTCAATAACAGGAATTTACAACAAGAGAATATTCGTTTAAGAAACAAAATTAAAGGTTCTTATATTCGCCTTGAAAATAGTTTAGTTAAAATTCAAGATACGCTTTACCGCCAACAATATGAATACACGCCATGTCAGGTAATTAATTCATCTGTAAATAAAAGAAATAACTTTTTCACATTAAATGTTGGCTACTCTCAAGGAATTAAAAGAGGAATGGGTGTTTTTTCTGACAAAGGTGTTGTTGGAGTAATTCACTCTACAAGTCAGCATTACTCAGTTGTGAAATCGGTATTAACAGAACACATTAATGTTGATGTTATTTTGGAATCTTCGGGTGCATTTGGTTTACTTAAATGGGATGGTCGTGACCCACAAATAGGATCTATTTCGGGTATTTCTAATGATATGAAGATTAAAAAAGGAACAAAAGTTGTAACAAGAGGTGGTTCAACTATTTTTCCAAAAGGAATATTAGTAGGATATATCAAGCAATTAAAACCAATAGAAGGTAAACCTCTGTGGGATGTTTCTATTCGCTTTTCAGAAGATTATAGAAGTATTCAAAATGTTTATGTCATAAAGAACTTACTGAAAGAAGAACAAGATAAAATTGAAAGTACTATACCAGAAGAAAAAGGAGAATGAATAGCATTATAACACACATATTTCGATTTATCGTATTTATTTTGCTTCAAGGTTTAGTGCTAAACAGCTTGGAGGTAGGTTTGGGTATTCAGCTTATGATCTATCCGCTGTTTATTATGCTTTTACCTTTCGATACGAGTGTTATGCTTTTATTGATGAGTGCCTTTGTTATGGGATTCAGTATTGATTCTATTTCTAATACTTTTGGATTACACACTTCATCCTTATTGATCGTTGCATATTTACGACCTTTTATTTTCAATATGTTTTCTCCTAGAGATGGTTACGATCCGCTAAAGGAAGCATCTATTTTTGAAATGGGGCAGAGATGGTTTGTTTCTGTTTTTGGAGTTTTATTATTGATACAGCATTTTTGGTTTTTCACCCTTGAAATGTTTAATATAAGTGAAACTTTTTATGTTTTCCAAAAAACAATATTAAGTGTCCCTCTTTCTTTCTTGCTTTGTATATTGTTACAAGTTATCTTTGTAACTAAGCCGAAGGAAAGATGAATTTTGATGCCCGTAGATATGTAATTTATGCTTTTATTATTACTGTAGGATTTATCTATATTGTTAGGTTATTCTATATGCAAGTAATAGATGATAGCTGGGCTTTAAGAGCACAACAAATCGCTGAAAAAAGGAAAGAAATTACCCCACCACGCGGATCAGTTTATGATCGCTTTGGAAAAAAAATAGTATCTAACAGAACGTATTACAACTTAATGGTTCGTGAGTCTGATATGAAAGATTTCGACACAACTGCTTTTGCTAACTTAATTCAATGGGAAAGAGAAAAAGTAGTTCAAAGATTTAAGGATATCGTTAAAGGAGAAGGAAGATATTACAATCGCCACACAGATAAAACAACTTCAAACTATCGAAAAAATAGAGCTTATCCTTTCCTGAAAGAAATGACTTTAGAAGAAATAGCTAACATAGCGGCTCACCTAGAAGATTTTCCGGGATTTTTTGAAGAAATAACGAGTATGCGAAGTTATACTTATCCTAATGGAGCAAATGTTTTTGGTTACTTATCTGAAGTTTATCGAGAAGAAATAGATGCTGACCCTTTTTATAAAGCAGGTGACAATATGGGGCGAGCTGGAATTGAAAGGTTCTACGAAAAAGAATTAAGGGGTCAAAAAGGAATAAAATACATTGTTACATCTGCAATGAACAATGATATTAAATCCTATATGAATGGTAAATATGATACAGTAGCAAAACAAGGACCTAGTTTATCGCTTGGTTTAGACATCGCTTTACAAGCATATGGAGAAGAATTATTAAAAGGAAAAAGAGGCTGTATTGTTGCAATTGAACCATCTACAGGAGAAATATTAGCGCTTGTTTCATCTCCGTCTTATGACCCTAATCTATTGGTAGGGAAGCGTAATATTGGAATGAATTACCCTAAATTATTGAGAAATAAAGACAAACCATTATATCCTAGACCTCTTGCAGCTCAATATCCACCAGGTTCTATTTTTAAATTGTTACAATCTTTAATCGGTCTACAAGAAGGAGTAATAACCGAAAACAGTGGTTTCCCTTGTAATAAATCGATGGTTGGTTGCCATGATCACCCAAGCGCTCAAAATTTAGCAGATGCAATAAAGGCATCATGTAATCCGTATTATTATGCAGTAACTAAACGCATCATACAACAAGGAAAGAGTACAAATAATTTTGCAGATGCAGAAGTTGGGTTGGATAAATGGGCTAAATACATGCATAGCTTTGGTTTAGGTCACAAGTTTGCAACAGATATTACTGGTTTAACTAGTGGACTGATTCCTGATTCTAAATATTATGACAAATGGTATGGACATCATCGTTGGGCATTTTCTACTATTCGGTCAATTTCTATCGGTCAAGGAGAGGTACAGTTAACTCCACTTCAAATGGCTAATGTGGGAGCTTTAATAGCGAATAAAGGATGGTTTTATACTCCACATTTTGTGAAATCGATAGGTAAAAATGGACCGTTACCGGAATATAAAACGAAAAATAACACGATGATAGACGCTAAGCATTTTGACATTATCCATGAAGGAATGTACAAAGTAGTACATGAAGGTGGAGGTACAGGAGGTAGAGCACGTTTAGATGATATAGCAATTTGTGGTAAAACAGGAACTGTAGAAAATAAACCTCATAAAGATCACTCAGTGTTTTTAGCGTTTGCTCCAATGAAAGAACCTAAAATTTCAATTGCAGTATTTATTGAAAATGCTGGTTTTGGAGGTACATGGGCCGCTCCTATTGCAAGTTTAATGATTGAAAAATACATTAATAGATCAATCAAAGACAAGGCCAAGGAAAAAAGAATGTTAGAAGCAATTTTGTATAATTAAATGAGAAAAGGAGAAACTATAACAAGTAATATGGACTGGATTTTATTTTCAGTTTATTTGTTATTGATGATAATGGGGTTAGCTACGGTGTATTCTACAGCTTATGACCCTGATCATCCTAATTTGTTTGATTTTTCTCAAAAATATGGAAAACAAGTAGTTTGGTTTTTAGTTTCTTTATTTTTAGGGATGTTAGTGTTCTTAATTGATGCCGATATCTATCGAAAATTTGCTGTGCCCATCTATCTTTTCACACTCTGTTTATTGGTTGTTGTATTGTTTATGCCTGCCAAAAATGGTGCAAGAGCATGGCTTGGAATAGGAACATTGGGGATTCAACCAGCTGAGTTTGCAAAAATAGGAACAGCATTACTTTTAGCTCGATTTATAAGCAGTGTTAATATTAAACAGCAAAATACACAGACGGTACTTATTGCTAATATCATTATTTTAATTCCAATGATTTTGATTTTGTTACAGCCTGATGCTGGAACTTTTGTAGTATTTACGTCTTTTTTGTTTGTTATGTATAGGGAAGGGATTACTTATGACCCGTTAGTACTTAAATTTGTCAACCTAATTCCTGGTATAAAATTTAAACAAACATGGGTTGGTAGTCACTTTATTCCGATCATGTTTGCTGTCGTATTTCTTTGTTTAGCAACATTATTAGTGAGTAACAATATTATTACATTTAGCTTTTTACCTGGAGTAGAAATACCTGGTTTTTTTGGAGTATTTGTTTCGCTTGTAGCTTTTTCTTTACTAGCACTATTTGTATTAAGATACCTTTCTTCTAAAAGAGATAGAAAAAATGCAGTCTTTATCGTTTTAATTGGTTTTGTTTTAAGTTTGGGTATTGCTTCTAGTGTGAACTTTTTGTTTCAAGGAATGGCAAGTCATCAGAAAGATAGAATTGAATTATTTTTGGGATTAAGAGAAGATCCAGACGGTGAAGATTACAATAGAAACAGAGCTATGGCAGCTGTAGGTTCAGGTAGAATGTTCGGAAAAGGATACAATAAAGCAACTGTTTCTAGTGTTGAAAGTAACCATGTTCCAGAGAGTGAAACAGATTTTATTTTTTGTCCATTTGCTGAAGAATGGGGTTTCATGGGGACATTTACCTTAGTAATTCTATACATGGTTATGCTGTTTCGAATTATAATTATTGCAGAACGCCAAAGGTCACGTTTTGTTAGGGTATATGCTTATACGGTGGCAATGATTTTGTTTTATCATTTTGCCGTAAATATTGGAATGGATATTGGATTTGCGCCTGTTATTGGTATTCCTCTACCCTTTTTTAGTTATGGAGGGTCTTCAATGATGTCTTTTTCAATGTTTATGTTTATTCTTTTGAAACTTGATAGTCAAAGAACATATATTTTACAGTAGTTTTCTCTTTTTGAGAATAAATAAAATGCATAGTAATGTTTAATTTTACGTTTAATTGTTAAAATACAAATGGCAAAGAAAAAAATAGAATCAACATACTCAGAAAAAAAATACAAGTCTATTTTATGGATATTAGGATTATCTCCTTTGTTGTTAATAACGTCATTGTTATTGTTACAACCAGATGATTCTATGCCTTCGGTTTCAATGTTGGACAATCCTCCAGAATTATTAGCTTCTGTTGTTTTAGCAGATGATGGAGAAACTGAACTAGGACGGTATTGGAAAGTAAACAGAACAAGTGCTACTTACAAGGATATTTCTCCTTTTGTATTTGATGCGTTAATAGCTACTGAAGATGAGCGTTACATAGAGCACTCTGGAGTTGATTTTAAAGCGATTGCTAGAGCGATAGCAAATGCTGGTGGTGCAGGTGGCGCATCAACAATTTCTCAACAATTAGCAAAATTGCTTTTTACCTTACAGCAAAGAGAAAGAGAAGAAATTGCTCGTTCAAATGGCGAATCTCTATCTGGTATGGCTGGAGGTAAAATAGGGAGAATCTTAGGAAGAGTGAATGAAAAAGCTCGTGAAAATATTATTGCTACAAGATTAGAGCAACGCTATACAAAAGAAGAAATTATTACAATGTATTTGAATCAATTTGATTTCTTATACAATGCCGTTGGAATAGAAAATGCATCAAAAGTATATTTCAATAAAAAACCTGCTAATTTAACGAAAGAAGAAGCAGCGATGTTAATAGGTATGTGTAAAAATCCAACTTTATTTAATCCGCATACACACGAAATAAAAGATTATAGAAGGTACGTTTCCAATAGAGATGGCATCTCTCTTTCAGCAGTTACAAATGAAAGTATTGCATTGAAAAGATCTGAAGATAGTTTAAGAGCAATAAATAGACGAAATCAAGTACTTTATCAATGGTTTAAAAATAGTGAATCTGAAAATTCAGCTTTGAAAACCAGAATCACTAGAGAAGAGTTTGATTCATTGAAATTATTGCCATTAGTTTGTCGTTACCAAGCGGTTGATCATAAACGTGGAAAAGCACAGTATTTTAGGGAAGCTCTACGAAAAGAATTAACAGGAATCTTTTCTGAAAAAAATGCAGATGGAAGTCTTAAATATAAAACAGAAGACGGAAGACCTTGGGATATTTATAAAGATGGGTTGAAAATTTATACAACTATCAACAATAACATGCAGGATTATGCAGAGAACGCAATGGCTAAACACTTGGCTGAAACGTTACAAAAGCAATTTGATGAGAACAATCGTTCAGTAAAAAGTTTCCCGTTTTCTAATAGTTTATCTAAAGATCAAATTGATCGTATTATGGCTTCTGCAAGAAGAAACAGTAGGCGTTATTTATCTTTAGAAGCTTCAGGTGTGACTAACGATGAAATTAGAGAGATATTTAACACCCCAACAAACATGCGTGTCTTTTCTTGGAAAGGTGTAAAAAATGATGGCTACGTGAAAGAAATAGATACAGTGATGTCACCAAACGATTCAATCCGTTATTACAAATCTTTTTTACATTCTGGTTTAGTATCTATTGAACCTCAAACAGGATTTGTCAAAGCTTGGGTAGGAGGTGTAAATATTGACCATTTTGCTTACGACCATGTAAAATTAGGAAAACGACAAGTTGGATCTACGATGAAACCATTTGTTTATGCAGCAGCTTTATCAATGGGTGTTTTAGAGCCATGTACGCTTATACCTGATATTGCTCACTGTGTGGATGTTTTAGATGATAATGGAAACTTGGTTAAACGTTGGTGTCCACGTACATCAAGTGAATTAACAGGAGGTCTTTGTTCAGCAGCAAGAGGTTTAGCACATTCTAAAAATAACATTACGGTTGGAGTAATGCAGAAAATGGGTGGTAAAGCTGGTCCACAAACAATAGCAAAATTACTTTCCAATATGGATATTCAATTAAGTAAGCATGATATTGTACCTGCAATGTGTTTAGGTTCAATGGATTTATCATTAATGGAACTAGTTGGAGCGCAAGCTACTTTTGCTAACAAAGGGGTATATGTTCGTCCAACGACAATTCTACGTATTGAAGACCGCAATGGAAATGTTATTTACAGTGCTAATACATATTCGAAAGAGGTATTAAGCGCCGAAGTGGCTTATACAATGATAAAAATGATGGAAGGTGTTGTATCTGGCGGAACTGCAAGTAGGCTAAGAGGTGGGTCTTCTTATGGGGGGATACTAGCTCCTACAGCTGGTAAAACGGGGACAACTCAAAATAATTCTGATGGATGGTTTATTGGAATCACGCCAGAATTAGTTACAGGCGTATGGGTAGGAGCAGAAGATAGAGGTGTACATTTTAGGTCAACAAGCTTAGGTCAAGGAGCACGTACTTCTTTACCAATTTACGGCTATTATTTACAGAAAATTTACAAAGATGCCAAAATTGGGTTGTCAACTTCTCAGTTTGATGCGCCCTCAAATTATTCTTTAAGAACCGGTTACTGTGAGGGGGAATATCTTCCAAAATCATCAGATGCAGATACACTTCAAAATGAATCAAATCCAAGCGAACTTCCTTTTAGTTTTTAAGTTGAAAATTCGTATTTAAAAAATAAACAAAATGAACAAAGTAGTTAAAAACGTAGAAGATGCTTTATCAGGTATACAAAACGACATGACAATTATGCTAGGGGGCTTTGGTCTCTGTGGAATTCCTGAAAACTCTATCGAACAGTTGGTTAAATTACAAGTAAATAACTTAACTTGTATTTCAAACAATGCTGGAGTAGATGACTTTGGACTTGGTCTTTTGCTTCAGAAAAAGCAAATCAAAAAGATGATCAGCTCTTATGTTGGAGAAAATGATGAATTTGAACGTCAAATGTTATCTGGGGAATTAGAAGTAGATTTAATTCCTCAAGGATCATTAGCTGAAAGATGTAGAGCAGGAGGAGCAGGAATACCAGCATTTTTTACACCAGCTGGATACGGAACAGAAGTAGCCGAAGGAAAAGAGGTAAGAGATTTTAATGGGAAGCCTCATATTTTAGAAATGGCATTAACAGCCGATTTCGCAATAGTTAAGGCTTGGAAAGGTGATACTGAAGGAAACTTAATTTACAAAGCGACAGCTCGAAATTTCAATCCAATGATGGCTATGGCTGGTAAAATTACAATTGCAGAAGTGGAAGAATTAGTTCCTGCAGGTTCGTTAGATCCAAATGAAATCCATACTCCTGGAATTTTTGTTCAACGCATTTTCAAAGGAGAAAAGTTTGAAAAAAGAATTGAACAAAGAACCGTGAAACAAAGATAAATTTGAAAATGAGCTGATTAAAGTGGTTGCTATCAAGTTTATAACTGCAATCATTTCATCTTAGAAGAAATCTAATTTAAACAATGATTTATTGTTAAATTAAACAATTAAAAAAAATGGCTTTAGATAAAATAGGTATTGCAAAAAGAATAGCACAAGAATTAAGAGACGGTTGGTATGTAAATTTAGGAATTGGTATTCCAACACTGGTTGCTAATTACATTCCTGAAGGTATTGAGGTGGAATTTCAATCTGAAAATGGAATTTTAGGAATGGGTGCTTTTCCATTTGAAGGAGAAGAAGACGCAGATTTAATAAATGCGGGTAAACAAACGATTACTGCTCGTCAAGGTGCTTCTTTCTTTGATTCAGCAACTTCTTTTGCAATGATTAGAGGTCAACACGTTCAACTAACTGTTTTAGGGGCAATGGAAGTTTCTCAAAATGGCGACATCGCAAACTGGAAAATTCCAGGAAAAATGGTGAAAGGAATGGGTGGAGCAATGGATTTGGTTGCATCTGCTGAAAATATCATCGTAGCAATGATGCATTCTAATAAAGAAGGAGTATCTAAAATCTTAAAAGAATGTACGCTGCCTTTAACTGGAGTTGGTTGCGTTAAAAAAGTGGTTACTGAATTAGCCGTAATGGAAATTAAGGGTGGTAAATTTCATTTAATAGAAAGAGCTCCTGGCGTTACGGTAGAAGAAATTATCGCTAAAACAGAAGGAGAGTTGGTGATACCAGCGAATGTACCTGAAATGGTATTATAGTTTTAAAAATGAAAGAAGCAAAATCTAGTTTTTTATTTAAAATTCTTGCACTAACTTTTTGTTTGATTTGGCTGACGGTAATTCATATATTAAATGAGTTACCATTAGATGCTGGAGATGGTGTCATGCATTTCAATATTTCTCAAGCTTCATGGACCAATTCTAATTTGTTTATACATCACTGGGGGAAACCTTTGTTTATTTTATTGAGCTCTACTTTTGCTCAATTTGGAATGGATGGGATGGTTTTCTTTAATATCCTTGTTTTTGGATTAACGACAATTTTTGGATGGAAAATATTGAACCACTTTTCAGTATCCACTCTAATTCAGTGTAGTTTTCCGATCATTTTAATTTCTGTTTTTGATTATTCAAGTACAATATTAGCAGGACTTACCGAACCTCTGTTTAGTTTTTTTATTATGATTGCTTCCTGGCTTCTTATAACCAAGAAATGGTTTTGGTTTGCTATAGTAGTTTCTTTTATACCGTTTTTAAGAAGTGAAGGTCAACTAGCAATTGTTTTAGCTGGATTTGTTCTATTTTTTGCTAAAGAATTCAAATATATACCACTCTTACTAGTTGGCTTTATATTATATGCAATAATTGGACAACTAATAATAGGAGATTTTTGGTGGTATTTTACAACAAGTCCTTATTATTGGGATAATGCAATTTATGGTTACGGAAATTGGTACGACTACTTAAAATCATTTAGACAGTTCCTTGGATTAACAGGTTTAATTTTAATGTTATTTGGGATTGCTATACTTTTAAAGTTTTTGAAAAAAAAGGAATGGGATAAAATACAATTTAATTGGTTGTTTTTTGTAAGTGGAATTTTTTTAGGTGTTGTATTTATTCATTCTTACTTTTGGGCAAATGGCGTTCAAGGTTCTTTAGGTTTAACAAGAATTGCCACACAGGGAATGCCTTCATTTATTTTGATTACTTTATATTATGCTTCAAAAATTGAATTATCATCCCTTTTCTCTAATGTCCGAAATGTGTTTTTTTTAGGCTTATTAGTGACCTTACCTTTGTCAACTATTTTATCTTCTCGATTCCCTGTTGAAGCAGAAGGATTAGACTTAGAAGTTTTAAATGCGGCAAAATTTTTAAAAGATGAAAAAATTGAGGGACAAAAGATTTTCTTTCATCATCCACTTTTTGTATTTGAAATGGGAGGAAATCCAATGAAATTAAACCAACCTTTTGTCTTTTATTTTTGTAATGGACTAAAGAATGATTTAGGAGACTTGATAAAACCAGGTGATTTAATAATTAGGGATAGTCATTTTGGACCTCAAGAAGCAGGTATGCATTTAAAAGATTTTGAAAATTGCAAAGATTTAGTCAAAATCAAAAGGTTTGTTTCGTCTGCTCAATTTGAGGATCGATATAATGAAATTGAGGGAATTACAATTTATCAATATATTCCAAAAGTTAAAGCACCATTAATACCCTTTAAAAAAGAAATTAATGTAGAAAGAAAATTTAAATTTTTAAATGGTCAAGAATTTCTAGATTTAAATGATTTATTCAGTACTGAATTCACTCATAAATTGGTCAGATTAGAATTATATTGTAATGAATCAGATATTAAATTTGTAGTCTACAACGAATATTCTAAAAAATACCAATCAGTTGATATTGAGCTAAATAAAATAACTAGTCACAATTTCTCTATCACTGAGTTAACGAATACTAAAATTTATTTTTGGAATCCCAACAAGAAAAAATGTGTAGTAGAAATTAAATTATTATCTATTGAATCAGAATTATCAAATCCTATTATTAACATAAACACATCTAAAGATATTAAATAATCTTTCTAATTTTAACGTATGATATTATATAATGTAACAGTAAGTATTGACGCACAAATTCACGAAGAATGGCTAGATTGGATGCGTTCAACTCATATTCCTGAAGTAATGGCAACAGGTTGTTTTCTGGAGAGTAGAATTTCTAGAGTTCATGGAGAGGAAGAAGGAGGAATGACATTTTCAGTAATGTACCTTTGTCCAAGTGAAGCAATTTATAAACAATATGAAATTGAGCATGCTCCCGCTTTACAGAACCAACATGCCGCAAAATATCAAGGAAAGTTTGCAGCTTTTAGAACTACACTTTCAGTAATTGAGGAATTCAAAAAATGAAAAATTTTACTGTAAGAGCAAAAAAGCATTTAGGACAACATTTTCTAACTGATAAAAATATTTGCAAGAAAATAGCAGATCAGTTTAGTGCTCATCAAGGATGCAATACTGTATTAGAAATTGGACCAGGAATGGGAGCTTTAACTGAGTTTTTAGTTCAAAGAGAAGAGTCTGACGTTCATGTAATGGAAATTGATTGGGATTCTATCGCCTTTTTAAAAGAACATTACCCAACACTTGAAGGAAAAATATATGAATCAGATTTTTTAAGAACAAAATTTGAAACCCTATTTGGAGATAAGCCTTTTGCAGTAGTTGGGAATTTTCCTTATAATATTTCATCTCAAATCATGTTTAAATGCTTAGACTATAGAAATCAAATTCCTGAAATTATGGGAATGTTTCAAAAAGAAGTTGCTGAACGATTTGCAGAAAAACCAGGCACAAAACAATACGGTGTTATTAGTGTATTAATGCAGGCTTATTATGATATTGAGTATTGTTTTACGGTTGACGAGCATGTGTTCAATCCACCCCCAAAAGTAAAGTCGGGTGTTATTAGATGTACTAGAAATGAAAGAGAATTTTTACCTTGTAATGAAAAATTATTCAAGCAAGTCGTAAAATCTACTTTTGGTCAACGTAGAAAGACAATCCGCAATTCGGTTAAATCAATTATGAAGGGTCCAGGTTTTGAACATGACTTTTTGACTCTTCGACCAGAACGCTTGTCTGTTGAAGATTTTATTGAATTAACTTTGGCAATTGAAAGTCATAATAAACAATTTATAGAAGAGGAATAAGAATTAAAATAATTATTTTTTGAAGAAATCTTCAAAATAATTATTTTTTTTACTTTCTTTGTAAAACAAAATTAAAAGATATGAGTTCAAGAGAAGGATTTGAAGCAATAGCAGATTTTATGTATGGTGCACCATACGAGTTTTACGATAACATTGGCAATATGGTAAATACCTCACTTGTAGTTCTAGGTTTTCTTGGATTTTTTATATGGATGAGAAAGCAAATTAAATTTAACAACGCTGCTAAAAATAATCCAAATCAATTAAAATAAGATTTAAATTATATAGTTTTTTAAGGTTGCTTGTACTTATAAGCAACCTTTTTTTGTTTTGGGATAGATGAATTTTTCAATTATTATAACAGCAGGAGGAATTGGTAAACGAATGGGTGCTGATATTCCTAAACAATTTATTGAAGTAAAAGGACTGCCTATTTTAATGCACACCATTAAAAAGTTTCACGGTTTTAATTCTTTAGCTGAAATTATTGTAACACTTCCACAAGATTGGTGTTTGTATTGGGAAGAATTGATCATAAAACATCAATTTAAAGTTCAACATCAAATTGTTTCAGGAGGTATTGAACGTTACGATTCAATTAAAAATGCACTTGCTTATTGCACTACAACGGTTATTGGTGTTCATGATGGAGTGAGACCACTAGTAAGTAACGAAACAATCAGCCGTTGTTTAAATAAGGTAACAGAAAATGGAGCAGTTATTCCAGTTTTAGCCATGAAAGAATCGCTTCGTAAGAAAACAGGGACTACTAGCGAAGCTCTTGACCGAAAAGATTTTTTCACGGTCCAAACACCACAGTTCTTTAGTGAAAAAGTAATCAGAAAAGCATACGAAAATTCGTTTCATGAAAAGATTACAGATGATGCCTCTTTAGTGGAAGAAGCTGGTTTCTCGATAGATATAGTTGATGGAAATGAAGAGAATATTAAAGTCACTACACCTAACGATTTAAAGTTCATTAATCTATTTGTTTAGTAGATTAAATTTTTATCATTTTTAATGTATCTTTGTACGCTATAAAGCATAATGCCGACAATGTATTCAATATAGTCCTACCGATAAATATCGGGTTAGATAGAACTATTTTTATACTGTATCGGTATTATAGCTGTAAACATTGAGATAAAATATAAATACGTTTGGCATAAGATGAAGATTACAGATCATTTAAAACAGGCTAAAGAAACCTTATTTTCTTTAGAAATTCTTCCTCCTTTAAAAGGAAAGAGTATTCAATCTATTTATGATGGAATTGATCCTTTGATGGAATTTAAGCCCCCTTTTGTAAATGTTACCTACCACCGTGAAGAGTACATATACAAAGAAAGAGAACGTGGATTACTTGAAAAAATTTCTATTCGTAAACGTCCAGGTACAGTAGGTATTTGTGCTGCCATTATGAATAAATATCAAGTAGATGCGGTTCCTCATTTAATTTGTGGAGGTTTCAGTAAAGAAGAAACGGAAAATGCTTTAATTGATTTGCAATTTTTAGGAATTGATAATGTATTGGCTTTAAGAGGAGATTCTATAAAAACTGAATCTAGTTTTAGACCACATGAAGACGGACATTCTTTTGCTGTTGACCTTATTCATCAAATAAAAGGAATGAATGAAGGTAATTATATCATGGATGATGTTCAATTGGCGCCAACTGATTTTTGTATTGGTGCTGCAGGTTACCCTGAGAAACATTTTGAAGCGATGAATTTAGCTACTGACTTACTTTATTTAAAACAAAAAGTAGATGCAGGAGCAGAATATTTAGTAACACAGATGTTTTTTGACAATAAAAAATATTTTGACTTTGTAAAAGCTTGCAGAGGAATAGGTATCAATGTTCCTATAATTCCAGGATTGAAACCAATTCGTTCTATGAGTCATATTTCTTTTTTACCAAAATTCTTTCATATAGATTATCCTGAAGCACTTTCTAAAGAATTATTAAAGTGTAAAAATAACCAAGAAGTAGAACAGGTCGGTATAGAATGGGGAATTCAACAATCAAGAGAATTAAAAGAAGCAAATGTTCCTTGTATCCACTATTATACGATGTCAAACTCCAATGCTGTTTACTCTATTGCTAAAGAAATTTTTTAATATGAAGTATACATTCTTATTCCTGACTTTGTTTATAAGTCTTATATCTATTGGTCAGACAAAAGATTTAAATTTAACCAACGCATTAGTAGTTGGGCAATTGGATCGATCAGAAGACCGATATTCTATAGAAATTGCGTTAACTGAAATTTTATCAGAGGCAGGTATTAAAGCAATGCCATCTTTAAACATTTTAAAAGTTGGTGCAGACGTTTACCACCTTGAAAGCGATTCTATTCAACAAATTGTTACGCTTAAAGGAATAGATACTTACTTAACAGTTTCTGTTAGAGGGTACGATAAACGTTTTAAATTAGCAGAAAATAAAGAGGACTTTAAAACGGCCATCAATATAAATCATCTTTTCTCACTTTATAAAGACGAAGTAATTAATGTTAGTTTTGAATTCACTTTCTATAGAGGAGGGAAATTTGTAGCTACTGATATTATTAGAATTGGGAATATAGATTCAAGAGAAAGTGTTTTGAAACGTTTTAAAAAGAAAGCAACAAAACACGTTAAGAAGTGGATGTGAAAAATCTGAAAATTAAGAAAACGAATCTACCTATCAATTCCATTTTAACTAATTCTGGAATTAAATATCACTATGTTGACAGCTATATTGGACAGATTGATGATGAAAGAAATGAAATTAGTTCAACAGATTTAGGTAAAGCTTTTTTTAGTTCAGGGCCTAAATGGACAGGACATTTATTTAACCTTAGAAATAAAATTGTAGTACTTTTTGGTTTAAAAACAAATGGTAAAGTTAATGACCGACAGCAACAATTAGCTGATTTTAAATGTGTAAAAGGCGAAGAATTAGGTCTATTTAAAGTCTATCACAAATCTGAAAATGAAGTTGTGTTAGGACAAGATGATAAACATTTAAATTTTAGAGTTTCGCTATTCGTTAGAACTAGTGAAGATAGTAATAAGCAAAAGGAAATTATTATCACTACAACAGTTGTTTTTAATAATTGGTTTGGTCGTCTTTATTTTTTACCTGTAAAGCCTTTTCACAGTATAATTGTACCAGTTATGTTAAAAGGAATAATAAAGAGTTTAATAGCTCGTATTCTACGAAGTGTTTAAACTATTCTTTTTAAACCTCTCTCTCCATCAAATATGCCGCTAATTCTAACAAAGGCATTTTACTTTCTTCTGAAATAGATATCTGATTGATCGCAATTTTTGCTTTATAATAATGGTCATTCATAATTTCTTTACATATTTCGCGAATACCCATTTCATCAAACAATGCTCTTACTCCCTTTACCTTTAATTCTAGTTCTTTTTCAGCTAATAATGTATTTAATTTTGCCTTTTGAATTTCATTTGCAATCTCAAAAGCCTTTAAAAGCAATAAAGTCTTTTTATTAGAAATAACATCTCCACCAACTTGTTTTCCAAATTTTTCAGGATCTGCATATAAGTCAAGTATATCGTCTTGAATTTGAAAAGCAATCCCAATCTGTTCGCCAAACTCATAAATTAGCTTAGCTTCTTTATGAGAGGCTTCTGCAACGATTGCGCCCGTCTCTAAAGCGCAACCCAATAAAACAGATGTCTTTAAACGAATCATCTCTATATACTCATCAATCGAAACATTATCTCGACTTTCAAAATCCATATCCATTTGCTGCCCTTCGCAAACTTCAACTGCTGTTTTATTAAATAAATCTAAAATTATAGGTAAAGACTTTGGATCATTTTTAGCAATTAGTTGATAAGCTTTTACCAATAAAACATCTCCAGATAAAATAGCAATGCTACTATTCCATTTTTCATGAACAGTTTCTTGTCCTCTTCTCAGAGGAGCATCGTCCATTATATCATCATGAATTAATGAAAAATTATGAAATACTTCAATAGCTAAGGCTGAATGAATAGCCTGATCTTTATTAATGCCAAAAGCTTCTGCGCCTAAAAGAGTGAGAATTGGTCGCATACGCTTCCCTCCTATTTTAAGGAAATACCTTAAAGGATCATATAAGTTAGAAGGTCTAGAAGGAAAATCAATTCGTTCTAATTCTTGTTCTATTAAAGCAGTATATTTTTCAAGTTGAAGCATGAATTATTTCACCAAGTTTAAAAGGTAAGATCCATAACCACTTTTCACTAATGGCTGAGCAATTTCAATTAATTTTTCTTTAGAAATAAACCCGTTTCTATAAGCGATTTCTTCAATACAACCTATTTTTAAACCTTGTCTTTCTTCAATAACTTGAACAAACTGTCCTGCTTGCATCAAAGAAGCATGTGTTCCTGTATCTAGCCAAGCTGTACCTCTATTTAATATAGCAACTTGTAATTTATCTCTTCTTAAATACTCAGCGTTAACATCTGTAATTTCGTACTCTCCTCTAGCTGATGGCTTAATGTTTTTTGCGATTTCAACAACACTATTATCGTAGAAATAAAGTCCAGGGACTGCGTAATTCGATTTTGGATTTTCTGGTTTTTCTTCTATTGAAATCGCTTTCATATTTTCGTCAAACTCAACTACACCATAACGTTCTGGATCACTAACATGGTAAGCATAAACAACCCCACCTTCAGCATCAACATTTGCTTTTAATAGATTGCCCATTCCTACACCATAAAAGATGTTATCACCAAGAATTAAAGCAACTTTTTCTTTTCCAATAAATTCTTCACCTATAACAAAAGCTTGAGCTAATCCGTTTGGTTCTTCTTGTACCTTGTAGGTAAACTCACAACCAAGTCTACTACCATCTCCTAATAATTTCTCGAAATGTGGTAAATCATGAGGAGTTGAAATAATTAGAATCTCCTTAATTCCAGCATTCATTAAAACCGAAAGAGGATAATAAATCATTGGTTTATCATAAATTGGCATTAATTGTTTACTAATCGCCAATGTTAATGGGTGTAATCTAGTTCCTGATCCTCCTGCTAATATGATTCCTTTCATATGTAGATAATTTGTTTTTTAATGGTCATACCGACGATTCGGCACAAGTTATGGAATACGCCTTTTGTATCTTCAACAGTTTTTGTGAGTTTTCTCATGGCTATTTCATGCTTTTTCTATTGGTTTAACTTCAGTGCCTAATTGATTTAAACTTGGGTCTTCTGACACTGTTAATTCTTGTAAATTGATATCTGATTCTTCATCAAAAATTTCAAAATAAGGTTCTTCAAAAGATTTCGTATTAATACGTTTATCTAGAGAAAATAAAAGAGATGGTAATACGATTAAATTTGTCAACATGGCAACAATTAAAGTTATTGATACAAGAAAACCTAAAGCTTGAGTTCCGCCAAATTGAGAAAAAGTAAAAGTTGAAAAACCACAAAATAAAACAATAGAAGTATAAAACATTCCTAAACCAGATTCTCTAATAGCAAGTGTAATACTTTCTTTTAACGAATACTTTCTTGACTTTAGTTCCTGACGATATTTCGCTAAATAATGAATTGTATCATCAATTGAAATACCTAAAGAAATACTGAAAACCAACAATGTAGAAGGTTTTAATGGTATTTTAAACCACCCCATAATACCTGCTGCAATAATTAATGGAATCAAATTTGGAATCATGGAAATAACAACCATAATAAAAGAGCGAAATAAAATCGCCATTAAAATTGAGATCATTATGATGGCAAAAATCAAACTTGAAATTAAATTATTTACTAAATATTGAGTTCCTTCCGAAACAACTATTGACGTTCCTGTTAACGTTACATCATAATATTCATTATCTATAGCTTTTCTTAAATTTTCTTTAAAGTCAGATTTTTTATAAAATGTTTTAAGAAAATCATAATCCATATCTAACTTAAATTTTAAGTCAGCATCACCTCTCGACAACACATCAACTAGACTGTTCCTAACAGAACCATATTGGTCTAATAAAGAATCTGCATAAGTAGTTTTACCCTTTGCTAGTAAGCTATAATAACGTTCAATTGATTTTTTATCTGGATTAAAAATACTGTCTATTTTATAGTTTAATTTACTAGAAATCTCATCAACTTCATAAGAACCAAGATCTTGCAACTGTGTTCTTATTCTTAAAACTGTATTTGATGTATCAACTAATTCTTTAATTGTAAAAGCACCATTTGAATTTGTCATTTCAAACTTGTCAAAATACTTTTTTAATTGTGACTTATCAAATTTAGAAAGTGAAGATTTATAATAGTTGGTATCATTTCCATGATACGCCATGTTAATTACTTTTATAAAATCATTAACAGACAAACTTTTAGAAAAAACGGAATCTTCTTTTAAAAAAGTCTGGATCTCCTCCAATTTAGAGATTGTAGAAGATTTGAAAAGTCGCCCTTTTTCTTTATAATCAATAAGGATTTCAAATGGAATTGCTCCCCCAAAATTCTTTTCTAGAAATCGAATATCTGTTAATATCTGATCTCCTTTAGGTAGATCACTTGTTATGTTTCCTGTTGCCTCTATTTTAGTTAATCCTATAATTCCAAAAGCAACAAGTACAATCGTAACGATGTAAACGGCTCTTCTTTTATTCTTAGTAATGTAAATGATTTTTTCAATCATGTTTACAGCTAATTTAGAATCTAGATGTTTTAAGTGACGTTCCTTAGGTGGTTTTGAGAACGTTACAATGATTGGTAAAATACAAATAGAAAGCACAAAAATTAACATAATATTAAGAGATGCAACTATTCCAAATTCAGACATTTTCTCAGAACTTGTAAATATGAAAGTTGAGAAACCTAAAGCTGTAGTGAAGTTCGTAAGAAAAGTAGCTGTTCCAATTTTTGTAACGACTCGAACAATAGCTCGAATTTTATTTCCATGCTTCTTAATTTCTTGATGGTATTTATTCATCAAGAAAATACAATTAGGAATTCCAATCACAATCATTAATGGTGGTATTAAAGCCATCATGATCGAAATATTAAAGCCAAATAGAGCTATAGAACCCATCGACCAAATAACAGCCGTGAATACTACAAGGTTACAAATCATTACAACTCTAAACGATCGGAAAAAAATATAAAGTAAAATAGACGTCGCAAGAATTGCTGCAGCAATAAAAATATACATCTCATTTATTACTCGTTTACCAATAACAACACGAAGATGCGGAAGTCCTGCATAATGAACATGTCCAAATTTTTCTTTATAGGATGATGCCAGTTTTTCAATATCAAGAACTACATTGGCTTTTTTTGAATTAATTAAAAAATCTTCGTTTATTCCAACAACCATGATAGAAACATTGGTTTTAGGATTGTATAGAACGTCTCTATAAAGAGGGTTTTGGTATATTTCTCTTTTTATTGAATCTATTGTTTTTTCTTGAAATTTAACATCAGAAAAGACACGATTCACTTCAAACTTATTTTCTGAAATATTGTTCTTTATGGTAAATAGGGTTGCCTCAGAAATAACTGATTCCACACCATCTATTTTAAGAATAGAGTCACCAAGTTCTTTCCAAGCTAAAAACTTATCTTGTGTATATAATAAATCTGTTTGAATAGCAATTACCAACGAACCACCATCTTCTCCAAACATCTCTTTAAAATGAAGGTAATTCTTTTGTGTTTCAGAATCCTGCGGAAGTGTATTTCCGTATTTATTGTCAATTTTTAATCCTGTAACTGCATAATAACCAAAAAACACAGTTAGTATGGCAATAATTGACAAGATAAACAATCTATTCCTTAAAATTAAACTTGCAATTTTACGCCACATAGAATCTATAAAAAGTATATTTTTTCAAAAAATTTAAAGAAACAAAGTTAATTAAATATGAATATAAATGTTCTATAATTAGGAATAAATATCGTTGAATAAATTGAGGATTGTTCATTAAAAGTGCTCTTTTCTTTAAAAAGAACCTTACTCTTTGTCTATTTCATTCTCTCTGAAAGAGGAGGGAATCAAATCTGGAATAATTTTTAAGACTAACGGAAGCAGTAAAGCTCCTCCTGGCAACATAAAGATCGCAAGAGAAGGCATCGATTTAACAATGCCTAAAAACTGTGTTTTCACAAGCTCTTTTTCATCTTTGGTTAATTCTTGAAGCGTCGACTTCTTAATTAAATAAATCAGTTCTTTGCTTTGCTTCAGCTCATTCGCTAGTTTGTCTTTATTTCGACCTAAGATTTTAATCCATCTTCTTGATAGACTTGAAAACATCTTTTCATAGGAAGAACTTGACTTTAAAAAAGATACTTTCTTATTATTATTCAATACAAAACCTCCTACTATTACGCGTGTATCTTGCAATTCTTCTCTCGAAATATTTAAAAAATCACAAAGCTCTAATAGAAATAATTTTTCAGCAGAAACGACCTTATTATTCGACAAAACGGTAAGGGCTGAAACATCTAGTAAAAAACGTTTAAAAAGCCATTTTTTATGAATGTTTGACGATAAATCTTCAAAATAAGCACCCCCTTTAAATTGATTAAGTGCCTTTTCTTTTTTATCTTCTGGTAAACTAGCAGATGCTAAGAAAATTTTAAACAAATCTTTTTCTCGCTCTTCAACATAACCACTAGAAAATGCCGAAATAGAAATTGCTGTTAAAGCATCCATCGCTAAATCTGTGTAATTAGAAAATGCGCCTTCATGTTTTAAATAATCTGTATATAATATTACATCCAAGTAAACAAATACATTAGAAATGTAATTTAGCCACAAATGCTTATCTAAAAGATGAGTTTTAATTCCTACTCGTTTTGAAAAAATGTTTTCTAATTTCTCATCTTTGGATTCTTTTAAGAGAAAAGTAAAAATTTTAGTAATAGAATAGGAATTGTGCTTACCATAAAACGAAAGCATTGAATCGATAAAATCATCTTTATCAACTTTTTCAACTTTTTTAATTGTCTTATAAACAAACAAATGAGATTCGAACAATAAGAGCTTCAACTTCTCTTCAAATGTCCATTTACTGTCATCAAGCTGCGTTGCGAAAATTAATTCTGATGGATAACCAAAAATAATTCCAGAATGTGAAAAAGTTAAATGTAAAAAATGATCAACTTCCATGTCAGGTGGACAATCCAATTGCAATGAAAAATGTTGTTTTTCAATTAAATCGAAATATTTATTTATCCAACCTTTTGCACCTGGTGAAACCATTTTTACATGCTGTTTTTATAATACAAATGTACAAATAGATTTTGTCCTTAATGAAGGAATATGATTATTTTATTTTGATGTATATATGGAACTTTTACTGAATGTATATCTGAAAAGATTTCATCTTTTCAGGAATTATGAACCTAATCAATTAGAATAAACCACAAATGCTTTCTTAAAATATTTTTTATTGAAACTATTCTCCTCAAATGTCTCAATTAAAGCTATGAAAATTCCTGATTTAGCTAACAACCCTTCTTCATTTATTCCATCCCAAATAAAGGTTCCTTTTGTTGGTAATAACTCATTAGAAAATACAGTTTTGACTAACAACCCATTTTTATCAAGAATTAAAAACGTGCCTATCAGTCCAGCGTTATCAAATTGATAGCTTATTTCTAAAAAATCGAACGTACCATCATTGTTTGGAGTTATTGTTTCCGAAAGCATTACAAAACCAGCTGACAATTCTTGATTAGATAAATGTTGTGAATTTTTTAAAGTAGGTGTTCCAAATGATACTGTTTCTGCTGCTGTTCTCCAATTTTGTTTTAAAAGTGAACTCCCATCAGGATCTATCCGCTCGAGCGCTTTCCCTTTTTCGTCATCAATTAATTGCAAATGCCAGGAAGATTGGTAAGGAACCCTATCCATTAATCGATTATTGGGGTTTAATAACACAACTGTACTTGAATCGTTCTTATAAGTTGGCAACTGTAATTCTATGCATTTTGAAAAAATAGTGTTTGCGTAATTTGAAGCTACAAAATCAACATCAGCAGTTAAAAGTGCATAATCGCCACCTTGAATAATAAAATGACTTTCAATTGTAACATAATTTGCTAGTTCACCATCTTTGATATTCGCTAATTTCCAACCGTATAAATCAATGTTTTTAGTTGACTTATTAAATAATTCAACATAATCACTTCCTCCAATTGGTGGATTAAACAGTATTTCATTAATAATTACATCTCCTATTTCTTCTGATTCTGGAAAAACAAAGTTCACTTTTAAATCTGCTGAATTTTGAGAACAATCACTTACATTTTCTAAAGTGATCAAATAATCAATTTGTGGAGAAAAAGGGATTGAGAATGCTAAATCTAAACTTTTAACATATCTATTTTGGATAAGGCTACTTGAAAGATTTAGATCAGGATCTGAAAGAATCATTGCACTCGCTAGCGATACAGAATCAATTTCTTCATTGAAATAAAGTGTTAGTGTCGAATCTGAAATTATTTCTACAGATGAAACGTATGGTTGTTCAATGTCATATAAAGATTGCTGAATACTGTTTTCTATTCCAGGCGTGCCTCCTAGTTCAGCAATTGACACATTCCAGTTTTCTTCTTTAAAACAACGTAAATCTAAATCTTTTCGTTCCAATGAATAGCCCCCTTGTTGCTTGGCTTCATCTAAAATCCAACTATTCTTATATTCGACTTCATCGATTAGAGTGCCGTCAGAATAAGTTATTTGCAAATGATCACCACTATTATTTAGATTAGGAAAATTTGAACATCCTACACTAAAATCAAATTCATCTGCAATTGAAGTAGCACCGATTAATTGATAAGCTCCAGGTAACAACCAACGATCTGAAATAGTCCCTGTAGTCGTAAGGTCTTTTACTTTCCAATTATTTAGGTTGAAGACTTTAGAACTTCTATTATAAATTTCGATGTATTCCATTTCTGGAAGTCCAAAAGAAGGTGTTGGATCTGCCATTATTTCTGTTATTATCACATCTCCATAACGAGGGATTTCACTCAGCCTATAAGTAAATTCTTCGTTTAATGTCTCCGAATTACCTTCTATGTCTTTAACATTAAAAATACTCATTTGATAAGTCTGCCCATTGATTAAAGGTGTCAATAATGACAAATGAACTAACCTAGGATTTGAAGCATCAATCTGAACATAATTGACTTCATCTAGTCCATCAATCTTATAATTAGATAGCATATTAATTGTTGAACTTTCAACAGCTTCGGAAAACAAAACATCGACTTGCTGGTTAAAAATGACATTTATCGAAGAAATTGATGGAGGAATCGTATCTCTTTCGATAGGTCCACAATAAATATTATCAAAATAGAACTTAGAAGTATTTGAAACACTGTATTTACACATTAAACCAAAACTAGTACCGATTAATTGAGTGCTATCGAAACCTACAGCTGGTTGCTCAAAATAATTGCCTCCAGATGGATCTATATATAATCTCCAATTACCTATTTGACTTCGGACTACTTTTACTGTAATAGCAAAAGCTGATGCAATTTGACCTTCAATTCCAGCACATATTTCTGACTCAACACCTCCAATACTTTTCATTAAGTGAACAGCATCAAGAGCGCCTGTTTCACCTAATTGAAGAAAAAAACCGTCAGGCTTTACTGTTAAATCTGAATTATTCGAGGTGAGATATATACGAGAAAAATTATTTGAAGAAGGTGAAAAACCTAATTTAACCCAACACCTCCATTCAATATTGTCTAACGAATTTAATAAATGGTTTGTAGTTAAAAAAGAACTCGAAGCAATTGAGTTAGATGTCTGTAATTGCTCGGAAGAATTTACTAAAAAATCAGCTGTTGTTCCTAACCAGATAGGATTTTGGCTAAAATCTTTATCCGTGAATTTTTCATTGATTTGTCCGAATGAAAAGAGGCGTAATCCTAAAAAAAATACAGCAATAAAATAACGCATAAATTGATTTAAGGTAAGAGAGTAAGGTTTTTTCGAAAGGATTATCTTAAAATCCAACCATCAAATCCATTTGCTTTTGCTTTTGCTGAAATATTTCTAATTTCTGCTTCAGTATTTGCTTTTCCTGCACTTACCCTAAAAACACCACCTGTTTCTGGTAGAACAAAAGCATTAAAGCCTTTTTGATTCATTTTATCAATTAAAACTTGAGCATTTTCTTTAGTACTAAAAGCACCCACAACAAAATTTAATTTAGCTGTTTCAACTTTTGCAACAGGTTTTGCTTTTACTACTTCTACTTTCTTTATTGGAGTAGGTACAGCTTTCACTTCCTCTACTATTGGCTTAGAAACAGGCTGAGATTCTTCTTCAATTACATAAGTTGTTTCTTCCCCATTTTGTACTTTTACAGAAATGTAAGTGTCCTCATCAAAAGGATATGAATAAACATAAACATCATTTGGTAAACCTTCAACCGTTTTATCCAATGTTTTTTTAGCAGGTATTTTCAGCTCTTGAATTTCCGTTAACAAAGGAGAATAAGTCCCTTCTGTTGCTTTATATGATAAATCAAAATCTTTAAATGATAACACACCCGACTCTAAAACATTAGAATTCATTGGTATCCAAAAAGAATAAAAACCAATTGGTGCAATTACAGCAGCTGCAACATATCTCCATAACTTAGAAAAACCTTTAGAGTTTGGATGCTCAATAATAGTTGGCATTTCTTCTTTAGGACCTTCCATTTCAAACGGTAAAGCAACTAACTGAAAAGTATCGTTTACTTTTTCTTCTTCCTCTTGAACTTTTTGTTCTTGAACAGCTTTTACATATTTCGCAACTTCAATATCCTCTTCAGAAACAAAGTGAACTTTTCCTAAACCATAAGATTCTAAAAGTAAATTGAAAAAACGATCTTGCTCAAAACATAAATTTTTCTCTTGGTCAAAAAACAGATAACCAACTTTATCAAGTGTAATTCGTTCTCCGTTTCTTAATTTTTGATTCCATTCAGAAACTACTGCGCTTACAATAGATTCAGCTTCGCTGTAGGAAGATTTATATGCAGTAGCGTATTCAGCAACTAATAAACCATCATTGTTTATCAATTGCCTGTTAAATAAAACAGATTTTTTAGGCGGCATTATTACTCCATTCTTGTAATCGATTGTCGCAGAAGTTTTCTTTGCAACAAAACCTCCAAATGAAGGAACAACGACACAATTATGACGTAATAATAAATCTCCTATTAACTGTTCTACTGATAACATATTACAAAGTTATTAATTTATGATGAGTAATATATAGTTAATATACGCATCAAGTCTTATAAAGTTACAAAAAAGGCAATACTTTTCCAAGATCTTCTGGAACATCTATATTCGGTGTTTCAATATCTGTTGTCACAACTCTTATTTTATATCCATAATACATCCACCTCAATTGCTCAAGTGATTCTATTTTCTCAAGTAACGTTGGTGCTAACTCAATTATTTCTCTTAACGTTTCAATGCGGTAAGCATAAAGTCCTATGTGCCTGTAAAAGGGATAAAACAGTAATGAATCACCATTAAAATTAGCGGCATTTGGTATAGAACTTCTTGAAAAATACAAAGCATTCTGATTATGGTCAACAACAATCTTTATGCGATTTGTATTCATTAAATCATCTGCTGTTACTTCATAAATTCCTAAAGTTGCAATTTGAGTATTTACATCGTTAAAAGCGCTTATCAAATCATCTATTTGCTGAAAATTAACTAAAGGTTCATCTCCTTGAATATTAACTACAACATCAATTTCGCTAAATTGGGAAGCAACTTCACCACATCGATCAGTTCCACTCGGATGGTTTTCAGAAGTCATCATTGCCTTTCCTCCAAAACGCATTACCTCGTCGTAAATACGCTGATCATCAGTAGCTACTATTACTTCAGAAAGCAATGTTGATTTTTTAGCTCCTTCATAAACTCTCTGAATCATCGTTTTACCCTTTAAATCTATAAGGGGCTTACCTGGAAATCGAGAGGATGCAAAGCGAGCGGGAATTATTCCTAATACTTTCAATATTTTTGTTTTTTTAGTAAAAATATTAATTAATCGATGAGAAATGATTGATTGATCGAATAATTTTTTTTAACTTCAATAGAAAATTTAAAAACTTAGCTGTGAAATCACCTCAATTAACTGAACAAATCGCCTTAACCTTATTGAAAGGTGTTGGCCCTGTTAAAGCCAAACAATTAATTTCAAAACTCAATGGAATAGAACCTATTTTTAAATCTTCCATTGAAGAAATTCACGAGGTAACTGGAATAAGTAAGAAATTTTTGTTTGAAATGGAACGAGAAGAAGCCTATTTAAAAGCAAAAAAAGAAATTCGCTTTATTCAACAAAAAAATATCCAGCCAATTTTCTATTTAGACGACAATTATCCGAGAAGATTAAAAGAATGCGGAGATGCTCCTCTCCTACTTTATGCTAAAGGTGAAATGAACTTAAACGTAAACAAAGTAGTTTCAATTGTTGGAACAAGGAGCGCAACTGAATATGGTAAAGGTATCTGCGAAGAATTAATTAAAGGATTTATTGGAAAAGATATATTAGTAGTTAGTGGTATGGCTTATGGAATTGATATTTTGATTCACCAATTTTGTGTTAAATACAACGTGCCAACGATTGGTGTTCTTGGTCATGGATTAGATAGATTGTATCCGTCTCAACACCTCGAAACAGCTCTTAAAATGTATGAAAATGGCGGACTCATTACTGAGTTCTTACCTGGAACACGACCTGAAAGAGAAAATTTTCCAATGAGAAACAGAATTGTAGCTGGTATGAGTGATGCAACGATTGTGGTGGAAAGTATGGAAAAAGGAGGTTCACTTATTACAGCTGACTTAGCAAACGACTATAACCGAGATGTTTTTGCTTTCCCTGGAAATGTAGGTCAAAAATTTTCAAAAGGATGTAATCAACTTATTTTAGATCAAAAAGCACATCTGTTGACTGACACCTCATCCTTTTTAAAATGGATGCATTGGGATGAACAAAAAAAGACAGAAAATGTCCAGCGAACGCTATTCCTAAACTTATCTGAAGAAGAGCAAAGAATAATGACCATACTTCAAATGAAACCCCATCACATTGATTCTATTGCTCATCTTATGGCGCTAAGTGTATCGAAAATAAGCGTATTACTCTTTAATTTAGAAATGAATGGACTTATTTCTTCATTACCAGGTAAACAATACCAAATAGTCTAAATCAAGGAAAGTTGCTACTAAAAGAATCTGTATTATACGTATTCACTTTGGTTAAAAAAAAAGCCATCCAATTGGATAGCTTTTGTTTTTAAAATATTTACGCGAAGATTATCTTCTAATTCCAGCGCTTAGAAATCTTCTGTTGTCAACAATTTCTGCTTTTTTAACTAAAGCTAATCTAGCTTGATTAAAAGCTGATGCTTGTAAATTACTTAATAACTGATCTTGTTCAATGTTGTAATTTGCAGTAGTAGCAGCTTTAGTGGTCTTGTCAAGTCGAATAACATAAACACCAGACTCTCCTTTAACAGGTATTGTAGTTGCTCCTTCTTTTAAACCAGAGAAAATCATTCCAATAATTGTAGGCTCTGCTCCAGATCCTGTTAATTGGTTGTTTTCAAAAGTCACTTCCGCTTTCATTACTTCACTTTTAGACTCTTTAGCAATTTTGTCCATAGATTTAGACATCATTTTAGCTGTTAATCTTTTCGCTTTCGTTTCTTTAATTAATTCAGCTTGAATATCTTTCTTAATAGCTTCGAAAGTAGGAACTCCTTTATCGTTTACATTCGCTAAAATTGCAATTACGTAACGATCTTTGTCTTTAATAGGAGTAGAAATTAAATCTCCCACTTTAACATCTTTCCCAAACGCTAAACTTAAAATTTTATTTTCAGCAAATGGAGTGTTAAAACCATAAACATTTGGCTTGTTCTCTTCAATTTTCATTGAACGAGCAAAATAACCTGCTTTTTGTACAATTGTATCAAACATTTCAATCTTCTTGTCATTATTTGCAATGTTTTTAATTTTCGCATCTAACTTGTAAATCAATTTGTAAACCTCATCATCTGATACGTCAATTGTAGTTTGACTTGGTTTTAATGTTTTTTCAATCATTGCTAAAACAGGAAACTTAACAGCTTTACGATCTAAAACTTCAATAATGTGAATACCGTAGTCTGTTTGAACTTTTCCTATTTTTCCGATTGGCTCATCAGTAGCAAATTTAGAAAATTCAGGTACCATTTCGTAATCTAAGAAATCTTCATAAACTCCACCTTTATCTTTTGACCCTGGATCATCAGAAAATTTAGTTACAAATTCTTCAAAATTATCTTTGTTTAATAAAGCAATTAAACTATCCGCTTTTTTCTGTGCTCCAATTACTTTATCCGTTTCTGCTTTTGGCGCAGCAATAAGAATATGTCTTACTTTACAAAGCTTCGTGTTAAAATCTAAAACTTTTGCAATTCTTGTAGCTCCATTGTCTTGGTAAGGTCCTACAACTTGTCCAATTGAAGCATTCTTGAAAATAGAATCCATAGCAGCTGGAATTTTCATTCCTTCTCTTGCTTTAGCATCACTTTCAGGTCTGAAGGTTGCAGCGTGAGTACTTGTAAAAAAACGAGAATCACTATTTGACAAAACAAATGATGAATCGTTCTTAGCAACTGCAAAACCTTCTTTAATTTTTCCAATTAATTTATTGAAAGTTGCAGTGTCTTCTTTTGAAGGACTTAAAGTAATATCGAAGAATTTTACTTCTCTTGTCGATTTTTTAACTTCATACTTTTTATCGTCTTTATGATCTTCGTAATAATATCTTAAAGCTTTATCTGAAATTTCAATTTTATCATCAGCAATATCCGTAAATCTTTTCACTACATAAGAAACAGATTTTACTTCTTTTTTAGCTAAATAATCTTGCTCAGCTTCTAACTGCGTAACATAAACACCTTGTTTAATTAAAGCTAAATATTTTTCTTGCTTTCTTCTGTTGATGTAATAATCTTTACTGTCTTCCCAACTTTTTCTTTCTTCCGCTTTTTCTGAATTTTGTAAACGCTCAATTGTACTTTGTAATAATTTCGCGCTAAATTGTCCCGTTGTAGAATCAACAAAAGAAGATGCTAAGTCTGGCATTACAGTAAAACCATCTGTTCCATATAAGTATGCATCAAATTCTACTTGACTAATCTCTAAACCTAAAGCTTCAAATTCTTTTTCTAAAATTGAAGTTTCAGAACGGAAATTAAATGCTTTGTCTCTTGATGCGTCTTGATCTTTTTGAGTATATTCTTTTTGTTGCTGCTGAAACTCTCTTCTATCGCTATTTTCAAAACGATCAAAATCTTGTTGCAACAATTTTTCATCTATTTTTTCTCCGTAAACAGTACCATAGCCAATAGCATCAGCAGAACTGTCTGAAGATTTAAAATATTCACCAAGAATAAAAGTAGCCAAGGCTACACCTATAACTATTACTAATAATGCTGATTTTTCTCTAATTTTTCCAATAATTGCCATGACACATTTTTATTTTGTGACTGCGAATATAATTAGAGGAATTGATTAATAAAAATTTCTAAACTATTAATTTCTATTATACTGAATGATAACAAAAAAGGAAACAACAATTTATGCTATTTCCTTTCTGCTATTTTATAAATTTCATTTAGCCTAAGGCCTTGTTTTTCTTATAGGTGTAGAAGTGCTTCCTGGAACTGCTTCTTGCGTTTCAATAACCTCTTCTACTGTTTTATTAATAGTTGGTTCAACTTCGTTTTCTACTTTTTTAGCTTGCTGCACTTCTGTGTCACTTTCCTTCAATGGCTCTTTTGTTGTTCCTTCACCACTTTCAGTTTTAGTACCGCCTGAATTATCTGTGGTTACCTTGTTTGTAGGAATAGGTTTTCTAGGCGAAGGAGAACTTGGCGTTGGTGTTCTTGGATTAGGAGTTGATGGTGTTGAAGGTGTAACAGGTGTTCTTGGAGTTGAAGGAACAGTGTAATTTATAGCCGTTGTTTTACTATCTGACCCAAATTCATTTGTTGCACTAATAGTAATTAGATTGTTTCCAACTGCTAAATTTAAATTTGCACCAACTTCTTTAGTCGAAACATTAAAAGTGAAATTCGAAAGACTATTTCCATTAACATTTAAACTAATTTGATTCTTAGCACTAACATTTTCGATTTTAGCTTTGAAAAAATAATTAGCATTATTTACAGTCGAAAAATCTACTGAAGGGTTTATGATATTAACAATTGGTGGAACTCCTTGAGGTTCTTCATATATAATAATAAAGACTACACTGTCTAAACCATATTCGTTTTCTCCTTTAATTACGAATTGATTTTCTCCTTTCTGTAAAACTACACTTCTTGAAAATTGTTTTGAATTATTATTGTAAGAAAAGGTACTTACATCGTTCGAATTATGCTTAAAAATTACATTTTCTTTTCCTCTAACATATAAAATTGTTGCATTTATTACTGAGGTTTGATTTTGAACAATCGTTCTTGTAGATTGAGGTTGAGTTAATGTAACTACGGGTGGTTGAGTAAATATTTCTTCAGCTTTCACAACTTCTTTAACTGGTGCCGCTGGCTCTTCGTATTCTTGATACTTTTTAGATTTAATTTGAAAACGAATATAAGCACTTGTGTAATGATAAAGGTCTTGTAAGTATTTACTTTCTTCAATAATTCCGTCAAAAATATCAGTTTGTGTAAAAGTTGTTTTATGCTCAATTCCTAATGATACTCTTTTCGCCACCTGATAACCCAATCCAAAACCAATACTAGGCATTAATTTTGGCGTGTATGTCTTAAATCCATTCTCTAATGGTGTTTCATAAACATTATCCATCATCTGATTTAATCTGAACATGCTGTATTTTTGATCTTCCGCATACGGATACATATTTCCAAGTGAATCTAATAAATCACCTCTCGTTCTTGACCAAGTGTAACCAATTCCTCCAAAAATATAAGGATCCCAACCAGTAGATTCTCGCAATGCGTTTAAATGAATAACTAATTCTACACTCAATCTTCTTACTGATGTTTCAAAATTTTCGACTACTCCACCATTAAGTGTTTTATAATCAGTGTAAGTATCACTGTAAACACCACTATAAGTTGAGTCTAAGACTCTAAAGTTTTTGCTTTGCCCTCTCCAGTCGCCTGCTAAAAAACGAGCTCTTAAGTCAAAACTCAATTTTTTACCATAATTAAAATTAAACGATTTCCCTACTGTAAAACCTATACCATTGTCTAATTTTGTTTTAAGGTCAGAAGTGTGCCAAGTTGCGCCATAATTAAAATCCCAAAACCATTTAGAATCTTTATCATAATCTAATTTATACTGTGAAAATGAATGAGATGCAACACATAAAATTGCAATTAAGAGTATTTTTATTTTCATTATGACAAGCCTATTAATTAATAATTATTTCTTGTGAATTTTAGAACTTAGAATAGCTCAATACAAATTGACTTAAACTATATTCATGCCAAAATTGACAATAATAGTTTTGTTTTTCGTTATATATTTGTAAAAATATAATCATTTGGAGTTTGATTGAAGCATTTTGCTTATTTTTCACTCTGTTTACAATTAAATAATTTGAAGAATATAATTTCAATATTTTGGCTCTGCTTTGCTTTACTTCCTTTTTCGGTTGTATTTGCTCAACCAGCATATAATTTATGTTCTCAAGCTTTAGAAATTTGTCCAAACAACACCTTTCAGTTTAATAATATCGGGGCAAATAAAACCGTTTGTAACGATTGTGAAGACGATTTTAGTTTTTGTTTTTCACCTATTAATACGATTTGGTTAAAATTTAATGCGAATGCTTTGGGTGGAGATGTACAAGTAGATTTTTCTAATTTAGTATTTCAAAATGGAGCCGGTCAAGACAATGAACTTCACGCTACACTAATTGAAACATCTCAATCTTGCACTTCAAACGCATACACTCAAATTGGAAATTGTGCCCTAAATGAAACTGGAAATTTTTCACTGACAGCTCCAATAATTTTACCAAACACTACTTATTTTATTGTTTTAAGTGGCGACCTTAATGGTACAGGAATAACAAAAGCTGCTGAATTTTCTGGAGATGTAATTATTTCCGGTAATGGTGTAAACCTTCCTCCTCCTTTAATTGGTACTTTTACTGATTCGCAAACAATTTGTAAAAATCAATTAGTTTCAATCGGTGTTAGTATCCAAAATTGTCCTGACAGTTCAGATTATCAGTGGTTCGTAAATAACACTTTTGTGGCTTCAACAACAGAAGCTTTTTATCAGACTTCCGACTTAAATTCAGGTGACGTTGTAACGGTAACTACTACTTGCTATACAAAATGTATTGAAATTATTTCTGCTTCAACACCTTCTTTTGATATTGATTTTTTTGAAGTCAATGCTGGTCCTGACGCAAGCCTGCAAAAAGGACAAGGAATTCAATTACAAGGCTCAGGAACGGCAGATAGTTATGTTTGGAATCCTAGTTACTCTCTTACTATTTCTACCTTATTGAATCCAATTGCCCTTCCCCAAGAAACTACTATCTACACACTTAGTGGAACAAAAAATGGCTGTACTTTATTTGATCAAGTAACCATTAACATTGATAAAGACTTAGTCGTTCCAGAACGTTTTTCTCCTAATGATGATGGAGTAAATGACGTTTTTGAAATAGTAGGAATAGAACAATATCCAAATTGTTTTTTACGAATTTATGACAGATGGGGACAGGTAATTTATCAAAAAATAGCCTACACGTATGAGAATGCTTGGAATGGAACTGGAATTACTAGAGGTGTTTCACCAGGTGTGTATTTTTACGTTTTGGAACTACGAGATGATTCTCAACAAGTTATTAAAGGTACAATTACAGTAATTAGATGAAATTATACCGATATAGCTTCATTCTATTTCTAATTCCTGCTTTTCTAGGTTTCAGCCAACAGTTGCCACAATACACGCAATGGACATCACATCAGTTTGCTTTAAATCCTGCACATGCTGGAATTAAAAACTGTTTAGACGCACATTCATTGTTCAGAACTCAATGGCAGGGATTTGAAGGAGCTCCTCGAACTGGTTTTGTAACTATTAGTTCACCGATGAATGCTTGGAGAAAAAATGCACTTAGCACTCGACAAGGAATTGGAGCTAAAATTGAAGTTGACCGTATTGGTCCTATTTCAACTAATCGTTTAAATCTTGCCTATTCATCTCATTTTAATTACACAGCAGACAAAAGACTTTCTTTGGGTTTATATGTCGGATTTATACAATTTAACTATGATACTCAAAGTCTCTCTACAATTCAGCCCGATCCTTCTATTAGTAAAGATGAAAGTTTCATAAAGCCAGATGCTACTTTTGGTGTATGGTGGAATACTACTAATTATTATTTAGGCTTAAGTCTTAAAAATCTTATTCCTTCTAAATGGAATGCTGTAGGGAGTGATTCACGATTTCAACTACATGCTGATTTGAATGGTGGAACGCGTATTACGCTTAATCGTGATTATACGTTAATACCTTCTTTTCTTTTAAAGATACCACCTGTTGGAGTTCCATCTTTAGATTTAAACGCAATCGTCAACTACAATAATCTTTATGGTTTTGGCTTCGGAATTAGAAATACAAATGCCTTATTATTTCTAGCAAATATTAAATTGAATGGTCAGTTTTCTTTACATTATTCATTCGATTACGTTTTATCTCCTTTAAAAGCAGGTACTATTCATTCGCATGAAGTGTCTTTTATCTTCAACACTTGTAAACATAAACAAATTGGCCCTACTAAATGTCCGCTTTTTGAGTAATTATC
>Ga0209702_10001836_pt1 | contig 38845 bp, 32 predicted proteins | sample FRY01_FD_187210 | JGI IMG/M metagenome (GOLD analysis project Ga0209702, IMG submission 187210) | Freshwater microbial communities from Lake Fryxell liftoff mats and glacier meltwater in Antarctica - FRY-01 (SPAdes) (version 2) | ecosystem: Environmental > Aquatic > Freshwater > Ice > Glacier...
TGAAAAACCCTCGTGGTTTTGGATGCACTTCGTCTTCGGAACATGCTGTGAATAATATTGCTGGAATAAGTAATAGTACAAGTGTTTTAAATTTCATCGCTATGTTTTGTGCTGCTCGATTCTAGATTCTAGATTCTAGATTAAGATTCTAGAAGATTAAGTTCAGTGGGGTTTCAGCATTTTATATGAAATTTTTAGAAGCTGATTTATTATGATTGCTTATGATTTTCGCAGATTGCAAATTTAAAAATCCACATCTAACAAACATTTAGTTCGCTTGAGGCTTGCGGCTCCCTTCGACAGGCTCAGGGCAAGTGAGGCTTGCGGCTTGAGGCTCCCTTCGACAGGCTCAGGGCAAGTGAGGCTTGCGGCTCCCTTCGACAGGCTCAGGGCAAGTGAGGCTTACGGCTTGAAGCTTTTTCAAAAAGGCAACTCCCCACCCTGATCATTCATAGGAGGCGCAGGTTCGGAAGGAGTTCCTGTTTCGCCGCCGTTGCCTGGATTTGCATCGCGCTTGCTTAACATGGTCATGTTTTCGGCGATGATTTCGGTGGCGTAACGTTTAATTCCATCTTTCTCCCAGCTGCGTGTGCGTAATTTCCCCTCTATAAAAACCATATGTCCTTTGTGCAAATGCAATTTCTCTGCAGCTTCTGCCAATCCGCGCCATAAAACAATATTATGCCATTCGGTTTGATCCTGACGCAGTCCTTCTTTGTTTTTAAAATACTCGGTAGTGGCCAGAGGGAATTTCGCTACCATAATTCCGCCTTCCATGTGACGGTACTCGGGATCTTTGCCCAAATTACCAATGAGAAATACTTTGTTTACGCCAGACATATCTATGATTTTTTTTAAGATCGAATATCAGAACTAAGCAATACTTAGGTCAAAGTTAATCAATGCCTGCACTTTTCAAATTTTTTTGAGCGATACATCCATCCCAATAAAAAAATCTAATTTCTTTCTAAAATATCATCATCCTGCAAATAGCGAACAATTAATTGAGGAAAGGCATAATTTTCCAAATCTTCCATCTTCACTCTTATAAAATCCCCTTTTGGTATAAAGGCTTTATCGATTTGAACACGCCAAAAGCAAGCATGTAATTCCTGATGAGAGAGCAAATGCTTCATTTTTCGAGAAGGATATGTGATACTTTGAATTTGCATTTTAGCAATATCAGGCAAAGCAGGCGGATACTCTTCCGCTTTTTCAGAGATTTCTACCAGTGGTAATTCGTACAATCCTTTCCAAATATCATCTCCCTCACGCCTTCGGATATACGTGTACACTCCGTCGCTGATGAGGAAATAATGCAAATAACGTTTCCTCGACTTTAACTTCTTCGATTTCTTCGGCAGTTGCGACACCTTATTATACATGTAGGCATGGCAAGCCATTGAAAAAGGACAATCATCACAATTTGGGGAGATGGGTTTGCAGCAAGTAGAGCCGAACTCCATCATAGCCTGGTTGTGCTCAGCAGGGTACCGCTCGTCCATCAGTGCCACAGCTACCTCCATAAAATCAGTTTTTCCTGCTGATGTGTCGATCGGAGTTTCGATGCCTGAAAATCGTGAAAGAAAACGAAATACATTTCCGTCTACCACAGCATGCGGTAAATCGAAAGCAAAACTCGCAATGGCCGAAGCCGTATAATCCCCTACTCCTTTCAAACTTCTCAACTTTTCATAATCGGCAGGGAACTGTCCGCCGAATTCCGAGACTACTTGTTTAGCAGCCGCATGTAAATTTCGGGCGCGGGAATAATAGCCGAGTCCTTGCCAAAGTCGCAAAATCTGGTCTTCGGAAGCATTCGCAAGCGCTTCTACGGATGAGAAATTTTTAAGAAATTTCTCATAATACGGAAGACCTTGATCCACACGTGTTTGCTGAAGAATAATTTCAGAAAGCCAAATTTTATAGGCTTCTTTTGTTCTTCTCCAGGGCAAATCGCGGCCGTTTTTTCGGTACCAATGCCTTAAAATCTTAGAAAATTCCTGATTCATATTAAATTATTAGGACAAAAATACTAAGTAATATTTTGTAATTCAGAGAGAAAGCATATATTTGCAGCCCCTTAAAAGGAATTTAATAATAAATAGTAAAGATGACAAAAGCAGAATTAGTGAACGAGATCTCCACAAAGACTGGAGTCGAAAAGGTAGCAGTTCAGCAAACCGTTGAATCAATGATGAAAGTGATTCGCAACTCGCTGATCAATGACGAAAACGTATACTTACGTGGTTTCGGAAGTTTCATCGTGAAAAAACGTGCTAAAAAAACCGGCCGTATCATTACGAAGAATGCTACCATTATTATTCCGGAACATTACATTCCAGCTTTCAAGCCGGCGAAAACTTTCACTGAGCGTGTAAAAACTGCTCATAATAAGAAAACTTTACCTGCAGAATAATCCTGAATGAAAAGTGCACAACTGAGGAATATCCTCATTGCCGGCACAATTCTACTTTCGGCGGCTATCTATTTTGCGCCTTCTCAAGTTAATAAAGAAGGAGCTAAAGCAACGGAAGCTGCTACTAGTGCTGAGGATGAATTCAACCCGGAAGCCTTATTGCGATCGGCGAAAACTGCTCTTGATTCCAATGAATTAAAAAACCTGGAATTTTTTGAGGAGAGTTCGAAGAAAGCAGGCAATGAAGATACTTCTCTATTAGATGGTATCGGAAGATTTTGGGATAGAAACGGCATTCCGGCTGCTTCGGCAATCTGGTTTGAAAGAAAGGCAGAAATAGTAAAAAGTGAGTCATCGTATCTCGATGCCGCCTACCGCTATTTTGATTCTTTCCGTATGGCCAACGATACTGCAGTGCAAGGATTGTTAGTAGGAAAAGCGATTTCTAATTACCAAAAAGTTTTAGAAATCAACCCCAATAACCTGAATGCGAAAACAGACCTCGGTGCCTGTTATGCGGATGGTACCACAGATCCCATGAAAGGGATTATGTTATTGCGTGAAGTAATAGCAGCCGACCCCAATCATGAAATGGCTCAGTATAATTTGGGTATGTTATCGGTGAAGTCGGGACAATTGGATAAAGCTCTTGAGCGTTTCCAAAAGGTGTTGGAGATAAATCCTGAAAGAACGGAAATGAACTTTTATCTCGGACAAGTTCATCTTCAAAAAGGAGATACAGCAGCAGCAATAAAGTCGTATGAGATCTTTATCAAAAATGCAAAATATGATGTCAGCGACGTCATAAAAATGGTACAAGCACTCAGGAATAAAGCTTCCTGAAAAAAGAAATATTATTTAAAACATTTAAAAATTTAAATTATGCCATCAGGTAAAAAGCGTAAACGTCATAAAATGGCGACCCACAAGCGGAAGAAGCGTCTAAGGAAGAACCGTCATAAGAAGAAGAAATAAGCCGTTTTTAGGCTGAGTGTAGCCATTCTGTGCATTATTGTACAGAATGGTTACGCATATTTGCTATTTTTTATTCAGATCGTTCCATCAAGGTATCGTACAGTTTTTAGAAATTTTATTCAGCTAGCTAATAAATTATCAGGCTTCTAGAAGTGAACAGCGAACTCATTATTGATTCGTCGACCTCCGAGGTGAATATCGCTCTCGTAGAGGACAAGCAGCTCGTAGAGTTAAACACCGAAAAGAAAGAGAAAGGTTTTTCGGTGGGTGATGTCTACTTGGGCCGTGTGAAGAAACTAATGCCTTCACTCAACGCCGCTTTTGTAGACATCGGCTATGAGAAAGATGCATTCCTGCATTACCTCGATTTAGGTACACAGGTGCAAAGTTTGATCAAGTACATGAAGAATTCACAGGGCGGACAACAAGTCGATGCCCTCCTGAATAATTTTGAATTAGAAACGGACATCCACAAAGCCGGAAAAATCGGCCAGGTTGTTTCCACCAATTTAAACATCATGGTGCAGGTGGCCAAGGAGCCCATCAGCAGCAAAGGACCACGCATTACTTCTGAACTTTCATTCGCCGGACGTTATGTTGTTTTAGTTCCTTTTTCAGATATCGTTTCCGTCTCACAAAAAATCAAGAGCAGCGCCGAACGACTTCGTTTAAAAAGATTAGCCACCAGCATCAAGCCCCGTAACTTCGGCATCATCGTAAGAACCGTTGCTGAAGGAAAAAAAGTGGCCGATCTTGATCGCGATGTGCAAGACCTTGCCTCCAAATGGATCGCCTTACACGAGCAATTAAAATCAGCAACACCTCCCGCTAAATTATTAGGAGAGATTGATCGTGCCTCTACTATTTTAAGAGACTTACTCAATGCCAATTTCAATGCAATACATGTGAACGATGTTCGTGTGGCAGAAGAAATAAAAACTTATTTGCGTGGCATCGCACCCGATCAGGTCGACATTGTAAAACTTTACAAAGGCAAGCTTCCCATTTTCGAACACTTCGGCATCGACAAACAGATAAAATCCCTCTTCGGAAAAACCGTGAACATGGCCGGAGGATCTTATCTCATCATTGAACATACCGAAGCCATGCATGTTGTTGACGTAAACAGCGGCGGAAGAAATAAAGGTGCAGTAGATACACAGGAGAACAATGCTTTGCAGACGAATTTAATGGCTGCTAAAGAAATCGCCCGACAATTACGCATGCGCGATATGGGCGGCATCATCGTCATTGATTTCATCGACATGAAAAACACCGTCAACCGCAAGACGCTTTTCGACACCCTCAATGCGGAGATGAAACAAGATCGTGCTCGTCACACCATCTTACCTCCAACCAAATTCGGACTCGTACAAATCACCCGTGAACGCGTGCGCCCGGTAACTGACATTATAACAGCAGAAAAATGTCCGGCCTGCGATGGCACCGGAGAAATCAAAGCCTCCTTACTTTTAATCGACGACATAGAAAACAACTTACGTTACCTCTGCGAAGAACAAAACGAAAAAGGACTTACCCTTCAAACGCATCCTTTCGTTGCCGCCTTTCTAAAAAACAACTTTTGGAAATTCAAATCCTTCCAATGGCAATGGCGCAAAAAATATAAACGCTGGATCAACCTCGAACCCATTTCCTCCTACCACATCATGGAATTTCATTTTTTGAATGGACAGGGGGAGGAGATTAAGCTTTAGTGAGCCTCAGCAAGCTACAAGCCGCAAGCTACAAGCCTCAAGCCGCAAGCTTTTTTGAATTTTGAGAATTGGTGAGTTGGTGAGTTGGTGAGTTGGCAGAAAATCGAGCATCGAGAATCGAGCATCGAGCATCGAGAATCGAGCATCGAGAATCGAGAATCGAGCATCGAGAATCGAGAATCGAGAATCGAGAATTGAGCATCGAGCATCGAGAATCTAGAATCTAGAATCGAGCATCGAGAATCTAGAATCGAGAATCGAGAATCGAGCATCGAGAATCTAGAATCGAGAATCGAGAATCGAGAATCGAGAATCTAGAATCAATTTAAAAAAAGAGATGTCAACTTCTTCGGATTCCAATCAATCTTATAAGCAAATTCGAAATTGATGAAACTATAGGTATCGTTTAATCCGGGATTTCCTCTGCGTGAAGTGCGCGGACCAGGAAAACCGTCGGTGCCGAAGCCTGTGGGATCACTGATGTATTTTGCTATTTCTTGTTTCACCGGATCGCCTGCAAAATGCTGATCAATTTGTTTGTTGGTTGCATAGGCTTTGCTGGCATCGTCTAAATAATCGGTGAAGAAATAATAGTATCCGAACTCGATTGAAAGTGTTACATTTTTATTGACGCCATAACGGAAACCAATTGCTACAGGAATTCCAATATGCCACGGGCTGTACATTTTCTTCGACATACTTGTTTCGTCATAAGCACCCTGCCCTTCCGTACGCCAATCAATTAAATCAGTTTCATATTTTCCATCTTTCTCAATCACATTTCCTTGTCCGGTCGATTGAGCCGCATCACGAATGGTACCATCGTTCCAGAAAAAATAACGGTTGTTGATGTCGATATCGCCATTAAATAAATCTGCTTTCGGTCTACCGTAATAAATGCCCACTCCCGTGTATGCAAAAAAGGCCATTCCCTGCTTATGAAGCGGCAAACGACGATTGGGATAATAGGTATAACTAAAATGGGTGGATACTCCAAAAAGATCATTTCTAAAACCCAATCCTCTTCCATAATTCTGCAATTCGAATCCTTGATTTCCATTCACAGGCTGCGATTCATCGTATTGGATGCGATGCCAACTCAATCGTGCTTCCACATTAAATGGTGTGTATTTCATTCCTGAAATTTCGGATGGAGCAATAAGGTTCCTAACGGTTAGGGCTATACCCGGACTCATAGAACTCTTCTGAAAAAATTCTTCATTGCCTAAATCACCAAAGTAATTGGTAGTGCCCGCAGCGAGTCCTATATCCAGTGATTGCTGACCAATAGCATAAACGCTATTCAAAAACAATAGTGATAACAAGAAGTACTTTTTCATTTTCTAGGTTTTCCTCTAAGGTAAAAAGTTTTCCAACACCTATAGCAAATCAACGATAAAAGAATTAACAATTTACATCATCGGTAATAAACGCTGGGTAAAAAGCACCTGTTTATAGGCTAAAAACCTTATTGCCTTTCTTGATCACTTCGCAAATAACCCAATTGTGCCTTTTCACTTGTGGTTTCGGGTTCCATGAGGTTTTGTATTGCCTGAAAAACAAGAACAACATCATCCCTATTATTCGATACCTTGTTTTCCAATATTTCCAGTTTATCTTTTAATTCAATATGCAAAGACATCACATCCCTTAATTTTACATATACACGCATAATCCGAATATTTACTTGTATAGCTACAGTACCTGAAAGAACACTCGATAACATTAAAACGCCATGTTCAGTAAAGGCGTATGGAAGGTAGCGCCTGCCACCTTTTCGTTTGCTAATTTCCGGAAGCGATTCTGCAAGTTCACTTAATTCACCACATCCACTTGAGGTCGCAAATTGCGACCTCAAGTGGATGTGTTCATCTTCAGCAAGTTGAAACATGAAATCAGCAGGAAAACGATCGGCATTTCGTTTAACTTGCTCATTTAGCCTTTTCGTTGGTATTTGATATAAACATGCCAGATCCTGATCCAACATTATTTTTTGACCTCGAACAATAAAAATTCTTTCTATAATAATGCTTTCATCAAAATTCATTTCCATAGGAATTCATTTTTAGTTCGTATACTTTGCTAAAACACAAGCTTTTTTTATTCTTTTCACATCACCATCGATGTGAAACATCTCCAAAAACACAATGTAAATTCCATGTGGCTGCAAAACCTGATCATCTGATAAGCCATCCCAGATCCATTCTGATTTCATTCCCATGAGCTCATGTTTAGAAATGCTTCGAACAGGATATCCTCTATCGTTATAGACCGTAATTGCCACCATATACCCTGACTTTGGTGCGGTGCATCGGATGCCCAATACATCATGAAAACCGTCGTTGTCGGGAGAGAATAATTCAGGATAGACCTGCAGCCGATCAGATCCGAGCTGAGTGTAGTCATAATATTGCGAATTGATTTTACAAGGCGTTGCTCCGGCACTAGACAATGCAGCACTGTGCCAATTGCTGCTATCGCCGGAATTAATAAATGGAGAAATTCTTTCGAGCGATACTCCTTCCGGATCACTCAATAAGGGGAAATGGAAATCATCTTTATAATGAAAGCGATCTATCTCTTGCAATGATTTATTCAAGAGAATAACAACACCTTCATCATCATTGAAGGATGGGAGATTGCATGCAAACATCAATCGTGAATCGGCAATGTTATAGAATTTTAAAATTCCATCCGGAGTACTTGCTACTATAGCAAACTCACCGGGAAATAATAATCGACGCGTAGTACAAAATGCTAATGCGTCAATAGCTATTCCTACCAATGGATCGGCATGCGCAATGATCAGCTGTGAAAGATCAATTATTTTTTTTCCTGCGTTGTACACTTCTACAAAATCGCATCCTTCTGGAAATGGATCGAATAAAATTTCATTGATTACTACATCGCCTTTCTGAATGGAATCGTCAAAAGCAAATTGCAAAGAAAAATATCTTTTCAATATGTTTCCCGCACAATCATGCAATGCCTCATCAAAATAGACGATATAAATTTCATTGCGTTGAAAAACCTGATCTACTGTCAAGATGACGGTAGAATTCTCAGAGACGAATTGTACATCCAAAATAGTTCCTGAATAATTACTAATGGAATAATAGTTCACATTGTTTGCATCAACAGTATCTAAATATTCACTGAATCCAATTTCTAAATGCAAACTATCTATCAAAATTGCATAAACAGGATATGGAGAGATGGTATCCGAATAATTTCCGACGATGGAATTTTCAAAGCCAGGTGTTCCTCCGGAAAGTGAATGACTCGCCCCCCAATTATTGTTATCACTACAAGGGAAAATCGGATCAACACGTTCCAATGACCAACCGTGATCATCTTTCAAAGGATCTCGATACATGGACAAATCATAAACAACTTCGTCAATTAAATTTCCTTGCGCATTGTGTAGTTGAATTCGATCGCCATCGTTGTTTAGTGAGGGAAAACTTGATAGCCCTTTGACATTTGAAAAGCCTGCTGCTAAAAAATAAGATACCTCAGTAGATGAAGTATAACATCGATATTGCCCCGGAAAAATTGTATCGGCTGGCAATGTCCCGCTAGTAGAAGGATCACTTAAAGTAAATGAACTCAAATTAATAATTTTATTGCTGCGATTATAAATTTCTAAATATTCATAGGGTGGTAACGAAGGCGCACTTGTAGGATTCGACATGATTTCATTGATGATCACATCCGCAGGCAAGGCCGCACTGGTTTTAAAGATGAGTATTTTCAAAGTGTCCAGCACTGCATTTCCATTCACATCTTCCACATTTGTAATTTTCAATGTGTAAACCGAACCTGAACTGAAAGCTTGATTGAATTTTAGAAAATATGAATTCGCATTTGCACTGTCATTGATGATTTCATAAGGAGTACCGAGTGCATCGATAAAATAATTATTGAGATCGAAAGCAGAAATATTTTCCAAAGCTTCATTCCATTGTATTTGAATAGTAGAATCTTCAATTAAAACTGCATGGCTTATTTGTGGCGGAATGGTATCATACAAATAGGGCCCGGCGTACACATCATCTAAAAAAAACTTTGTGGCATTGCTGCTTGTGTAAACAGTTTTTATTCCGATGCAGGTAGATGTGTTGAATTGCGCATCGATGGCTGTAGCTTCAGTGGAAAACGAAACACCACCGGAATAATCAGTGGCAAGAGTCCATAAACCACCGGGGAAGCGCAACACTTTTACACCTACGTTACAGAAATTTGCAATGGCGCTATCCTTCGCACGAGCAATTGCAGTTAAGCTCCATCCAATTTGCTTGTACAAAACAATCGCATCTGCCGAACCACTTTCACCAAATTGCAAGAAATATCCATTGAGTGGACCTTCTAAATTGTTTTGATCGCTACACAAATAAAATCTTGCGTAATTGGAAGTAGAGGGAGCAAAAGTTAATTTCATTCTTAGTCTCCATTCAGTAGTATCACCCATTGCTGAAAATGGCGTTGATAAAAAAGAAGAGTCGCTGCCGGCACTATTCAATTGAAGCATTCCTCCAAGCACTACAAACTGACTAGTATCTCCGTCCCAAGCAGGCGCCGAACTCCAATTCCCATCACTGAAATCATCCCACACTTGTGTCCAACCCTTACTCGGGAAACAAAGGCACATCCCCACAAGGATGAACCGGCAAACGAATCTATCTTTTCTCATATTCGGGTACAAAGGAAGAGTAGAAGGAAACAATTAGTCGGTGGATAAACGTTTATAGTCGTTTACAAATGGCTACAGGACTTAATTAATTGGAAAACAATATTTATTTTTACATCATGAAAATAGCTGTTGTTGGCGCCACCGGATTAGTAGGCACAAAAATGTTAGAAGTTTTAAACGAAAGAAATTTCCCGATGGACCTTTTAATTCCTGTTGCTTCGGAAAAATCGGCAGGAAAAAAAATCAGCTATAAGGGAAAGGAATATGAAGTGGTAACACCAGCAGTAGCGATTAGCTTGAAACCCGACATCGCCTTATTTTCTGCCGGTGGAAATACCTCTTTAGAATGGGCGCCGAAATTTGCAGAAGCGGGAATTACTGTCATTGATAACTCATCGGCCTGGAGAATGGACCCTACGAAAAAATTGGTGGTGCCGGAAGTGAATGGAGATGTGTTAACGAAAGAAGATAAAATTATTGCGAATCCGAATTGCTCAACGATACAATTGGTTGTGGTATTGAAACCACTTCATGATAAATATAAAATAAAACGTGTGGTTGTTTCCACCTATCAATCAGTAAGTGGTACGGGAGTAAAAGCAGTAGAGCAAATGATGTCGGAGCGAAGAAATGAAGCGGTTGAAAAAGTATATCCGCACACCATCGATTTAAACATTTTGCCGCACATCGATGTTTTTCAAGATAACGGTTACACCAAGGAAGAAATGAAAATGGTGCATGAAACTTGTAAAATTATGGGAGACACATCCATCAAACTAACGGCGACGACTGTACGCGTTCCGGTAATGGGCGGACATTCGGAAAGCGTGAACATTGAATTTGAAAATGAATTTGATTTGACAGAATTGCGAAAACTATTAGCAGATTCAAAAGGAATTATTGTGCAGGATGATCCTGCCAATGCACTTTATCCAATGCCGCTGTATGCTGCTGGGAAAGACGATGTATTTGTAGGACGGTTAAGACGTGATGAAACACAAGCGAAAACTTTAAACTGCTGGGTAGTATCTGATAATTTAAGAAAAGGTGCGGCTACTAATGCAGTGCAGATTGCGGAAGTTTTGTTGGAGAAAAAGTTTATTGGGTAAATTATTTTGATTGCGCCAAGTAAAATGACAATTGAGCAGGAAATTGCTTCTCCATGCTTGATTAACAAAACTCCAAAAAAAATATACTATTATAGAGGAAAAATGATTTCCCAGGCTACACAATTTGCATTCAAAAAATTCAGTTTGATAATTTTCACGCAAAGAAGCAAAGTTTAAAATGCATTGAAATTGAAAAATCTCTTCTTCAAATAATATACATTAGTCGAGCAAATTCTTAGAATAAGGCGTAAAGATTTTTGTGTAAAATTTATTCCTTTTTTGGAACTTGTAAAATGAACGGAGTCAATCCGCAAATATGGCTCGCCGATGTTTTGATAAAAATAGCTGATACAAAATCATCTCAACTTCAAACCTTACTCCCGCAGAACTGGAAAGGAAATCAATAGTATTTTTTTATTTCTTTAGGTGTAGTTTGCCGAATGCTTAAAGAACACAAACAAAATTTGTATTACTGAGTTAAAAAGAAAGTCAAACAATTACATCACTATTTATATTTAAAATGAAGAGGTCTTCGAGATTTTAATCATTCCACCACAACTTTCTTCACCACTCGCCCTTCATTACAAAGTATCTCCAATAAGTAAAGTCCTTTTGAAAGATTGGGTAAGTCCAATGTGAATGCATTTACCAAATTTCTTTTTTCTTGAAAAAGCAATTGACCTTGCATGTTATAAAAGTTACATTGTATTTCATCATAGGTTCTTCCTAAGCTAACATTGATTGAGTTTTGTGTTGGGTTTGGAAATAATAATACAGAACTTGCTTGCCATTCGTCTATTCCAACACTCAGAGTATCGCATGGACTTCCGACAAGTGGGCCTAAGCGGTAGTTGGGGAAATACGGAGGTAAGCCAACATTTGGAGAAGGAAGCAAAAAAGTATTATACTCCATATTACAAAGTGTATCTAAACTATCTGGTGAATTAATCACAGACAAATTACATGAGTAACAATGTCCGAAATATATTTTACCGTCGGGTGCTAATTCTGGTGCACAAGCCGAACTTGCAGTGTAAGAAGTTGTACCATTGCATGAAATACTGTCGAATGTAGGATCTATTAATAATCTACTATTCTTAACACCATTTGGTATATAATATTGACTAAGATCGTATTGGGCAGTATTATTCCCAGCGCCTCCTGCTGCCCTATATAAAAATCTTGAGTTTGGTGAAAATGCGCTATAGAACTCATGAACTGCTCCAGAATTAATCATTAATGGATCTGAAAATAATCCAGTACAGCGATCAAATTTATATAATATCAGATCGAAGTCGCTTTTGATTTGATAATAAATAGTTCCATTAGGTGAAAAATTAGAAAGTGCCTCATCGAATTGTCCCATTTGAGGTCCTATGTTTTGATTACCCATAAATTGAACACTATCTGTTGAAAATAAAACTTTTTTAAATGAATTATTGCAGTTTTCCTTCACCACTAACCACCAATCTCTCCCATTTGCATGCTTTACAGCTGAAAATCCAGTTAAGTGAATTAAGGTATCAGTCAATGCAATATTATTTGCTGATACAATCCCTCCCAAACCACCATTCAAAGTTTTATCGAGAACTGTATAGTAGAGATGAGTAGACAACCACCCCCAACCATTAGCACAAGGACCTGTAGAAATAGTTTGTAGTTCGGGTAAGCAATAAAACAAGACGTATTTATTAGTATCACTTGGCCATGGTAAAAACAAGAATTGATGAGGCCTATTTAGGCCAACTATTGAGTATATTCCAGTATAAGTGTTTTGAATTATCCCTCCAGGAATAGGCTGAAATAATCTATTGTAAATATTTATCCCATTAGTAATAAAAAGCAAATTCCCATTTTGATCTGAAATATTAGTATTGGAATGAGCAAATGGTATATACCCATTAGTTAAAGTAACTTGAGGATTTTGCCCTCCAGGCGGGAAAAATATTAAGGTATTACTATTAATTGAATCTAGTCCTGTCGAGATGACCCAATTGGCATCATGGTATTGAGCAGTTATCTTACTGCTCAATACCATGATGCTCAAAATTAAAATTATTAGTTTACTAGACTTCATTTCACTATTATAAGTTTTTTACTTTTTGATCCATTAGTACATCTTAAATTTACAACATAAACTCCTGAAGGTAACTCATCAATGTAAATATACGGATTTTTTAAATCAACAATTTTAGTCAATAAGGTCGCACCTTGCATATTCTGAATAGTAGTCGTAAAGGATTGATTTTCAAAATTTATTGGTTGTATTCTAATAATTGAATTTGCTGGATTTGGCAATAAATTAAAATCTAATTCTACTTCTTTTAAATTAGTTGCCACATTTCGAATCCTTTCACCACTTGAACAGACATCTTCATCATCAATAAGTATTCCTAAACGTCCATAGCAGAAAGATCTAATATATCCAATTGCTGGACCAAATTCAAGCATACATAAATTAGATAACTCAATGATTCTTGCAGAATCTGCACTATAAATTATGCTTTCCTTCCAACAAGAAAATTATAAACACTAAATTTATTTCGAAACTGCCACCGGATTCGCGAGACCTGAATAACTGGTGATGTCCATTTTGATGGAGCCTACTAAAACATCAGCTTGGGCGCGGATGGGAATTCGGTTTTTATCGTCGGTTAACCAAACATTCATTCCTTCTTTCTCTTTGAAAACGCGACCTTCTAACAAGTAAGGTCTAAATACTAAACAACGAAAGGTGCCTAACTTGGTATTGATTTTTTCGCGTCCGGTAAATTTGATGACCATCGGAAAAATTTCATCATCGAGATAACAGTGAATTAAAAAAGTATCACCAACGGCTAGGTTGGTGAAATTTAAAGTACGTGCATAGTAAAAGGAAGAAATTAAATCTTGAATTCGGCTTGGAGTGTTGATAGTTTTCTTTTCGCTGGTGGCTGTAGACTTTGCGTGATTAAAACTCACATTTTGTTTTTTCTTATAACCGCCTTCACGTACATCACGAATAAATTTTAATGGTTCTAATGTTTCAGTATCGATATAACTTTCATAATGATCGCGGACTTTGAAAAACCAATCGAAAGCACCTACCGATTTTCCGGTACCTACTACACGGTAACAGGAACGTCCTGCAACATTTTTTAATGCAGCATCTACTTCTAATTTTGCTACACCGGCATCGATAAAACCATAGTGAATACGATACTCTAAAACTTCACTGGTTGTATATGCATTGTTCTGAATTCTACTCAATAAATTTTGCGCATCCACTGTTAATGAATGCGCAAAATACAATACAATTAAAACAATTAATTTTTTCATTCTTCTTTGGTTTCGGGGTGTTCGTCCTCGTCAATCAAATCCTGTTCCAAACTGCCCATGGCAGCTTCGGGATTCACCTTACCTTCAACAATGAACTCCCCATCTTCGTCCACTTCTTCAATGACTTCTTCTATCAAAGCGCCTGGTTCTAAGTCAACTGGTACATCCATAGGGTCCATTAAATCGCCCGGCATACCAATTTCATTGTCTGCAATATGTAGCTCTTTTAATTGCGGCAGGTCCTTTACAGAACGCAATCCGAAGTGATCCATGAAATTTTTACTGGTGGCATACAACAATGGTTTTCCCGGACCATCACCCTTTCCGGCAATAATAATCAACTCTTTTTCGAGTAATTTTTGGATGCTATAATCGCAATTGACACCACGAATATGTTCCACTTCAGATTTAGAAATGGGCTGTTTGTAAGCCACGATGGAAAGTGTTTCTAATGCTGCAGTGCTCAATCGCTTCTTTGCTTTAATCTGCAATAAAGTATTCACTGCATGATGATATTCTTTCTTTGTTAGAAATTGATATCCATCGGCAATTTCTATTAATTCAAAAGAAAAATCTTCCGAAGCATATTTTTCTTTCAATTCAGAAATCAAACTTTGAAATTGTTCTTTCTTCAATTCCCAACCATATACGGTTTTCAGGCATGACAAAACGTCATCGCCGGTGATGGGTTGTTCTGATGCGAAGATGAGCGCTTCAATATGTTGCAGTAATAGTTGCATAGTTCAAATTTTTAATTTTTTTATTAGACGACAATATTTACAATACGTCCGGGCACTACAATTATTTTTTTAGGATGGCCTTGCATGAATTTGCCTAACTCTTCCGAACTCATTACATTTTTTTCCACTTCTTCTTTACTTAGCTGAAGTGATAAATTAATTTTAAACTTTACTTTTCCGTTAATGGAGATAGGATATTCGAATTCGTTTTCTACCAAATAATCTGCGTTCCAAATTGGAAATGTAGTTTTAGAAATACTCTCGTTATGTCCAAGAATTTTCCAAACTTCTTCTGCGAAGTGTGGTGCATAAGGCGCTAATAAAATAATTAAAGGCTCCAGAATTTTACGTTTGTTGCATTTCAAATCGCTCAATTCGTTTACGCAAATCATGAAAGCACTCACGGTAGTATTGAAGGAGAATCTCTCTACGTCCTCTTCTACTTTCTTGATGGTTTTATGCAAAGTTTTTAATTCCGCAGCAGATGGTAAATCATCGCTCAACTGACAAGCACCATTTTCGATTTGATACAATCTCCACAAACGACGCAAGAAATTATGAACGCCACTAATCCCTTGCGTGCTCCAAGGTTTACTTTGTTCTAAAGGGCCCAAAAACATTTCATACAAACGCAAGGTATCGGCACCGTATTCTTCGATGATTTCATCCGGATTCACCACATTGTATTTACTCTTCGACATCTTCTCCACTTCAGCACCGCAATTATATTTCCCCTCTTCCAAAATAAATGTAGCATCTTTAAAATCTTCACGCCAGTGTTCAAATTTTTCTAAATCGAGAATATGATTCGGTGCGATACTTACATCTACATGCAATGCCGTAGTTTCATATTGATCTTTCAATCCTGAAGAAACGAATTGATTCGTACCGTTTATTCTATACACAAATGCACTCACCCCTTGAATCATTCCCTGATTGATCAACTTCTTCGCAGGCTCGTGTGCGGGAATTAAATTTAGGTCGTATAAAAATTTTGTCCAGAAACGCACATACAGCAAATGACCTGTTGCATGTTCCGCTCCGCCGAGATAAAAATCTACTTGCTGCCAATAATTCACCGCTTCCTGCGACACAAATTCTTTGTCGTTTTGTGCATCCATATAACGTAAAAAATACCAGCTGGAACCTGCCCAGCCCGGCATGGTGGTGGTTTCGTAATTAAATTTTCCTTTGTATTTCCAATCGCTTGCACGCGCTAATGGTGGCTCACCACTCTCGGTTGGTTGAAATTTATCGATTTCAGGAAGCACCAATGGCAAATCTTTTTCATCAATAGTTTTCGGAATTCCATTTTCATAAAAAATGGGAATTGGTTCACCCCAATATCGCTGACGCCCAAAAGCAGCATCACGTAAACGGTAGTTAATTTGACCTTTTCCGAAATTATTTTTTTCGATTTCTGCAATGGCTTTCTTAATCGCATCTTTCACATCAAGCCCATTCAGAAAATCAGAATTCAACATTTTTCCTTCCTTGGCAATGTAAGCTTCTACAGAAACATCTCCACCGGAAACCACTTCTACAATTGGCAAATTAAAATGTTTTGCAAATAAATAATCGCGTTGATCGTGACCCGGAACGGCCATTACTGCGCCGGTACCATAGCCTGCCAATACATATTCGCCAATCCATACCGGAATTTTTACCCCAGTAAATGGATGTGCTACATATGCACCTGTAAACTGACCACTCACCTTCTTCACTTCGGTTTGACGCTCGCGCTCCGATTTTTTAGAAGCCCCAGCTACGTACTCCTCCACTTCTTTTCGGTACTCCGCTGTAGTTATGAGATTCACCAGTTCATGTTCGGGTGCTAAAGTCACAAAAGATACTCCGAAAATAGTATCGGGGCGGGTGGTGAATACTTCTACCGAAAAATCCATCTTCACATTTGCATCAGGAATTCCGGTAAAAACAATACTTGAACCTTCCGATTTTCCAATCCAGTTACGTTGTGCTTCCTTCACGGAATCGGGCCAATCCAAAGCGTCCAAATCATTTAACAATCGATCGGCGTAAGCAGTGATGCGCAAACTCCATTGCTTCATCATTTTCTTCTCTACCGGATAACCGCCACGTTCCGAAACGCCATCTTTCACTTCATCGTTCGCCAATACGGTTCCTAATTCAGGACACCAATTGACCATGGCGTTACTTAAATACGCTAGACGGAAATTCAATAATATTTCGCTTTGCTCCTTCTCCGTTTTATTCGTCCAATCATCTGCAGAAAAAGGCAAGACAATTTTTTCAATATCGCCGGTGAGGTATAAAGGTTCGGTACAATTGAAGCCGCGTGCATTAAAAATTTCAATTAATTTATCAATCGACTCTGCCTTCTTCGTTTCACAATTGAACCAGCAATGAAAAAGCTGAATGAAAATCCACTGTGTCCATTTATAATATTCAGGTTCGCAGGTACGAATCTCCCGCGACCAATCGAAACAAAAACCGATACGATCCAATTGTTCACGATATCGCGCAATATTTTGTTCTGTAGTAATTTTCGGATGCTGACCTGTTTGAATCGCGTATTGCTCAGCCGGCAAACCAAAAGCATCATAACCCATCGGATGTAAAACGTTAAAACCCTTCAATTTCTTATAACGGGATACGATATCCGAAGCGATATACCCGAGCGGATGCCCTACATGGAGACCGGCCCCGCTTGGATAAGGGAACATATCCAATACATAATACTTTATTTTATCCGAGTCGATTTCGCATTTATACGTTTTATTTTCACGCCAATAGCGCTGCCATTTATCTTCAATATCCCGGAAATTATACTCCATCATACGCTTATAGTCAAGGGCTACGAAGTTAGTAAAAACCTAGGGTGGATAACTCTTAAAACACCATCAATAATTCAAAGTATAATTTAATAGTTTTGCTCACCCGCATGACAGAGGAAAAAAAAATACTTCGTAAAACCCAACGATCGTCCCATTTATCCATCATGATAAGTATGGCCTTGGTCCTATTTCTTTTAGGCCTTTTGGGTGTTTTATTATTACAAGCCAATGATCTTGGTAATTATGTAAAGGAAAACATCGGAATTTCATTGATTATCAAACCCGAAGCCGATAGTGCTCAGATCAATGATATTATTACTAGGGTTAATTCAACCCAATATTTAAAAAGTGCTCGACTCATTTCAAAAGAAGAGGCAGCGGAAGAGCTTCAAAAAGATTTAGGTGAAGATTTTATTGGTTTCTTGGGACATAATCCACTTTACCCAAGCATAGATATCAGAATTAAAGCAGAATATGCAGATGAAAAGACTATTGCAAGTTTTATTTCGTCCATTAAAGCCCATCCATCGGTCCATGATGTTCAATATCAACCTTCATTAGTTGAAAGTATCAATCGAAACTTAAAAACGATTACTTGGATACTGGTCATTTTCAGCAGCTTATTGATCTTGGTTTCCGTTACATTGATTAATAACACCATTCGAATTTCACTTTATGCAAGGCGATTGCTGATTAAAAGCATGTTATTGGTTGGGGCTACAAAGGGATTTATTCTAAAGCCATTTTTGCTTAGAAGCATTTTAAATGGATTTATGGGTGGTCTTATTGCTACAATTTTATTGGCCGGATTGATGTATGGAATATCTGTTAAACTACCAGAAATCAGTATGATAAGCGACTACCGCATATTAGGAATTGTTGCGGCCGGTATGGTGTCCTTAGGAATATTCCTTTCCTTTTTATCTACTTTATTTGCGGTTAATAAATATCTTCGCTACCGCACAGATAACATTTATTGATTTTAATATGTCAAAAACACCCATCTCAAAAAAGCCAAGTACTTCCAAACAAGGAGTATCTGATGAAAAAATCGACGTTGCAGCATTTGCATTTGGTCGTGAAAATTATATAATTCTATTTATTTCTATTGGATTATTGCTCATCGGTTATTTTTTAATGGCCGGAGGAAAATCAGAGGATCCTAATGTTTTTAACGAAGAAGTATTTAGCTTTAGAAGAATCACATTGGCACCAATTGTAGTCATGGTAGGTTATGCTTTAGGAATTTATGCCATTGTAAAAAAGGCGGATTAATTTCAGATGACCTTATTTGAATCCATCATTCTTGCAGTAATTGAGGGGCTCACAGAATTCCTTCCGGTATCATCTACCGGCCACATGATTATTGCCTCTTCTTTAATGGGAATTGCTGATGATCCATTCACAAAAACATTTACTGTAGCCATACAGTTTGGCGCAATTCTCTCTGTAGTGGTGCTCTATTACAAACGTTTTTTACAAAGCATCACCTTTTATAAAAAACTTTGGGTGGCATTTATGCCGGCTGCTTTATTAGGTTTTTTGCTGGATGATATTATTGATATGATGTTATCCAACGTTTTAGTTGTTGCATTTACCCTGTTAGCTGGAGGAGTAGTTTTGGTATTCATTGATTCATGGATTAAAGGTGGAGAAGGAAAAGACGCAGAAAATGTTACTTATGCAAGAGCATTAAAAATTGGGATGTTTCAATGCATCGCTATGATTCCGGGTGTTTCACGTTCGGCTGCGACCATCATTGGAGGAATGGCTGCAAAGCTTGACCGAAAAACAGCTGCAGAGTTCTCATTTTTCCTTGCAGTGCCTACTATGTTTGCGGCTACCATTTACAAAGTTTATTCATTTGCGAAAACCGGAATTGGAGTCAGTCCAGAACAAATTAATTTATTGCTGATAGGCAATCTTGTTGGATTTGTAGTAGCCATCTTTGCTATCAAATCATTCATCGCTTTCCTTACCAAATACGGTTTTCTTTACTTCGGATACTACCGAATTATTTTGGGTGTATTGATCATTATTCTATCCATTTTAGGGGTAGATTTACAACTCGTTTAAGATGAGCTTGCCACGTTCGGAAGGGGAAGTGATTCTCGTAAACAAACCATTAACCTGGACTTCTTTTGATGTGGTGAATAAGGTGAGATGGATGTCGAAAGCAAAACGAGTAGGACATGCAGGAACTTTAGATCCATTGGCAACCGGCCTCCTCATTCTTTGCACTGAGAAGAAAACCAAGACCATTGAAAACATTCAGGCAGAAGAAAAAGAATACACTGGTGAATTTTTCATAGGTGCTACCACTCCAACCTTTGATTTAGAAACTGAACAAGATCGAACTTTTGACATCAGCCATCTAACGGAAGAGGATATCCGAAAAGTTTTTCAAAAATTTACTGGCGACATTATGCAAGTTCCTCCGATGCATTCTGCAATAAAAGTGGGCGGAAAGAGAGCCTATACTTCTGCGCGTGCAGGTGAAACTTTGGAATTGCAGGCCAGAGCCCTTCATATCAAAGAATTTGAACTTACTTCTTTCGGTATGCCAAACGTAGGATTCAGAGTAGTTTGCAGCAAAGGCACGTATATTCGAGCATTGGCCAGAGATATCGGTTTAGAACTAGGAGTTGGAGCACATCTTTATTCACTTTGCCGCACCCGAATTGGCGAATTTCTTTTAAAAGATGCGAAGACGATTGAAGAACTAAGTTTTAGATTTCAAAAAGAAAGGGAGAAAGGCGAGATAAATTCTAACGAAATCGCTAAAGACCAATAAGATAGGATTTATAAAAGTTTTTAATCATTGTTTTTCAGTGATTTAAGTGCCCCAAAATAGTTTTTGCCCCAATATTAAATGTATCTTTGCATCCCGAAATCACGGAATCCTTACTCTAAAACAAATCATTCTTCATATCCTTTTTCATGGATGATATGAACCTGAACTCAGCCCGTAAGCTATGAAGTTAACAAAATTCAAATTCGGTTTCAACGAGAAACTACTTGCCAATCATCCTGCAGCTAATAGAGATGAATCCCGTTTGATGGTAGTTCACCGTAAAACAGGAAAAATACTTCACAAAACCTTTAAGGATATTCTTGATTACTTCGAAGACGGAGATGTGATGGTATTAAACAATACCAAAGTATTTCCAGCTCGTTTGTATGGCAATAAAGAAAAAACCGGTGCTAAGATCGAGGTGTTTTTACTTCGCGAATTAAATGCAGAAAGCAAACTTTGGGATGTGTTGGTTGATCCGGCTCGTAAAATCCGTATTGGAAATAAATTATACTTTGGTGATGATGATATGTTGGTTGCTGAGGTAATCGACAACACCACTTCCAGAGGAAGAACATTGCGATTTTTGTTTGATGGTACTTCTGCAGAATTCAGAGATGTAATTGAGCAGTTAGGACATACTCCACTCCCAAAATACATAAAGAGAAAAGCGGAGCCGGCAGATAAAGATAGATACCAAACAGTATTTGCAAAAATTGAAGGAGCTGTTGCTGCACCTACAGCAGGATTGCATTTCAGCAGAGAATTATTGAAGCGTTTGGAATTAAAAGGAGTGGAATTAGCAGAAGTTACTCTTCATGTTGGACTTGGAACTTTTCGTCCGGTAGAAGTTGAAGATTTGACTAAACACAAGATGGATTCCGAGCAATTTGCTGTGAATAGTCAGGCAGTAGATATTGTAAACAAAGCATTGGCTGCCAAGAAAAATATTTGCGCTGTAGGCACCACCTCGATGCGTGCCCTTGAATCCTCTGTGAGTACTATGGGTGAATTGAAAGTGAACGAAGGATGGACGAACAAATTCATTTTCCCTCCCTATGATTTCAGCATTGCCAATATGATGATCACCAATTTTCACATGCCGGAATCCACTTTATTGATGATGACAACAGCCTTTGGTGGCTATGATTTAATAATGGAAGCATACAAGGTTGCTCAAAAGGAAAAGTATCGTTTCTTCAGTTATGGAGATGCTTTATTGATTCTTGATTAATGAAACGCTTTGCCATATTGGTAGCCGGAGGAACGGGAACCCGAATGCAGGGAACTCTTCCGAAGCAGTTCATGTTTTTAAATGGCGAAGCGATATTAGCACACACATTACGGAAATTTTCAATGGCGGATTTAGAAATTATTCTTGTCATGCATTCCGAGTATATTTCCTATTGGGAAGATCAATGTAAAACACTTTTTAATATTCCTACCCACCGACTTGTAGCCGGAGGAAATACGCGAGCAGAATCAGTATCGAATGGATTATCATTCGTACCTGAAAACAGCTTAGTGGCGATTCATGATGCCGTGCGGCCACTCTGCTCGGAGCACCTCATTCTAAAACTTTTTGAAGCCGGTGAGAAACATGGCTCTGCTATTCCGGTACTTCCCTGCAAAGAAACACTCAGAGTAATTACTGAAACGGGTAGTAATACAGTGGCCAGAGAAAATTACAGAACGGTTCAAACGCCACAGGTTTTCAAAAGTACCGAGCTGAAAAAAGCTTTTCAAAAAAATGACATCTCACAATATACCGATGAAGCCTCCATCTTTGAAAATGCGGGATATTACATTCATCTTGAAGATGGAGAGGAGAGTAATATCAAGATCACAGTGCCTTCTGATCTCATCTTCGCAAGCGCTTTTCAAAATCATCTTTAATGTGATTTTAACGTAATTCACTCTGTATTACACAGGTAAATCACCTGTATAGCGTTAATTTTGTAGGAAATATTAAGACTTTCATAAATTCATAACTACTCCGTAACCAAATCAGCTGTTTTACGTACAATAAAACTAACAAGAAATTGTTTAATTCTATTCTAGCAAGATAGTATATCCATAACTGAAAGGCCTATCATTGTAAAAATGCAGATTAAAAATCTCACATACATCCTATTGCATCGAAAAGTTTCCATCGGATGTGTGTTGTCTATTTTGGTATTTTCTTCTTTTTTATCTTTTGCAGGGGGAGTTGATACTCTTACTAAGAAAATAAATCCACAGTTTATCCCTGAAATAGTTGATGGTTTGGTTTCAAATGAAAGAGAAATCAGAGCAGGTTTATTATATGATGTTGAACGTGATCGCATCGTTTGGGAAAAAGGTATGGATTACGCCTATCCAATTGCCTCATTGACAAAAATGATGGTTTGCCTGTTGGCGATGGAAGATTTAAATGCGGGCACGATTTGTATCGATGATTACATCACCGTTACAAGAACATACAAAAAAAGAATTAGAAGAAATAGATATTCGACCTATTCCGTAGTAGAAAAATACGCATTTGAAGATTTATTAAAGATGGCCTTAGTGGCATCTCACAATGAAAGTACCGTATGGATTGCGAAACATTGTTCGGGTGATGTCAACACTTTTGTTGAAAGGATGAATGCGAAAGCCATTGAATTGGGCATGACTAAAACCAGGTATAGCAATACGTCCGGTTTGCCTGCAAGCTCTTCTGCAAATGACAACAGCAGTTCTCCAAGAGATCAATTGATTTTAGGAATTGAAGTATTAAAGTACCCGAAACTTGTTGAAATTTCTTCTATACCTTATATCAATGTTCATAACGGTAAAGGCAATGTGAGTTTTCGAAATCACAATGGACTTGTCATTAATTATGGACAAGAAGTAGATGGAATTAAAACAGGCTTTACCAAAGCAGCAGGTTTTTGCTTAGTAGGTTCTGCTAAGCGTGGTGAACATCGTTTAGTAAGTGTTGTATTTGGTTGCCGTGGACCTTGGATCAGAAACGGAATTGTGGCTAATATGATGAACTCGTATTATGATGCTATTAAACTTGGACGATTGGGAGAGAACAGCCCTGAGTTAACCGATTCAAAATTGTTTTTAGACAGTGTACAAAGAGGACTAGCACAAATTCGTCCGAGCATGGAACAGAAAGCTCCAGAGAATGCCAACGATGAGAGTTATGCTTATACGTATAAAACTGTTTCACAAAAAGTAAAGAAAGGACACAAGGTCCGCAACGGTGAAAACTTAGGTAAAATTGCAAATCGCTATAATGTTACCGTTAACGAATTGTCGAAATGGAATAAATTAAGAAGTTCGACTATTCGTCCGGGCCAAACACTTTATGTATACTCTACCGTTAAGAAGAGAATTCAAGTGAAACTGGTGATTGATCCCAACGAAACCATTGCTGATTTAGAACAAACTTTAGATTCCACAGAACAAGTTGAAACATCTTTAGAGAGTTTTCATGTGCCTCATGAAAACGGCATAGAGAAAAACAAAATAGAATCAGATACAAAGAAGGTCACGACGAGTCCTATTTCCAAAAGCAAAGAAATTAAGTCTGAATTTATTTATCATACAGTACAGCCCGGTGATACTTTATGGAATATTGCTCAACGATACAAGACCGACTTAAAAGAGATCAAAAAGTTAAACAAGATCAGTAATGCCAAGGATTTGCGCAGTGGCACCCGAATTAAAATTCCAGTAAGCGGCGGATAATTATTTTTGTATTTTTACGTTTATGAAAAACGTTATGTACAAATTCACCACAACAGCATTCACAGTCCTACTACTTTCGGCCACTAACATTTCAGCTCAGGACAATTCTTCACTACCCGTTGACAGTAAAAGTGCATTGATCACTTATACGAAGGTAACTGAACTGAGCAACACAAGTACAGGAGAAATGTATCAACGTGCGCTGCAATGGGCAAATACTTTTTATAAAAACCCAACTGATGTCATTAGAGAACGTGATTCGGTGAATGGATCCATACTTTGTAAAGCAAGATTTAAAATGATGAATCCTGCCGACAAAAACGGAGTAATCACTGATGCGGGAAATGTGATGTACAGTTTAAAAATTCAATTTAAGGAAGGGCGCTATCGTTATGAGTTAAGTGAAATCAACTGGAAACAACAGTCGTATTTTGCAGCGGAGAGATGGATGGATAAAAAGTCGAGCGCTTACAAACCGGTTTATGATTTCTATTTACAACAAACCGAAACAGAAGTTCAACGCGTTTTGCAAAGTTTAGAAAAAGCAATGTCGACCAAAGCTGCTGCTAAAACAGATGATTGGTGATTAAGCTATTCGTTGGCAGGAAATTTCTTCGCTGAATTTAGGCTGTTGTATATTCACAGATTCCAAAAGTACCAAGCCCGGTTTGTAGCCGGGTTTAATTTTGCCAAATTTTTCGTCTACTCCTAAAAATTCGGCACCATTGCAACTTGACCATTTTATCATTTCTTCAAAAGGAATATTTGGAAATGCTGTGTGAATCATTTTTAACTCCTCCAAAATAGAAAGCTGATGATTGGAAGCCAAGCTATCTGTACCAATCGTGATTCTACAATTATTTCTATAAAGCATTTCGATCGGAGGAACAACATCATTAATAAACAAATTAGCTCCGACGCACAAACACCAATATATATTTTGATGTACCGCTTCCGCAAATTGAATATCAACTTCTGTAGCATAGGTATTATGCACCAATTGTAATTTATTATGAGGGAATGCAGGTACTAATTTTTGAATGGGAGATGTAGTACCAAACGCCTTAAAATCATCTACAGAAATACCGATACTTTTAAAAAAATCAAACATAGGTCCGGATTTATCTTTACAAAACTGCAACTCATCCAAGGACTCCTGCATGTGAATGCTAAGCGGAGCATCTTTATTCACGTTTTCAAAAATCTGCTGCAATAATTTTTCCGGGCAAGAATAGGGAGCATGTGGTGTAATACTTGCCTTTAACGCTGAAGGATTTTTGAATTCATCAACAAGTAAATTTCCCCGTTCAATTATCTCTTCGGATTTATTTAAATCCAATCCAAGCAACTCAATAAATGTATGATAATAAATTTTACTATTTTCTTTAACAGGAATTGAATGATTAAAATTTGAAATATCGCCCACTGCCACAATGCCTTGCTCCCACATTTCGGAATCTGTACGTTTCATGGCTTCAAGCTGTTCTTCCGATTGAACTAAAAAACGATTTGAAAGAAGCTGACGAATAAAGCCTGTCATACCATCTACACAAGGCACAATTGTATTTCTTAAATGCGACAATTCCAAGTGACAATGCGCATTCACAAATCCAGGAACCAAAACTCCATTTAGTAATATTGCATCATCAGCATAGGTTTGAGAAATAGAAATTATTTCTCCATCATCGGTCACCGAAAGAGACGCATTCGTGATGGGAACACCATCATTCGTTATCAAAAGTGGAACATTGAATTTTTTCACCTGACAAATCTATAAAAACTAATTTGGATCCAAACTAACCTTTAGGATCTTTTCGATTTAAGAAAAAAAGTATACTTAGAGACCATGAAATCATCTTATACGAAAACCAGTTAGACAATCTTTTCATCGGATGATTACTCCGTTCGTACACTGATAGGGTCACTTCAGTGCAATGTTGATTGATGAGCTCCTTCAATTCTGTTGCTACTTCATTTCCAAAAGTAACGTCTAAAACTTCAAGATTCATTTCGATACTTATTAATTCACTCAGGTTATTCAAATTGAGCGAACCCACACTCACCCATTTTTTATCCACTACACAAACCTTTGCATGCAATACAGCTTCGTTGTATTCAAATATTTTAATATTACCTCTAAACAATCTATCATAAAGAAAAGTCATGGCTGGTTTAATGAAAGGCACATCGCTATACTTACTCAAAACCACCGTTACACTACGGCCATTGTTTGATGCAGTTTCCAAAATTTTCAAGATTTTACGAGAAGGAATAAAGTAACTTGCCACGATTAAAATATCGGATTGAGCAGTTCTCAACATGCGTTTATAAGAGGTGGAAATTTCCCTTTTCCCTCTGAACCAATCATTACGAGACATGCGCACTGCTACTTCACCATCTTTTACAAAAGGAACAGGAATACTAAATTTCCTTCTTGGATCCAAAGAGAATTGTTTGTTAAAAATGCGTTCGCATGTGAAATGAATGTCATTACAAACTTGTCCTTTCACCAACAAAGCATAATCGAGCCAAGGATGAACTATAGTGGTTCCGCGATACTTATCGGCAATATTAATACCGCCCACCAAAGCGGTGGCGTGATCAGCAACACAAACTTTATGATGCAAGCGTCTGCCCGCTTGAAAAATACCGGGAAAAGGCAAGCGTGAAAACACGCGAAAAAAAATTCCTGACTCGGAAAGCAAACTATTAAATGATTTCTGCATTGCAGAAGAGCCAAATCCATCTACCACCAAATATACATTCACTCCTCGCTTCACTGCATTTTTTAAAGCCTCGAAAACATGTTTACCCGTTTCGTCAAAATCAAAAATATAAACTTGCAAATGCAAGATCACTTTGCATTCATCAATAACATCTATCAATTGCTTGAAATACGATTCTCCTCCGCGAACAAATTTTACGCTATGACCCGGAAGAAATTCTCTATTTGCCAATTGAGTGATGTATAGCTACCAAAGTTAAATAAGATTTCAGAAAGAATATCCTGAAATGGAGAATAATTAAAATTCAAAAAAAATGAAATCAAATTACTCGTGAAAATAAATTCTCTTTACGCGCTCTGAAATTCCGGTGAGTACTTCATAAGGAATCGTATCAAGCTGTGTTGAAATATCCAAGATCGAAGGTTTCTCGCCAAACACAATCACTTCAGTTCCCTCCTTCGCTCCCGGTATGCCGGAAATATCAATCATGGTCATGTCCATGCAGATGCTTCCCACAATTGCAGCAAACTGATCCGACAAATACATCTTCCCAACACCGTTTCCCAATTTTCTATTCAAACCATCTGCATAACCAATTCCAACCGTGGCCACAGTCATATCTTTCGCAGCTACGCCTTTACGACTATAACCGATTGTTTCACCCGCCTTCACTTGACGTACCTGGGAAATTGTAGTTTTTAAAGTCGCCACCATTTGTAGCTGACGTTGTTCCTGAGCAGAGGAAGCTACACCATGCAAACCAATTCCCAATCGAACCATATTAAATTGCGCTTCCGGAAATCTTAAAATCCCCGATGAATTTAGAATATGTTTCATGATGGGATAAGAGAAATGTGAAATGAGCGACGAACTCATCTCATCAAATAATTTAATTTGCTCGCGAGTAAAAACGTCGTGCTCTTGATCTTCACTGGCGACAAGATGTGAAAACACAGAAGCTACTTTAACCTGTTTATTATTTTTTAAACGCACTATCAACTCACTCAAATCTGTTTCTTCAAATCCTAAACGCCGCATGCCCGTGTCTATTTCAATGTGAACAGGAAAACGATTCGTTTCTGAATTCACCCCTCGACGACGTAATGCTTCGGTAAACTGATGCAAGATTCTAAAGCTATAAATTTCCGGCTCCAATGAATAAGAAATCATGGCATCAAAACTTTGCTCTTCGGGATTCATCACCATAATGGGCAAAGTGATTCCGGTTTTCCTCAACTCCACTCCCTCATCCGCATAGGCTACTGCCAAATAATCGACACGATGAAACTGAAGTACATTGGCAATTTCAAAACTACCGCTCCCGTATGAAAATGCTTTTACCATGACCATGAGTTTCGTCTCTGGTTTCAATCTTGATTTAAACAAATTCAGATTATGAACCACCGCATTCAAATTAATTTCAAGAACGGTCTCATGTGCTTTTTGCTGCAAAGCACGAGAAATGCGTTCAAAACCAAATGAACGAGCGCCTTTAATCAAAACTGTTTCACTGTTAAAAGCACTATAATTTAGATCACGCAAAAAATCATCAGTATCTGCAAAAAATTGTTTTTCCATACTAAACAAATCTTTTTGCCTGCTAATGGCCGGACCGATTCCGATTAGACGATGAACAGCTTTCTGTTGTAATAAATCAGCGACTTGTTGATACAACATCGCCTCACTTTTTCCACTTTGTAGAATATCACTGAGTATAAGCGTATGCCGAGGATGTTGCTTTTGTTGATTCATAAAATCAAGGGCGATGGTAAGCGAACCCAAATCTGAATTATATGAATCATTAATTACTGAACAATTATTGATTCCCTCCTTCATTTCAAGTCGCATCGCCACTGGACTCAACATTTCCATTCTCTGTTCAATCACATCATCGGGCACATTAAGAAACAACAACAGGGCCCAGCATTGAATGGCGTTTTCAATGGACGCTTCATCCGTAAATGGAATGCGAATGCTGATGAATTTATTTTTATAAATTGCTTGAACAATCGTTTCAAGTTCACTTTTCGCAATTCTTCCTACTTGCAAATCCGCTTTGGTTTTCTTCGACCATGTGAAAATGGAAACATTAGCATTTAATAAACCGGCGTTAGAAACTGCTTCTTGAACATCGACATAATCACGACAATAAATCAACTTCCCCACATTTGCAAAGAGTTGCATTTTCGCTTTGATTTTTTGTTCGCGATCATAAAAATTTTCATCGTGTGCCGAGCCTATGTTTGTAAAGATGCCAATACTTGGCTGAATAATTTTTTCAAGTAAATTCATTTCACCGGGCATAGAAATTCCAGCTTCAAAAATTCCCAATGTATCCTCAGCCGTCATTTGCCACACACTCAAGGGAACACCAATTTGCGAATTATAACTCTTAGGACTTCGCACGATATGATAATTCTCTCGCAACAATTGATAGAGCCACTCTTTAACAATTGTTTTTCCATTACTGCCTGTAATACCAATAACAGGAATTATGAATTGATTTCGATGCCATGCTGCTAACTCCTGAAGTGCCCGCAAACTATTTTCAACCAGCAAAAAATTTGCAGGGAATCCGGGAGGAATTCTACTTTTATCAGTAACAACAAAATTCTTTACTCCGGAAGCAAATAGATCAGGAATAAAATCATGACCATCTCTACGATCGCCGCGAATAGCAAAAAACAAAGATTGATCGGGATTGCTAACTTTACGACTATCGGTCTCGAGAAACATGATACCGAGATGATCCGGAACATTCAAAAAAAGTTCAGCTTGAATTACCGCTGCAATTTCAGAAAGCTTATGAATGGAGTGAGTCATTCCTAAGAATTAACCAAGATTCAATTCGACATGAACTTTTTTCTGTTCAAATACATAACACGTACGACATAGGGGTATATAACTTTCCTTTTCTCCCAATAGTATTAAAGAAGATTCACTAACGATACGATGTGAATGTGTGGCAAGATCTCCGCAATTCATACAAATTGCATGCACCTTTGTGATGTAATCTGCAATAGCAAGAAGTTGAGGCATTGGTCCGAACGGCTTACCAAGATAATCCATGTCTAAACCGGCAATGATCACACGTGTTCCGGAGTTGGCAAGTGTTTCACAAACGTATGGAAGTTGATCATCAAAAAATTGTGCTTCATCAATTCCGATCACATCCACATCGTGACCCAGCAATAAAATACTTGAAGATGCAGGAACGGGAGTACTTTGAATGGCGTTTGAATCATGCGAAACAATATTAATTTCATCGTATCTGGATTCGATTGATGGCTTAAATATTTCAACTTGCTGCTTCGCAATTTTAGCACGTTTAAGTCTGCGAATTAATTCTTCCGTTTTTCCGGAAAACATACATCCTGCTACGACTTCAATCCATCCTTTTCGAGGCTGGATACGTTTGGTTTGCTCTATAAACATGGTCAGAATTAGAACCCTAAATTTAGAATATTCTATCCTGCAATCAATCCAAATGTTAATAACCTCGTCATTGAACAAAAAAGAAGAGGCTGCTTCAAGAAGAAACAGCCCCTAAATTGCTTTTTGTCTGTGGATTACATGAATCCAGTCCTAGAAAAACTAATTAACAAGTAAACGACTTGTTTGGATTTGATCGCCTTGTTGCACGACAATCTGATACAATCCGGAAGATAAATTAGAGACATCGAGGTCGAATGATTGCATTCCAGCTTGCAAAGAAACAAATTGAGATTGCACCGACGCACCTGTTACGTTCATAATTGAAACTTGTGTTTGACCGGCCTTTTCCATTTGCAACATGAGGCGAGTAGAATTATTTGCAGGGTTTGGATAAAGTCCGAATGTTTTAATAGTGCTATTTTCGATAAGACCTGTTGGGGTAGCTAGTCCTTTATAGAAATAGAAATTACCGGTACTTGCTCCATCAAAATTTGTAAATACCATTTTCCAAATTGCTCCTTGACGATCTGTAACAAAATAAACTAAGGAGTCACTAATCAACCAAGAATTTGTATTGAAGTCGTATGTTTTCCAATCATAACCAATGGAATTAATTTCACTCATGTAAGGGAAGCTGCTTTGAGAAATATTCGAAGTATCTACCGGATATGCTTTCGCAATGAAAACGCTATCATTACTTAATACACCCGTTACTTTGTAAACATTTGGAGTGAGCGTCAAATATTGACAAAAAGTTAAGTCCCATGTATTGTAGATGGGCTCACGATCGATAGATACATTATTCACCAAAGAATAATAAGCAAAGAATTTACCTGCGAAAGCATTTTTTGCAACTGCCGCAACAATTTCATTACTTCCATCTAAATTCGCAAATCGGAAATTATAAATTCCCCCGGATAAAGACTCTATTTTTAATTTTCTGATATCATTAGCTCCTAGTTTAATAAAAAACACAGAGTCTCCATATACGATATGCGTCACAAAATCATAAGTACCCCAACCTAAATCGAAAGCATTGCTTGGATCATTTGTCCTGTTAAATGCTCCGAAATCCCAGCTCGTATCAGAGTTCAATAATTCGAAGGCAGGATTGTTTACAATACCGGTTGTATCTGAAGCTTGCATCGTAGACCACTGAGCGACATCTATATTTGCTTTCCACAACTTCACATTGTTTTTTGAATTAATCAGAATGGATGCTGCAAATCCACGCAATTGAAAGGCAATATCCCAATCGGCATGTGTGATGTTGCTTAGTTCTCCATTGTTCATACTGTAAAAAACCTGATTGGTATAACCCGGATTAATACTCACTACTTCCGATACCATTTGTGCGTTTGCATTGCTTATTGTAAAGCAGGAAGCAAAGGCAATTACTAACATTTTAATTTTATTCATGATGTTTCTATTTATATACGTTGATATTCTAATGTGACAGTTCCTTTATTTCCTTGCTGGTCGTAAAAATCCAACATTCGCAATTTAAAATAATTTCCATCTTCATCTTTCAGAAGAAAAAATAAATCGGGGCGGATGTAATACTGATTGTTTCCAAAGTCATAATATTTCCAATCATATCCAATAATATCGGCAACGGATGAAAAAGGAAATGGGCTTATCATGTTATAAACACAATCATTGAAAGGCATATACCCTTGAACAGAATCCTTTTTCAATATTGAACCGGTCATGCCTTTCCATTTATTCGTTATGGCACCGGTTACGAGATAAAAACGATAGGGGCTCGACAAAGGTTCATCATAATACACATGTGTATATTTCGTAAAAACAAAATCCCAATCTTTAGAAGGTGGCGCTTGATCCACCAAAGTACCATTATTATTAAACGATAAATATTTTAAAGCGTAATTCGGATCTTTGGGTATAGTCATTACCGTGAGTGCGGAGTTATCCAATTTCGAAAAACGAATTTGATAATGCGTATCATCGTACGTCATGATTTGCAATTTCCGATATCGCTCGGAGCCGGAATGATCTACTCTACCTCGATCAATAAAATACACATTGCTATAACCACCAATGTTAGCTGCGGCGTTAATCCACCAACTCCCGATAGCAGTGCTGTCGTCCATGTAATTTTCAGCATCCACTCTCCAATTCGAATTCGCTGAATCGGCTAGAAAAAAATCACTTGTTGTCGTACGGGCGCCGAACATTAATTTCCCTGAGTTCAAATACACGTGAAGTCCTTGTGCTGAAGATTCAAACATAAGATCATAGGCTCGATAAGGAGCAATATGAATTACTCCCTTATTCAAACTTACATACACCTGATCATCGTAGTTAGCACCCATAGGGGCGACCATTTGATTTACAGTACCAGGAAGAGGAAGCACAACCCTATCATCTTCTTTCTGACAAGAAGAGAATAAAACTACAAGTGTTCCGAAAAAAAATAAGTTCTTCATCATTTCAGATTAAATGTTAGTTTAGTAAACACAGATGTTCCCATCCCCACCGGTGTTCCGGCTCCGGAATCTCCACTGTGGACACCTCCACCACCAGCCAGTGATCGAATATTTGATACATTAAAAATATTTCTAACACCGGCACTAATGGTGATGCGATCTTTTATTAAAACCTGACGAACGCTTGCATCCATCATTTTGTAAGAATCAATGGTAAATCGGCCGAGAGAACCATCGTTTCGCATTAAGAATACAGGACGCTCACCATATAATTTCCAAAATACAGATAGACTTGTTTTCGTTTTTTTGATGGTATAATCTGCAGCAGCATTTACTTCAGGATACCAAGCAATATCGGGCTGACTCACATCTCCATTAAAGGTGGCCCAAATGCCGGTGTAAGCCACACCTGCCTGCAATGAAAATTGCTGTTGTGACCACTTCGTTCTAAAATCAAAACCACGAGTTGTAAATTCATCCAAATTTACATAGGTGTACAAAGTACTGTTTAAATCATACTGCACCAATGAAATTTTATTGTGAATTTCATTGTAGAAAAAGCCAGGTTCTATAGTAAAGATGGCATCATTAAATGTTTTTTTATATTCAACATTCGCAGTGAATTGAGTTGACGTTTCGGCTTGCAAGTTCGGATTGCCCTGAACGTTATGAATTCCATTGTCGACAAAATAAAGATACTGTTCTTTTAAAGAAGGCGCTCGATAGCCTTTACTGATGGAGGTACGGAAAGAAAAAGCATTGCCTGCACGATACAATATACTTAGTGAAGGAATTAATGGAGCATTAAATTGTGAATTATAAATGGCACGAACAGCGGGACGAAACACTAAATAATCTACAGGCTTAAAATCAAAACTAATATACGCCGCTACATCACGCATACGATGTTCTTCGCCATCGATACGTCGACCTTGACCGACTTCATCATTTACATCTATACCGCTAAACACAGACCATTTTGCGTCCGGGCGGGCATAGGCATGGGTGGCACGAACAAAAACAGCATTAAACTTTGTGGTATCATCATCTAATAAATCAGGCGTTAACTGCTCAGTTAAGTCCACCATGTTCTTCCTAAAAGTATTCTTGACATATTCGTATTGCGAATAGGCTGTAGTCAAATTCAGGGTCGTGAAATTTTTAAACTGTTTTTCGGCTGTTAAATAATTATTGAAACGTGTGGTATAATAATATTGATCATTTGCATAAGCATAATAAGGAGTAGCGAGTACATCTGCCTTATCAATCATTTTTTCATTGAACCAAGACGAATGCAATGATAATTTTAAGCTACCAATACTCTGAATCACCTTTACATCGCCTACGTATTGCTCACGTGGATTCCATAATTGCGAGCGGGTATTCGTATTGTTCGGATCAAAACCATCAAAAAAGTTTCGGGCTCCACTAACTGAAAGCGAAGTTGATTTGAAACTTGCACCTACATCCAGATCTACATTATATTGTCCTGTAGATTCATAAAATGCAGAAGAAGAGGCTGACCAATTCTTCTTTTGATTCTTTTTTGAGATTAAATTAATTACACCACCCAAAGCATCCGTACCATATAAAACCGACATAGGTCCACGCACGACCTCTACTCTTTCGATGTTATTTAAATTGATTTGTCCTAAATCAATATTTCCATTCTGCCGACCGATCATTGGAACACCATCCATTAAAATTTTGATATGTTCACCTCCTGTTCCTTGCATGCTCAGGCTACTTCCCAAAGCCGGATCATAAGACATTCTCATATTCAACTCCTGAGAGAGCAAATCTTTCACTGTTACGGCTCCACGTTTTTCAATATCATCTCTATTTAAAACCTGCACAGAAACCACAGCATCACGCTGATAGCCAGGTGTATGATTTCCGGTAATAATTACCTCGCCTAAGCCTTTTGAAGCCTTTGTTAAAACGAGTTCTTCGATTACTGAAGCATGGTGAACGGTATCGGTACGAACCAAATAACCCATGCAGTTTATACTCCTAACCAAAGGAAAATCAATTCCCAACACCCAGGCCTCGCCTTTATTATTTGAAAATACCATGGCTCCTTTAGAACGATCGTTGAGAGAAGAAAAAATTACTACCGCACCTTCTACGAATTGACTTTCACTATTTTTCAAACGAACACTTTGCGCATTAGAATAGTCCAATTTTACGCATAGAAAGAGAACTACTATTGCAATAAACTTGAGCGAGCGAATAAATGAAGCACTTATCATAAGACCACAAAATTAGACGAGAGAAAGCGACGAAAATTAATTTTGCTATTGACGAATGTCATAATCTACCAATTCTGACAATGAACTGACAAAGCCGTACCTTAGAAAAATACAATTAATGACCAAAAAAAATAAGGTTTTTTGGACCGAAAGTTTGAAAAGTCACTTTGAACTTGTTATTTGAATAGACCAACTAAGAAAAAAGCTTAGACAAAACTAATTCAGAACAGATTGTTGATTAAGTTTTAAATCCGGGCCTCAGGCATCCAAAAATTAACGGAACTTTGTCTGGAATCAGTTTTAGATACAATAAACAAGAGTCAAAAACGCTTATATCCTATGAACAAAAACAATCATTCATCTGCAGAAGAAGTCAATAAAAGACTCAATACTTTAAATAAACAAATTGGAAATTGGCTGGACTCAGGTCGAGCACTTTCTTTGTTAGAAAAAGACATCATTAAAGAACAGATTCGACATTTATACGTTTCGATTGATCATATAACCTTGGACAAAATGGAGGACGCTCAGGAATTTTCCGACTCGAATTCGACACCATCCATCAATCCCTCGGAAGTTACCAAAAGCCAAAGTAAAATTTCGGATGAGGTTCTAAACGTATTTCGCAAAACAGAAAAATCCGAAAGAGAAAGCGAGCCTTTTCTTGCAAATGATTCCATTAGTAGAATGATTGAAAATGCGACAGTCATTAATTCCATTGAACGCACGGAATCAACCCAAGCAAAGCGGGAAGAAGTTGAAGTTCCTGCCCAAGCCGAAGTTTCTCACCAAGCCATTGAAGAAAAAACCATGGAGGCTCGCATTCAGGAAGTGAAAGCCAGCATTCGTTATGAAAGCACCAAAACCATTGGAAGTACCTATGCTGCAGGAGAAACAATCAGTGATAAAATAAACAAATCACACACTGAAAAAAGTTTGAGTGAAAAGATAAAAATGCAATCGCTTGCGGACTTGAAGCAAAGCATTGGACTCAATGAGCGTTTTGCCTTCATCAACGAACTTTTCAATGGAGATCAGCAATTGTATCATCAAAGTATCGATCAAATCAATTCAATGCAGGTATATGATGAAGCCAAAAACATGTTGCAGGTAGAATTAAAGCAAAAATTGAACTGGGACCTCAACCATCCTCGCTTGCTAGAATTCGACGAATTAATTAAAAGAAGATTTAACGCGTGATAAAATCAAAATCGCAATTATTTTTACTTTGTTTTTTTTGCATCATTGGCAATGCATGTATTGGACAAGATAGTTTATACACGAGAGAAATAATAAAAACTCTTTGCAGTGAAAAGTATCACGGCAGAGGCTATGTGAAAAGCGGAGATAAAAAAGCTGCTGTTTTTATTGAAAAAGAATTTAAAAGAAACGGATTAAAACCCTTTCCCTTTTCGGGATACAGACAATACTTTTCATTTTCCGTAAATACTTTTCCGTCGAAGATGGAAGTAAAAATCAATGGAAAATTACTTAAGGCCGGAATTGACTACATAGTACATCCTAGTTCTCCTACCATAAAAGGAACATTCAAAGTGTTACGTGTCAATAAAAGTATTTCAGCATACACCGATGATGAATTAAAAGATCAGTGGATATTATTGGACACGAATCAAACAGACAATTTGCTTTCCGAGGAAGATTTTAAAGAATGGTTACATCCGAATAAAAAAATTTATGGCATTGTTAAAGTAGAGCCAAAAAAACTTACTTGGAGTGTAAGTACAAGCGTTCAAGAATTCGGCATGATTACATTGTTAAAATCATCGATCGTTGATTATCCTGAATCCATAGCATTAAACATTCAAAATAAATTTATTGAAAAGCATAGTACTTCCAATGTACTGGGGTATATACAAGGGAACAAAAAGAAAGACTCTTTAATCATTGTTTCTGCTCATTATGATCACTTGGGAAGAATGGGTGAAGATGTAATATTTCCTGGAGCGAACGACAATGCTTCGGGAATAGCCATGCTGATGCAATTAGGAAAACATTTCAGCCATACTGAAAATCAACCAGAGTATTCAATGTTATTTGTTGCATTTGCAGGTGAAGAAGCGGGTTTAATCGGGTCAAAGTATTACACGGAAAATCCACTGTTCCCGTTAAGTAAAATTAAATTTTTACTCAACCTTGATTTATTGGGCACCGGCGAAGAAGGGATGATGGTGGTGAATGCTACGGAATTTCCATTGGAGTTTCAAAAGTTAGACAGCATCAACAATGCCTTTCAGTATTTGCCGAAAATTTCAAAAAGAGGCAAAGCGGCAAATAGTGATCACTATTGGTTTACCGAAGCAGGCGTGCCTTCCTTTTTTTGTTATACGCTTGGAGGCATTTCGGCTTATCACGATGTTTATGATATTGCGGAGACACTTCCGCTTACGAAATTCAATGAATTGCAAAAATTGTTTATCGCCTTTTTAAGTAGTCGATAAAACCTATTCAGTTTCGGTAATGCTTAGCTGATAGTTTTGATCATCGCAAAATAAATTTACAACATATTTTCCGGGAGCTAAACCATTTTCTTTTGCAGAAAAGGGAATGCTGTAACGTCCTTTTTCCTGAAGTCCTTGCTGAAAACGTTTTACGATTTTTCCATCTGCATCAGCAATTTCAATGGTGACCATCGACGGACTTGATAATAAATATTGGATGGTTGTACTTTCAATGTATGGATTGGGATAGGCTTCTGCTATGGCAATTGAAACAGCATTTACTTTTGCAGTAATTACGGTTGATAATACATCGCTTTCCTTTTTTGTAGAATATTTTATTCTATAAAAATATTGTTGATTAATAATAACCGATTTATCTTCAAAACAAAATTTTCCTTTTACACCACAAACATCATTAGGAGTTTTAGTAGTCACAGTAACAAAGTCATTTGCCCATGTAGATCTTTGCAATTCGAACTGAGTTATCTCTTCACTACGATCACACATCCAAGAACACTCAATACTATTTACAAAACTAGTGGCTTCGAACGCAAGGATCCAGGAAGTTGAATTACTCGTTTCTGCAACTTGTTTAACATGTACTTCATCCACTTTTGCAGATTGTGCAAATACTGTCGAATGAAACATCATAGCGAATAAAACCATTAAAGCTGATCGATATGCCATTGCTTTGCTTTGTAAGAAATTCTTCATTTGGGTTAAGATTATACACCCCTCATACGAATGCAAGCAAGGAGAGTTACAAAAGCCTAAAAAAGCTACTATTTTGTATTAATGTACAATGCTTTACAATGCTCAATGCGCTCGCCTGCTTCCCATCTAAAAGAATAAATACCAGCCGGAAGCGAAGTGAAAAAGGATGTAATATTTACACTTATTTTTCCGGTTGTCATTCTTCCTAAATTCTCTTGCTTCAGTACTTCGCCCATTGCATTGATCAGTGATATCTTGACTTCAATACTTTCATCTAAATAAAAATTAAGACGAGAATCGGAAGTGACTGGATTTGGAAATAAATACATGCCTTTAAAATCCATTTCATTTAATCGTGCATGAACAATATCCGAATAAGATGTTGTTCCGTTAAAATCGACTTGCTTGATCTGATAAAAATAATCTTCGTTTTGGGAAACATCTAAATCATCAAATGAATAATGATTTACTTGATTGCTATTGCCTGAACCATTCTGCCATCCCATGGAT
>Ga0209702_10001837_pt1 | contig 38824 bp, 37 predicted proteins | sample FRY01_FD_187210 | JGI IMG/M metagenome (GOLD analysis project Ga0209702, IMG submission 187210) | Freshwater microbial communities from Lake Fryxell liftoff mats and glacier meltwater in Antarctica - FRY-01 (SPAdes) (version 2) | ecosystem: Environmental > Aquatic > Freshwater > Ice > Glacier...
TTGCGGGTTTTCTTGAGGTTGAGATCGAGGTGCAAGGCGGTTTGTTTCATGCTATGTATTTTATAGCAATATCAGGTTTTCGGCAAGGACTTATTGCACAAAAGTCACGGAGTTTTGCAGAGTTTCCCTAACATAACTGAATACCGTCTTACGCCTGCCGCCGAGCGTGAGTGATGGCAAAAGGGCCAGCTTTTTTGGGCCACGCCCTAAAACTTTGCCGAAATCGTAAAATCCCTTGACTAGTCGCTGTTCAGGGTTGACATTTAGTACCGTATGCACAAACTACTCGTGGAGCTCCAATGACAGTATCTTCCTTCGCTCTGATTCAAAAAATTGAACGGTTGCCACCTGATCGAATGGCGGAGGTGGTTGACTTTGTTGAGTTTTTACAGATGAAGGAACAAACGCAATCGTTTACTCGACAAGCTGCGCAGGTAAGTGCGCCTGCGTTTGCAGCCATTTGGGACAATACCGAGGACGAGGCTTACGATGCGCTTTGAGTTTGGCGACGTAGTTTTGGTGCCTTTCCCCTTTACGAACCAAGCCACTTCCAAACAGCGCCCGGCGGTTGTCATTAGCTCTCGCATTTATGGCGAGTCCCGACCCGACGTAGTCCTCATGGCCATTACCAGTCAGGTGCGCACGGGCGCTGTCAGTTTTGGCGATACCCCTTTGGTCGATTGGCAGTCTGCGCACCTAATAAAACCTTCGGCTGTGAAGCCCGTTGTGGCGACGTTGGAGCAATCCCTGGTTATCAAGCAGTTGGGGCAGCTAACTGCGCAAGACCAAGCCGCGTTAAAGCAAACGATCAGTACTTTGATTGGTTGATCGCCACCTTGATGTCGGCATCTTCGAAAGGGAGATAAGAAGGAGATAAGGGACACCCACTTAGTTTGACCGACGAGGAATATAAAGAACATCCACGTTAATTTGGAACGAATGTTGAACTACCTCGCGTGTACAAGTTCTCAAATCAAGGACTGGCACTCCGCATCAATGTGCGCGATAATGCACCAATAGTGTGATTTTTCTCGCGCTATTGACTATTGAACATACTTGGAGGCTCCACCATGGGAACTGTGCGCAAGACCATCACTTTGACCGACAAGCAAGATAGTTGGATTAAAGCGCAAATTGACGCTGGGCATTACACCAACGACAGTGAATACATCCGAAACCTGATCCGATGTGAACAGGAACGTAGCGTGGGACTTGAGACTATTCGCGCTGCGCTGATTGAAGGTGAATCTAGCGGAGAACCCCGCCCCTTCGACATCAGCGCATTTAAGCAGAGAATGTTGTTAACCACGCATGACTGAATACCGTCTTACGCCTGCCGCCGAGCGTGACCTTGAGGCAATCTGGACTTACACCTCTTTAAAGTGGGGTGTAGAGCAGGCCAGTCGCTACACGGCCATCATGATTGATGCCTTTGCTGAGTTGGCCCAATCGCCCAAGACAGCCCCGGAATGCAACTACATTCGGCCAGGTTATCGTCGCCGAAGCGTTGAGCGGCACATGATTTATTTTCGTATCACGACATATGGGATTGCAATCATTCGCATCCTGCACGACCGGATGGAAGCACCTCGCCATCTGTGAGCCCAACAAACAGTCTCGTGGCAAAAATGGGGTCTTGCAATCATACATTTTGTGATCCGCCCAGTCCCCTGCCTTGTCGCAATTCCGAGATGACGTTGGTATCGAGTATGAACATGAATGGCTTTTAGTTGAAGTTGACTTCCTGGCTAATCAAGTTCATCCGTGGCGGATTAAACTCAATACCCTCGCCGCCAGGGATCGCATTCATGAGGTCGAATAGGGTCTCCTCTGCTTTGCCAGACAAGCGATGGTAATCAGCGAAGGAACAAAGGGGACGCTACCCTTTATTTCCGGCACCGTTTTTTGATACCATTAGTCTATGAAACGCAAACATCAGCGCACACTTGAACTGATCTTCGCCCGGCCTGTCTCGGGAAATGTCCGCTGGTCTGACATAGAGGCACTGCTCCGCGAGCTTGGGGCAGAGCTCGATGAACGCGAAGGATCCCGCGTGGAAGTGTTTCTATTCGGACTGGTGCGGGTGTTTCATCGCCCCCATCCATCGTCGGATACAGACAAGGGCGCGGTCGCGGCAATTCGCAAATGGCTGGAAGAGAACGGAGTGAAACCATGAATACTATGACAATCAACGGCTATCAGGCAGTCATCACCTTCGACCCTGACCTTCAAATGTTCCGGGGTGAATTCGTGGGACTGAATGGCGGTGCCGACTTTTACGCTGAGGATGTGGAAGGGCTGAAGCATGAAGGTGAAATTTCGCTACGTGTGTTTCTCGATGCCTGCAAGCGTCGTGGCATCGAACCGCGCAAGCACTTCTCGGGAAAATTTTCCATGCGGGTTGATTCTGCCACGCATGAGGCCGCTGCAATCGCCGCCGCTGCTCATGGGCAGAGCCTGAATCAGTGGGCTACTGAAGCCATCAAGCAGGCAGCATTGGCGGGCTAACTCACCTTCGCATTCCAGTACAAAGCAGACAAAGGGGACGCTACCCTTTATTTCCGGCATCGGCACGGGTAATTTATGGTAAATTGGGTCACAGAAAATAAGCCAACTTGAAAAGTTAGGAAGCAGCCGGATGTCAGACAAAAAGAAAATGATGCTTGGTGATGCCTTGGTGGAACAGGGTTTTCTGCGGCCGGAGCAACTGAACGAAGCCTTGGCCGAGCAAAAGCGCACCGGCAAGCTTCTGGGGCGGGTGCTGATCGACAACAATTATGTGACTGAAGAGCAGATTGCCAAGTCCGTCGCCAGCCAGCTTGGCATTGCCTACATCGATCTGAAACGCTACGAGGTCGAGCCCAAAACGGTGCAGACCCTGAGCGAGATCCAGTCGCGCCGCTTCCACGCACTGGTGCTGGAGGACCGGGCCGACACTTACCTGCTCGGCGTGGTGAATCCCTCCGACCTGCGCTCGCAGGACGAGTTGGCCGTCCTGCTCAGGCGCCCGATCGATCTGGCCGTCATCACCAGCAGCCAGCTTTTGCAGACTATCGACCGTGTCTATCGTAAGACCGAACAGATCGGCGAATTCGCCCGCGAAGTGGAGCGCGAGATCGACGACCAGGACGGCGTGATCGATCTGGTGTCTATGGGCCGCACCATCGACGATGCCGATGCGCCGGTGGTCAAGCTGCTGCAAACCATTTTTGACGATGCAACACGCGTCAATGCATCGGACATCCACTTCGAACCGCAGTAAAAAAACCTGGTGGTGCGCTTTCGCATCGATGGTGTGCTGCACATGCAGGTCGAAGCGGACCCGCGCATTGCCGCCACCCTGATCGTGCGCCTGAAGTTGATGGCCGGGCTGGATATCGCCGAGCGACGCTTGCCGCAGGATGGGCGCCTCTCCATCAAGTCAGGAAATTCGCGCTTTGACATCCGCATGTCCACCATGCCGACCCAGTTCGGTGAATCGGTGGTGCTGCGCTTGCTGCGGCAGGATGCGGTACGCAAGCGCCTGGACCAGGTCATGCCGGCGCACGCGTGCAAGGTGTTCGAGCGTGCGATCCACACCCCGCACGGCATCGTGCTGGTCACCGGCCCGACCGGCAGCGGCAAGACCACCACGCTGTATGCCGCGCTGGAACAATTGAACAAGCCCAGCGTCAAGATTCTGACCTGCGAAGACCCGGTGGAATACCGCGTTCCCGGCATCAACCAGGTTCAGGTCAACGAAAAAATCCAACTCACCTTCGCCCGCGTGCTGCGCTCTTTCCTGCGTCAGGACCCGGACATCCTGCTGGTGGGCGAAATCCGTGACAACGAGACCGCCGATATTGCGGTGCGCGCCGCCATGACGGGCCACCTGGTGCTGTCCACCCTGCACACCAACGACGCGGCGTCCACCCCGCTGCGCCTGCTCGATATGGGCATACCAGGCTACATGATCGCTTCCACTCTGTTGGCGGTACTGTCGCAACGTCTGGTTCGCGTCATTTGCTCGCATTGTTCAGAACCGGCGAGCCCGGCAGCGGAGGAACTCGTCTGGTTTAGGCGGCACGTGAGCGAGCAGGAACTCTCGCTGGCTAATTTTCGCCACGGCAAGGGCTGCGTGCGCTGCAACGGCGTCGGTTATTCCGGCCGCCGCTGGGTGTTCGAGGTGATCGAGATGACGGCCGCGCTGGGTGAAGTGCTACAGCATGGGAGCCCGCTCGAGTTTGAGCGCCTAGCGCGCCTGCAAATGGGTGGCCAAACGCTGGAGCGCAATGTCGTCGACCTGGTGCTGGCGGGCGACACCACCATCGCGGAGGCGATGTCGGTCGTCATGCAGGGCGAGCTCAGGTGAGCTGAAAGAAACCCATGGACATCTACCAGTATCAAGGTCGCAACAAGCGCGGTGAGTTGCTGCAGGGAACGCTCGAATCCTCCAGCCCGCAAGCGGTCGCCCAGTGGCTGCGGGACACCGAGATATTCCCGCTCTCGATCAGCGTCAAGACCCCGCCTTCCACGCAGCCGAAGTGGTTCACCGACCTGCTGGGCGAAAGCGCGGTGTCGCTGGTCGACCTGCTGTTGTTCACCCGCCAGATGAGCACCATGGTGCGCGCCGGCCTGCCGATGATGCAGGCCATCGAGGGCATCCAAAAATCGACCGCCAGCAAGGGCCTGGCCAAGGTGCTGCAAGCCGTGCGCAGCGATCTGGACAAGGGGATGACACTGAGCACTACGTTCTCGAACCATCCGAAAGTGTTCGACGAGTACTACGTCAACATGGTCCGGGTCGGCGAAGACTCGGGGCGCCTGGAGGAATCGTTCCGGAATCTGCACCAGCAGATCGACTTCGACCGGCAGATGCAGCAGAAGATCAAGGGCGCATTGCGCTACCCGACTTTTGTGATGATCGCGATCGGGATTGCGCTCGCCATCCTGACCGTTTTTGTGATCCCGGTGTTCGCCAAAACCTTCAAATCGCTGGGCGCCGAGCTTCCCCTGCTGACGCGAGTTTTGATCGGGACCTCGAATTTTGTCGTGAATTACTGGTGGCTAATCGTGCTGATGATGGGCCTGCTCTATGTGCTGATCAACATGTTTTTGAAATCCCCCGAGGGGCGTTATCGTTGGGATAAAGCCAAGCTCAGGTTGCCGATTTTCGGCAAGATCATCGTCAAGAGCACGATTGCGCGCTTCTGCCGCAGCTTTGCCACCGCGAGCAAGAGCGGCGTGCCTATCGTGCAGGCGTTCCAGTTGGTCTCGCGGGTGGTGGAAAACGTTTTTTACGAGGAGCGCATCCTGCAAATGCGCCAGGGCGTGGAGCGCGGCGAAAGCCTGAGCCGGGTGATGCACACATCGGGCATTTTTTCTCCGCTCGAACTACAGATGATTGCGGTCGGTGAAGAAACCGGGGAGGTCGATTCCATGGTGGAACAGATTGCCCTGATCTACCAGGAAGATGTCGAATACGAAGTCGGCAAGCTGCAGCAGGCCATCGAGCCCATCCTGCTGGCCGTCATGGGCGTGCTGGTGGGGATTCTTCTGCTTGGCATCTTCCTGCCCTTATGGAGTTTGGGCCAGGCCACCATGCACGGCGGGGGTTAAGGCTTGAGCCCTAAGCACCGATCCGACCCGGAAAAACATGCAACATCAAGACAATTATCAACAGCGAATTAGGTGGATTTCTGGAGCAATTCTGATTGGCGTGACCTTGCTGGTGGGCGTCAGCGTCTTTGTTGTCATGCAGCGCCATGCCGAGGAGCTTCTGAGTAAAAACCTCCAGTTGTCCCTGCAAAGTCGCGTACAACTGACCCAAACTGAAATTCGAGCAGGTTTTAACAGAACGATGCTCATTGCCACTGGCCCTCTGCTGATTGATCATGTGCAACGGGTGAATACAAACGCGGATGACAGAACCGCCCGCGCGATACTCAATAAAGCCGCTCAGACTTTTCTTCCGACAGGGCTAACGGCTATTGCGGTGTTCGACAAAGACGGACGCGAGTTGGCGCGGGCCGGCGCCTTTGCACAGAAGGCAGAGCTGACCGTGCCGCTTAATTTCCCTGGGCGTGTGCAATTAATGTGGGATGGCCAATTATTGTTGCATGCCGTAGTCGACATGAAACAGGCAGGACAGGTGGTGGGTAAGGTCATGACGGAGATGTCGCTACCTGGCATCACGGGCGCGTTCAAGGATGCCAACCGTCTGGGCGAAACGGGAGAGCTGGCGCTGTGTGCATCCTCGGGTATCAACATGCAGTGTTTTCCAAGCACCCTCCTTCCGAACGTGCTAACGCGATCCCAGAGCACATCCAAAGGCAGTCTGCTGCCGATGGCGTATGCTCTGGCCGGTGAAACCGGGGTCATTACCACCCGCGATTATCGCGAGCAAGAGGTAGTGGCGGCTTACGCGCCGGTGGGTGATCATGGGCTGGGGATGGTGCTGAAAATAAACAACGCCGAATTGTATGCACCCGTGTGGAATCAGCTGCGCTATCTGATTCTGCTTCTGGCTGGGATGGTTGTCATCGCGCTGCTGTTGCTGCGGTGGCTGCTCGCCCCGCTGGTGCTCGAGCTGGTTCGCGCGGAAGAGGAAGCCCGCGAAAGCGAAATGATGAGCAGCAGCATCACCGAGGGCGTCGCGGAAAGCGTGATCACTTCGACGGCGGATGGCATCGTGCTGGAGGCGAATACGGCAGCGCTGCAGCTTTTTGGTTATGAAAAAAGCGATCTCATAGGCCGCGACGTTTCGGAATTGATGTCCGAACGCCACCGCCGCCAGTACAAGGACACCATCGCGGCGCTGGCGGCGCAGTCCGAAGGCTTCAGGATACCCGGCCGTGAAGTGTGGTGCCTGCGCAAGGACGGCAACGAATTTATGGCCAGCATGTCGTCTTCTGACATTCAGGTGGGCGGCCGGCGCCTGTTCACGGCGTTGATTCATGACATCACCGAGCGCAAGCAGGCAGAAGACCAGTTGAATTACCTTGCGCACCATGACGCTCTGACCGGGCTGCCCAACCGCGTGCTGTTCAGCACGCGTCTCAAACAGGCCATGAAAGAGGCCAAAGAGGCCAAAGGTCACGAAGGAATGGTGGCGGTGGTGTTTCTGGATCTGGTCCGTTTCAAGAACGTCAACGACACGCTCGGGCACGATACTGGCGACCAGATGCTCAAAGAGGTGGGCCAGCGCCTGCTGGGGACTGTGCGTAGCGGCGACACCGTAGCGCGGCTGTCGGGTGACGAGTTCACGTTCGTGCTGACCGACATCGGGCATATAGACGATGTCGAGCGCGTGGCGCAGAAGATTCTCCACGCCTTCGAGCCGCCGTTTTACATCGCCGGACGCCAGTTGGTCATGGACGCAAGCCTTGGCATCGCGATATTCCCGCTTGACACGGGCGACGCGAACGAGCTGCTGAGCTACGCCGATATCGCCATGTACCGCGCCAAGGAGGCAGGTGGCAACCGTTATCAGTTCTATACCGCAGAGATGACCGCCCAGGCTGTGGACGCGTTGGCGCTGGAAAACGAACTGCGCCAGGGCCTTGAACGCGGTGAATTCTTCCTGAACTACCAGCCGGTCGTGGACGCTGGCGGCAACATTGTGGGCGCCGAGGCCCTGCTGCGCTGGCAGCACGGTCGGCGCGGGCTGATCTCGCCGGCGAGATTCATTTCGCTGGTGGAGAGGACCGGTCTGATCCTGCCGATCGGCGAGTGGGTGCTGCGCCAGGCCTGTATCCAGGCGAAGGCCTGGTGCAAGCCCAATGGCGCGTTGTTGCCGTTGTTTCGTATGGCGGTGAATGTTTCGCCAGGCCAGTTCAAGCATGGCGACCTGGCGAAGACCATAGCGACGATCCTGGCAGAGACTGGGCTCGCCCCGCACGCCCTCAATATCGAAATCACCGAGGGCATCCTGATGCGGGGGGAAACATTGGAACAGGAATTGTTTTATCACCTCAGCGAACTCGGTCTGTCCTTCTCGATTGACGACTTCGGCACCGGCTTCTCGAACTTTACTTATTTAAAGCGTTTCCCGATTAACAGTCTCAAGATCGATCAGTCCTTCATTCGAGACCTCATCACCGATCCGAACGATGCTGCGATCGTGAAGGCCATCATCGGCATGGCGCATAGTCTCGGCATCAAGACCATCGCCGAAGGGGTGGAAACCCTGGAGCAGAAGGAGTTTCTGCTGGCGTACGGCTGCGACTTCATGCAAGGCTATTATTTCAGCCACCCCCTCATGCCGGAGGCGTTTACGGCGCTGCTCGATGCCGGCAAGCCCCTGCTCGGTAACGATCCGGGTGCTTCCTGAGAGTCTGGAGTTATTGGGGCTCTGACCCCAAAAACTCATGTGAATAACACCATGCCAGCTTGCTTGGAAGCGCCGACATCAAAGTGCCTTGATCAACCGTGCCGTCGCTGTCGTGGATGGTGTAATCATAAGAAAAGTCCATCTCAATCTCCTAAAAAATTAACTAACAGGTATCAGCAGGCCCATCGGCTTACTGGCAACCCGGCCATCTCAAGGAGATCCGTGGCTTTCCGAACTCATATCGCTATGAGAGTGGTGTTTCATTTCAACTTTCATTGAAATTTCGTAACTACTCAGGTCCCTGTAGGGTGGGCACTGCCCACGCAATCCCCGACTTGGCCCCATTCATGAAGCCAGCGTGGGCAGTGCCCACCCTACGAATCAGCAAGACCTAACTAGTTACGAAATTTCACTCAAATTTCTGCGGGTTCCGGCTTACAACCCGAATTACGAATTCACTGCCTCCAGCCGACTGCTCAACAGCTTCACGCCGACGCCGGTTCGGTCGCCATGGGTCTCGATGCGCACGATCTGGCCCTGCGCCTTGATCTTCATGGGGCCGCCGGGGGTGTCGAGGTCGATTTCAATATTGACCACATCGCCCACCCGCTGCACGCTGGTGGTCTCGAAAGATAGGCCGGAGGCACTGACGTCACGAAGGGTGGCGCTGATGCCGCTGTCCAGTTTGAGTGGGAAGTCAGCGGCCTGGCGCGGTTCGACGCGGTCCTCTTTGAAGCCAGCGGCGCGGCGCGGTTTGATGCGGGGCTTTTTTTCCATGGGCCAAGTGTTAAGCGCGGGTGCTTTCTTGGCAATAGGAGGATGCTCCATATTTTTCTGGGAGTTAAATACTAGGAACGGACGAGTTCTCTAGTACAAATGTCATGGGAGGTGTAGCCAACCCTACAGGAGAGAGAGCTTACAAGTTGCAACAGTTGCTATCATGCGGCAGTCGCATATTCTTCAAAAATCGCTAAGGGCGCCATGCTCAACCTTGATAAAACGCCCATTCGGGTCCAGTTGGTGGCCTTGTCGCTCGAGCTCTGGGGTCTGGAGCGGCTGGTGGAGAGCGCTCAGCCCCGGCTAGTGTTGGCGGGCGCGGCGACGTCGGTAGCGCAGTGCCTGCTGTCAGCGCAGCACCATGCGGCGGACGTGGTGGTGCTGGACCTGGACGGCGAGGACGGCATCGCTTCGTTGGCTGACTTGCACAACCAAACCAAGGCAAAAATTTTGGTGATCACCGGGTCGCGCAACATGAGTCTGCACGACAGTGCGGTCCTGCTCGGGGGGCGCGGAGTGGTGGACAAGCGGGAGGCCCCGCCCACTTTGCTCAAAGCGATCGAGCGGGTGCATGCCGGCGAGATCTGGATTGACCGCAACGCCACCGGGCGCATCATGCTGGAGCTGGCGCAGAAGAAGACGGCGAGCACGCCTGACCCGGAGCAGCAGAAAATTGCGAGTCTGACGACGCGTGAGCGTCAAACCATTGAGGCGATGGCCAGTGATGCAGCCACTCCCGGCAAGCTGATGGCCGAGCGGCTGTTCATCAGCGAGCAGACCTTGCGCAACCATTTGACGTCGATTTACAGAAAGCTGGGCCTGACCAATCGCCTCGATCTGTACCTGTACGCGCACCGGCACGGACTGTTGAAAAAGCCGACGGCACAGGCTTGAGTTTTACAGTGGATTGCCGCGCTACGCTCGCAATGACGGCAGAGAGTTATTGGGGTCAGACACCAATTTCGCTGCGGTGCGAAGCACCGCCCCCAGAGGGCGAGCCGAAGGCTAGTCGAATTTGGGCTCTGACCCCAAAAACTCGTAAGGACTATTGATGAACCCGCAAGTTGATAAACCACCCACCAAACGTCTTGGCCGCCGTGCCTCCATCATTGGGGCGCTGGTGGTCGTCGTGCTGCTGGCAGCGCTGGCTGGCTTGAGCTGGTATCTCACCCGTCCGGCAGAGTTATTGGGGTCAGACACCAATTTCGCTGCGGTGCATCGCACCGCGCCCTCCGGGCGAGCCGTAGGCTCGGCGAATTTGGGCTCTGACCCCAAAAACTCTGCTGCTGGGCCTGGCGCTGGTCGCCCTGGAGGCCCCGGCGCTGCTGGGCGCGGTGGTGGTAGTGCGTCGACGGTGGGCGTGGCCACGGCAGAAAAAGCCAGCGTCCCGGTGCTGATGGATGCTTTGGGTACGGTCACGCCGCAGGCCACGGTCAAGGTGCGCCCGCTGGTATCGGGGGTACTTGAGGAAGTGCTGTTTAAAGAAGGCCAAATGGTCAAGGCCGGGCAGCTGCTGGCGATGATTGACCCGCGCCAGTTTGAGCTGGCTTTGATGCAGGCATCGGGCCAGCTGCAGCGTGATAGTGCGCAACTCGACAGCGCCAAAGTCACCTTGCAACGCTTTAAAACGCTGCTTGAGCAAGACTCGATTGCGCGGCAAGACGTTGACACGCAAACCGCGCTGGTCAAGCAGCTCGAAGGCACGGTGATGGTTGATAAGGCCAACGAGGGCATTGCCAGGCTCAACCTGAGCTACACCCGCGTGAGGGCACCCATCAGTGGCCGGGTGGGCTTGCGCACGGTCGATGTGGGCAACGTGGTTAACCCGAGTGATGTCAATGGCGTAGCGCTTATCACGCAAGTCGCGCCGATTGATGTGGTGTTTGCCGTGCCGCAAGACCGCGTGGGTGATTTGCAAAAAACAGGCGGCGCTGCTGCCATCAAAGTCACCGTGATGGACAGAACCCGAGTCGCCGTGCTTGCAGTGGGCCGCTTTGCATCGCTAGACAACCAGATCGACACCACGACGGGCACGGTCAAGGCCAAAGCGCGTTTTGCCAACGCACAAGGCGCGCTGTTCCCGAACCAGTTTGTCAATGTGCAGCTGTTGCTTAAAACGCTTGACAACGCCGTGGTGGTGCCGGTGGCCGCTTTGCGCCAGGGTAGTGCGGGCGACTATGTGTATGTGCTGAACGCTGACCGTAGCGTGTCGCTTAGGCTGGTCACGCGCGGGCCAGCCACGGTTGAAAAGGTTGTGCTGGCAGCAGGGTTGCAGGCGGGCGAAAAAGTGATTACCGAAGGTGCTGACAGGCTTAAAGATGGCTCTCGCGTATCGCTGGCAGGTGATGCGCCGCGTGGCCCTGGCGCTGGGGCTAGTCGGGCTGGTGGGGCTAGTCGGGCTGGTGGGGCTGGTGGGGCTGGTGGCAAGCGACCAGCGCAATGAGTCCCTCGACGCCCTTCATTGAGCGGCCCGTTGCCACGTCGCTGCTGATGGTCGCCATCGTGCTGGCGGGCTTGATAGGTTTCAAGTTTTTGCCACTCTCTGCGCTGCCGCAAGTCGATTACCCGACCATACAAGTGCAAACGCTGTACCCCGGCGCCAGCCCCGAGGTGATGGCGCAAACGGTGAGTGCCCCGCTGGAGCGGCAGTTTGGGCAAATGCCGGGCTTAAGTCGTCTCAGCTCAACCAGCGCGGCGGGTGTGTCCATCATCACGCTGCAATTTGGTTTGGACTTGGCACTTGATGTGGCGGAACAGCAAGTGCAGGCCGCGATCAACGCCGGTGGCTCGCTGCTCCCCGCTGACTTGCCCGCACCGCCTGTGTACGCAAAAATCAATCCGGCTGATGCACCTGTTTTAACGTTGGCGATCACCTCAAGCACCTTGCCTTTGACGGAGGTACAAAACCTCGTCAATACGCGGCTAGCGCTCAAAATCAGTCAGGTCAATGGGGTGGGTTTGGTCACCCTCAGTGGTGGCCAGCGGCCTGCGGTGCGCATACAGGCCGACACGCGCGCGCTTGCATCGTATGGCCTGGGCCTTGATACGCTGCGCACCGCTATCACCGCAGCGAACGCCAACGCCGCCAAAGGCAGCATTGACGGCCCAACCCGCGCCTACACCATCAATGCCAACGACCAGCTCGCGCAGGCGGCGGACTATAAAAACCTCATCATTGCCTACCGCAACGGCGCAGCCATTCGCTTGAGTGATGTGGCCCAAGTGGTTGATGGCGCTGAAAACACCAAGCTCGGTGCGTGGCGCGGCGTGGCTGCTGATGCCGGTGGGCAACAATTTCCCGCCGGGCCGCCCCAAGGGAAATTAGCCCCCTCGGGGGGCAGAGAGCTACGCGAAGCGAGCGAACGTGGGGGCCAATTAGTCCCCGCCATCATCCTCAATGTGCAACGCCAGCCCGGTGCCAACGTGATTGCAACGGTTGATGCGATTAAAGCCAGATTGCCCGAACTGCAAGCAGGCCTGCCCATTGCACTTAAAGTGGAAGTCCTCAGTGACCGCACCACCGGCATACGCGCCTCGGTAATGCATGTTGGGATTGAACTGGCGCTGGCCGTGCTGCTGGTGGTGCTGGTGATATTTGCGTTTTTACGCAGCCTTCGGGCTACGGTTATCGCCAGCTTGGCCGTGCCGATTTCGCTCATAGGTACTTGCGGCGCGATGTACTTGCTGGGCTACAGCCTGAACAATTTAAGCCTGATGGCACTCACCATTGCCACTGGCTTTGTGGTGGACGATGCGATTGTGATGATTGAAAACATCTCGCGCTACATCGAAAAAGGCGAGGCGCCCATGGCTGCCGCTATCAAGGGCGCAGCGCAAATTGGTTTCACGATTATTTCCCTGACGGTGTCGCTGATTGCGGTGCTGATACCGCTGCTGTTCATGGACGATGTGGTGGGCCGCTTGTTCAGAGAATTTGCCATCACGCTGGCCATTACTATTTTGATTTCTGCGTTGGTGTCACTAACACTCGTGCCGATGATGTCAGCGCGCTGGTTAAAAAAACCAGAAGAAAAATCAGGTGATTCGGCAACTGGAAAACTTCAGAAGTTTTTCGACAGCGTCATGCAACGCTATGACGGCGCACTCAGCTGGGTGCTCAAGCGCCAGGGCCTGACGCTGGTGGTGGCACTGGCTACGCTGCTGCTGACGGTGCTGCTCTATGTGCTGATACCCAAGGGCTTGTTCCCGACGCAGGACACCGGCCAGTTGCAGGCCCGCATCGAGGTCCTGCAGTCGGTCTCTTACGCCCGCATGTCTGAGCTGCAACTGTCTGCTGTCAAAGCCATTCTTGAAGATGCCGATGTTGAAACACTCGCCTCCTTCATCGGCGTGGACGCTGCCAACAACACCATGCTGCACACCGGGCGTATGCTGATTAACCTGAAGGCCAAACGCTCCAGCAGTCAGATTGACACCATGGACAGGTTGCGTGAACGCGTCGGCAAAATCGCCGGCGTGACACTGTATTTGAAGCCGACGCAAGACTTGACGATTGACGCTGAAGCGGGCCCCACGCAGTTTCGTTTGTCGATTGAAGGCGCAGACGACAAAGTGGTCACGCAATGGGCTAACAAGTTGGCCGCGCAAATGAAGTTATCCAGTAGCTTGCGCAATGTGTCGTCTGATGCGGGCGCAAGCGGCCCATCGGCCTACATCTCGGTAGACCGCGACACCGCTTCGCGCTTAGGCATCACCACCTCGTCGATTGACGACGCGCTCTACAGCTCGTTCGGCCAGCGCATTGTGTCGACTATTTTTACCGAAACCAGTCAATACCGCGTCATTCTGGAGGCCATGCCCAACCAGCTGAACAGCATTGCATCGCTGGGCAACTTGCCGCTTAAAACGGGCGCGGGTAGCACCACACCGCTTTCAGCTATTGCCACCATCACCGAGCGGCCCGCGCCGCTGCAAGTCACCCGGGTTGATCAGTACCCCGCTACCACGCTGGGCTTTGACACCGCAGCCGGGGTATCGCTCGGCAAGGCGGTTGACGACATCAAGCAAGCGGCCAAAGACATCGCCATGCCGCTGAGTGTGAGAATAACTTTTTTAGGTGCAGCGGGCGCGTACCAGTCGTCACTGTCCAGTCAGTTGTGGCTCATTTTGGCGGCCGTGGTGTGCGTGTACATCGTGCTGGGTGTGCTGTATGAAAGCTACATTCACCCACTGACGATTCTTTCAACCCTGCCATCGGCGGGAGTGGGTGCGTTGCTGGCGTTGATGCTCAGTGGTTCAGACCTCGGCGTGATCGGCATCATCGGTATTATTTTGCTGATCGGCATCGTCAAGAAAAACGCTATTTTGATGATCGACTTTGCAATTGATGCACAGCGCCATCAGGGCAAGTCAGCGCAAGAGGCCATTCACCAGGCAGCGTTGCTGCGCTTCAGGCCGATTTTGATGACGACCTTGGCGGCGCTGTTTGCGGCTCTGCCCTTGATGCTGGGCTGGGGTGAGGGCGCAGAGCTGCGCAGGCCGTTGGGCTTGGCGATTTTTGGCGGCTTGGTGGTGAGCCAGCTTTTGACGCTGTTCACCACGCCAGTGATCTATTTGGGCTTTGATCGGCTCGCTAAGAAGGTTGGAAGTGGTCCGTGAACCTGTCTGAACCCTTTGTTCGCCGACCGGTAGCTACTGTGCTACTAACCGTTGGCCTGGCCCTGTCTGGCATAGGCGCGTTCTTCGTGCTGCCTGTGTCACCACTGCCGCAAGTGGACTTCCCCATCATCTCGGTCAGCGCCAACATCCCCGGTGCCAGCCCGGACAACATGGCCAGCAGCGTGGCCACGCCGCTGGAGCGCCGCTTGGGCAGCCTATCGGGCGTCAATGAAATGACCTCAAGCAGCAGCAACGGCACAACCCGCGTCACGCTGCAGTTTGACCTGAATCGCAAAATAGATGCCGCTGCGCGAGAGGTGCAGGCCGCCATCAACGCCACGCGGTCTGACTTGCCCGCCACGCTGCGTAGCAACCCAACGTACCGCAAAGCCAACCCGGCAGCGGCCCCCGTCATCATCCTGGCGCTGACCTCCAAGACTCGCTCACCCGGGCAGATCTACGACCAGGTGTCGAATTTATTGCAGCAAAAAATTGCACAAGTTCCGGGTGTCGGGGATGTAGAGCTGGGTGGCGGCTCGCTGCCTGCGGTGCGGGTTGAGCTGCTGCCGTTTGCGCTGAATCGCTACGGCGTGAGCATGGAAGACGTGCGTGCCGCGCTACAAGCGTCTAACGCCAATCGGCCCAAGGGCGCGCTGGAAGACAACGCGGACGGCAAAGGCCAGCGCCTGCAAATTTACTCAGGTGCCAATACCGCAACCGGCGGGCTTAAAGCGGCTGACTATCTGGGTTTGGTGATTGCCTGGCGCAACGGCGCTGCGGTTCGGCTGGGCGATGTGGCTGAAGTGATAGACGGCGTTGAAAACAGCAACACGCTGGGCCTCTTCAACGGTGACCCTGCCGTGGTGGTGCTGGTGCGTCGCCAGCCCGGTGCGAATGTGATTGAGACAGTTGACAGCGTGCGCGCTTTGCTGCCCGAGCTGCAAGCGCAACTGCCGCCAGACATCAAAATTTCTGTGGCATCGGACAGTACCAAGTCGATCCGCTCCTCGCTGCGCGAGATTGAACTGACGCTGCTGATATCCATCGCTCTGGTGGTGCTGGTTGTCAGTGCATTTTTGCGCAGCGTACGCGCCACCATCATTCCGGCGGTGGCCACCATCGCCTCGCTGCTCGGCACATTTGGCGTGATGTATTTGCTGGGCTTTAGCCTCAACAATTTGAGTTTGATGGCGCTCACCGTGGCCACTGGCTTTGTGGTGGACGATGCCATTGTGGTGCTGGAAAACACCAGTCGCCATATCGAGGCCGGTATGGATCGCTTGAGCGCCGCCTTGTTGGGTGCGCGTGAGGTGGGCTTTACGGTGCTGTCGATTAGCGTGTCGCTGGTGGCGGCGTTTATTCCGTTGCTGTTCATGGGCGGGCAGGTGGGACGTTTGTTCCGCGAGTTTGCGGTCACGCTGTCTGCCGCAGTTTTGATTTCACTCGTGATCTCGCTCACCACCACACCGATGATGTGCGCGTGGTTGCTCAAACCCCATAAATCCCGTAAACCGCAAGAACCCAACAAACCGCCCGGTCATTTGAGTTTTATTACACGCTTGTTTGAAGGCGCGTTTAAGCGCTCGCACCGCGCTTATGAAGTCAGCCTTGACTGGGCGCTTGGCAGCAAGGTCCTCATCATGCTGATACTGGTGGTAGTGGTTGGCTTGAATGTTTACCTCTTCGTGAAAATCCCCAAAGGGTTTTTTCCGCAGCAAGACACTGGGCAAATCAGCGCTGGTCTGCGGGCTGATCAAAGCATTTCATTCCAGGCCACGCAGGGCAAGCTCAAAGAGCTGGTCGATATCATTCGCGCTGACCCGGCGGTTGAGACCGTGGTTGGCTTTACGGGCGGCGGCAGGCCTGGCGGTGGTTTTATGTTCGTCAACCTCAAGCCGATTGCGCAAAGATCCCAGGCCGGCGAGCCACCCGTCAAAGCGCTGGCGGTGATCGCGCGGCTGCGCCCGCAATTGGCCAAGGTCACGGGCGTGTCGCTGTTTCTAAACCCGGTGCAAGACTTGCGCGGCGGCGGGCGGGCGAGCAGTTCCACCTACCAGTACACCTTGAAAAGCGACAACGTGGCTGACCTGCGCAAGTGGGCGCTGCGCCTGTCTGAGCAGATGAAGCTGCAAGACGCACTAACCGATGTGGACACCGACCAGCAAGAAAACGCTGTCGAGACCATGGTCACGGTGGACAAAGACAGCGCTGCGCGCCTTGGCATCAGCCTGCGCGATGTGGACAACGCGCTGTACAACGCCTTCGGCCAGCGGCAAGTCGCTACTATTTACAGCGACATCAACCAATACAAAGTGGTGATGGAAATTGCGCCGCGATTCATTCGCAGCCCCGAGTCGCTGAAAGATATTTATGTGCCCGTCAAAGCGGCTGCGGCGGTGCGCAACAGCACGGCGCTGTCGTCTACCTCTACCGTTACCAACATTGTTAACCCCGCGCTACGCGATCAGTCTACTGGCCAAGCCCTCAGTTCCGCTGCTACCACCATGGTGCCACTGTCAGCGATTGCGCGCTTTACTGAAGGCCCGAAGGCAGCGACAGTCCACCACCAAGACGGCGAGCTGGCCACCACGGTGTCGTACAACCTGCATGAAGGCCGCACGCTGGCCGATGGGCAGGCCGCTGTGTTGCGCGCCGAGGCTGAGATTGGCATGCCCAACAATGTGCGTGGCAGCTTTCAAGGCACTGCGCGCGATGCGCAGGCTTCGCAAGGTCAGCAGCCACTGCTTCTTTTGGCCGCGCTGGTGGTGATCTACATCGTGCTCGGCATTTTGTATGAAAGCCTGGTACACCCGGTAACGGTGTTATCGACGCTGCCGTCCGCTGGTGTTGGTGCGGTGCTGGCGCTGCTGATTTTTAAGCTTGATTTTTCATTGATTGCACTCATCGGTGTGTTTTTGCTGATCGGTATTGTGCAGAAAAACGCCATTCTCATCATCGACTTTGCGATAGATGCCGAGCGCGCGCGCGGCATAACCGCTACTGAGGCGGTGCGTGAGGCTTGTTTGCTGCGCTTTAGGCCCATTCTCATGACGACCATGGCCGCCATACTCGGCGCGCTGCCGCTGGCGATTGGTTTTGGCGATGGCGCAGAGCTGCGCAGGCCGCTGGGTATTACCATCATTGGCGGGCTGATTGCCAGCCAGTTGCTGACGTTGCTGACCACGCCGGTCGTGTACGTGCTACTGGACAAGCTACGCCGCCGCAGCGCCAGTGAGCGGCATTTAAGTCGGCATTCTGATATGCCGCAACTGGGGTAATTGATGACAAGTTTGAAACACGCCACAGCTGCGCGCTGCTTGGTTGCCAGTAGCTTCACTGCCTTGCTGCTTAGCGCTTGCGCCGTGGGGCCTGCGTATCAAAAACCCGTTGCGCCTGAAGTTAGCGCTTTTAAAGAAGCGGGTGACTGGATACCTGCTGCACCAGCCGACGCGCTAGAGCGTGGCCCGTGGTGGGAGCTGTTTGCAGACCCGGTTTTAAACCAGCTGGCTGCGCGCGTCGAGGTGTCGAACCAGAACGTCGCCGTTGCGGTGGGCGCCTATGCGCAGGCGCGGGCACTGGTGCGTGAGCAGCGCGCCGGGCTGTTCCCGTCGGTTTCGCTTAACGGATTGGAGGCGCGTTCGCGCAGCGCGGGCGACCCGGTAACCGGTACGGCTGGCCGCACAGTCAACAATTACCAGGTCAGCCTGGGTGGTACCTGGGAGCCCGATGTATGGGGCCGCCTGGGTCGGGTGGCTGATGCCGCCAGCACCAGCACACAGGCCAGCGCCGCAGACCTTGCAGCGGCTAGGCTGTCGGCGCAGGGTGAGCTGGCTGTCAATTATTTTTCGCTGCGGCAATCTGATGCGCAAGCTGCCTTGCTGGCCAGCACCATAGCCGCATACCAGCGCGCACTCGACATCACTCAAAACCGCTACACCGCAGGTATCGCTGCCAAGACCGATTTATTGCAAGCCCAGACGCAGCTCGCCAACGGCCGGGCAGATGCAACGGGCCTGCAGCGTCAGCGCGCACAGTTTGAGCACGCCATCGCCGTGCTGGTGGGCAGCGCACCCGGCAACTTCGCGCTGGCCGCCGTTGCCGACTACAAACCCGTGGTGCCTGATGTACCCGTCGGCGTACCGTCAACCCTGCTGCAACGCCGCCCCGACATCGCCGGTGCAGAGCGCCGTGCCGCCGCTGCCAATGCGCAAATCGGCATCGCCCAAAGCGCCTATTACCCGAGGATCATTCTCAATGCGTCAGCGGGCTCTGGTGCCAGCCGCGTGGCCGACTTGTTCAGCGCGGCCACCAGCGTCTGGTCGCTGGGTTTGTCGGCGGCGCAAATTGCTTTCAATGCCGGTGCTACTGGTGCCCGAGTTGACGCTGCAGAGGCCGCGCAAGCCCAGGCGGTGGCACGCTACCGGCAAACGGTGCTGGCGGCTTTCAGGGATGTGGAAGACCAGCTCTCAGCCACCCGCGTGCTGCAAATCCAGCAGGCATTGCGGCAGCAGGCATCCAGCTCCGCAGACCAGGTTGAGCAGCAGGTGCTTAACCGCTACCGTAGCGGCCAGGTCAGCTACACCGAAGTCATCGCGGCACAAACCACAGCCCTCAGCGCAAGGCGCGCACTAGTCCAGGCCAGCGCGGACAGGCAAACCACTGCGGTGGCTTTGATTCAGGCTTTGGGCGGCGGCTGGGTTGGCACACCGTGATGGTTTGCGATATTTATTTAGTAGCTGAAAAATAACAATACTGCCCGTATTTATTGGGCTGCTTGCCGTTAAAGGATGGTAGCGAGATAGACGGCATAAAGTACCAGCAGCAATACACCACGCCTGCGCTCAATGAAGCCTGTGCGCGTAGGGTAAGTGAATACCAAGGCCACGAGACCGAACACCAATGTAATAGCTACCTCGCGCCAACTGACGGCTATGGGGTGAATAATGGCCGCCACGGCAACGATAAGGAGGCCATTGAAGATATTGCTGCCGAGGATTGTCCCCAAGCCAACCTCGTCGTGTCCACGCAGCTTTGCAATGACTATTGTCGCAAGTTCGGGTACGGTCGTGCCCACTGCCACAACGGTTGCCCCAATAATGAATTCATCTATGCCGAAGGAAACGGCAATGCTTCTTGCGCCTATAACGATTAGATTTCCGGCAGCGATAAGGAACGCAAGCCCAACAACGCACGAGACAACGGTCACCCAGCCACGATGCTCGCCGAGAACCTTCACCGCAGCACTTCTTTGTTTCCGCGCCTCAATAACCGCCGCCACAAGCCAGGCCAGAAATAGGCTCAACATCAGGAAGCCGTCGAAGCGAGAAAGCTCGCCATCCAGAAATAAAACACCCGTGATTATTGGAATCAACAACGCCACAGGAAGATCCCGTTTTACGCTGTCACGAGGACTTTGGATTCCAGAAATCACTAAAGCAAGACCGAGAATCAGGGCGACGTTCACAACGTTAGCACCCAGGGCGTTGCCGAGGCCGATTTGGGGGGTTCCAGACAGTGCGGCATTGATAGAGACTGACAGTTCCGGGCTCGATGTGGCGAATGCCACAACGGTTGCGCCGATAATGCCCGGAGAAATCCGAGCCCAATGAGCAAGCCCCACCGCGCCACGGACAAAAAGCTCACCGCCGATGCCGGCGCATACAACACCCAAAATCAAGGCAAGGTAATTGTTCATTGCAACCCGCGTTGATTTAGCAGGCTAACGTAATGTCCAGAGCAAAACCTGCTCTATATACTGGCCTCTGCTCGATAGTCCTGACATAAAAACTCCTATAAGCCACGTGTAGCCGAGTTGAACGGCGTACATGCTGGACAAGCATTCGGTGACAAATTTTTCATAGAGCCCGGCGCACCCCACTACAGTCCGTCCGCTTGCTGGGTCAGGTGCGTGAGCGCATTCGGTACTTGCACTATAGCCTCAGCACAGAGCAGGTTTACGTTTGCACAGGCCTTTCTCCTACACAGGAGCCCGCTCTGAAGCTACGTCATTTGACCAGCGGTGTGCTATTTTTGATGGATCACACCCAATGCATCAAAACCAGCTCATGGCACTCATCACTTATATCGTTGAAGACAGCGTGATCATCCGGAAAAATCTGATTTCAACGCTGGAAGAAATTGCGCCGGTCAAGGTGGTCGGCTTTGCCGAAACCGAAAGCGAGGCCAGCTGCTGGCTCGCGGCCAACGATGGCGACTGGCATCTCGTCATTGTTGACATCTTCCTCAAAGAAGGTAGCGGGCTTGGTGTGCTCAGAAATTGCCGCAACCGCGCCGATTATCAGAAGGTGGTTGTGCTGACCAACTACGCGACAAAGGATATCCGCGAGCGTTGTGCCGAGCTGGGCGCTGATGCGGTGTTTGACAAGTCCAACGAGCTGGACGAGTTGCTGGATTACTGTCGTAACGTCACCCCCCAGCGACGCAACTGACTGATTCCAATCCGCATTAAAAACGATAACTGCGTTGCTTCGCTTTGCCGTGACTGCGATCGTCAGAGGTATATTAAAGCGATGAAAAACCGCAACGGCAACCACAACCGCACCGACCTGGTCCGCATCGCCATCCATGTGATGGCCGAGCGCGGGCTGCAGCCGCACTTTACGGCGGCGGCCCTGAAGCAACTGGCCGCCATACGCGGCGCTGCCGTACCGGCGGATGATGCAGACGGGGAGGATGAAACCATTGCTGACCTCACGGACATGCTCTGGTGTTCCATCGACAACGACGATTCGCAGGACCTGGACCAGCTGACCGTTTGCGAGCTGCTCGAAAAGGGCAAGGACCGCGGCGCCATCAGGATGCTGGTGGCGATTGCCGATGTCGATGCCATCGTCAAAAAGGGCAGCGCGATCGATGCCTACGCCGGCATCAACACCACCTCTGTCTACACCTCGGCGCGGATTTTCCCGATGTTGCCCGAGCGCCTGTCCTGCGACCTGACCTCGCTCAACGCGGGCGAGGACCGGCTGGCGCTGGTCACGGAAATGGTTTTTTCGGCGGACGCCACTCTATCCAGCGCCACCCTTTACCGGGCCAAGGTGCGCAACAAGGCCAAGCTGGCCTACGATGCCGTCAGCGCCTGGATCGAGGGCCAGGGCCGGTTGCCAGAAGAGGCCGCGAAAGTGCCAGGCCTGGATGCGCAGCTGCACGCGCAGGATGCGCTGGCGCAGCAGCTGCGTGTACTGCGGCGTGAGCAGGGCTCGCTCGAGCTGCAAAGCTTTCAGCCGCGCGCCGTGTTTGAGGGCGAGCGCGTGGTGGCGATTACCGAACAGGTGCAAAACCGCGCGCGCCAGCTGATCGAGGAGGTCATGATTGCGACCAACGGCTGTGCGGCGCGCTTCCTGGCCGCCAAAGGGGGCGTGTCGCTGCGGCGCGTGGTGCGCTCGCCCGAGCGCTGGCTGCGCATTGTGTCGCTGGCCGCGGAGTACGGCACGACGCTGCCGCCCGAGCCCGATGCAAAGGCGCTGGAGGTCTTCCTGATTCAACGCCGCAAGGCCGACCCGCTGCGTTTTCCCGACCTGTCGCTGGTCGTCGTCAAGCTCATGGGCCGGGGTGAATATGTGGTGGAGGCCCATGGCGGCCTGCCGATCGGGCATTTTGGTCTGGCCGTGCGTGATTACACCCACGCCACCGCCCCGAATCGCCGTTTTCCCGACCTGATCACCCAGCGCATGGTCAAGGCCATTCTGGCCGGCAAACCACCGCCCTACAGCGGCGGCGAGTTGGCCCGCCTGGCGCTTCACTGCACTCAGCAGGAGGACGCCGCCCAGAAGGTCGAGCGCCACATGCGCAAGTCCGAGGCCGCGCTGCTGCTGGAGTCACACATTGGCCAGCGCTATGACGCCATCGTCACCGGCAGCAGCCCCACCGGCATCTGGGTGCGCGTGTTTTCGCCGCCGGCGGAAGGCAAGCTCGTTTCGGGGCATGACGCGCTGCGGGTGGGCGACAAGGTTCACGTCAAGCTGGTCGGGACCAACGTCGAGCGTGGGTTTATTGACTTCGAGGTGCTGGGCTGACGGGGTGCCGCTGAGCTGACCGAAAGCCGCTACGCCGGGTTACTGCCCGACTACCACGGCACAATGCGCCTAGGAGATTTTTTTTGAATGAGTGTTCCTGACTACACAACCGAGCCACGCCAGTTTCTTGAGCACTTGTTCAACGCTGCCGTCAAACGCGCACTGCCACTGCACAACACGGCGGCCTACTTGCCAACACCTCCCAAGCCAGGCAAAGGTCGCACCATCGTCATTGGGGCTGGCAAGGCTGGCGCGTCGATGGCGCAGGCGGTTGAAGCGCTGTGGCCTGCGGGCGTACCGCTTGAAGGCCTGGTCGTCACCCGCTATCACCACATACCACCACGCCCGCCGGGTTTGACGCAGCGCATTGAAATCGTCGAAGCCGCGCACCCGGTGCCCGATGCGGCTGGTCTTGCAGCAGCCCAGCGCATCCTGGCAATGGTGCAGGGTTTATCCGAAGCTGATCTGGTTCTATGTCTGATTTCTGGTGGTGGCTCTGCGCTTTTGACCTTGCCCGCCGACGGCTTGACGCTGGAGGACAAACAGCGCATCAACAAGGCGCTGCTGGACAGCGGTGCCAACATTTCCGAGATGAACTGCGTGCGCAAGCACCTGTCGCGTATCAAGGGTGGGCGGCTGGCGGCAGCCTGCGCGCCTGCACGGGTTGTGACGCTCACCATCAGCGATGTGCCGGGTGATGACCCGTCCATCATTGCCAGCGGGCCAAGCGTTGCGGACGCGACGACCTGCGCCCAAGCGCTGGCGATTTTGAAGCGCTACGGGATTGATGTGCCGGCTGCGGTGCTGGCTGATCTTGAAAGCGGCGTGCTTGAAACCCCGAAGCCCGGTGCTGCTGCCTTCAAGGGCCATGAAGTTCACATGATGGCCACGCCACAGCAAAGCCTGGAGGCCGCAGCAAGCGCTGCCCGATCCGTAGGGCTGGCCGCCTACATCCTGAGCGATGAGATGGAAGGCGAGTCGCGTGAAGTCGGCAAGGTACACGCGGCGCTGGGGCGTAGCGTGGCACTCAAGGGGCAACCATTTCAAAAAACTTGCGTGATACTGAGCGGCGGTGAAACGACGGTCAGCATCAGAAAGCGGGCCGAGGGTGCAGCCAAAGGTCGGGGCGGTAGAGCCGGCGAGTTCTGCATGGGCCTGGCACTCGCGCTGCAAGGCCAAAGTGGCGTGTATGCACTGGCAGCCGACACCGACGGCATTGATGGTGTTGAAGACAACGCAGGTGCTTACGTTGCGCCCGACACGCTGCAACGTGCAGTGGCCAAAGGCATGAAGATTGACCAGTACCTGGATCGCAACGACGCCTATGGCTACTTCGAGGCGCTGGGTGATCTGGTCGTCACTGGCCCCACCCACACCAACGTCAATGACTTTCGGGTGCTATTGATTTTGTAGCTGGTTACGCCCGCATATTCAAACGCTTCCTGTCCTTTCTGCGCCACGTCGGCCCCGGTGTTGTCACCGGTGCGGCCTACAGTCATAAAATAGGATAAAAAAATGGCCTTGAAAATCATAAAATCGGGCCCAAGACATGAATCAGCCTGAAGGGGATGCCTCCTTGAACACCTCGGCAACTACTCCCCGCTTGCAGCTGTCAAGCATCACCAAGGCTTACCCTGGTGTGGTGGCCAACGATGGCATCTCGCTGAAGGTAGAGCCGGGTGAGATACACGCCGTGCTGGGCGAAAACGGCGCCGGCAAATCGACCCTGATGAAAATCATCTACGGTGCGGTCAAGGCTGATTCAGGCAGCATGGCGATGGACGGCCAGAGCGTGCAGTCTCGCAACCCGCATGAGGCACGCGCACTGGGCATCAGCATGGTGTTTCAGCATTTCAGTTTGTTTGACACGCTGACCGTGGCTGAAAACGTCTGGCTCGGCCTGGACAAAAGCCTGAGCCTGCCCGAGGTCTCGCGCCGCATCATCGCGACCACGCAGGAATACGGTCTGCAGTTGGAGCCCACGCGGCCAGTGCACACGCTGGGCGTCGGTGAGCGCCAGCGCGTGGAGATTGTGCGTTCGCTGCTGACCGACCCCAAGCTTTTGATCCTCGACGAGCCGACCTCGGTGTTGACGCCGCAGGCAGTCGAAAACCTGTTTATCACGCTGCGCAAACTGGCCGCCCAGGGTTGCAGCATTTTGTATATCAGCCACAAGCTGCATGAAATCCGCGCCTTGTGCAGCGCCTGTACGGTGCTGCGCGGCGGCAAGGTGACCGGCGTGTGCGACCCGCGTGAGGAGTCGAATGCTTCGCTGAGCCGCCTGATGATTGGCGCCGAGCCGCCTGCCCTGGAGCACCGTGAGCAGGCAGCGGGCGCCACCGTGCTTGAGGTGCGCGATTTGAACCTGGACCGGGAAGACCAGTTCGGCGTGGACCTGCGGCACATTGCGCTGGCGGTACGCGCCGGTGAGGTGGTCGGCATCGTCGGGGTGTCGGGCAACGGGCAAAAAGAACTGCTGTACGCGCTGTCGGGCGAAGACACGCGCGCTGCGCCCGAAACAATCCAGGTCGCGGGGCAGGGCGTGGGCTGGCTTGGCCCCCGGCAGCGCCGCGCGCTGGGCCTGCATTTTCTGCCGGAAGAGCGACTGGGGCGCGGCGCGGTGCCAACGCTGAGCCTGGCGCACAACCTGCTGCTGACGCGCCGCGACGCGGTGGGCCGCGGTGGCTGGCTCAGGCTGGGCGCGCTGCAGGCGCAGGCGGCCGGCATCATCCGGCGTTACCGGGTCAAGGCCGGCGGCCCGCAGGCGGCGGCGCAGTCGCTGTCGGGCGGCAATCTGCAAAAATTTTTGGTGGGCCGCGAAATCGAGGCGCAGCCGACGCTGCTGATTGTTTCGCAGCCGACCTGGGGGGTCGATGTCGGCGCTACCGCGCAAATCCGCGGCGAACTGCTCAAGCTGCGGGACAGCGGTTGCGCGGTGCTGGTGGTCAGTGAAGAGCTCGAAGAGCTGTTTGAAATCTGCGACCGGCTGTATGTCATGGCCAAGGGCCAGATCTCGCCGTCGCTGCCGCGTGTGGACGCCACGGTGGAACTGGTCGGGCAGTGGATGAGTGGGCTGTGGAGCAGCGCCTCCAGAGAAGCCGACCATGTTTAAGCTTGAGGCCCGCCCGCAGCCTTCGACGTGGTGGAGCTTCGGCTCGCCGCTGCTGGCGCTGCTGATCACTGTGCTCATCGGCGTCATGCTGTTTATGGCGCTGGGCAAAGACCCGGTGCGCGGCCTGCAGGTCTTTTTTTGGGAGCCGATCAAGTCCCCGTATGCGCTGGGCGAACTGATGGTCAAGGCGACGCCGCTCTTGATCATTGCGCTGGGCTTGGCCGTGTGCTTTCGCTCCAACGTCTGGAACATCGGTGCCGAGGGCCAGTTTGTCATGGGTGCCGTGGCCGCGGGCGGCGTGGCCCTGCTGGCCGACAAGAGTACCGGCGCGTGGATTGTTCCGGCCATCATCGCGGCCGGTGTGCTGGGCGGCATGGCCTGGGCCGGCATCACGGCGCTGCTGCGCGACCGCTTCAACGCCAACGAAATCCTGGTCAGCCTGATGCTGGTCTATGTCGCCGACATGGTGCTGAGCTACCTGGTGTTTGGCCCCTGGAAAGACCCGCAGGGCTACAACTTTCCGCAGACCAAAACCTTTGAGGCGGTGACGCAGATCCCGCGCCTAATGCCGGGCTCGCGCGTGACCATCGGCATTCTCCTGGGCCTGGCGGGTGCGGTGGCTTTGTGGCTTTTCCTGTTTCGCACCTACGCCGGGTTTGCCCAACAGGTCGGTGGCCTGGCGCCAGCGGCGGCGCGTTACGCCGGGTTTTCGTCGCGCAAGGCCTTGTGGGTGGCCCTCCTGACCTCGGGCGGCGCGGCCGGCCTGGCCGGTGCGCTGGAGGTGGCCGGCCCGATTGGCCAGCTCACGCCCTACGTGCCGGCCGGTTATGGCTTTGCCGCGATCATCGTGGCCTTTGTCGGACGCCTGCACCCGGCGGGCATGGTGTTCTCGGCGATTTTGATGAGCATGTTTTATATAGGCGGTGAGCTGGCGCAGTCGCGCCTGGGCCTACCCAAGTCGCTGACCGGGGTGTTCCAGGGCCTGCTGCTGTTCAGCCTGCTGGCCTGCGACACCTTGATCACCTACCGCATCAAATTTCGCAAGGAGACTCGCTGATGGACTCCACTGCGCTGCTGTTGGCGGCTGCCCTGAGTGCCGGCACCGTGCTGGCGATTGCCTCGCTGGGCCTGCTGATCAACGAAAAAGCCGGCATCGTCAACCTCGGCGCCGAAGGCATGATGCTGTGTGCCGCGATGGCCGGGTTCGCCGCCGTGGTACACACGGGCAACATCTGGCTCGGCTTTCTGGCCGGCATGGCGGCCGGTGCCATGCTCGCCGCCATCTTTGGCGTGCTGGTGATCTGGCTGAACACCAACCAGTACGCCACCGGGTTGGCGCTGAGCCTGTTTGGCGCGGGCTTCTCGGCGTTTGCCGGCATCAAGTATGTGCAGGAAAAGCTGCCCGAACAGAGCCAGTACGCCTTGCCCTGGCTGGGCGAGCTGCCTTTTGTCGGGCCGGCGCTGTTTCGCCAGCACCCCATGGTCTATATCGCCATGGGGCTGACCGTGGGCCTGATCTGGTTTTTGTACCGTACGCGCTCTGGCCTGGTGCTGCGCTCGGTCGGTGAAAGCCCCGAATCGGCCCATGCGCTGGGCTACCCGGTGCGGCGCATACGGCTTGCAGCTGTGGTGGCTGGTGGAGCCTTGTGCGGGCTGGCGGGGGCTTATGTGTCGGTGGTCTACACGCCGTTGTGGGTGGAGGGCATGATTGCCGGCAAGGGCTGGATCGCCCTGGCCCTGACAACCTTTGCCACTTGGCGCCCGGCCCGGGTCTTGCTTGGTGCTTACCTGTTTGGTGGTGTGACCATGCTGCAGTTTCATCTGCAGGGGCTGGGAGTTGATGTGCCGCCCCAGTTCCTGACGATGTTGCCCTACCTGGCGACCATTGTGGTGCTGGTGCTGATCTCGCGTAACCCGCGCTGGATACGGTTGAACATGCCGACATCGATTGGCAAGCCTTTCTATCCGGGCTCATGATTTTTCCGACTCATAATCGAGTTTTTTCGCCAACCTTGGCTTAACCGTCGCTACAGGAGACGACATGACTGACTTGCAAAAACGTTCATTGCTCAAGCTGGCTGCACTTTCGGCAGTTGCTTCCGCCGCCCTCTTGGGTTGCGGCAAAAAGGAAGAGCCCGTCAAGGCTGCTGCCCCCGCACCGGCTGCTGCTGCACCCGCGCCGGCCAAGCCGGCACCCTTGAAAATCGCCTTTGCTTACGTCGGCCCGGTCGGTGACGGCGGCTGGACTTTCGCGCACGACAATGGCCGCAAGGCGATTGAAAAAGAGTTTGGCGACAAGGTCGTCACCAGTTATGTTGAAAAAGTGCCGGAGTCGGCCGACGCCGAGCGCGTGATCCGTGACATGGCCAGCCAGGGCAACAAGCTGATTTTCGGCACCACCTTCGGCTACATGGAGCCCATGCTCAAGGTGGCGCCCGACTTCAAGGACGTCAAGTTCGAGCACGCCACCGGCTACAAGACCGCAGAGAACCTGCGCACTTACGACAGCCGCACCTACGAAGGCGCCTACATGGCCGGTGTGATCGCCGGCAAGATGAGCAAAAACGGCACGCTGGGCGTGGTTGGCTCGATTCCGATCCCCGAGGTGGTGCGCAACATCAACGCTTTCACGCTGGGTGCGCAGTCGGTCAACCCGAAAATCAAGACCAAGGTGGTGTGGGTCAATGAGTGGTTCAACCCGCCGAAAGAAACCGAAGCCGCCACCGCGCTGATCAACGGCGGCGCCGACGTGCTGTTCCAGAACACCGATTCGTCGGCCGTGCTACAGACCGCTGAAAAAATGGGCAAGCGCGCCTTCGGCTGGGACTCCGACATGACCACTTATGGCCCCAAGGCGCATTTGGGTTCGGCCATCATCAACTGGGGCCCTTACTACGTCAAGGCCGTGAAAGACGCGCTGGACGGCAAGTGGGCGACGGGTCAGGTCTGGTGGGGCGTCAAGGAAGGCGCGATCGACATGGTGTCGATGGCTGCCGACGTGCCGGACGATACCAAGAAGCGCATCGACGACATCAAGGCCGGTTTGAAAGCCGGCACTTTCCAGATATGGAAAGGCCCGATCATGGACAACACCGGTAAAGAGCTGATCGCCAAGGACGTGGTGGCCGACGACAAGTTTCTCGGCGGCCTGAAAACCTACGTCAAGGGTGTTGAAGGCAAGGTGCCGGGTAACTGACCACGCCCGCATGGGATGCCTTTAATGCGATCATCCAAAGCTGCCTTCGGGTGGCTTTTTTGTTTTTGGAGTTTTCATGACCACTGTAAAAGATATTCCGGCTGATCGCCTGCCCGATCTGCTGCGGCACATGCCCAAGGCCGAGCTGCACATTCATATTGAAGGTTCACTTGAGCCTGAGCTGATTTTTGCGCTTGCAAAGCGCAACGGCGTGGCCTTGCCCTATGCGGACGTTGAGGCTTTGCGCAGCGCTTACGCCTTCACCAACCTGCAAAGCTTTCTGGACATTTATTACGCCGGAGCCAGTGTGCTTTTGAAGGAGCAGGACTTCTACGACATGGCGCACGCTTACTTCGTGAAAGCGGCGCAAGACAATGTTGTCCACGCTGAGCTGTTTTTTGATCCGCAGACGCACACGGCACGTGGTGTCAGCATGGGCGCCGTCATCAATGGCCTGCAGCGCGCCTGTGTGGAGGCGCAAAAAGAGTTTGCTATCACGGCCTCGCTCATCATGTGCTTTTTGCGCCACCTGAGTGAAGCAGAAGCCTTTGAAACGCTGGAGCAGGCGTTGCCCTTTCGCGACAAAATCATTGGCATCGGTTTAGATTCTGGCGAGGTTGGCAACCCGCCTGAAAAATTTGCACGCGTGTTTGCACGCTGCCGTGAGTTGGGCTTTCATCTGGTCGCGCACGCGGGCGAAGAAGGCCCGCCAGCGTATATCTGGACGGCGCTGGACCTGCTGAAGGTCGAGCGCATCGACCACGGCGTGCAGGCCATCAAGGACGCAGCCCTGATGCAGCGTCTGGCCAAAGACCGCATTGCGCTCACGGTGTGCCCGCTGTCCAACCTCAAGCTCTGCGTGTTTCCGGACTTGGCCAGCCACAACTTGAAGGCGCTGCTGGATGCAGGCCTGATGGCGACTGTCAATTCTGATGACCCGGCCTACTTTGGCGGCTACATGAACGACAACTTCACCCAGACCTTTGCCGCCACCGGCATGACGGCGCAGCATGCCTACACCCTGGGGCGCAACAGCTTTGAGGCGAGCTTTGTGGACGCATCTGCCCAACGCGCTTATATCGACAGGCTGGACGCGTGTTTTGACGGGTTTTGCCGATAGATCATTTAGGGTCCTTAGCCATGGATACACGTTAATACTATGATGGCGAAGCAAAAAGAGGTTTATATTTACACTGCATTCCCGACCTTAACTACTGGAGGAGACACAAAATGGCAAACTTATTTCAGCGTATTATTTTTATATCTGCAGCCAGCGCCGTCATCGGCTTGAGCGGCTGTGCCACGACGCCCCCGCCGATTAAGGCGGTCTACCACATCAACGATAGCGTCAACGCCGTCGCCGTAATGCGTAATGTGGGTAATCATCTGGATGTAGATCCCAGCGTCAAGATCGTGGTGGTAGCCCATGCCCAGGGGGTGGATTTCCTGATGAACGATGGCAAGGACAAGGGCGGCACTCCTTACAATGCCAGGGTAGAGGCGCTTAAAGCCAGGGGGGTGCAATTCGACGTGTGTGAAATCACCCTGAAAAGCCGCAAACTCACCAAGAGTCAGTTCATTCCCGAAGCAACCTATGTCCCTTCGGGCGTGGCTGAAATCGCCAAATTGCAGGCGCGTGAAGGGTACAGTTACGTGAAGCCGTAACAAGCTGTTTCGTAAAATGAAAAAGGCGGCGCAAGCCGCCTTTTTCTTTGGGGGTAAGCTGGGCGCACGGAGAGACATAGTATGAGCTACCAGGTCAAGGAAATTTTTTACACCCTGCAAGGCGAAGGTGCCAACGCTGGCCAGCCGGCAGTGTTCTGCCGCTTTGCGGGTTGCAACCTGTGGACCGGCCGTGAGCAGGACCGCGCCACTGCGGTATGCCAGTTTTGTGATACTGATTTTGTCGGCACCGACGGCACGCTGGGTGGCAAGTACCTGGATGCCAACGCGCTTGCCAGCCAGATTCAAGCGCAATGGCCCGCAGGTGATGCAGCACATCGCTTTGTCGTGATGACGGGTGGCGAGCCGCTGCTGCAAGTTGACGATGCGCTGATCGCCGCCCTGCATGAACGCAGCTTCAAAATTGCAGTTGAAACCAACGGCACGATTGCTGCGCCCAAAGGCATAGACTGGATTTGCGTCAGCCCCAAGGCTGGCGCAGCGTGGGTGCAGCGCGAGGGACAGGAGCTGAAAGTGGTCTGGCCGCAGCCGTCGTTTGACCTTGCCGAGCTGGAGTCTGCCAACTTCACGCATCGTTACCTGCAACCCATGGACAACGAACTGCGGCTTGACAACACGCAGCGCTGCATCAGCATGTGCATGCAACGCCCGGCCTGGCGACTAAGTTTGCAGACGCACAAAATGACGGGCATACGTTAAATGGTTTACGAAATCTCCCAACGCTTCTTCTTTGATGCCGCCCACACGCTGAATCGCGAAGTCGAGCGTGAAAGTAGCCTGCGCATCCACGGCCACACCTACAACGCCGAGGTCATGCTGTCGGGCCGGCCCGACCCGCTAACCGGTATGGTGATGGACCTGGGGCTGGTGCGCCGCGAGATTGAAACACTGCGCGAGCAGCTGGACCACCATATGCTCGACGACATTGCCGGGCTTGGCCCGCCTACGCTGGAAAACCTGTGCGCATTTGTCTGGCGTGAACTTGCCGCCAGCGTGCCGGGCATTTCTGCCGTGCGTATCTGGCGCGAGTCGGTGGGTGACAGCTGCACGCTGCGCGCATGATTGCCGTATGCGGCTTGCCTACAATCAGTGAAAACTGAAGGACTTTCCGCAATGAGCATCAAAAGCGACAAATGGATACGCCGCATGGCAGAGTCCACCGGCATGATCGAGCCCTTCGAGCCTGGGCAAATCCGCGAGGCCGACGGCAAAAAAATCATCAGCTACGGCACCAGCAGCTACGGCTACGATATCCGCTGCGCGCCCGAGTTCAAGGTCTTCACCAACATCCACAGCACCGTGGTAGACCCGAAGAACTTTGACGAAAAAAGCTTTGTCGATTTCTCGGGTGACAGCTGCATCATCCCGCCCAACAGCTTTGCATTGGCCCGCACGCTGGAGTACTTCCGCATCCCGCGCAACGTGCTCACCATCTGTCTTGGCAAAAGCACCTACGCACGCTGCGGCATCATCGTCAACGTCACACCGTTCGAGCCCGAGTGGGAGGGCTACGTGACGCTGGAGTTTTCAAACACCACACCACTGCCCGCCAAAATCTACGCCGGCGAAGGCTGCGCGCAGGTGCTGTTTTTTGAGAGCGATAAAGATGATGTTTGCGAGATTTCGTACAAAGATCGCGGCGGCAAGTACCAGTGGCAGGTTGGGGTGACATTGCCGAGGGCTTGAATTGCAGAAAATCCTCCAGCGGTTTACGGCTGCCTGAGCCTGCTTTGAGTTATTGGGGTCAGACACCAATTTCGCTGCGGTGCATCGCACCGCGCCCTCCGGGCGAGCCGTAGGCTCGGCGAATTTGGGCTCTGACCCCCAAAACTCAAAGCAGCGATAATAGAAGGCTAAATGACCTCATCCTTTTCCAATCTTTCGCTGGCAGAACCGCTGGCCCGCGCCGTAGCCGAGATGGGCTACGAAACCATGACACCGATTCAAGAGCAGGCCATACCGGTCGTTTTGTCGGGCAAAGACGTGATGGGCGCAGCGCAAACCGGTACCGGCAAAACCGCTGCCTTCGCGCTGCCGCTGCTACAGCGCATGATGAAGCACGAAAACGCTTCGACTTCGCCGGCGCGCCACCCAGTGCGCGCTTTGGTGCTGCTGCCGACCCGCGAGTTGGCGATCCAGGTGGCCGAGCAGGTCAAGCTGTACGCCAAGTACACCAACTTGAACTGCGCGGTAGTGTTTGGCGGCATGGACATGAAGCCGCAAACAGCAGAACTTAAAAAAGGCGTTGAAGTGCTGGTGGCCACGCCGGGGCGCCTGCTTGACCACATCGAAGCCAAGAACACCGTTCTCAACCAGGTCGAATACGTGGTGCTCGACGAAGCTGACCGCATGCTCGACATCGGCTTTCTGCCCGACCTACAGCGCATCCTGAGCTACCTGCCCAAGCAGCGTATCACGCTGCTGTTCTCGGCGACTTTTTCGCCTGAGATCAGGCGCCTGGCGGCCAGCTTCCTGCAAGACCCGGTGACGATTGAAGTCGCGCGTTCCAACGCCACGGCCTCAACGGTTGAGCAACACTTCTACAGCGTGGGCGCCGACGATAAACGCCGTGCACTGCACCAGATTTTAAAAACACGCGGCATGAAGCAGGCCTTTGTGTTTGTCAACAGCAAGCTCGGCTGCGCACGGCTGGCCCGCTCGCTGGAGCGCGAAGGCCTTAAAACCACCGCACTGCACGGCGACAAAAGCCAGGACGAGCGCCTCAAGGCACTCGATGCCTTCAAAAAAGGCGAAGTCGATTTACTGGTGTGTACCGATGTTGCGGCGCGCGGGCTGGATATCAAGGATGTACCGGCGGTCTTCAACTTTGATGTGCCTTTTAATGCTGAAGATTACATTCACCGCATTGGCCGCACCGGTCGCGCTGGAGCCTCTGGTCTGGCGGTGAGCTTTGTCGCCAGCAGCGATCAGCGCTTGGTGGCTGACATCGAAAAACTCATCAAGACCAAGATCGAGCTGGAGCCGATGGAGTTTGACGAAGACCAGCCGCGCACCGCCGAGAAGTTTGGCCCGCAGGGCCGCATCAACGATGGCCGCCGCATGTACCGGGACAGTGGTGATGGCGAGGCTGAAAGCGGCAGTAGGCCGGAGCACAGGGCTGCACGCGAACCCCGTGAGCGCCGTGAGTACACGCCCCATCGTCAGTATGGCCAAAGCGCCGCGCCACGCGACCCATTTTTTGACCAGCCCTATGAGGCTGCTACCGCTCCAGACGCGCAAGCCGCCTGGGACGCTGCCGCCAAGGCAACGCCTGTACGCAGTGGTGTGTCGGCCAACATCAAGCCAAAGAAAAAAGTCGCTGCACTGTTCAAAATCTAGGGTTTTTGGGGTCAGAGTCCAAATTCATCGTGCCCTTGGCACGCCCTTCGGGGAGTTATTGGGGTCAGACACCAATTTCGCTGTGGTGCATCGCACCGCGCCCTCCGGGCGAGCCGTAGGCTCGGCGAATTTGGGCTCTGACCCGAAAAACTCCATGAAATTGGCGTCTGACCCCAATAACCCTGGCACCTGAATCAGCTCAAACCTGCCAGGCGTTGGCCCGAGCCGGGCCGCGCTCAGGCAGCCACCCCATACGCAGCCGGTGTCTAGCGGCAAGGTGTTGCGCCGCATGACCACAACCCTTTGTGTACCTTGGGCACCTGTGGCAAGGGTAGACCAGTGCCCAAAAGTCATCGCTGTGTCGGCGGTTTTTCTGCCCGGCACTTCAAACCAGGGCATATAGCCAGCCGGGGCGCTGTCTGCGCCTTTGGTGCTGGTGAATTCCATCACGCCGTCTGGTGTACAGAATCGCAGGCGTGTCAACGCATTCACCACCACGCGCAGCCGGTCTGCACCACGCAATGAGTCGTTCCATTGTGCGGGTGTGTTGCCGTACATAGCCTGCAAAAAATCCTTTAATTCAGTTAAGTTTGGCCCACGTAAAACCTGCTCCAGCTCACCCGCCAGCGCCATAGTTTGCTGCCGGGTCCACTGCGGCAATACCCCTGCGTGAACCATCAGCCAGCCATGCGCATCAATCGCCATCTGGCGGTGCCTGAGCCAGTCGAGCAGCGCAGCGCTGTCATGGGCTTGCAATACGTCCTGAGCCGTGTCCTGGTGGCCCGGCTTGCGAACGCCGTGCGCCATGGCCAGTAAATGCAGGTCGTGGTTGCCGAGCAGGCATTGGGCGGCATCGCCTAGGCTATGCAGGCTGCGCAGCACGCCCAGCGAGTCAGGCCCGCGATTGACCAGGTCACCCAGCAGGTAGATGGTGTCACGGCTGGGTGAAAAGTCGATGCTTTGCAGAAGACGTTGAAACGGTGCGTTGCAACCTTGCAGGTCGCCAATACAGTACAGTGCCATATGTTTATTTTGCCTGCGGATTCATGGACTTCCTGCTAATTCTTTTTTTGACCTTGCTCAACGGCGTTTTCGCGATGTCGGAGATGGCCTTGGCATCCAGTCGCAAAGCGCGCCTGGTCGCCCTGTCTGAAGCGGGCGACAAAGGTGCCCAGGCGGCGCTTGACCTGCTTGAAAACCCGACCCAGTTTTTGTCATCCGTTCAGGTCGGCATCACGTCCATCGGCATGCTGAACGGCATTATTGGCGAGGCCGCCTTTAGTGGTGATTTGTCGCTCTGGCTGCAAACCTTTGGTGTGTCGCCGGGGGCATCAGACATTTCTGCCACTGCCTTGGTTGTGCTTGTCATTACCTACGTCACCATCGTGTTTGGTGAACTGGTGCCCAAGCGCATAGGCCAGCTTTATCCTGAAACGGTTGCGCGGCTGGTATCAACCCCCATGATGCGGGTGGCCGGCATCGCCAAGCCGTTTGTCAAACTGCTGTCCGTCAGCACCCTGGTCACACTCAAGTTGCTGCGCATCGACAACAGCGCTGGCCGCGCCGTGACCGAAGAAGAAATTGCGGCCAGCCTTGAAGAGGGCGTTGATGCAGGGCTGATTGAAGAGCATGAACACCAGATGGTGCAAAACGTGTTTTTGCTCGACGACCGCCTGCTTACTTCACTGATGCTGCCGCGCTCTGATATTGAGTGGCTGGACGCATCTGACACCCTGGCCGAGGCTATCGACAAGGCTGGGCAAACTGGGCACTCGTGGTACCCGGTTTGCCGTGGCAGCCTGGACGATGTGGTGGGCGTGGTCAATGTGGCCAAGCTGCTGGCTACGCGTGGGCAAACTCTATCTGATGCGCCTGCGGCTACTGACCGCATTGGTGTGTATGCGGTGCCGGCTGTGTTTGTGCCGGAAACCCTTACCGGGATGGAACTGCTTGAGCAGTTACGGGCCAAGTTTACGCGCATCGTTTTGGTGGTCGATGAATACGGCGTGGTGCAGGGCCTGATGACGCCCATGGACATGCTGGAAGCCATCACCGGCGAGCTGCAGCCCGGCGCGCAGGTTGATGCGTGGGCCACCCGGCGCGATGATGGCAGCTGGCTGATTGACGGCGTGATGCCGGTGGCAGAACTCAAGGCCCGGCTTGACATCAGAGAGTTACCCGAGGAAAGCCGGGGCCGCTACAACACCGTGGCTGGCTTGCTGCAAAGCGTGTCGGGTCGCTTGCTACAAACGGGCGAGCGCGTGGAGTGCGTCGGCTGGGCTTTTGAAGTGGTTGACCTTGACGGTAAACGCATCGACAAAGTGCTGGCCAGTTTTATCGGCGAGCCAAAGACATAATGACGGGTAGCGATTAGGGCCGCGTGGCCCCAGCACGCACTGACGGCGCAACGGTAATCAAAACATCGTTGTTGCCAAAGCCGCCGTTTTGAATCTGCACGTTCGCCACGCGATCTGCCTTGGTAAACGTCAGCAAACTCAATTTGGAAAAAGAGCTTGAAGTCAATGTCCAGCCCGAGCCAGGCAGGCCATCACGAAAATACGCAAACACCGACTGCGGCTCACCCGAAACCGTCAGGCTCATACGGCCCATCCAGGTGCTGCCAGCACCCATCACCAATGTTTCTTGCTGCTTGATGGTCGCGCCCGGTGGCAGCGGCACGTCACCCGTCAGCTGCTTTGAAGTGGCCTCAGTCACAGTGCTGTCACCGCCAATCGACGAACCGCCAGCGTCGCAGGCTGTCAACAGCGCAGCGAATGACAGCATCAGAAGGTACTTGATCGAGTTCATGGATGCATACCTTTTTGTTGGTTGACATACGGGGCGATGAAGGACTGACAAGAGCAGAAAAAAGGACGCAATTGCAGCGCGATTGTATCTGTGGGGGTGTGCTGGTATTATGATTTTATTTGTTGGAAACTCAAAATGAAAAGAATGACGGCCCAGGATTTTGACCAGGAACTGTTGATTCTGTTTGATGCCTACGTGCATGGCACCATCGACCGGCGCGGCTTTCTGGAAGGTGCCCAAAAATTCGCGGTCGCCGGCATGACGGCTGGCATGCTGCTCACCGCGCTCAGCCCGAATTTTGCGCAGGCCCAACAAGTCACTCCGGACGACAAACGTCTCAAGAGCGAGCGCGTGGAATACCCCTCGCCGACCGGCTATGGCACGGTCAAGGGCTATCTGGCCCGACCGGCCAGCGCCATGGGCAAGCTGCCGGGCGTGCTGGTGATTCATGAAAATCGGGGTCTCAATCCACATATCGAGGACATCGTGCGGCGGCTGGCGCTAGACGGCTACCTGGCCTTTGCCCCCGATGCGCTGACACCGCTTGGCGGCTATCCCGGCGACGAAGACAAGGCCCGCGAACTGTTTGCCAAGCTCGACCAGAGCAAAACCCGTGAAGACTTTGTGGCGGGTGCGCACTACCTCAAAAACCGGGCTGACTGCAACGGCAAGCTTGGCACGGTCGGATTTTGCTATGGTGGCGGCGTGGCGCACATGCTGTCCACGCGCCTGCCCGACCTGAATGCAGCAGTGTCCTTCTATGGCAACCATCCGGCAGCCGAAGATGCCGCCAAGGTCAAGGCGCCGCTACTGATCCACTTTGCCGGTATCGACCAGCGCATCAATGCCGCCTGGCCTGCTTATGAGGCCGCACTCAAGGCGGCCGGAGTGGGCTACACCGCCCACCAGTACCCCGGTACCCAGCACGGCTTCAACAACGACACCACGCCACGCTTTGACGCTGCCAGCGCCAAACTGGCCTGGCAGCGCACGATGGCGTTTTTCGACAAAACCCTGAAGGCATAAGGACGCGCAAAGGGCGGTGTTATCGGTCACGCAGTGACCGATAACAAGTGATCAGACGCAGCCCGTAGGCTTGGGCAAACCGCCGTATTTGGTGATCGGTTTCATCGGGCCGGTCATCCAGAGTTTGAAGACGGCGTTTTGCTCCTCGTTCAGGTATTTTGCAAACTTGCGGATCGGGGGCACGCTGCTGAACTCTTCGTAGTAGTCGCGCGCCTTGATGATCTGCGTCCATTTGGTGTCATCGAGTTCATAGCCGTCCGCATCGGCCATGGCCCGGCCAATCTCCTCGGTCCACGCGCCCATGTTGGTGAGGTATCCGTCTCCGTCGCGATCTGGCAGATTCATAGTGTGCACCTCTTTCTGAATTTGAAATTACCGTTAGCCCCGTCAGCAGCGTGATTGCTTGATGTGACTGCGTGTCGTCAACGTCAACTGTAATGCGGATAGGACATTCAACCCGCTCTCAGCCCGAGTATCCCTGCGGTTGGGTTGACATGGCGCTCGATAAAGCTTGCGAATACGCTACCCTTGGCGTGTCGCGAAAACGAAAAATGCTTAATGCGACAAAACCCTTGCGTGTGCTGCCCTTGCTCCCTGACAAAAGGCCAGGCCTGCCGCTCAAACGAGCCAGATACCGTCCTGTATCAGCCCCACCACCTTGACCTGGTTTTCTGTGCTCTCGGAGAAGGCGGCCAGCACATCGTTGGGGAGTGCCAAACCCGCGTCTAACAGCCCAAGCCAGTAGTTATATCCGTCCGCTTCGGGCTGGCGTCCCAACACGTTCTGGTAAAACTTCGTGACCAGAACGGCGTGGCTCGGGGTGGTGCCGTATAGCGAGCTGAACTCCGCGCTGGCAATGAATCCGTTGGCAACTTGTTTGGCGGTCGCGCCCGCATCCATCACACCGATCCAGTACT